>Ga0187771_10003259_pt1 | contig 11322 bp, 8 predicted proteins | sample 0116_SJ02_MP15_1_FD_133139 | JGI IMG/M metagenome (GOLD analysis project Ga0187771, IMG submission 133139) | Tropical peat soil microbial communities from peatlands in Department of Meta, Colombia - 0116_SJ02_MP15_10_MG | ecosystem: Environmental > Terrestrial > Soil > Wetlands > Peat | place... | reverse complement strand
GCGAAAGACTAAGACGAGGAAGACGACGATGGAACCAAACCATATCAGCCAGTATTGAGTATATCGTACGATGATGTCTTTAATGAGATAGAAAAGGATGGACCCCACAATCGGTCCTGAGAAAGTGTGGATCCCTCCGAGGAGGGTCACCATGACCGGCTCAGCCGAGTGCGTCCAATGGGCGAGAGGTGGAGTGACCGTATTCTCCAAGGGGGGTAGCATGGAGCCAGCGAGCCCCGCATATAACCCTGCAATGGTGAAGGAGAGAAGGCGGTAATTCCTGATGGAAATTCCCGCAAAGGAAACTCGGTTTTCACTATCGCGGATTCCTTTGAGAGTAAGGCCGAATGGAGAGTTCACGATGCGGTAGAGGAGGAACATCGCAATGAACGAGATCACCAAGACAAAATAATAATAGTTCCCCATGGGAGCCATATTGATACTCACAAGCCCTGGAATCTGAAGAGGAGCTCTCGGGATGCCCACCAATCCATCATCGCCACCGGTGACGTCCCGCCATTTCCATGCGATGGAATAGATCATCATCCCGAAGGAAAGGGTGAGCATGGAAAAATAGATTCGCGTGTGACGAACACAGAGATAGCCAAGGATGAGAGCAGCGACACCTCCCGCCACCGTTCCCGCAACCACACCCACCAAGAGCGATGGAAGGACAAGAAGAATTTTGCCTGAGGCATAAGCTCCCATTGCAAAAAATCCTGCCTGACCGAAGGAGAGCAGTCCCGTGTAACCCAAAAGGAGGTTGAAACCCAGGGCAAAAACCGACAGAGTGAGGATTTGGATGACCATATAAATGATATATTTCCCCGCAAAGGTGGGAAGGAGGAGAAGGAATAATATCAATGCTCCGAGAAGGAGTATTCGAGGTTTCATCATTGTAAAATTAGCATTGCAAAATTATCAATGAACAATGTTATAAGCTTAAATATTTTAGTTGATCAATGTTAATTGCTAATTGATCATTTTGCATTGATTATTTTCTAAAGAGTCCTTCCGGTTTTACCATCAAGACGATCGCCATCACGACAAAGATGATGAAGAGTTCAAAGACGGGGAAGAGCAAAATCCCGAAGGAGGTTAAGATGCCGACGATGAGAGCTCCGACAAAGGCCCCCTTCAGGTTTCCCAATCCGCCGATGACGGTAATCACAAACGCTTGAATGATCATGGCTGTTCCGATTCCAGGTGCAACGACACGAACCGGGGTTCCCAGAGCGCCACCGAGAGCGGCCAGCATCGCGGCAAAAACGAATACGGTGGTGAAAAGAATTGGAATATTGATTCCGATGGCACTCGCCATCTCCCGGTCAGAGGCAGAGGCTCGGATCATCCTTCCCCACCAAGTCTTTTCGAGAATAAGCCAGAGGACTAAAGCCACGGCCAAACCGGCAAAGATGATGAAAAGATTGTAGATAGGAAAAGGTCTTCCAAGGACAGAAAGATTTCCCTCAAAAAAACGAGGCATGGGAGGAATCATGGCCACGCCACCCCAGACCATTTTCACCAAGTCATCGAAGATCAGAATAAAGCCGAAGGTTAAAATCAACTGATAAGGAAGGTCAATATCATAGATGCGACGGATAAAAAAGCGTTCAAAGATCGCTCCAATGACGCCTACGCTGATGAGGCTAAGTCCGATGGATAGCCAGAAATTAAGGCCGAGCTTTCCATAAAATGTGAAGGTGGCATAGGCACCCAGCATGAAGAGGCTGCCGTGAGCAAAGTTCAATACTCCCAAAACCCCAAAGATAAGGGTGAGTCCGGCGGCAAGAAGCCAGAGGTACATTGAGAAACTTAGCCCGATGAGACTTTGGAAAACCAATTTTTCAAACATCTTAGAATGAAAAGTAAAGGGTTGAGGTGATAAGCGAAGGTCTTAAATCCCAAACCCCAAAACCTCAAACTCAGAAAGGGGAGGGGGCCTTCCCAAAAATCGGAGGGCAGGCCAACCCCTCCCTGACCATTTGTACTTCCTACTTCGTCGCAGCGATCGGTGTAAAAGGCGGATAACGATAATAGTCTTTTGCCGGTATCACCTTAAGATCTCCGAGGATGGGCAGTGGATAGTCCGGACTTTGAATCACTCTTCCTCCCGGGACAGTATAGACAGCTTGGTGGTCCTCTGGTCTATAGTATCTCTTGCCTGCCGGAGTCATAATTTCCATTCCCTCCACCGCGGCAACCAGCTTGGCCGTTTCGAAGGATTTGGCTTTCTCTAATGCTGTTTTAATGACAAAAATTGTGGAGTAACTCGTTTCAGCAGAATAGTTTGGGTATCGATTCCATCTCTTCAAAAATTTACTGACGAAGGCTTTATTTTCTGGGGTATTTGGATAGTTGTGTATATACCGTGCCGAAGCCCACAACTTCCCCTTGAACTTATCCGCTTCCACTTCCCTTGCGATGCCTTGGAGCACATCGACGGAGCCGCCCATACATTGCCACCATGCCTTGATATTGTCAAAGACACCAAGGGTGAGTGCTTGCCGAAGGAGCATGACCCCCTCGCCAGCCCATTTCGTCGTATGGATCGCATCAGGTTTCTCAGCCATCACAGCTGAGATATGGGAAGAAAAGTCCATCGTCCAGAAGGGAGCCCATGCAATGGCGACAAACTCCACATCAGGCCGATGTTTTTTCATCGTCTCTTTAAAACTGTTCCAGGCCACATATCCGTATTCATAATCTTCATGAATGCCTGCCCATCTTTTTATTTCCGGGAAATCCTTCATAATCAAAGCTGGCAGGATTCCATCCTGGTAGGTCGGAACCGCGGTACGGAAGATCTGTTTTATCTTCTTTTCGTAGACAAGCTCCTCCGTAATTCTGTGGGTTGCTGCATGGCAGAAGAAGCAGAGGCGGTCGAGTTCGGGTAAGACAGGGCCCACTGCCATCCCGCTCCCACTGGAGTCTACACCAAAAAGAAAATCGGCTCCCCAATCTGTGACAAGATACCTCGCATTCTTCACGGCGGTGGCAGGCTTCAGCTCTTCGTCCATGAATTTAAGTTCAAGTTTTCGACCTAAGATGCCACCCTTGGCATTGATCTCCTCAATGGCCAGCGTCGAACCAGCCATCATCTGCCAGCCGTAATCGGCATGAGCCCCTGAGAGGGCGCCCTGTCCACCCATCTTAATGGGGCCTGCTGATTTTTTGGCCTGGCCATAAGTTACCTTGTAACCTCCCAATCCGGTTCCTACGGCAATGCCACCGACGACTGCATTCTTCAAAAATCTTCTTCGCGTAATTTTTTTAGCCATAGCCCACCCCTCCTTTCGAATTTTCACAACCCCTGCACCCTGTCAGATGCAGGATACTGCCCTGAACCCTCCATGGTTCAGGGCTTCCCTTTTTTCGACAGAAAAGGCTAAACTGCAATTTTTCCTGCTGGGTGTTATTAAATCTGCAATAGGGAATTGCGTTAGAACAGATAAGGAATTATCAAATTATACCCTGTTTGTCAATTCAAAAAGTTGAAAACTGGCAATGCCTCACTGAAGCGTGGGTAAAATCCTATGATCCGACAGATATGTCCCCGAAAATCTAATAAAATCGATAAGACCCGACCACGGGCGGATGGTCTAAATTTTTGAGGGTGCGAGTAACATTCAGCAATTATAGCCCAGCCGTTACGCGGTTGAGTAATTATTCTGGTTAAGGGACAAGCTGAAGTTAGCGCCATAAGATTTTCTTCGACATCCTTACCGGATCTCGACAAATTGCCACGGTGGAGTGAGGAGGTGTCGAAAAATTGCTTTCGTCAATCCTTCTGCGTAACGATTTACATCCATGATTCAGATTCCCAGATTCGATCTTCTGTCCCTCGCTTCTATCCGAGCCTAAATACCCGGTGGTTTTCTATAAAATTTAAACTCCGCGCCTGGGCGCTCTTTTTTCCAACCTCGCAAAACTAACGATCTGACTCCCAGATACAGCCTCTTGCTTACTATATTCATAGAATTGTCTTGGCAAGCTATATTCAATTTTTGGGGTTCGTCCCAAGTTACGTGATAAACTTCTCAAAAGCGGAATGAAGAAAACTCTTGACACTTTAGAGTAAATCGATACATAATTAATTCAGTTGAGTAAGATTAGGGGGGCCCAGAAATATACCTAACATTTCTGGAGGTTAAAAGGCTGGGTAGCGGGGCCGCTATCTCAAAGCAATATCTCTTCGGGATTGCGGCTTTTTTTATTGGAAGGAATGCAAGAAAAATTTCATTGCCCTTAGTAAAAGGATTTTATCGAATTATTTCTGTGCAAGGCAATTTATTGTAGTGTTCTGGAAAGCATGGGCAAGTGAGCTACCATCCACGCCACGATTGAGTCAAAGTTGAAGGAACGTCCAAAGAAAATTTTCTAATATCGATAAAGGGTGAATGGCCACAGCCAAGAAAGGCGAGTTGTTGAATATGGATTTTAATATCTTAAAGAACCAACCCCCAATCGTTGTTGTTGGGACAGGGGGCTCCGGGACGCGGGTCATAAACGAGGTGTTGATGCAAAGCGGCTGCTACATGGGAGGAAATTTGAATCCTGCCCTGGACAACATGGATTTTGCTTTTACGTTTCCGGCACGAATCACATGGTTAAGAAAAACCTTTCCCTTTGAGACTATAGATCAGAAAGAATCTGCTAGGGAGGCTCTGTCTTTGTTTTTGAAATTAAACTTCAAACAGCAATTGACATTGCACGACAGGATTTCTTACATGAAAATATTATGTGAATACTTTCAGCGAGATAATTTTAGGCTCCTGAGGAAAAAATCGTTGCACGAAAGAATTGAAAATTTTCTTACGCATCATCGAAGTAAACCTTCCGCACTTTCGATGAGTACGGTAAATCATATCAAATGGGGTTTTAAGCTCCCGGGTGCGACATTTTGTTTGAATTTCCTCATCGATTCCTTTCCGGGAATCAAGATTGTGCACGTAGTTCGCGATGGTAGGGACATGGCCTTTGGTGGGAACCAAAACCTTTTTTTATTCTATGCGGGTTTTTTGGGGTTGCCCAAGGAGTACTCTCCGCGAAATTCTTTTGTATTTTGGTCTCGACTTAATCATTGGACTTATGATCTATGTACAAAACGTTTGGGTCGAGATCAATATTACATTGTTCGATTTGAAGATATCTGTCTGGAACCCAAAAGAGAAATCGACAAGTTGCTTGCTTTTGCTGATTTGCAGAGTCGAGCTAATCACTTTGAGGTTTATAACATTCCACAGAAAATTCCTTCAATTGGGCGCTGGAGAAAAAATGCCAGCGCTTTGGAAGACGTTGACGAATCTACACTTCGGTTATTCGGGTTTGCCTAAAAATAATTAGTGAGGCTGGGCAGTCATTCGATCAGTATCTTGACATGAGATAAGGAGATGGATTAAAGAGGTCTTTTTATTAAGACATCTCTTTCAAATCTGTTCAACTCGTGATCGGACCTCCTATCAGGCCGCCACCTTCACTCGACGCTATAGTGTATCAACGTCGGGGGGCATTTCCGGGGAATCGTTACTGAGAGCAGGAAGGTTTTGTGGTAGATTTTCACTACCTCAACCCATTACACCCTGACACTTACGAAGGTCCACACAGCCCGCCAGCGACCCGAGGACCCGGTTAGGTTTTGGTACTTATGGGCATGATTCCCTTCCTGCCTTCACTTTTTTCCTATTCTGAGAAGATCTATACCTCCGCCCTTAATTCAAAAGACTGCCTTGTCCCTTGCTTCCATGGCTCCATCTCATTCTCGTGCTGACTTTCAAATAAAGAAGCGCAAACAGAGGCCGTAGGGCGTTCACCCGCGCTTTTAACATCTTGACTTTCTATGCCTTCTTTGGTTAAATGTGAATTAGAGCACGAAAGAACATCCTTGACGTCGCTTGAGGGACCGGGAGATTCGCATGACTCCTCCGTTCGGAGGGAGCCGAGGTGATCGGCTTAGATCTCAGCCAGGTCATGTTGAATCACGCAAGAGATCGTCGAATCGTAGGGTCGTATGTTGAGGCGAGCTCACTTGAGCTTCCCTTTAAGGAGGGTGCCTTCAATATCGCTGTGAGCGTCAACGCCTTCGATCGCGTTCCCGCATTCGAAGTGGCGACTAACGAAATTTGCAGGGTCCGAAGAAGAGTCATCCTCGGCCTTCCCCACCAGAATAGTTTGCTTCTCTTGGCCTATGTCTATCGAATGCTTCGTGGGTGGGGATATCGGTACACCCGACACATGACGACGAGGTATATAGGAGCCCCGCTCATTTACAACCTCTACTTTTCCACAAAGGAATCGGAGGAGATCTTTAGGAAGAACCATTTCCAGGTGATCCGTTCCCCCAAATGTCGGGTCATCCCGTTCCCCCATGGTGCCGGGCGTTTAATCCGTGTGGCGGAAGCCGTGAAAAAGGTGTCGGCTGGATGCCTTGGCCGTTTCGGAACGTTTACGGCCACGGTGGCAGAGCGGAAATCAGTGGGGGATTGAAAAAACAGGACAGGGCGGCGGCGGTAAGATGAGATGGAAGACATTCGGGAAGTGGATCTTAGCCTTGGGTCTTTTCGCTGTGGTCTTTTTTCTCGGAGACGTCCGAGGACTCCTCCATCTCCATGTTGAATGGATCTACGTCCTGGGGATCCTTTTTTCCACACTCGCCTTCATTCTGCTTCATACCCTTCGCTGGAAAAGAATTGTTGATGCTATTTCGAATAAAGAAGGATCGAGTTTTTTCCCTTTTTACAAATGGATGATCCACAGCTATCTGCTGGGCTACATCATGCCGAGAGATGTGAGTCTTCTAAGCGTAAGGACTTACTACCTCAAACAACACCAGAACCTTCCCCTGTCGGCTTCTCTTTTTTCGGTCGCCTTGGACCGATTATTGGACATCATCGTTTTTATCGTCGTGGTCGTCCCCTCCCTCCTGTGTGTGATGAAAATTCTTTCGCCGATCAGGTCTCTCATCGTCATGGGGATCTCCGTGGGAGGACTCCTCCTCATCCTCCGTTTGAAAGGAGAGGAGGCCTTTCACCTCTTGTTCCGTCTCTATCGAAGGATACTGAGGCTCCCGATCATCAGAAATCGGATGAGCCCGCAGCGGGGTGAAACGGAGTGGGAGTGTTCTTTCGGGGTGGGCGGCTTCTGTACGGTTGTGGCCTGGAGCGTGGGAGCATACTTCCTTCTCGTCCTCAGATTCTTCTTCACAGGGCTGTCCTTAAATGTGGACCTCTCCTTGCTTCAAAGCCTCTTTGTGATCCCTGTCATCCAGATCAGCGGCCTGGTTAATATCACCCCAGGAAGCCTGGGGGTTCTGGAGTTGGGATCCTGGGGAGCACTCCTTTTGATCGACATCCCGAAAGATCAAATCCTTCGATTCGTATTAGGACAGCGCATTCTCTTGACCGCCTCTTTGCTCTTCTTGATCCTTCTCAATTACTTCTTCTTCCTCCTGAGGGGTAAGTGGCAATGGGTGGGTCAAAAGGGTTAAGCTCGTGATGGGGATTCACCAAGCAGAAGGACGGAGAAGAATATTTGTCGTCTGTGTCGTAGATGGAAGGGTGCTGACCGATGCCTTTGAAGACCCTTGTCATCGTTCCTGCCTATAATGAAGAGGCGAGGATTGCCGGTGTTCTCCATGGGATCCGCCAATACATCCCCCATGCCGATGTTCTCATTGTGGATGATGGTTCAACGGATCTTACGCGAGAGGTCGCCTTGAGGGCAGGGGCAAAAGTGATTTCCCACCCCTTCAATCTGGGTTATGGGGCGGCCCTGCAAACGGGCTATCAGTATGCCTTAATGAAAAACTACGAGGGGTTAGTCCAGATGGACGGTGACGGTCAGCACGATCCCTCTTCCATCGTCGATCTGCTCGCCATCGTCCAGAAAGGGGAGGCCGATATTGCGATCGGATCCCGTTTCCTTGAGGCGAAAGAGATCGCTTCAACCCCTTCGCCTTATCGAGCCCCGCTCACGCGGAGATTGGGAATGAAGCTCTTTGGGATGATCGCATCCCTTCTCATCCATCAGAAGGTCACCGATCCTACCTCTGGATTTCAGGCGATGAATCGAAGGGTGTTGGAATGGGTTTCCGGTGACCGATTCCCTTGTGATTATCCGGATGCCGATGTGATCATCATGCTTCATCGGGCGGGATTTCAAATCCTGGAGGTCCCGGTGTCGATGTTCGAAAATCAAGATAAGAAATCGATGCACGGGGGATGGAGACCGCTCTATTATGTTTTCAAGATGTTTCTCTCCATTTTCGTCACTTTGATGAGGGAATAAGCCGCCCAGAAAGGAGGAGAATATGTCTGCGGCCATGCCGATCCGGTATAAAATATTGGCCATCGTCATCAGCATTGGCATGTTGGTGCTCATTATTGAATTGGTCAGGAGGAGAAAGCTACGAGAGGAATACTCCTGGTTATGGCTTCTGACGGGGTCGGTCGTCCTTTTCTTGATGGTATGGTTTGACCTCTTGAGATGGATCACACATCAGATTGGAGCCGCGAAGCCCTCCTCCACGATCTTCTTGTTCGCCTTTCTTTTTCTCGTTTTCATCAGCCTCCATTTCTCTGTGGTGATTTCGAAATTGACGAATCAAGTGAAGGAGCTGGCGCAGCGAAATGCGCTTCTGGAGACAGAACTTCAGGAGATGAAGAGACAGACCGCCCCTTCGCAGGCAGGTTCCTCTTAAGGAATGATTCCTTTTTCTTGCAGGTGGGCCTTGATGAGCTCCGCCGCCCTGTCGAGGTTTCTTCCCCCCGGAATCCTGAGGTCATACAGGATGTCCGTGGTGACTTCTTTCCCGATCCAGATCGTCTCCAATTTATCGGGAAGGATGGTCGTTTTGATGAGCTCCAAGTCGTCCTGGGTGAGTTCAATGGCTGTTGCGATTAAGATCAGGCCAGCATCCAGCAGGACGTGGGCAACCTCTGCCAGCCTCCTCAGATGTTCGTGCCGATTGTTATTCTTCCCTTTGATGTCGGCATCGACACCGTACAAAACATTCCCGATGCCGAGGAAATAGACGATCTTCCCCTCTGCGAAGAGCTGGGCCTCGAGCCTTTTCGCAATCGGTTTCTTGCCCGAGTCTTTCAGTCCGGTGATGAGGATCAGAGTCGATTTCTGATTGTATTTTTCTGCTCTCTGTTCAGGGGAAATGATGCTCTCTTCCCACTTGACGTTGCGGAGCAGAACCTTGTCCCTGACCCAGGTCTGTTCGTCGTCCAAGGATTCCAGAATGATCCCTCCGCCCGAGATTTCGTATTGGTCAACGATCACGAACCTTCCCGTTACGGCGATCTCCTCTGCTAAGTCAAAGGCGATGGCCCTCTTGAGATTGAAGCTGCATTCCCCGACGTCATGCCGGTCCACCCAGTCCTTGCCATTAAACAGGTGGAGGTCAGAGGCATCCATGACCCGATGGACTTCCTCCAGCTTGACCGGGACTCTTGCTGTCCCGAGCTTCAGAAGATATTCTTTCCCTTTGACCATCGGGTCCCTCCCAAGCCAGAAGAGACTCGTCCGGAGCCTTGTGGTCACTTTGGGCCTTGGCTCGCCCAATTTGGTGGCGATCTCTCCCCTCGAGATGTAGATCTGCTCTTGCAAGGTGATCCCTGCGGCATATCCGGCCAATGCTTCCCGCGGTGAGGATTTGTGAAAGGCCTCGATCGTTCTGACTCTGCTTTTCTTTCCCGAGGGGAGAAAGATGACTTCATCACCGGGTCTGAGCCTTCCTGTCTCCACCATCCCCGCCACAATTCGTCTCTGATCATCAAAATTGGTGAATTTGTAGACATCCTGAACGGGCATCCGAAATGGCTTATCCAGCGGGGGTCGCTCCTTCTCGAATCCATCGAGTATCTGGAGAACGGTTTCTCCCTGAAACCACCCCATCCGCTTGCTGGGAAAAGCGACGTTGTCTCCCTCCCGGCCGCTCACGGGAATATAGCAGGCCACCTTCATGTTCAGAGGAGACAGAAATTTGGAATACTCCTCCCTCACCCTGTCGAAGACTTCTTCGTTCCAAGCGACCAGATCCATTTTGTTGATCAGGACGGAAACCTGCTTGATTCCGAGCATGGAAAGCATGTAACCATGACGTCTGGAGTTCTCCTGGACCCCCTCGGCAGCGTCGATCACCAGAAGAGCTGCCTCGGCTCGGGAAGCTCCGGTCACCATATTTTTCAGGAATTCGATGTGGCCCGGCGCATCAATGATGATGTAATCCCGGGTTCTCGTTTTAAAAAAGACCCTCGCCGAATCGATGGTAATTCCCTGGGACTGCTCATCCTTGAGGGCGTCGATCAAAAAGGCATATTCAAAAGGCTTGGAGTTTCTCTCGCAGTTTCTCCTGATCTGTTCCAGTTTCCCTTTGGGGAGGGAGTGAGTATCGGCCAAAAGCCTTCCGACGATTGTGCTTTTTCCATGATCGACGTGGCCGACCATGACGATATTCATTTTTTCTCTCTGCACCGCGTTCTTCATGGCTGCCTACATGTATCCTTCCCTGCGTAAAGTTTCCAGCCCTCCTCCGTCGTCCTTGTCCTGGGCTCGGCCCGACCGCTCGGCAATGTTCGTCAGCTTCCCCCTGCTCAATTCTTTGACGATCTCCTTCGGGTTCCGGGACTCCGATTCAATAGGAAACGTACACGGATAACATCCCAGGGAGCGATACCTCTTGGCATCCCCGTGATTGTAATAGAGGGAGACGGTGGGTATCTTCTCCCTCTCGATATATTCCCAGATGTTCAATTCAGCCCAGTCGAGCAAAGGATGGATGCGCACGTGCGTGCCAGGGGCAAAGTCTGTCTTAAATTGATTCCAAAACTCGGGAGGTTGGTCTGCTAAATCCCAGACATTTTCTCTGTTCCGTGGGGAAAAATAGCGTTCTTTGGACCTTGAACCCTCCTCATCGGCTCTGACCCCTACGATGATGCCTGTGAAGGGGTCCGTGTTCTGATCCAGCTCATAGGTCCCTTTCTCGTGATTAAAGACGTAACGGGGACCCTCTCCGCTCAAGGTATTTTTGAGTGCCTCGGTCTTGAGCAGGCGGCAGCAAGTGATTCGGTCGACGGCGCCGTCCGGAAAGGTCTGTTTATTCCGCAGGGCTGTTTCGTTGATCCCGTAAATCATTTTCAACTTCCATTCAACTGTCAGCCGATCCCGATAGGCGGTCATCTCTGGAATCTTATAGGTGGTATCAATGTGAATTAGCGGAAACGGGACATGGCCAAAGAAGGCCTTACGCGTCAACCATAGAAGGACCGTGCTGTCCTTTCCAATCGACCACAACATCCCGAGGTTCTTAAAATTGGC
>Ga0187771_10003258_pt1 | contig 11323 bp, 11 predicted proteins | sample 0116_SJ02_MP15_1_FD_133139 | JGI IMG/M metagenome (GOLD analysis project Ga0187771, IMG submission 133139) | Tropical peat soil microbial communities from peatlands in Department of Meta, Colombia - 0116_SJ02_MP15_10_MG | ecosystem: Environmental > Terrestrial > Soil > Wetlands > Peat | place... | reverse complement strand
TTGGGATCCGCCTTTTTCTCTGCCTTTTTTTCTTCACCTTTTCCGCTCGGCCCCTTTTCTGCCCCACCTTTTTCCGACTTTTTCCCTTCCTTTCGACTTTTTGACGGGTAATCGTTCACATAAAAACCGGACCCTTTCAGGACAAAGTTGGTTGCCGAGATCAATTTTTTCGCCGGCTTCAGGCATTTAGGACAGGTCACTTTGCAGTCTTCATCGACTTTATGAAAGATCTCGAAGACGTCATCGCACTTACTACATTGGTATTCGTAAATCGGCATTCCCCTTACCTCCCCATCAGGCTTGCAGCTCCAATCTGGTGCCGAATTCTCTCTTTAACTTTTTTAACGCTTCACTTTCAATCTGCCTCACCCGCTCCCTCGAAAGCTTGAGGTGGTCTCCAATTTGTTGAAGGGTGAGGGGCTCTTCGGCCATGATTCTGCTTTTGATCACGTAGACCTCTTTCTCGTTCAAACGTTTCATTGCATCCTGAACTTCGCGCTCCCGGATCTTTTTTTCTTCCTCCTGAGCGATAGCCTCTTCTTGATTGGGCGATTCCTCCTTCAGGAGTTCGAGGTGCGTGAGTTCCTGGCCTTCATCAAAAGGAGTGTCCAAGGAGAGGTCCCTTGAAGACATCCTCTGCTCCATCTCAATGATATCCTCTTTGGCCACATCCAGATCGCGGGCCAGACGTTCATATCTCTTTTCGTTTCCTCCATCGGCCTCCAGGGCTTTCCTTACCTTTCCGATCTTGTAGAAGAGCTTCTTCTGAGCTTGGGTCGTTCCGATTTTAACCAAGCTCCAGGTTTTTATGATAAAATTTTGCATATAGGCTCTGATCCACCAGATCGCATAAGATATAAACCGGTACCCTTTGTAGGGATTAAACTTCTTAACTGCCATCATCAGGCCGATATTTCCCTCCTGGATAAGGTCTTGGATTTTTACTCCGTAGGATTTATACTCGAATGCAATCTTGACAACAAATCGTAAATTTGATGTAATCAATTTTTGCGCGGCCTCGATATCTTCATATTTACGATATTTTACAGCAAGCTTAAATTCTTCCTCCTGGGTTAGGAGGGGAAATTGATTGATCTGAACCAGATAGGTTTCTAAGGAATTCTTGATAACCGGAAGATTTGGAATCGGCATTTAAGTCACCCCACAAAGGCATTAGCACTCTCTTCTATCGAGTGCTAACAATAGAATATAATGAGGATGGTACAAAAGTCAAGTAATTTTTATATGTATTTGATTTAATTAGATAAGTATACATATTCATCTCGTAAGGATCAGACTGGTTTTTGGAGGTTGTCATGAGAAATGGCAAGAAGAACGAAGAAGAGCAAAAAGGTTTTGTTATAAAGGACAAGAGGTTTAGCGCAAAGAAAGAAGAGACGCCGGAGCCTCAGGCTAAGAAAGAGACGGGGCCGGGGGAGGCCTCTGGAGAAGATACTTTTACTCAAGAAGGACCCCTTCCTGAAATTGATTTTACTCATTTCGTCTTTTCTATCAGCACTTCGGCCCTTATTCAGTTGGGAGAGGTACAAGATCCCTTCACTCAAAAAACAGCCAAAAATCTCCCCTTAGCCAAACAGACCATCGACCTCATCGGGATGCTGAAAGAAAAGACGAAAGGGAATCTTTCCCCTGAAGAGGAGAAGTTGATAGAATCTGTCCTCTATGATTTGAGGATGAGGTACGTCAAGGCCTCGGCGTAAGTCGTTTAGGGTTGTTTTTTGAAAGAATGATAGAAGGTGTTTCCCCTCCGGTGAAGGCGCAAAACGATCCCTTTCTCCATGTTCAACTCCTTGGCCGCTTTTTCAAAATCCTTTACCGTCTCGATCTTTTTTCGATTGATCTCCAGGACCACATCCCCTTCCTGAAGACCAATATCCTCGGCAGGACTGCCCTCTTCAACACCGACCACGACGACACCGCGCTTGATTTCGCTTGAGATTCGATATCGGGCGGCCAGCTGGGGTGTCAGTTCCTGGACCCTCGCCCCTAACTTTTCTTCTACCTCTTTTTCTTTCATCGCCTCCGGTTTCGCCGGCATCGCGGCGGTGGTGACTTCGACGGTCATGGGCTTTCCATCCCTGACCAGGCCTAGTTTCACTTTCTGCCCCACCTTTTTCTTCTGAATTTCTTTGATCAGCTCGCTGCTGTTTTTAACGGTTTTATCGTCCACCGATTTGATCACGTCTCCTGAAAGGAGGCCTGCTTTTTCGGCGCCGGTTCCTTGATGGACCTGAGCCACGAGAACGCCTTCCTTCTCTTTCAACTGGAATTGTTCGGCCATCTCAGGTGTCAAGTCTTGTACGCTGATTCCGAGCCAGGGCCTGACCACCTTTCCCTCTTTGATCAGATCGCTCAATATCTGTTTGGCCATATTGATCGGAATGGCAAATCCAATCCCCGTGCCCGGCTGGATGATCATGGCATTGATCCCAACCACCTCTCCGTCGATATTGATCAGCGGGCCTCCGGAGTTGCCCGGATTGATCGAGGCATCGGTCTGGATGAAATCTTCATAAGTTCCCGTCCCCAACCCCGACCGGCCCTTGGCGCTGATCACTCCCACCGTCACCGTATGCTCCAGGCCAAAAGGGCTTCCGATAGCAATAGCCCACTCCCCCACCTCCAGTTTATCCGAGTCGCCGAGGATGGCCACCGGAAGATCTTTGGCTTTGATGTGGAGGACAGCGAGGTCCGTTCTTGGATCCTGGCCTTTGAGAGTCGCCGCAAACTCCCTTCCATCGTTGAGACGTATCTTAATCTTATCCGTGTCTTCTACCACGTGATTGTTGGTCAGAATATAACCTTCCTTATCGACGATGACCCCCGACCCGCCGCTTCTCTGTTTATGCTTGTATTCTTTTCCTTTTTCACGGGGTGAAGGGCCAAAACCCTTGAAAAAATCCTCAAAGGGACTTCCCTTGAAAAAATCTTCTCCGTATCTATCCCAGGGTCTCATGGTAATGGTTTTTTCTGTCGTAATGTTGACAACGGCGGGCTGGACTTTCTTGGCAACCTCCACGAAGGCCCTGCCGAGAGACTTCGGCGTCGTCAATTTTTCCTTGTCGTCTTTCGTACTGGTCAGGGAGTTGGCCCGGTCGTTGTTCATACAGAAGAAGAGGCCAAAGAGAAGGCCGGCAAAGGCCAAGCCCAAACCGAACCCCTTCGCCATTTTTTTATACATGGTCGGCTCCTTAAACATAGAAGATCAACCTATATAAATAATTTACTTTGAGTTGTCAAATACCTCCAAACGGTCTCCTCAGCGTCACCCAGAGGTCCGCCTTCCATCGCTGCTTCTTCGATGACGCACTGGATCGCAGGGCTTTTCTCAGGGACTGGGATGAAGCGCAGGGCCCTCGCCCAGAGGAGGGGGGTTGCGCGGATTCTTGGTTCTTGTTGAGTGGGCGAGAAGCGAAGTCGAAACGATACGGGGATTCCCAGGGGGGTTAAGATCAATTTGGAGCTGAAGGTTTCGTCTCGCTCACCTTTAGTCTCAGCCTATCCGCAGGGTGGATCGGATCGGTCCCGCTGAGATGGTTCCAGGCTTTGATTTCTGAAACGGTGAGGTTAAACTTTTTCGCAATCTTCCAGAGGGTGTCTCCTTCTTTCACGATATAGATGATTTCTTTCCCCTGCCGTTTTCCATTCGGCTCATCCAAAGCCCCGGAGGTTTTCGTCATCCGGATTTCCAGCTTGTCTCCGGGCATCAGTTTCTTGTCCGGGTAGAGGTTATTCCAGCTGCTAAGGGCCCCGACATTGACTCCCATTTCATTGGCAATGCTCCACAGAGAATCCCCCTTCTTGATCGTATACGTCGTCTCTTTCAGCTTCGATTGCCGATCCGCCCCGTTTGGTTTTTTCTTGACCACGCCTTCCGCTTTTTGATCCTGGTCTTTCGGCAAGGGGATGAGAAGGTCCATTCCCTTGGGGAGACGGCTTTTTTTGCTCAAGCGGTTGAGCTCAAGGATCGGCTCCGGATCCACCCGATAAAGTCTGGCGATTTTTGAAAGCGTTTCGCCTTTCTGCACCGTGTGGGTTTTGAATTTAAATTTTTCATCGGGAGAGAGGGCTTCAAAATTTCTTAAGAAAAAATCTTTCTTTCCAAAAGGAATTTTGATCTCATAGTCAGGGAAGTTGGGGGGGGTGCACCAGCGTGACAATTCCGGGTTGAGATCCTTGATGTCATCAACAGTCACCTCGCAGGCCTTGGCGATTAGCCGGAGGTCGGTGACTTCGGGCACCTTTGCCTTCTCGTAACGGAGCGGTTCTTGGTATTCGATGCCGGTGAACCCGTATTTCTCCGGTTCTTTCGCGATGAGAGCGGCGGCAATCATCTGGGGGACATAATCCTTTGTCTCCCTTTTCAGGTATCGGTATTTTGTCAATTCCCAGAAATCTTCCGTCCTGTAACGTTTCATCGCGGCGGCAATCTTCTTTTCGCCGGCATTGTAACCGGCGGCGGCGAGGTACCAGCATGCAAACATATCATGAAGGTCTTTGAGGTATTTGGCTGCAGCAATCGTCGATTTCTCGGGATCTCTCCTCTCGTCAATCCACCAGTTGGACCTGAGTCCATATCTTTTTCCTGTGAGGTAAATGAATTGCCAGGGGCCGGATGCCTTGCTCCTGGAATAGGCATAAGGATTGAAGCCACTCTCGATCAAGGCCAAATAGACGAGGTCTTCGGGAAGGCCATTCTCTTTCAGAAGATTCCTCATGAAGGGGATATATCTCTCTGATCGGGCCAGCCAATTGGCAAAAACCTTCCTGGCCGTCGTTTGAAAATACTGGATGAATTGCTCCACCTTCGCATTGATGACGATAGGGATATCGAAGTCCGGCCCTTGTTTTTGTTCATCTTTCGGGAAGACTTCAAGAATGAAATCGTCATTGGATTCGTCGCTGATCGGAAGATCTAAACCCCCACCCCATTTGCTTTCCGTGGACGACGCAGGACCGTGGGGTGAAGGGGTTCCTGAAGAGGAAAGAGTTTCCTGGGAGGAGGGCTTTTCCGGACACGCTTCCGCAGGAAGAGAAGTACTTTGTTTTGGAGGGGGAGGAGCTGGATATGCCTTCTCGGAAACAGGGCTCGGATGGGGATGGCAGGCGGACAACAGGAGCCCGATGATCCCCACCGCCAACACCTTACCTGTCATTCACTCCTCCTCTTGAGTTGGGCACAAAAACCGAAGAATCCGACAGAAAAAATTTATAGATTAATGACATAGATCCCTTAGGATTGTCAAGTTAAAAAAGTTTTTTTTCTTGCAGTTTCCCGGATTTTTATCCGGAGTCAAAACAAAGCGGAAGTCCTCTCCTGTAACGGGAATTGAAGCGGGCTCCCTAATTTACACCCGTTCTGGGTTTTGGGTAGCCTGAATTATCCCGCGGGATCGCAGGGTTCTCGGCTTGACGGGTCCAAACAGAAGTCCCACCGAATAAAGAGATGCCGATAAACCCCCTCACTTCGAGACGATTTGGAGCAGACAGAGTCATCTTGCATCTATAGGTCAGGTCTTGCCATTATCGGGGTTGTAGATCGTTCCCTTTTCCCAAACGTTTTTGCCGACGTAAGTAAAACCTTCTATCAGTTGTAGTCCGATCAGCGGACGGGACCTCAGATCTGGATTTGGATTTTGACGATCAACCACTGGTCTGCCCGCCATGCCCCCATCATCGTCCGCCGGATAAAGCGGTTCTTTCAGCCAAACAATTCTCCCGTAGTATTTGCTACCACTCTTAAAGATTTCAATTTTGCAGTCGTTTTCCGGAGTGGCCCATATGCCGAGTATTTTATCCTCATCTGCGGCGAGGGCGAGTAGAACCAATAATAGCAAGGTTAAAAATAGTACGGGAACAGCTCTTTTCATTCGATCGATCATTTCTCCAAGACCTTTACCTACGCCCCCCCTTTGACGGGAGGGGGCACTCGGGAAGTTATTTTCTGAGCACTTTGATAGGAAATTTTTCAGCCATTTCGAAGCCAATAGGCCTTGGTCACAGTAACCGCTTGATTGCTAAAGGCATTATATTAGCAAATGGAGTTTAAATGAAAATTGAAGAAGCGTCGCTTCTTGTTACAGGGAGGTGGAAATTTGGTAACTGTTATCGCCGTTGAGCTACTATTTTAAGTCCTAACAATACCAACGCTGCTCCGCTTGTCATTTCAAGCCATTGTTGCACGCGGGGACGTTTGAGCATGCTTGTGATTCTAGCCAGAAAGACGGTCAGGATTGAATACCAAATTAATCGTACTATTGCGTGAATGCTCGCAAGCATCAAAGACTTTAACAAAACAGATTCACCGAAATTGATAAATTGTGGCAAGATGGCCAGGTAAAAAAGCGACGTTTCAGGGCTCAAGATAATCGTCAAAAATCCTTCTGAAAAAGATCTCCATTCTGTTTTGTCCTCTGCCGCGTGGGCCCGATGATTGAGCAAAGAAGGGTCGTTTGGTTTCTGCCGCAGTCCTCGCCCAATGGACTGTCCCCCCAAGAAGATGAGATAAATGGCACCGAGCCATTTTATCATTTCAAATAATTTTGCTGATTGAACCAGGATGAGGGATAGACCCAACCCGGACAAGGTAGCATGGACAAAAACGCCTATGCAGCCACCCAGCACAACGAAAAAACCGGCTTTGTGCCCGTGCGCAATGACGTTTCGTGTGATCAACATCGTCGTGGCCCCCGGAGTAATGGTCAAGGCCACAACAACTCCAACGAAAGCAAGAATCTGAGGTGTGATCATTGACATTTCCTCTCTACGATTGACGCGTCCGTTGGTCCTTTACTTCTTGACGATCTCGACGCGGCGGTTCTTGGCCCTGCCTTCCTCCGAGCGGTTGTCCGCGATCGGCTTCTCCTGGCCCCAGCCGACCGCCGTCAGCCTGGTCGCGGTGATCCCCTTCTGGGCGACCGCGTTCATGACTGATTTGGCCCTTTGCGAATTACGTTTTTGGCTTTTTCCAGAATGGGCCAGTTTTGCCGATTTCTTTCATGGCCTTGACCATCTCGCGCCCATATTCGCGCATATGGGAGACGTAGTCTTCGTCCAGGCGCCGCCTGAAGTAAGGTCCGGAAAACAGCTTAAGCAGGTCGGACAGTGACAGGATGCCCTCGTCGGTGCCTTTGACAAAGGATTTCCAGTTACGGATGTGCTCTTCCGACTGGAAGAGATTCATGGTGCTTCAGGCGTAGCCCGGGTCTTCAAACCATTTCCAGAATTGTACGGCCACATAGGCCGTGTATCCTAAAGCTTCCTCATTCAGAACTTTCCCGTCACGAATGACCACCCGGAGAGGCTTGCCGCAATCCAGGCAGGGGAATTCCAACGTCAGTGTTTTGCCAGGGAATAACCAGCAGACCGCCAGCGATTCAAAGGCTCACTGGCCGAACCATTTCTGCTGACCGTCGATGGTGATCCGGTATTGGGTCGGAAGGCTGTTAAAAGGTGCGAATGAGACAATGAGATCAGTTCGAGGATATAGCCATCCAGGGATTCCCGAGGAGAAAAGGTCGTGCAGGATCTTCCGGCCTTCTTCGACGGAAAGACCAAGTGCGGCGGTAAGTTCCGTGTAAAAGGGCGCCTGGCCGGTCTCTACCATACGCTTCATGATGACATGAAATGTTTTATCAAGGACGGTGGGACTGCTCATGGTCTTCCTCCTCTCAGGTTTTCATAGAGCAAATATCAGTATATGCCGAAAAAGTCAATTAGTAAAAAGACTTGTGGAAGTCATTTTTTAAGGATTGTTGCAATATACGCTTTTTCCAAAAGTTAGGGGAACAGAATATTTTAGGAAGGAAGAGCAAGAAACCGGGTTATCGCCTCCAACACAAAGAATTAAAATACGCTCTCTATATGATCTTGAGATTTACGATTGAAATCGAGTATAACAATTGAGGCCAGTTGTAGCATGAGCCATCCGCAATCGGCTATTCGTTCCTGTCCAATGTCAGGGGCTACTCCCAAATTCTCATTTTAATGGTTAGAAAAAAAGGAATGCCACCTGCCGGAAAGCGGATGGCATTCCGTCCTCATCAGTTCATTGATGAATTCATACTTTCTTCAAGGCATCCATCACGATGTTCGGAGTTAAAGGAATGCGTCTGATCCGAACGCCCGTCGCATTGAAAAACGCATTAGCAACGGCGGGCGTTGCAGCAGGAACACCCACCTCGCCGATGCCACCCATTTTTTCAGTGCTCTTGACAATGTGAACTTCGATCTCGGGAGTTTCACTCATCTTCAATATCTTATAATCATTGAAATTGGACGATTTGACACCACCATTGGAAAACTTGACCTCTTCCTTCAGTGCTGTGCTCAGAGAAATGATGATCCCTCCTTCTATTTGAGCAATGAGAGGATCGGGATTCACCACAGGTCCGCAATCCACAGCCGCGACAATACGATGGACCTTGATCGTTCCATCCTTCTTGTTCACGGAGATTTCTGCGACCTGGGCCGTCCAAGTTCCGAAGCATGCATGCTGGGCAATACCCCGGCCTTCACCTTTCGGAATGGCTTTACCCCAGCCAACCTTTTCAGCCACTGTCTCCAGCACCCGGCGAGCCCGCATATTGTTCTTTAAGCTCTGCAAACGAAACTCGAGGGGATCCTTTCCTGCTGCATGCGCTAGTTCATCGACGAAAGACTCAATGACGAAGGCGTTGGGACCATTCTGGACCGAACGCCAGAAGGAGACGGGCGGGAGTAGGGAGGAGATAAGGAACTCTATGGAGAGGTTCGGTATCTCATACTGGATCCTGTTGTTCCACATCGGAGAGTCTGGAGCATCTGCCAGGCCCCATAAGCAAAAGAAATCGATTCCATCCTTTACTCCCCCAATGGAAGGGCTGACGAGCTTGTGAGACCATCCAACCAACTGCCCTTGAGCGTCAAGACCTGCCTCAATCCGGTGAGAGCATGGAGCACGAAAGACATCATACTTAATATCTTCTTCTCTTGTCCACATCACCTTGACCGGTTTTCCTACCGCCTTCGAGATCGTGACGGCTTCGGAGACGAAATCTGGCGTGAGGCGTCTGCCCAGGCCACATCCCATGGAGGTTGTATATACATTCACCTTCTCCTTGGGGAGCCCTGACACTTTCGAGGCAGCCTCTCGTGCGTCTGTCTGGGCTTGGGTAGGCGCCCACACTTCGCACCGGTCGTTTCCCACGTAAGCCGTGCAGTTCATCGGTTCCATGGTCGCATGGGCGACATACGGGGCGTAATAAGTTGCCTCGATCTTTTTGTTTGCTTCGCGGATAGCCTTGTTCGCCTCACCCGTATTCACTACGGATTTGCCGGGTTTGTTCAAATCTTCCATCAAAGACTTCTCAAGATAATCGTTGTCCAGGTCTGGAAAAACGCCTTTGTCCCATTTCACCTTGAGAGCATCCCGTCCTTTTAGGGCGGCACTGGTCGATTTCGCGCACACGGCGATGCCCATAGGAACAGAAAGAACTTTTTGCACCCCTTTGATCTGCTCTGCCCGTTTCTCATCGTAGGAGAGCGGCTTTGCTCCGAAAGCAGGAGGCCGTGCGATCACGGCGTAATGTAAATCCTTGAGAGCCATATCAAGACCAAAGACAGCCTTACCGCTCACCTTTTCCGGCAGATCCACGCGCGGCATGGATTTGCCAATGTATCTGAAATCCTTTTCATTCTTCAGTGGCGGTTCTTGTGGAATCTGGAGTTTGGCTGCTTTCAGGCAGAGTTGGCCGTATGTGAGGGTACGACCGCTTTTCGCATGTTTCACCGCACAATTGAAGGCCTTACATTCGTCTTCAGGAACCTTCCAGGTCTCCGCCGCCGCCTTAATGAGCACGGCCCGACCGGCTGCGCCTGCTTTTCGCATTGGTTCATAAAATCCCCTGACGCTGGTGCTCCCCCCGACGACCTGGGCACCCAGAAGGGGGTTTTTATATTCATCTCCGGCCGGAGCCTGGCGCACCCGAAGCTGTTTCCAGTCCGCTTCCAGTTCTTCTGCGATAATCATAGAAAGGGCAGTCAGAACGCCTTGGCCCATCTCGGAATTGGCGACGAATATGGCGATCTTGTTGTCGGGTGTGATTTTGAAGAATGCATTGGGACTGAAACTGTCTATCTCAGACGCATTGAGAAGCCGGGGGCCAAAAGGGGTGACAGACACTCCGATGGTTAAGCCGGCCGCTGCCAAGGAACTCTTCAAAAAAGCACGTCTCGTCATGGATGTTGTCATGATTTCTTCACCTCCCTTTTCGTCATCTGAATGGCAGTCTCGATCCCCTTTTTGATTCGCGGATAGGTTCCGCACCGGCAGATCACATCATCCATCTTGGCGATGACTTGATCTGCGTTCAGAGGAGCTTTCTGTGAGAGGAGGGCTGCCACCTGCATGATCACCCCGGGTTGACAGTAACCGCATTGCGGAACCTGTTCTTTAATCCAAGCCTGCTTCACGGGATGATTCTCCGGTAGCCCCTCGATCGTTATGATCTTCTTCCGCTGGACTTCACCCACGCTGATCGTGCAGGACCTCACGGCTTTTCCATCGATATGGACCGTACAAGACCCGCATTCACCAATACCGCAACTGTACTTGGTGCCCTTGAGGTTGAGAGCATCCCTGAGGACCCAGAGCAAGGGCGTGTCATTGGAGACATCTACTTGATAGACCTTGCCATTGACGTGAAGAGAAATCATAGTCTCCTCCTTTCATGTGAATTTCCCGAACCATGGATACCAAAACCAATCATTTTGTCAATAAAAAAATGAAGTTGTGAAAATTATCTTTTGAGGATTATCGTTGGAAATCTGGAATAGCGATGTAGATTTTCCCCTTGAGAATTACAAAGAAGGAATCTTCAGAAAATGGGTTGCGGACTCCACCTGCAAGTCATTACTCGCAAGCACATTCAGGAATCGAAGATTATGAGTTGGGAGTAAGGATGACCCCGCGCTTCAGCGGCACGCTGAATGACCTGTACGAAGGCTGCATGGCAAAATGATGTATGGAAGCACATTCTCCCAAGCAAGCCAGGCGTGTCCGCTCAAAACACTTGTTAGGCGGCGTCTGGCTACTCCTTCTTACTGCTAACGGGCGACCCGCATCAGCAGAGCCTTGATCTCTTGATTGAAGGTTCTAACCCCTCCAACAGCCAACCCGCCCGCGATTACCTGCCATGATAGAAGAAGCTGGGTAAGCTTGAGCAGTTCGTCCTTAGGCTTCAGCTGTGCACAGATCGTTAGGAGGGTAGACCCCAGTGTGAGGATCAGTGCTACAAGTGCGACATAGGCTAGTGCTTTGGCC
>Ga0187771_10003257_pt1 | contig 11325 bp, 11 predicted proteins | sample 0116_SJ02_MP15_1_FD_133139 | JGI IMG/M metagenome (GOLD analysis project Ga0187771, IMG submission 133139) | Tropical peat soil microbial communities from peatlands in Department of Meta, Colombia - 0116_SJ02_MP15_10_MG | ecosystem: Environmental > Terrestrial > Soil > Wetlands > Peat | place... | reverse complement strand
TAGGAGCCTGTCGGGCTTAGGGGATCGTTGCGAAAATTCGGCTGAGCGAGGCCAGATTTTACCGATTTTGCCGGTTAATAGTCGCTCTATTGACCAAGAAATCGCTGAAATATGGGCCGTTCAGACGGATTTGCAGCAGATTCCTCCTACGCCCGACAGGCTCCTAGGCCCGCAACAGGGGTGCCTTTCCCGGACCGTGACATGCGCGCCCCGTGTTTTTATGAGACAGGTGGCGGCGCCTATAACCGGCGCGGTTCGAGATAGTCGAAACGCTTGCCGCAGAGATCGATGCCTTCCCGGCGCGGGATAAGGTGAATATGGGCGTGCAGTATGGATTGGCCGGCGACCGGACCGCAGTTTATGCCGATGTTGAACCCTTGCACCGTGGAATCGTAGCGCATTATCTGATCCCTGAGCGCAATCAGCATCAGTTGCGCGTCAAAGCGCTCTTCATCGGTCATGCTGAAGTAGTCCAGGGTGTGACGATGGGGAACGACGAGCAGGTGCCCCTGGGTGACCGGATAGAGGTCTTCGATGGCAAAGACCGTCCCTTGCTCCATCAGGATGCGGTGCCGTACCTCATCGGAACAAAATGCGCATTTCTTGAAAAGTCCCAACAAGCTTCCCCCTGGTTCCGGATGACGTACTGCGACGCTCCCTACTGCTTGAATATTTCCGCGAAAAACTGCTTCATGGCCTCCCACGATCGCATGTCCGCTTTTTCATTGTACGCAGCTCCCTTGCTGTTGTCGGTTCCGGCATCGGGATTGGTGAAGCTGTGTACCGCATTGCCATAGGAGATGAACTGCCAATCCACCCTGGCGGCGCGCATTTCCTGCTGGAAAGCGGCGACCTCGTCCGCCTTGACAAAGGGGTCGTCGGCGCCATGCATGGCAAGGACTTTGGCCTTGATATTTTTGGCATCCTCCGGCCGGGGTGTGGCAAGGCCGCCGTGAAAACTGACGGCACCCTTCAGATCAGCGCCGTCCCGCGCCAGTTCCAGCACCGTAGTACCGCCGAAGCAATACCCGATGGCGGCAAGACGATTCGGATCGACCAATTGCCGGTTTTTCAGGATATCCAGTCCGGCGCGGGCACGGGCGCGCATCAATGGCCGGTCATTCTTGTAAATGGCTGCCACCTTGCCGGCATCGGCAGGGTTCGACGGACGGATTCCCTTGCCATAGATATCGGCCGCAAAGGCCACATACCCCAATTTTGCCAGCTTCTCGGCCCGTTTTTTCACATAAGGGCCAAGACCGGTCCATTCATGCACCACCAGCACCCCCGGACGCTTGCCGGCCACGGCATCGTCCCAGGCCAGATACCCTTCCAGAACAGCGTCCCCTTGCCTGTATTCGATGACCTTGGTCCTGACCGCGGCTTCAGCCGAGGCAGCACAGCAGACTAGGGCCGTTGCAACTAAGATTCGTCTCAACATGGCATCCTCCTTGGCGCAACTGTTTCACAATCTCTTCGGCATCTTACTGCGCCGGTAATAAAGCATCAACCCCTGATTTGGGTCGGGGCAGAAAAAGGGCAAAGATCATGGCCAGGGTGGTAATCAGGGCTGCAAGAAGATAGGCGCCGGCAAAGGCTCCGGTGATCCTGGCGATCATGCCCGCCAGGGCCGGGCCAAGGGTCTGGCCGGCGGCGAAGAACATTGTGACGGTGGCAAATGCGCCGGCAGCGCGACCAGGCCCGAGGTAATCACCCACAGCGGCGGCCATGATGGCTGGTATGGCAAAAACCGCCAGTCCGTACAGGACGATGGAGATCATCAATCCCACGCTGCCCGGCCTGGACCCGGCCAGCAGATAGGCGGCGCTCTGCACGGCAAAGACCAACGCCAATCCGTAACGTCTGCCGATGCGGTCGGAAAGAGCGCCGAACAGAACCCCGGAGAAGAAACTGAAGAAACCTGCCCACGACCAGTACAGACCGGCCTTGGCTTCGCTGAAGCCGTATTCACGCACCATGGTCGCCACGATAAAGGTGCCGTAGACCATAAATGTGGCGCCGAAGGCAAGGTAGAGCACGCCCAGCCGTACCAGCAATGCTCCGTCGCCGCGCCGTTCGCGAGGGATGAGCTGTTCCGGCGACAGGGGACGGCTTCGTCCCAGCGGTTCCAGCCCCATATCGGCGGGATGATCGCGCACCAGCCAGGCAGCCAGGATACCGACGACCAGAGCGACCACGCCCAGCAGCAGCCAGCCTGCCCGCCATCCGTCGGCCCCGAAAACGCTGTTGAGACGGGGCACCAGGAAACCGGCCAGCATGATGGCCGCGCCGTTGCCGGCAATCATAAGACCGGCCGCCGTACCGCGCCGGTCGCTGTGAAACCAGTGGTTGATCAACACCATGGTCGGAATGTTGGCAAAGCCGGTTCCCACGCCGACCAGGAAGTAGAGCGCAAAGGGAGCCATAAAACCATTGGAGCGACCCATGGCCAAAAGCGCCAGCGTGATCGGCGCCAGGCCGGCGCATATCACGATGCGCGGCCCGAATCGCCTGATAAGGCGGGGGGCCACGATCACCGACAACAGGTATCCGCAAAAATTGCCGGTGCTGATGAAACCCATGCGGTCATAGGGAAGCCCCAGACCGGACTGCATGGAGGGGAGCAGCATGGTGTACGCGTAACGGGCCAGACCGATGCAGGCAAAGATGATCAAAAAACCGACGGCAACGATCACCCAGCCGTAATGGAAGGGAAGGTTCGGGCCTTTCGGCGGTTCCGGGGAGTTTTCGGCTTTCGGTTGATAGCGTGGCATGCTGCAAAGGTAGCGGCGCACGGAGAGTTAGTCAATCAATAAACCTATAAAAAACATTTGGACCGCAAAGACGCAAATAACGCGATGAAAAATCATTCAGTTGTCTTGATCTAAGTCTTTCACCTGTTTGGTTCGAATCGGTATGTTCATAACCATATGAGTTTCTTTGTGTCCTTTGCGTCTTTGCGGTTATTAACTGCCGGATTGCATCTCTGCAGGACATTCAAAAAACCGGGGGAACGGCACATAGGCGGCCGTTCCCCCGGTTTCGCACCTATGGGGCGGTTTCTCCTACTTGAAGGTTTTCAGAACATACTCGGCGATGGCTTTTGCTTCATTGTCGGACATCCCTTTCTTGTCAAACATGGTCATGCCCGGACCGGGAGTGCGCATCTTGGCCACGATATCCTTCCAGTTCTTGATGCCGTTTTTCGCAAGAGCAGCCTTTGAGAGAGACTTTGCCTTGTTGATGATGTTGCCGCCGTCCGGATGGCATGCGGCACAGTGTTTCTGGAACTCCGCCTTGGCGTCCATCTTCCCTGCCGTGTCCGCCTGCGCACTGAATGCAAAAGCTCCGACCGCCAACAATACGGCTGCTGCAAGACTCTTCTTCATGGGTTACGCCTCCTTGAAATATATGCCTGACGTGTCAGGTTCTCTGAATACTGTAGAGACAATAGCACAACAAACCGTTATCTCAAGTCCGGACCTGTCGATTCGTACGGCATTCTGCCCGAAGCCCGTTCTTCACCATGCTGAAACAGCCCGCCGGGAAGACCGATCGGGCTGTTTCAGATACAAACAGTTCCACAATTTACTTGTATTCCGGCATCTCGTCGAACTGGAGATACTTGTAGATCTTCTCCTTGTTCGGCTCGATCTTCTCCTTGAAAATCTTCAAGTACTCGGCAGGCGTGGGCAGCTTGCCTATGAGCGCCGCTACCGCGCCCAGTTCCGCGGAACCGAGAAAGACCTTGGCGCCGTTGCCGATACGGTCATCGAAGTTGCGGGTCGACGTGGAGAACATGGTGACGCCGTCGGGCACGCGGGCCTGGTTGCCCATGCAGAGCGAGCAGCCGGCGATCTCGATACGGGCGCCGAAGGCGCTGTACACGGAGAAGTAGGCCTCGTCCTTGAGCTGGGTCTGATCCATGCGGGTCGGCGGGCAGATCCAGGTGCGGACGTCCGGGTTGAACTTGCTGCCGCGCCAGATCTCGGCAGCGGCGCGGAAGTGGCCGATGTTGGTCATGCAGGAACCGAGGAACACATCCTGAATCTTGGTCCCCTTGACTTCGGACAGCAGCTTGACGTCATCCGGGTCGTTCGGGCAGGCCAGGATCGGCTCCTTGATGTCGGCCAGGTTGATCTCGATCACCGCCGCGTAGTTGGCCCCTTTGTCGGCCTTCAGCAAGGACGGTTTCTTGAGCCATGCCTCGACCGCCTTGATGCGGCTCTGCAGGGTCTTCTTGTCCGAGTAGCCGTCGGCGATCATCTTCTTCATGAGGGCCACGTTGGATTTGAGGTACGTGGCAACCGATTTCTCGGAGAGCTGGATGCAGCCGGCAGCAGCCGAACGCTCGGCAGCGGCGTCGGTCAGTTCAAAGGCCTGCTCCACGGTCAGGTCGGGCAGACCTTCCATCTCCAGGATACGGCCGTTGAAGATGTTGACCTTGTTCTTTTTGGGCACGGTCAAATGGCCCTGTTTGATGGCCCAGTAGGGGATGGCATTGACTGCATCGCGCAGGGTGATGCCGGGGTTGAACTTGCCTTTGAAACGCACCAGAACCGATTCGGGCATGTCCAGCGGCATGAAGCCCATGGCGCCGGCAAAGGCTACCAAGCCCGAACCAGCCGGGAAGGAGATGCCGATGGGGAAGCGGGTGTGGGAGTCGCCGCCGGTGCCGACGGTGTCGGGCAGCAGCAGGCGGTTCAGCCAGGAGTGGATGACGCCGTCGCCGGGACGCAGGGCTACGCCGCTACGCTCGGAGATGAAAGCGGGCAGGGTCTTGTGCATCTTTACGTCGGCCGGTTTGGGATACGCAGCGGTGTGGCAGAAGGACTGCATGAACATGGGCGCCTGGAACTTGAGGCACGCCAGTTCCTTCAACTCGTCGGCGGTCATGGGTCCGGTGGTGTCCTGGGAACCGACCGTGGTCATTTTGGGTTCGCAGGCCGTGCCGGGCAGAATGCCGTCCACGCCGCAGGCGACGCCGACCATCTTCTGGGCCAGGGAGTAAGCTTGTTTGGCCTTGGGCTTGGGATTGACCGGCAGGGTGAAGACCGTGGTCGGCTTGAGTCCAAGGGCCTTCCTGGCCTTGTCGGTCACTGCGCGGCCGATGATCAGCGGGATGCGGCCGCCTGCGCGGAATTCATCGGGCACGGTATTGGGAGTAATGGTCAACTGGGAGAGGACCTTCTTCCCCTTCTCGTCGGTGATGACCCCTTTCTTGGTGTCTATCACGATCACGTCGCCGGTCTTCATGCCGGTCACGTCGGCCTTGAGCGGCAGGGCGCCCGAGTCCTGGGCGGTATTGAAGAAGATCGGGGCGATGACGCCGCCGATGATAACGCCGGCGGTCTTCTTGTTGGGCACGCAGGGAATATCTTCGCCGATATGCCACAGCACGCTGTTACAGGCCGATTTGCGGGAGGAACCGGTGCCGACCACGTCCCCCACGAAGGCTACCTGGTATCCTTCCTTGCGGAACTTGGCGATTGTCGCCAGGCCGTCCTTGAAGCGGGTCTTGCCCATGGCTAGGGCGTGCAGCGGGATGTCGGGGCGGCTCCAGGCGTCGCCGGCCGGCGAGAAGTCGTCGGTATTGATCTCACCGTCAACCTTGTAAACTTTGACCTTGATGGTTTCGGGAACACCCTGGCGGTTGGTGAACCACTCGGCATCGGCCCAGGATTTGAGCACTTTCGCGGCAGCGGCATTCTTGGCCTTGGCCAGGGCGGCAACCTCGTCAAAGGCATCATACACGAGAGTTATGTGAGAGAGCGCAGCGGCGGCGGCATCGGCCAGCTTTTTGTCTTTCAGGGCTGCAACCAGCGGGGTCACGTTGTAGCCGCCAATCATGGTGCCCAGCAATTTGATGGCTGCCGACGGGTCGATCAGGGGAGATTTTTTCTTACCGGTGACGATCTCGGCCAGGAATTCGGCCTTGACCTTGGCAGCCGGGTCAACGCCCGGAGAAACACGGTTGGTGATCAGGTCCAGCAGGAAGCTTTCCTTGCCCTTGGGAGGCTTGACCAACAATTTGCACAGGTCACTGGTTTGCTCGGGCGTGAGCGGTAGCGCGGGGATTCCCTGGGCTGCCCGTTCTTTCTCATGTGCTAGATAGGCTTCGATCATCTGACATCCTCCTTTAAGATATATACTGCGGTCGCTTTAGCCGTAGCAAGCGGGTTTCACTCGTTAAAATGCATACTGTATACACTTCAAATCGGCTGCTGTCAATCGGTTACAGCAGGGGCGGCGCGCGCCGCGACCTGTTCGGGCGGTGGAAACAACCCACTTGCCATTCCCATGGCTGACGGAAGGCCTACAGAAATCACAGGCTACCATACGTACACAGACGCGTAGCCCACCACCTGGCGATGATCGCCGGTAACATCACCACTGTTGCCGTAAGCCGCAAGTTCAGCCCGGGAGGCCCCCAATTCGCGGCTCGCCACCAACATGGCCGCGGCCGGAATCACCCCGCACATGGTGATGCCCTCATTGCGGCAGGTCGTCACCAGACCCTCGGCATCAAAGGCCAACAACCTCGCCAACGCCAGTTCGTCCTTGCGCCGGGCCGAATCGGCGGATTCGTAATGGGTCATATCCGAACTGGCCACCATCAGCACATCCCCGCCATACTCCATGATGGCGGCGGCAATCCCTTTGCCGATATCGCGAACAGCCGCAAAATCGCCGTGGCCGAGACAGAGGGCGGCTATGGTCGCATCGGGGCGCACGTACTGGATAAAGGGGACCTGTACCTCTAGCGAGTGTTCGAAGCGATGGGCGATGCTGTCCGACTCCACAAAGGGAACATGGTATTCCAGCAGCGCAGTGAGACGGGGGTTGATGAAGGTCCGGCCAAGGGGGGTCAGCCATTCTCCGTCCGGATACAGGGCCACCGGGGCGCCCATCCCATGGTGGTTGGGTCCGATGACAAGAACGGCCGGAGGCACATCGATCAGGCCGTAAACCTTACCGGCAATGGCGCCGGAATAGATGTACCCCGCATGGGGCGAAACGATTCCCAGGACACGCCGCTTTGCCGGCTCGTCCGGTATGAGTCCGGATAAGGCGTTGCGAAGCTGTTCCCGCGTACCGGGATAAAACTGTCCGGCAACTGCTGCTTGACGTTGCATGGCGCACCTCCCGCTGCATTCCACTTGAATCCGTGACGCCTCCATGTCTTCGCTGGGCATTCCGGCGTCAGGGATTCAAGTTTCACTGTTCCTGGGGGTCATCGAAGGGAAGCGGGCTATCGGCTTCGGCGGCCGCGTCCGGTTCCAGCGGCAATTCCTCCTGACGTTCAAACCTGGGCGTTTCGTCGAGAAACTGGATCTCTCGCAACGTTGGGAGGCTTTTCAAGTCCTTAAGACCGAATATTTCAAGAAACTCTTTAGAAGTTCCGTAGATCAGCGGCCGTCCGGGAATATCCTTTTTGCCAAGGATCCTGACCAGTTTTTTTTCCAACAGCGACTTGAGCACGCCGCCGCAGTCAACGCCGCGCAGGTGCTCGACCTCTGCCCGGGTGATCGGTTGGCGATAGGCGATGATGGCCAGCGTTTCCAGGGCCGATTGGGAAAATCTGGCTGTCCTGGTCTTGATGTGCCGGACAACGTACTCATGGAGTGCCGGGCTGGTCCTGAACTGCCAGCCGCCGGCCACCTCGGCGAGGCCAAACCCCCCTCCCCGCCTCTCGTGAAATTCGGCCAGGTCGGTCAAGGCTGCCTTGATATCGCTGCGTTCGTATTCGGGCAGCATCTCGCAGAGTCGGTCCAGGGAGACGGCCGAATCTGCGGCAAAGATGATGCTTTCAATGATGGCGGATAAAGACATGGTTAAACCTTACAACGGCAAAGAGCGAGTGAGAGGTAAAAGTTGGTTCTTTGTAACCGCCGATAAAAGCGGATGCACGCCGATTAAGGCAAAAGACAATTTTGAGGGTAGAGGCGTTAACCCTATTCATTCTTTTGGTTATGGCCTTCTCTGCGTGTATCTGCGTATATCTGCGGTTCCTTGAATTTTGTCCCGGCAACGTCAATGACTGCTATTGGGGCTCAAGTGTAGACGTGCATTGCGGGCATCTGGACGCCGCCAGCGGGATATTGGACAGGCAGAAGGGGCAATCCCTGGTGGTGGCCGACGGAGGCTCCTGGTCCCGCCTCAGGCGATTGATCTGCCGCACCATGAGAAAGACCACAAAGGCCATGATCGTGAAGTCAACGAGGTTGTTGATGAACAGGCCGTAGTTGATGGTTGCGGCCCCGGCCTTCTTGGCCTCGGCCAGCGTTTTGTAGTCCTGCCCGGAAAGATTCACGAACAGGGAAGCAAAATCAACCTTGCCGACCAGAAGCCCGATCGGGGGCATGATGATGTCGTTCACCAGCGATTGCACTACCTTGTTGAACGCTGCTCCGATGATGATGCCGACCGCCAGGTCGATCACGTTGCCCTTGAGTGCGAATTCCTTGAACTCTTTCAGCATGGCGCCCCCCCCCTTTACGTGACAGGTTGCACAGCTCTGTCGCCGGACTCGGTTTGTCCCTGGGCCACGGCGGGAACAAACCAGATGGCGCCACACTCTTCGTTCTGGAAAATGCGGATAAGTTTGAGGCGGCACAATTCCAGAAGGGCCAAAAAGGTGACGATGATCCGTTCGCGGGTCTGTTCGTCCCGGACAAGCTCATCGAATTGAAGTGTATCACGTTCCTGAAGCATGGAAAGTATTTCATTGATGCAATCGGCAATACTAAGGGAGTCGCCGGGAGCGACATCGTGGAAACTTTCTGCCGGGATACGCGCCAGCAGGGCACGGAAGGCATCTACAAGTTCAAAGAGCGACACCTCCAGCGGTCCATCGTCACTGCGAACCCCGGCCAGGGAAGAGTCGGGGCAGGTCCGCGCAAAGACTTCGCGGCCCAGAAGCGCCCTGGCGCCGATGACCATGCCTGCTTCCTTGTACTGCTGGTACTCCAACAACCGCCGGATCAGTTCGGCGCGAGGATCGCTCTCTTCCGCCTCCCCTTCATCCTGGTCGTCAGCCGGCAGCAGCATGCGGGATTTGATGTGCAGCAAGGTGGAGGCCATCAGCAGGAAGTCGCCGGCAACATCCAGGTTGAGCACCTTCATCAACTTGATGTAGTCCAGATACTGGCGGGTGATATCGGCAATGGATATGTCGCAGACATCGACCTCATTCTTGCGGATCAGGTGCAGCAGCAGGTCCAGCGGACCGTCGAACTTGTCGAGATGGACGCTGTAGCCGGCGCTGAGATCCCCAAGAAGGGTGGGAGATTCCTCCCGAACGTGATTCACCGGCGCCATGGACACTCCGGAACCGCGGTCAGATCTTCAGGGCGTCGCGGACTTCGGCCATGACGGCATCGGATGTCTGCGAAGCACGACGGCTGCCGTCCTGCAGCAGTTCGTCCACAAATTGCGGATTGAGGGCCAATTCCGCCCGTTTGGCCCGGCAGGGAGCCAGGCGCTCATTCATGCATTCGGCCAGGATACGTTTGCACTCCACACAACCGATGGCGGCGTTGCGGCAGGCCGGGATGATCTCGTCCAGCTTTTCCTGGGACACATAGATGCGATGGAGGTTGAAAGCCACGCAGACATCGGGGTCGCCCGGGTCGCTCCTGCGAACCCTGGCCGGATCGGTCATCATGGACAAGACCTTCTTGGTGGTTTCCTCGGCCGTATCGGAAAGATAGATGGAGTTGCCGTAGGACTTGCTCATCTTCCGGCCGTCCAGTCCGAGCAGCTTGGGGGTCTCAGTCAGGAGCGCCTCGGGCTCGGGAAACACATTGCCGTACAGGTAATTGAAGCGCCGGGCGATCTCCCGGGTGATTTCCAGGTGAGGCAACTGATCGTGCCCGACCGGCACGCGGGTCGCCTTGTAGAGAATGATGTCGGCAGCCATCAGCACCGGATACCCCAGGAAGCCGAAGGTGGAAAGGTCCTTGGCCTCAAGATTGTCCAGCATCTCCTTGTAGGTAGGGTTGCGCTCCAGCCAGGAGACCGGCGTAATCATGGAAAGGACCAGGTTCAGTTCCGAATGGTGCGGCACCAGGCTTTGGCGGAAAACAATGCACTTGGCCGGGTCGAGGCCGAAAGCGATCCAATCCAGCACCATCTCGTTGATGCTGTCCCGGATGCCCGAGGTATCGGCGTATTCCGTCGTCAATGAATGCCAGTCGGCCACAAAGAAAAAACAATCGAAAGAATCCTGGATCTTGATCCAGTTTTCCAGTACGCCGTGATAATGGCCGATGTGTAGTTTTCCGGTCGGCCGCATGCCGCTGACTACGCGTTGTTTCATTTCAGAGCTCCAAAAAATATAGTTTGATACTAACGCATCATGAGCCGTGTAACCCCCAAGACCAATCCACTCTGCGGTCCTGCCAGCATCTGTACTCCGACGTTGAGAATCGGCAAGATGACATAGGAAAAGATATTCGTGAAGAATACCAGCACGATGATGATAATCAGGCCATACGGTTCGATGCGGGCCCAGGCCGCTGCCTGGCGATAGGGTAAAAGCCCGACCAGCACCCTGCCCCCGTCGAGCGGCGGCACGGGAATCATGTTGAAAATCGCCAGCAGCAGGTTAATGTAGACCGAAAAGGCCAGCATCAGCGCAACCGGATCTACCAGCATGGACAGGGGTGAGCCCGGTGCAACCGCCCTGTTGTCTATGATCACCAGTCCCCGCAGCAAAAAGGCGGAAACCGTTGCCAAAAGAATATTGGTCACCGGCCCGGCGGCAGCAACCCAGATCATGTCCCGTTTGGGATTGCGCAGGTTTTCAAAGGTCACGGGAACCGGTTTGGCCCAACCGATGCCGATGAAGAAGATCATCAAGGTGCCGACGATATCGATGTGTTTTATCGGGTTAAGGGTCAGTCTGCCAAGCATGCGCGCCGTGGGATCGCCGAAACGCCAAGCGACAAAGCCATGGGAAACCTCGTGGCAGACAATGGCAAGCATGCCCGGCACAAGCATGATGGAGAGCTTGAAGAGAAAATTTTCCATGGTTATCCTTAACGTCTTTATACACCGACAGTCTTTCTAACAGACTGGCAGGGTAAAGTCAATTGCAGCAGAAACGGAAAGAGGCGGGGATGATCCCCGCCTCCGTGGTGCTGTTTTCCGTTGCGTACAATACTAAATGTCGTAGTACAGCTGGAACTCGATGGGCACCGGACGCATGCGGACCGGGTTGACTTCGGCTTCGGTCTTGTACTCGATCCATTTCTCGATGACGTCCGGGGTGAAGACGTCGCCCTTGAGCAGGAACTCATGGTCCTCTTCAAGGCATTTGAG
>Ga0187771_10003256_pt1 | contig 11326 bp, 11 predicted proteins | sample 0116_SJ02_MP15_1_FD_133139 | JGI IMG/M metagenome (GOLD analysis project Ga0187771, IMG submission 133139) | Tropical peat soil microbial communities from peatlands in Department of Meta, Colombia - 0116_SJ02_MP15_10_MG | ecosystem: Environmental > Terrestrial > Soil > Wetlands > Peat | place... | reverse complement strand
GTCCCAAACCAATGGCAGCCGCCAGGCCAAACCATTCCCACGAGTATGCTCGCTCCAATCCGGCCCAGAACATGTAGAGGGCAAGTGACCAGAAACAAAGCAGGGGCGCATCGATGGTCATGATGAAGCTAAGGGCGGATGCGCCTGGTGAGGCCATCGCCGCGGCCGCCGCCCAGAAAGCCGTCCGTGAGTCATACATGCGTCTTGCAAGCAGGAAAATCACCAGGGTTGAAACCGCGCCCAGCACTACGGCCGGCAGCCGCACGACTGCCGTGGCGGAACCGAGCGTTCGGCAGAAAACAGCGATGAGCCATGCCACCATCGGCGGTTTGCTGAAATAGCCCCAGTCCAGTTGACGAGACCAGTCCCAGTAATAGGCTTCATCGGCGGCAAGATCCAATGGGGCCACAAACAGATAAACAAGTCGAAATATTGTGACAAGCGAGAATAGAAAAAAAAAGCGTTTGTTCCAGTCCATAAGCCTGATTAAGTCGTTAGGAATCACGAATCAAAAATTACAAATTACTTGCATGGGTGCCGGGTTTGCCGGTCACTGGTTTCTATAGGCCATATACGTCCTATAAGTCCTGTAGTTCTGAAATATTCCACAACCGAGAGCAAGCGCTCCGAGGGCGACTGTGATCGACCCGATGTGAATCGGGTATGCTGCGGCGCTTCCGATTCCTTCTTTGATAAACCAAAGACCGGAAACAATCAGGCCAAGACCCGTAACACTGGCAAGCCAGGCGAGCAGAATGCCGCCGGCAGGAAGAGCTTTCCTGTCGAAAAACACCCATAGGGCAAAGAGGCCGCAAACCCAGACCCACCATGATGTGACTCGAGCTGCGGAAAGTTCCTCGGCATATCTTACCGTCTCGGCCACGGGAGAGAAAATCGCGCGAACAAGTGAAGGATCGCCCATATGACCGGCGACAACGGGAATTATGTCCTCACTGTCGTGTTCCCTGAGCTTGCGGACTACCAGATCTGCCCGTTGGGAACGTGTAAGAAGCGAAGCCCCCGGCGCCCTTATGACAGTCCATGTTTTAGCGAGTCCGGTCCAGCCGTGCCAGTCCGTCGTCGCTACAAGCGGAAGTCCTCGTGAGAGGCAGGTTTCCAGCACCTCCCGCCTCAGGTCCGGCCGCATTTCCGGATGTCCCGAGTTGACTATCTCAAAACCGTCCACGCCGTCATCGGCCAGCCGGGCTATGTCGCCGGCCGCCAGTCTCTTCAGGGTCAGAGCAATAACGGCCCCGCCGCAATCCTCGTGAATCTTTTTTGAAAACCAGGCGGTGCGGTCCGGCCATTCATCCGCTTTTTGCCTCTCAAGGGGCATATGCGGGTCCCGGCAAATGCCAAGGAGCACAGCCCTCAGCCCCGTATGGGCCTCAACACCGGAGAGGAATGCCGGCAGCCGGTCAAAGGATGAATCGGCCGTCGAACTGTCGTCATGCGCGAAAAGCTGATCGTGTTCGGTAAGCGCCACCAGGTTATAACCGCAGGACGCATGCCATTTGAGGTTTGTTTCCAGCGAAACGACGGCGTCATGAGATTTTGTGGTGTGGCAGTGCAGATCGGCCACGATCAGGTCTGGGTCGTCAACAACCAGACGCCAGCCCGGAATGCGGCCCACGACAAATAAAAAGATCAGCAGCGCCAATGTTAAATATGCAGCAAGCGCCCTTCGCATTCCCCCAATCACGATAGACGGAAAAGACGCAATTGCAAAAGGCTTTTCCCTGCCTTGAGCACGAAATTCAGCGAATATGCCCCATGCCGCCGTGCCCACCAACAGCCAGACAAACACTGAAACGCACGCAACCTGGAAATCCGGCGCTCCCCCAAGGATCATAAACGGGGCGGCAAAAGGCTCTATTAAAGGTTCCCAGCCATGCTGCTCAAGCCTCATTCCCGCAATTCGGGTGTAGTCCCGCGCATCGAACGGACCCTGAGGATCGTATTGCAGGCAGGCTATAATCGTGAGAATTCCGAGCCAAAAAAATAAAATAACGGCAGCTTTTCTATAATCTTTCAGTATTGCTTCACCCTCCACTCACTTCAATCGTCCGGTGACGCTCACTATGAAGTAGGCATTCTTGTCATTTGTCAACAGAAGCACTGATTTCTTGGAACCGCCTTTGCAAGATGCCGCGTCGAGGCTCACCGGGATCTTCGTCTCACCGCCCGGAGGTATTGTGTGGTCGAACCGACCAACTTCGGTCCCTCAGATCTTTATCACCTTTCTTATCTCCAGAGGGGCGGTCCCGACGTTTTTAACCACGAAACCATGTTCGTATTGCTTCCCCGCGCTCATGTCCCCAAAATCATAGAACCGCTCCGTAACCTCGGCCAGGGGACCCCCTGGGGACTCCAGCACCCCCCCGCCCGGCCCCGGACCCTGCTGGGCAAGGACCGGCGGGCAATATGCAAGGGCCAGCGTAAATAGCAGGACGACAACAAACCTCGCTTTCGTCATCACTAACTCCTCCTTTTTTCTCAGCGTCCTCTTGAGGGCGGGTCCGCTACCCGTCCCTACCCGTCCCTGCGATGGACCTTTCCCGCTCACTTCTTTCTAAGAACCGCCAAAATACCAGCGAACTTCAACTCGATTGAAGCCAGGACCGAAAAATTCGCGCTATCAAGAGCTCCTCTAAGCTCGCGGCTCCCGAAGCGATTTTCCATGGGGTGCAACAGGATCTGCCTGGTTATAAAGTTCTGATAAAGCGAAGGATAGATCTCCTCGAGCAGATAAATCCCATGCGGTTTGAGCACCCGACACACCTCATCGAGAGCCCCCTGCCAGTTAGGGACGTGGTGAAGCACTCCAAAGCCGAAAACCGCGTCAAAGGCCCCATCCGGATAGGGCAAATCGAGTGCGTCGGCCACGCAAAAAGAGATGTTTTCCAGCTCTTGGGGCCGGAGGTGCTGAAAAGCCCGTCGGATCATCAAAGGATCGAGATCCATAGCGCAAAGAAAAGCCGGAGAGAATTGTTTTCGAATTATCGCTGCCCCCGCCCCCCGCCCGCATCCTATTTCAAGAATCGACCTGCCGGGGGGAAGCTGAACCTGCTTTCTCATCCAGCCGATTTCAAGCTTCTGCTGAAAAACCCTTGAGGGGTTATTGACGACCAGCAGCTCCGCCCGGTTAAGTTTCATTTCTCCGCCCTTCGCCCCGCTCTCAGACAGTTCCTCATTCTTTGTGCAAGGCTTTCACCGCGAATCCTCACCCTCTTTTCCCGAGGTGCATTACCGCGATCCCGCCGGTGAGCCTCCGGTATCTTACACCCTCAAATCCTGCACGCTCAAGGATCGCTTTCAGCTCGACGGGATCGGGGAACATCCTGATGGATTCCGGAAGGTAGGCGTAAGCCGGCCGGCAGTCGGCCAGCACCTTTCCCATAAAGGGCATCACGTGGAACGAATAGAAATCGTAGAGGCGGCGAAACCATGGGGTCACCGGCTCGGAAAACTCCAGGCACATAAAAACCCCGCCCGATTTTAGAACGCGGTGCATTTCACTGAAGCCTTTTTCAAAATGAGTGAGGTTTCTTATCCCGAAGCCAACCATCGCCGCGTCGAATGTCCTGTCTGCGAAGGCTATTTCTTCGGCATTGCCCAGTACGGAGCAAACCAGACCGCAGTGAGGAGAAGCTGAGGTTTTCGGCCTCCCGGCAGCCATCATCTCCCAGTTTATATCATATAGCACAACGGCGCCTGAAGGCGCCACCCGTCCTGCCGCCATCCGCGAAAGATCGCCAGTGCCGCCGCATACGTCGAGCACGAGGTCCCCCTTTCGCAGATTCATCATCTCAACAGCCATCCGCTTCCACTGGTAATGGATTCCAAAACTCAGGAGGGTGTTCATCGAATCGTATTTGCGGGCTATGCTGTTGAAATGCCGACGGACCCATTCCACCTTTTCCTTTTCGGGAATTCTAAGATATCCGAAATGGGTCGTCTTATCGGGATCAGTGGAGGATGATTGAACCATTTGCAATTATGGCTTTGCAACAACCCCGGAGCGGATACATCGCGTGCAGACTCTCACCCGTCGGACAGTGCCGTCCCGGCCCACATGCCGAACCTGCTGGAGATTGGGATACCAGATGCGTTTGGTCTTATTATTTGCATGGCTGACGTTGTTGCCTACATGCGGCGTTTTGCCGCAGAACTCACATACTCTGCTCATGACTGCGGATTCCTTTCAAAGCTAGAATTATAGCAAGAAAAGGCCCCAACCGCAAGGTCCCCTTTCCCGCTCGCTTCCGTTCTCACTTCACTATTCACTATTTACTGTATTTCTACCGCAGCAGCACCCGGCTCCCTCGGGACAATGTCTCCGATGATATGAACCCCGGGCAGCATCGAACCCAGAAAAGACGCTATCTCCACGGCCTCCGAAGGTTCGACTACCACTACAAAGCCAATTCCATTATTGAAAACATGATTCATCTCTTTTGCTGAAACATCGCCCTTTTCGCGGATGAAGTCGAAGATGCGAGGCACGCTCCAGGTCCCGCCCCGTATGAGAGCCTTGCAAGCTCTCGGAAGAATCCTCTCCACATTATCGTAAAAACCGCCTCCGGTTATGTGGGCCATCCCGTGGACACGGTGCTTGCGCAGAAGAGGCAGGACCGGTTCCGTATAGATTGTGGTGGGTTCCAGGAGTTCTTCGGCCACGGTCCGCCCCAGCTCCGGAACGAAACTGTCGGCTTTTAACCCCAGCTTGTCGAACACCACCCGCCTGACAAGGCTGTATCCGTTTGAATGTAAACCGCTCGACGGAAGCCCGATAATCTGATGCCCAACCCGGATGGTCGAGCCGTCTATAATCTGAGATTTGTCTACGAGTCCAACTGCAAATCCCGCCATGTCATATTCGTTTTCTTTGTAAAAATCCGGCATCTCCGCCGTTTCTCCTCCGATCAGAGAACAGCCTGCCTTCTTGCACCCAGCGGCGATTCCCGCGACAAGCTGCTCGACCAGACCGAGGTCTATGCGCCCCAGGGCGAGATAGTCAAGAAAGAAAAGAGGCTTTGCGCCCTGCACGAGGATATCATTAACGCACATGGCCACCAGATCTATTCCGACCGTATCGTGTTTTTGGGCCATGAACGCCACTTTGAGCTTGGTCCCCACTCCATCGGTTGAAGAAACCAACACGGGGTTTTTCACATCCTGGAGATTCAGGGAAAATAACCCTCCAAAACCGCCAATATCCGTAATGACCCCGCTGCGGTAGGTGGAACGAACGATCGGCCTGATTCGCCGCACAAGTTCGTTTGCCTTATCCAGGTCAACTCCAGCTTCCCTGTAGAGTTCTGCACCCATAAAAATTCGAGCCTTTTCGAACAGTTGGCCGTCTAATTTCTTCACCCTGCATCAAGGCAACACCGGCCGGGCAACTTTGGCGACATGCCCTGAAATATACCATGCAGGCTTCCCGGCGGATAGTGAATAGTGAAGCGTGAACCGCAGCCCACCATCCCGCCGCCGGCAAACCGCAACCCGGCTCATAAGCGTTTGACACCGGCAGGGCAAGTGCGCTAAAGTCCTATGGCGTTATTCTTCTCTCTTCGCCCGGATCTGGCATCTTTGCTCGTGCGCGCGTTCTTCGCTCCCGCGCCGCGCATGGGATTCACGTGAAACTTCTCCTGTCTGCCCTCATTGGGAGATTTCCTTTATGAGCGGACCCTTAAGCTACCGATGGTACATCTTCTGGATTCTGGCCCTGAGCTATGTCCTTGTTTATTTTCATCGTCTTTGCCCGGCGGTGGTTGCCCTGGACATGATGCGTGACTTCCAAACGGGAGGCGGTCTACTGGGCCTGCTCAGCTCTGTCTACTTCTATCCGTATGCCCTCATGCAACTTCCGGCCGGTCTTCTTGCCGATTCATGGGGGCCACGACGATCCATCACTCTCTTTTTCGTCATCGGATTTGGCGGCTCGGTGTTGTTGGGTGTCGCTCCGTCCGTTCTGTGGGCACTTGTCGGCCGCGCCCTGGTCGGGTTGGGTGTCTCAATGCTGTTCGTCCCCACCATGAAGGTCTTGGCGGAGTGGTTTCGGGTCAGGGAATTTACCACCATGACAGCTATTCTTATGCTCATGGGTGGAGTGGGGTCCCTTTGCGCAGCCACCCCCCTGGCTTTGCTCGCCAACTGGATCGGCTGGCGTCTGTCTTTTGTCGTTGTGGGGTTTTTCACTCTATTGATGGCCGCCCTGGTGTGGCTGGTGGTTCGAGACCGGCCCGCCGATCTGGGCTGGCCTGCCCTGTCAGAATCGCCGGGCGCTGCCGGCCCGTCCATCGGTCTCATGGAAGGCATGAAAAAAGTGCTCACCCATCCCAGGTTTTGGCCCATCGCCATCTGGTTCTTTTTCGACTTTGCCATTTTCTTCTCTTTCGGCGGCCTTTGGGGAGGACCCTATTTGATGCAGGTCTACAGGCTCTCAAGGGCAGAGGCTGGTAAAATCCTTTCGATGCTGGCCATCGGCATAATGATCGGAAGTCCGCTGGTCAGTTTTCTTTCAGACCGGGTCTTCAAAGGTCGAAAACCCGTGCTTCTCCTTTGCAGCTTTATCGTAGTGGGCCTGACCGCACTTTTGGCGTTCTTCACCGATGGTTTTTCCAAACCGGCGCTTTACCTGATTTGCCTTGGTCTCGGTGTGTTCTCAGGCGCCCCCAGCGTAATCGGCTTTACCACCACTAAGGAACTCTTCCCCATACGGATGGCCGGAACCTCGACAGGCATGGCTAATTTATTCCCATTCGCGGGCCCCGCAGCCTTTCAACCTGTATTGGGGTACTTGCTGGAACAAAAAGGCAAGATCGAAGGGGCCTTCACTATTGCAGGCTACCGGCAGGCCTTCTTCGCGCTCTTTCTGTGCGGACTCGCTGCACTCCTTGCGTGCTTTTTTCTAAAGGAAACCCTTCAAAAGCAGTGAGCTGCGCGGCTTCACGTCAACCTGATCACGGATCGCAAGCCCAGCGCCAAGTCTTCAGGGGTGCGGATCATAAAATGATCCCTGTAAAGATAGGATAGTGTGGGAGCATCTGTGCACCAGACCTGAGGGGCGATATAGAGTCGCGGCGTGAGACGCGCGTGCAGCCTGAAATGCTTGCCTTCTAGCAGGCCCGGAAACCAGCCGAGGCTAAAGCTGTAGATTCCCTGCGAGTCCAGATAGCCCAGGACTTGCGCGAGCCCCACGCTGAATTCTTCGAGCGCCTCCTCGGAAAGCTCCTTCATGGTTCGCGCCTCGGGGAAAATTACCAGCGCATCCGAAAGCACACTCAGCGAAACAAAGGCTGTGAGCCACGCAGTGTGCCGGCCCCTTGCGATCATTCTCTCGCCCCTGCGCTCCTCCTCGTCTATGAGGTCCGTCCAGTACGGTCGCCCTTCAGCTTCAAAGTAGCGCAGGCTGGCGGCAAGTTCAGTCCCCAGGAAGTTGCCGGGAATGTCGGTGGCGTAAACCTGAAGGTGCGGGTGCACTTGGCTCGACCCGGCAGGCGGCATGTAACTCCAGGAAACGAGCGCAAAGTCGGCGCCCGGAAGATGTGCGATGTGATCGAAGTAGTCTATGCAAACCTGAAATGCCTCGAAGAGTATCTGAGGCGTGAAACCGGAGGGAGGGACGAAGTGCTCCCTGCACATCACCGCCACGGCGCTGTGCTCGTCGTAGGGAGAACGGTTCGGAAACACAATAGCCTCCCCCCTCTGAATGCGGCCGCCGGCAATCAGGTCGGAAGGAAATTTTGGAGTGATCTCCAGCACCCGTTCCGGGCAGAAAGGGCACCTGGCGCGTGACCGCTCGATTTCCCGGCTAAAATCCACCGGCAACAGCTGGAAGCCGACAAAATGGCCCACCCGCGCACTTTCCCCGGTGAGAGGGTCCCACCGGATTTCCGTGCGCACCTGCGCTTCAGCAAACCCTTTGCCCGGATCAAGGCAGCGCGCAATCTTCTCCTGGCGACGAAATTCTATCTTCATAGTGAAAACCGCCTCTACCGGGTGCCGCCCTCCCCACGAACTTCACGCGGGAGGCTGGATGGGCTGCGCAGCCCCGGCCGGCGGGCAGTGCCGCCGGCCGGGATTGCCGCCGCCGGAGCCTTCCCCGCACTGCATCCGCGGCCGGCGGCCCGGAGTCTGGACGTTTCCTGCCCCGACACCGCGCACAATTATATCCCGGCCTCTCTTCCGACGGCAGCCCTCTTCCACTTAAGCGTGTTCGTGGACATAGAAAGGCCATTTGTGAAAAAACCACTCGTTCCAAAGAAGAGGAATAATCCACCAGAAGTTCCAAATAAGAGATTCGCCATGCAGGAGTCTCTCTTCAAACCCGTGCGCCATGTGCTCGACCCCGAGTCCCCAGTGGCCGAAGTTCAATACATAGAAAAAGATGTAGTTGATGATTAACAGAACGATTATCCCAACGGTCCTGAACCAGAAAGCGGACCATGAATCCTTGTCGGATACGGGCGCCATGTCGTCGAAGTAATGATGCCACGCCAGGAACATTATAAGGGTGAAGCCGGCGATTTCCGCTGTATGATACCACAGGAATCGGGTCGGATTGCCGGCATCCGAGGGCGGCAGGTGCTTTATCAGATCCTCCATGTTAACCCAGGCGGGAATGATCCTCACACAGAACAAGGCAATAATATAGCCAAAGACCACAATGAAAAAAGTGGAGATGATCCCTTTCCAGGGTTGTGGAAGCTTGATCAGGCTCCACGGCTTCATGCGCCAGACATTTGGCGTCATGAAAAGAATGACGATCATCCACTCCCACCACCCGAATACCCAATGTACGTGCTTTGTGCCGTTGATGCCGCCCCACCATGGAGTATTGAGCGCATACGCCTTGCCGAACATCACCCCATAGACAAGGCCCCAAAAGGGCACAATCAGGATCGTATAGAAGAAAAGGGTCAGAAGGCTGGCCCAACCGAGTTCGGCAAAGCCTGCCTGCGGCTGAGTGAGATCGCTCGGGCGAATGGGCCATTTCCCAAACAGAATTGTGACAAATGGATAAGAAAAGAATCCGATCAGAACAAAGGTGACGATCGCCCTTTCCGCAAAGTGCGCTGCCGGGTTTACCAGCGCCTCGTAGGTCAGTGTCTTTGCTACGCCTTCGGGCATCACCGTCATTTTGGCCTGAGTCAGGGCCTCGAGGTTCGTCTCGCTGAGAAAATTGAACCCAAGGCCGAGCACCCGATAGAAAACGACATAGATAAACAACCAGACCAACACGAGATTTACAAGGGTCTCAACAATCCCTCGCGCCGGCTGCTTAAGATTTTGAAAGGGCCAGTCCCCAAAAAACATATGCTGCCATAATCCTACCAGAATCATGACTGCCAGATACATGACGAATGGGTAAGGGAACCAACCGACAGGCCCGCGCGGATCGCTGAAAACATACCACGCAATCCATGCAATAACGAAAAATATAATGAATGAAACTATTCCCGTAACTGGTTGACCCCAGCGTGGTCGAAGTTGCTCGCTCATAGACTCTCCTTTCCCGGAAATGTACTTGCATTCGAGCAGCGTTTTATCCTCGTTGGTCATGTAAACGCCGGCTCATTTGAGTCCGAAAGCACCGGAGGTCACTCTCACAATCACAGTCAGGATGATATCGAAGGGAATGGGGTGCGCCGGCAGCCTGCCGATCTTATCCATTGAGGCCCGCAGCCTGTCCTTGGCTCTAAACTCAATAGCGTTCGGTCATCGCTATACTCGATAGTATGGTTTCGTCCTTTTCGGCAATTGGTTCTAACCGATAATCGACTGGATCGCCGGCGGATAGTCGAGCTTCTGCGGTAGGAATATCAGTTCAGGATCGACGAATTCTCGAAGGACGAAAAGCTCCCTGTACGTCGGCGCAGGGGTTTCTCCCCGGCACCGCTCCACGTTGATTTCGAACCCGCAGTTGTTCTTGATCTGCTCAACGGTTACGCCCGGGTGAACACTTTCCAGGTAGATGATCCCCCTTTCATCAAACCTGTAAACGCCCATATTTGTCACGACCACGGAGGGCCCGGCCTCGGCAAACGGCGTGCCTTTCCACACTTCCTTTTTCGGCTTCCATTCATGGGTTGCATGGTCCCAGCACCACCAGCCCGGCGTCGTGGTGTAATCGTTACGTTCCAAAAATCGCCTCTTTTCCTGCAAAATAATGTAGGCTGTCCGCCCTGCCATAGTCCCTATGTCCGAGTTTCCACCGGAGCCCGTAAACCTGTGGGAAGGCGCAAAGTAGTCGCCGATGGAAGTTACGTTCACTCCGCCATACTTGTCTATTGCAGCGCCGCCCAAAAAGCCCAGCGACACGTATCCCTGCTGGAGATAGAAGCCGAATGTGTCAACCAGGCCGCCCAGGGTGGAACTGGCGTTTGCCGCCCTCTGGTCGCAAACCGTCATCGGCACGTGCATGGTTTTGCCGTCACAGATTCCGGATTCGTAGATGAGGAGCGCGTGCGGAGCGTTCAGGAAGTTGGCTGCCATAATGCCCACCATCGGCAGCCCGGTGCCCGCGAATACGATATCATCGTCCCTGACTTCATGGGCTACCGCAATGGCCATGAGTTCGGGCAGAAGGAACTCGCCGGGGGCGGCGGTTTCATCGGGCATTCGATCTATCAGTACCATCAACTCTTCGATACTCTTGCTCATGCTGCTCACCCTTTCTAGTAGCCGCTTCTTGCTACGGACAAAGGCATGGTCATCCTCGGAGCGGGTTTCTTGCCACGCATCATGCGCGTGCTGTACCCCGTAACACAGTCCGCCCTGAGATCGAGCAGCCTTTTGGCGCCCAGCTTTTCAAGCAGATCCTCCCAGCTCTTTGGCCCGAAAACCCACTCGTCAAGCCATTTCTTCATGTCCTCTTCATTCCTGGACGCTGCATCCATCGTGCGCATGAAATTCGCGTCATAATCATAATAGAAGGGAACAGCGCTCGGAAAAGCTCCCCATGGCTGAACAACGACGGCGTCAACAACGAAAAAGGGGATCTGGTTGGCCTCGGGGTCCTTGCGCATCTCGGCTTCGGGAAGCAGTTCCTCGCACACCACGACCACCTTGTCCGAGGCGAAGGCAATTTCCTTGTCAATTGTGCCCACCCCGCGCCAGCGGGCCGTACCCTTGTCGCCGGCCTGGGCGACATGGATAACCGCCAGGTCGGGCCGTGCGGCCGGCAGGAGCACAACTTCGCCTTCACCGAAAAAGGGGTCCTCCATCTGAATGAATTTTTTCTTGGCAATCTTGGGATTGGAGCCGTCGCGAAGGCCGGCGCGGCCCAGCGCGTCATATTTGGGATTGTAGAGATCCG
>Ga0187771_10003255_pt1 | contig 11330 bp, 13 predicted proteins | sample 0116_SJ02_MP15_1_FD_133139 | JGI IMG/M metagenome (GOLD analysis project Ga0187771, IMG submission 133139) | Tropical peat soil microbial communities from peatlands in Department of Meta, Colombia - 0116_SJ02_MP15_10_MG | ecosystem: Environmental > Terrestrial > Soil > Wetlands > Peat | place... | reverse complement strand
GCCTCGATGTAGCCGTCCTCGCGACGCGATTTTACGAAGACGACACCCTGACATTCCTTTCGGGGGCAACGTTTAATCAGGAAAAAAAAAGAATTGTCACCATAGTCCTGCCAAGTGTCATTCCACGGCATATCCCGAAGTGTGACCTCGCGACCACAATACGGACAACTAACGTCCATCTCATCCATGGTCATTACCCCCGTCGGTATGCGAGGATCAAAAAACGCGCGTCGCTCTTCGGGCTTTTCTACAATAAAGTGCTCTAATCCAAGGCGCCTGGGTAACGAGCGCCGCTCCGTCCCTGTACACATAGCGAATCCTCCGGATTTGCGTCAAGTACACACTTCCGGCTTCTTTGGTTCGCGAGGCGAGAATCCACGCACCTCCGTGGGCTGTCCACCGCGGGCGATTGGCGCGGTTTGACATTTGGCAATCCTTAGCCGGCTGGTGATAAATCACAGCGGGCTCGCGCCGGTTTTTTTCCTCTCTCCCGGCTACAGGGAGAGGCCTCAGAATCGGGCCCCTCCAGCCGGCGGCAAATGAAAGCCGGCCACTACCCTCGATTTGCGGCGGTTGGAAAAAACGCCCATCATCGGATATTGATAGGTGCAGCGAGCGCTCGGAAGGAGCGGTGATTCGATGACAACCTGGTTCCCGATCGCAGTGACCATCGTGGTCGCCGGCGTGATCGTCGGCGTGATGGTCACGATCAATTCGCTCATCGGCCCCGCGCGCCCATCGGCGATAAAAAGCGAGGCGTTCGAGTGCGGCAATCCGTCGAGCGGGAGCGCGTGGGTGCGCTTTTCGGTCCGGTTTTATCTGACTGCAATCCTGTTCCTGATCTTCGACGTGGAGATCGTGTTCCTCTATCCGTGGGCGGTGGAGATCAGAAAGCTCGGGATGTTCGGTTTCGTCGAGGCGCTGGTTTTCATCGGGATTCTGACCGTCGGATTGATTTACGCATGGCAGCGGGGGGCGCTGGATTGGGATTGAGGGGCGTGCGGGTTGGCGCTGCGCGCCCGGCGCGCGTTCGGTTGATTCAACGATGCTGATCGAGAAACTAAAGGAACGGTTCGGCGCGGATATTCTCGACGCCCAGTCCGCGCACGGCGATGAGACCATAGTCGTGCCGCGCGACCGCGCACCCGACATTATGCGCGCGCTGCGCGACGAGCCGGACTTCGAGTTCAACATGCTCGCCGACGTTACTGCGGTCGATTGGCTCGAGCGCAAACCGCGCTTCGATGTGGTCTATCACCTCAATTCGCTGACCCATAACCATCGCCTGCGCGTCAAGGTGCAGGTCGATGGGCCCGAGCCGGTGGTGCTGAGCATGGTCCCGCTCTGGAACTCCGCCAACTGGCTCGAGCGCGAATGCTGGGACATGTTCGGCGTCCGCTTCGAGGGCCATCCCGACCTGCGCCGCATCCTGCTATACGACAGTTTCCAGGGCCATCCGCTGCGCAAGGACTATCCTTACCGCAAGCGCCAGCCCATCGTTGAAGAGACCGACCCGGTAGCCCGCCCGCTGCGCCCGTCGCGCTGACGCCCGCGCCGGCTGGAGGACGCGCCCGCCCGGATAGGGCGTCCGCGACTGCTCGCCGTACGCCGCGCTCTACCCGAAACTCGGAACCAGTTGGGTCGCACCCGAATCGGGCGAGAATGCGGCGCTGGGGAATTCGCCGTGCGAAATCAGTTCCTGGAGAATGTCGGGGATTTCGAATGCCGCTCGATTTTCGAGCGCTCTCACGTGCGAGCGCAGGCGCAGAAGTTCATCCTGGTCGAGCATTTTTTCAACCGCGCTCGCGATTTCCCGAAACGAATGCAGCACCAGCCCGATCTGGTTCTCGACGATCCAATCGGTATTGAAACGCTCCTGCACCATCGTGCGGACGTTGCGCTCCACGATCACGGGAAGGCCCATCACGAGCGCCTCGCTGATGCTGCCGGGGCCGGGCTTGCCGATGAAATAGTCGGCCAGGTGCATGTAGAAGGGGATTTCGCGCGTGAAGCCGACGCAGTGAGACGGGAAGGGAAGCGGGAGCGCCTCGAGGCGCTTGCGCAATGCGTCATTGTGGCCGCATACGAAAATCAGTTGGGTCTTGAGACGGGCCGCGGCGATTCGCCTGGCGATGCCGATCATGCGCCGCGAGCCGAAACTCCCGAACATCACAATTCCGGTCGGCAGGTCGGGATCGAGTCCGAGCCGACGCCGCTCGTCCGCGCGGATGACCTCCACCGGACGATAAAACTCAGGCCGCACGATCATCCCCGAGGTGCGGAACACGCGCCTGCGCGGATGGCCCATCGAGATCGCCTGCTCGACCGCGGTCGCGGTTGCGCAAACGATGTACTGGTCCTGAGGTTCGATCCAGAAATGCGGGGGACAGTCGGCCAGATCGGTCAGAATCGTGACCATCGGAGTTTCGGGACGCCCCTGGCTCACGTCGGCCGCTCGAAGCCCCTCGAAAATCGCGCGGTTGAAGTTCGGCACCATCGAAACGACCAGGTCCGGCTCGGACTCCTCCCAGTATCGCGTCAGATGCCGGACCAGCCGCAGATGAAGAATGCGAATCAGCATCTGGACCATCCGCAGCATCGGCCCGGTTCCGATCGTGATGCCGGACTTCAGCAGCAGATTGTACAGATCCTCGACTCGAACTCCGCTGATCCACCGGATTAAATCGGCCGGGTCGAGCACATCGCGCAGATTGACCAGCCGCATCTGCCAGGGCCGATTTTGTTGCTCGGCCGCCGATTTGAGCGCGGTCGCCGACGCGCGATGGCCGCCGCCCGCATCGAAATAGATCACGTCCACTCGCAGGCTTCGTCGTTCTTCAGGCGCAAGATGCGAAACTCTCAAGACATGACCTCCTGAAGCATCGGACGGACGGCGGGATTCGCGATGCGCGGCGCTCGCCACTGCAGCAGACAGATCGCGCCGTCTGGCTCCTCCACCGCCGCGGTATGACTCTGCACCCAGTCGCCGTCGTTCACATACCAGACGGGACCGATCAGGCGCTGATCCCGGCGATGGATATGCCCGCAGATTACGCCGTCAGTCTTATGCTTTCGGGCAGCCGCGAGCACCGCCCGATCGCGGAATTCAGTGAGAAAATCCAGCGCCCGGCGCGCGTGGAATCGGACGTAGTCAGAGATGGAGCGGCCGCCGTCCTCCGGCTCGTGCGCATACCATTCATGGATCCGCCGTGCGGCGGGCCCATAGCTGCGCGCTCCGATGACGCCGAACAGACGATTGAGATTCAATGAGCCATCGAACTGGTGCCCGTGAATCACGAGCATCTTCGCGCCCGAGGCGGTGCGATGAATGAGAGAGCTGATTCGGGGTATGCGGCCGAAGAGTTCCTCGACCAGCGAAATATTCGGCTCGTCGTGGTTGCCAGGCAGGAATATGACGTTCGTCCCGCGCTTGCGCCACCCGGCGATCTCATCCACGACCGCCTGCTGCGCGGGGCTGAAGTGCCATGAGGGCGCGGACTTCGACCCATCGATGATATCGCCGACCAGGTAAAGGGTTTCCGCCAGATGGTTGCGCAAAAATTGAAGTAATGACTCGGCCTTGCACGCGCGCGCGCCCAGATGCACGTCGGATATCCAGATCGCCCGATAATATCTGGTTTCCTGCATACTGAACCCTCCCGCTCCGCACCGCCTCCTACGCGACGGCCTCCGCCATCGTTCCCGCGAAATCCCGCCTCCTGTATGTTCTCGCAATGCTTCGCCCGACGCTCTGCCCGAAAGGCCCGCTTCCCTCCGAAATTGGTTCACCCGCGAATGAGCCAACGGCGGGAAGGCAGGTGTTGACAAGTAGTGTGTCGCACCTTCCGAAGACCTCCGGACCGTCATGCATTCGCCGGTTCTTCGCACATCTATCCACAGGGCGCTTTCTCCACTACGCAATTGTGTATGCAATCAGGGCATATACATCAACAAATTGAGTGACCTGGGCGTGAAAAAGTAAGTTGCGAAGAATGACTTGTTTATTACCAAATGAATTCTCAATTATTACCGCAATGCTACAAGCATCGGGCCGCTGGGGGATATCTTTCGTGAGCGCCGTGCGACTTCCGCATGGGCGTGAGCAGATCGGACCGCCGTTTCCCTTCCTCTTGCGCCGTCGAGCCACAAGAGGCTACGCATTCGGCATGGGAACCTGGATGGCGAATCTTCCCTACGCGCCGGTCATCGTCGCGGGCGTGGCGGTCGCGATTTTGATCTTCTTCCCGCGCGTTCGCCGCATCGTGTCCCTCCTGGTCCGGATTGCGATTACTATCGTTGCGACCGGCATTGCGGCCTTCGGGTTAGCCCTGCTCGCGAACAACGAGACAATCTATGAGAAGCCCGGAATCGAGGCGCGCACGGTCCGGTTTCTGAGCGTGAGTCGGGCGACGACCAGCGAGAAGGGTCTCGGCTCCGCATCCTGCCGCTGGGGCGACGAGCCGCCCGCGCCCGCGGCTCAGCCGTCGCCAAAGGCCGGCGAAGAGGAGGACATTTACCCGGAGCTGATGCAGCGCGGATACCCGGGCATCCCGCGCGGGAGGCTTTTCGATGTCGCGCAGCGGACGGCCGGCTCGCTCCCGGGGTGGAAAGTCGTCAGAGCCGACCCGCGCCGCGGCGTCATCGAGTGCACCTGCTCCTCGCGCATCCTCGGATGGCAGGATCAGATTCGAATCACGGTCACGCCGCGAAGCGAGATCGAGGTGTGCTCGCGCAACGATCCCGCGCCTTCAGGATGGGCGGCGTGGCTGAGCTTCTTTCCCGGGGACCTCGGCACCAACGTCGCGCACATCAAGCAGTTCTACGAGACCCTCGAACCTCAGATGGACGAGGTCTATAAAGAAGAGCAGGAGAGGGAGAACGCGAAGAAGCCCGGCGGCGCCCCCTGACGCATGATTCGCGAAACTCAGATCGATTCGCTCGCAAGCTTCCTGGTGCGCGGCCTCATCGCGCGCGGCGCAATCGCGCCCAAGGCCGACCAGAAAGACCTTATCGCGTGCGTGGTCGAGCTGATGTCGGCGAATTTCGAGCAGGAGGCAGCGATCGATGATGAGGCCGCGAAGATGGCGGAGGATCTCGCGCGCAAGGATTCGCGCCTGGATGTGAACCGGTTGCACGCGATGATCCGGCAGCGAATCGCGGAGAAAAAGGGCTTCACCCTCTGAGCGGAGAATCGCGCGGGCAAGCTTTGATGAAACTCAGCGAAGCCAGGATTCTCTTCCTCGCGCGCGAGGCGCTCAACCGGATGCGCGCCGAGGGACTCGTCGAGATCGCCAACTTTCCCATCGCGCTCCGCCAAGCTCGCGAACTCGTTGCCCAATGGGCGGAGAAGGGCGACGAGATCGACGCGGAGGTGCGGCGCAAGATCGCATCGATCAAGCGCGGCATCGTCGAGGGCAGCGACGAGTGGAACATCCTGTTCCGGCGCTACCGCGACGAGGAACTCAGAAAACGCGGGATCGGGCGCTGACACCGGCACGAAACCGGCCGACTGAGGCAGCCGTGTTAGCCGGCGACATCGTCGTGCGCGAGCGCGGCCGCCGGCGGGGACTGTTCGCCGCTATGAGTCCGGGCGCGCTGCTCGATATTCCCGCCGGCGGCGGCGCGCAGACCGCGGCGCTGCTCAAGCTCGGCTACAAGGTTTTTTCGGTCGACTTGTTCCCGCCGCGCGACCGCGCGCCCGGCGCATCGTGGATCCTCGCCGACGCAAACCAGCCGATTCCGCTCGGCGGCTCGGTGTTCGATTACGTGCTGTCGCGCGAGGGTATCGAGCATCTGGAGAACCAGATGGGCTTCCTTCGCGAGTGCGCACGGGTGCTGAAACCGGGCGGCACGATCGTGCTCACCACGCCGAGCCTGATGCACCTCTCGGCGCGATTCAGCCTCTTTCTGACCGGGCAGCGCAACTTGAGGCGGGGGCTCGTTAATGAGATCCAGACCCTGCGCGTCGCGCACGGCTCGCGCATCTACCACGGCCACGCTTTCCCGCTCGACTACTTCCGCGCGCGTTACATGCTGAGGCTCGCGGGCTTCGCGAAAATCGAGGTGTTCACCGACCGCTTCAGTCCGACCGCGATCGCAGCCGCACCGCTGGTTCCCCTGCTGTACGCTGCGATGAAATTTTCGGCCGCTCAGGCGGCGCGCCGGTCGCGCAAGCGAGGTGAAACGCCGCCGCGCGATGATGTCACGCGCGAGATCATCGGCCACGTGCTTTCCCCGGCGCTGCTCTTCGGCAAGCGCATGATCATCGTCGCCGAGAAGGCGGCGGCATAACGACGCTCGCGCTCGCGCCTGCTACGATCGCCGTCATGGACGACAGCGAATTCATCCGGCGTTCCGATGAATGCCTCCAAAGGGTCGCACGCTGGCTCGAGGGCTTCGATCCCGACGAGGTGGATTACTCCTCCGCCGACGGATCGGTCACGATCGAGTTTCCCGACGGCGCGAGGTTCATCCTAAGCCGCCAGTCCGCCACGCGGCAGGTATGGCTCGCCGCGGGCGCTCACGGATGGCACTTCGACTGGGATGCGAAAACCGGCCGATGGGTAGACGACAAGGACGGTCGCGAGCTCTATGCCCGCCTCGCCAGCGCGATAGCCGAAAAACTCGGCCACGATGTCGAGCCGCCGGCCTGATGGCGAGGTCTCGCGGGCAAAAAAATAGCGAAACTCCTGGCCGGTCTTGGCGCCCGCCCGTTCCAACCAGCGCGCGCCGCGGGTAATCGAAATTTCAACTCGACGCTCTTGTCTTTCGCCCACAGTCCGGTAAACTCCCGATTGGCACTCCCCACGGTGGAGTGCCAATTGACTTCCGGCCGCCCATGATTATCTTCGCGGTCGGCTGGATTCACTCGAATCAGACTTTCAAACATTCGTGCCAAGGAGGCTGCTGGTCACAATGAAATTCAGACCATTGGGCGATCGGGTTCTGGTCAAGCGCGTGAAGGAAGAGGAGCGCACCAAGGGAGGGATCATCATCCCGGACACCGCCAAGGAGAAACCGCAGGAAGGCAAGGTCATCGCGGTGGGCAAGGGCAAGGTCAACGAGGAGGGCAAACTCATCGCACTCGAGGTCAAAGCCGGCGACAAGATCCTGTTCGGCAAGTACAGCGGCAACGACATCAAGCTCGAAGGCGAGGACCTCATCATTATGCGCGAGGACGACGTGCTGGGCATCCTGGAGTGAGAGGCGACTCGCCCCGTCCAGGCGCTTAGCAACCCCAAACCATTGAACCAAGGAGACGCACACCAACCATGCCTGCAAAAGTAGTCCGTTTTGCCCAGGAGGCGCGCGAGAAGATCCTCAAAGGGGTCAATATTCTCGCCGACGCCGTAACCGTCACCCTCGGCCCCAAGGGCCGCAACGTCGTGCTCGAGAAAAGCTTCGGCGCGCCGACCGTGACCAAGGACGGAGTCACCGTCGCCAAGGAAATCGAGCTCGAAGACAAGTTCGAGAACATGGGCGCGCAGATGGTCAAGGAGGTCGCATCGAAGACCTCCGATGTCGCCGGCGACGGGACCACCACCGCGACCGTGCTCGCGCGCGCAATCTTCACCGAGGGCATCAAGATGGTTGCCGCAGGGCACGATCCGATGTCGCTCAAGCGCGGGATCGATCGCGCGGTCGATGCGGTAACCGGCGAGCTCAAGGGACTCTCCAAGCCGACCAAGGATCGCAAGGAGATAGCCCAGGTCTGCACCATCTCCGCCAACAACGACACCACCATCGGCGAGATCATCGCCGAGGCGATGGAGAAAGTCGGCAAGGAAGGCGTCATCACGGTCGAAGAGGCGCGCGGGCTGGAGACCACGCTCGAGGTGGTCGAGGGCATGCAGTTCGACCGCGGCTACCTCTCGCCGTACTTCGTGACCGATCCCGAGCGGATGGAGGCGAAGCTCGAGGACGCCTACATCCTCATCCACGAGAAGAAGATCTCCTCGATGAAGGACCTGCTCCCGGTGCTGGAGAACATCGCCAAGACCGGCAAGCCGTTCCTGCTCATCGCGGAGGACGTCGAGGGCGAGGCGCTCGCGACGCTGGTGGTCAACAAGATTCGCGGCACGCTGTCGTGCGTCGCGGTGAAGGCGCCCGGATTCGGCGACCGGCGCAAGGCGATGCTCGATGACATCGCGATTCTGACCAACGGCCGCAACATCTCCGAGGAACTCGGCATCAAGCTCGAGAACATCACGCTCCAGGACCTCGGCCGCGCCAAGCGGATCGTCGTCGACAAGGACAATTGCACGATTATCGATGGAGCGGGGAAGAAGGCGGACATCGAGGCGCGCATCAAGCAGATCCGGGCGCAGATCGATGAGACCACGTCCGACTACGACCGCGAGAAGCTCCAGGAGCGGCTGGCGAAACTGGTCGGCGGCGTCGCGGTGATCCGGGTCGGCGCGGCAACCGAAGTCGAGCTCAAGGAGAAGAAGGCGCGCGTCGAGGATGCGCTCCATGCGGGCCGCGCCGCAGTCGAGGAGGGCATGGTGCCGGGCGGCGGCGTCGCGCTGATTCGCGCCTCGGGTGCGCTCGATAACCTGCGCGCCAACGAAGGCGAGAAGGTCGGCATCAACATCGTCAAGAAAGCGCTCGAAGGCCCTGCCTGGTGGATCGCGAGCAACGCCGGATGGGAAGGCTCGGTCGTCGTGGACAAGATCGAGAGCAACAAGGGCGCGTTCGGATTCAACGCGGCGAGCGAGGAATTCGAGGACCTGGTCAAGGCCGGCATTATGGATCCGACCAAGGTGGTCCGAAGCGCGCTTCAGAATGCGGCGTCGGTGGCGGGCCTGCTGCTCACCACGGAATGCATGGTGGCTGAGAAGCCTGAGGAGCCCAAGGGTGGACCCGGGGCGGGCGCGATGCCTCCGGGCGGCATGATGTAATCACGCCACGATGCGGCGCCGGCGCGCGCGCGGCGGCCGCAGGAGCCGCCGGGGCGATCCTCGGCGGGAATCATTGGCACCAAGCGGCGGGACCTTCGGTCCCGCCGCTTTCCTTTTTTCTTCAACCCTCGCCGTTGCAGTAGAGGGATGGGAAAAGAGCGCGGCCAGCGCGCGGCGATCATCACCGTCGATAGAGTAGGCATCGGATTCCCCACTCAAATCGGATCGGCGCCATCCTTTACCCGATTGCCCTCACGCCGCGTGCTGCAAACCGCTCGATACTCTCCGCGTAACTGTGTATCACCGGCATCGACACGCCAAGCTCATGACCCGTGGCAACGAGGTCGTCATAGAACGTCTTCACTTCAACAGGATCGCCAAATGCGTGTGCAGAGCATCGCTTAGTATACTCATCGTAACGAAACCGCCGGGCCATCATCCAGGAATAGATTTGCATGCGCAGCGCGGAATTGGTCAGGAAAGGCGCCGCATCCGGATATTGCCGCAGGACTACTCCGCGCCGCGTCACCACCTCCAGGCATTCGCGTCCCGCCTTGAAGACGTCACCACGCGCCTGGCGGTTGGTCATTAATCCTTCAAAACTTCCGGCGTGAATGAACGCCGCCCACCCAGCGCCGGTGGTTGCATATTGGACCCAAAGGTAATGCAACATGTCCGAATGCAGGTTGGTTGTGATATCGGCGGAGGTAAACAGGCCCGCAACCTTTTTTGCAAGCGCCGACACTTCACCCTCGGCTGGGCCAATGTCTATGGCCTTGAGCGCCGCAATCAGTGCGCCATCAGAAAAGGTGCCCCCCGCCTTCGCGTCTCCGTATACGTAGCGCGAGCGCGGCAGAATCGAGTCGATTTCCGCTGTGCCGCGCCAGTTCTGCGTCAACAGCAGGAAATCAGCAGAACCCGCTCGAGGTACAACTTCCTCGAGAGCCTGCGCCAGCGCATAGTGCTTCGTGGGAACGATAATCAATTCGAAAGCGTCGGCGGGCGGTAGCGCCTCCACCGCCACGAGTTTGTAAAGTTCGCGGACGGCCCGTCCGCGTCCTTCGCGTTTGTCAAACAGATCGACCGCCAGGCCGTTGCGCAAAGCTGCAGCTCTGCCAGAGCGTACAAGGTGAACGACTTGGTGCCCGCTCGCAGCCAGCGCGTAACCATAAATCGTTCCTACAACGCCGGTTCCCACCACAAGAACGCGCATGAGTAGCACTCCCCTTTTTCGATACATAGCAAGTTGGATGCTGCCGGCAGGTGGCTGCAGTACATGTACAGAGACGTATCCACCCCGCACGAGTTCATCTAAATCGTCGATTCGACTATCGAGTCGTTTCGGGATCGAGAGCCGCATCGCCTCCGAAAGCTTCACACCGGATGCGACCCGGCCGCTGGTTTCTCTGTAGCTCTGAGGCGGCGACCGATCGGGATGAGCATCGGCACGTCGCGCCGGTATTGTTCATACTCGGCGCCAAAACGCGCCAAAAGCCCCGGCTCCTCCCAGTGCCGTATATAGAGCATGACCAACACGGCGTATGCGGGCACCACCAGCAGGGCGCCGGTGGCTGACCCAATCGCGATCGCGAGTCCTTCGGTCACGGTAATCTGGCCGAACGCCATCGGGTTTCGAGTCCGTGCGAAAAGTCCCACCTTCACCAGATGTACGGTGGCTGGAAGCAGTTCCTTCCCGAAGGCTTCCTGAGGATGGCCGCCTCCAATCCGCACCAGCGCGACGTTTGTCCAGAGCATCCAGGAAAGTCCGAACAGAACGATCGCGCCGCCGAGCATGTATCGCGCTGCGTCCATCGGGAGACGCGGGACCCCAACTGCGTGGTCCAAGGCAATGCCGAGCGACAGCACCACGCAAGGGAGGACCACGAGGAAGAGCGCGGCACTAAGCGCATAGGCAGTCGCAAGGCGAACAGCACGGATCGCGCCTTTCGTATTTTCCGGAGTTTCCATTTTGGATACAGAGCCAGCGTCGCACTAATGCCCAGCCGGCGGCAAGCGAAAACGGTCGGCCGGATTTTGTGTCCAGGGAGGCTCGCAGTCGGCCACTCTGTCCCCTCTCCCATTCTGAGAGGGATTGCAGAAGAAGCGCGCACGGGATGACAAAACGTGGCGCGGGCGAGGACGCCCGCGCATCGACGGCGGGCACGGCGGCCCGCCCAACTCTTGGTGCAGCGAGGCGCGACTAACGACAGAAGAAGAGAGTAGCGCGCCGGTGGGGCCTGCTCAATAGTTATTATTGTCCGGACGGACCGATTGCGATTGCGGCCGGAATACCAAGTGCGGTGACGTACCGATTGCGATTGCGCCCGGATATCCAAGATCGGTGAAAGGACCCTTGATAGTAACTATTGGCGCGGCATCGCCATCGCTGCCCGCCCCGAAGACCAGGACAGCGGGAGGACCCCCGATACT
>Ga0187771_10003254_pt1 | contig 11330 bp, 11 predicted proteins | sample 0116_SJ02_MP15_1_FD_133139 | JGI IMG/M metagenome (GOLD analysis project Ga0187771, IMG submission 133139) | Tropical peat soil microbial communities from peatlands in Department of Meta, Colombia - 0116_SJ02_MP15_10_MG | ecosystem: Environmental > Terrestrial > Soil > Wetlands > Peat | place... | reverse complement strand
GAAGTTCAACTTCACCAACCCAACCGCGACCAACCTGACGCTCATCACGTTCTCGGCAGACATAATGGACCACACCGACGGCTATTCTCTGGGGAACATCTCACTGGCGACCCCCGTGACCGCCGGCGCCAACGAAACCGTAACGTTGGAAGTGGCCGGCTCACTGAGTGCGGGAGCACTAGCTCACGTAGAAACTGTCCACGCCGACACGAAGAGCTTGGACGTGGACCTTTCAAACATCAACATCAACCTCGCAGGCGTACAGCTGCAGATCAACGGAACGAGAACAATCAACAACGTGCCGATAGCGAGGTGACAGCTTGAGCGGCAGGATCTTGAACGTAAAAAACCGCAGGCTGAAAGAAGTGAACTGGTTCGCACTCGCCGCAGGCCCCCTGACCCTGACGCTGGCGGTTGCTTCCCTGTCAGTTCCATGGTGGCAGCTAACCGTGGGCCAGACACTCGTCAAAATCGGGTTTTCCCCGGTTAGCCTCTCGACGAACATCCTGGGCTACAACGTGGCGCTTCCGATAATCAACGCTTTAAACTGGATGTTCATGGCGCTGCTCCTGTCCGCCGGCACCGTTCTCGCCGTCTACTCCGTCAAGCCTCTAATGCCCTACTCAAAACGTCTCCTCGGCTTCGCATACAAGAAGCCGCTGGCAACGCTGATCTCGTTTCTAGTCTTCCTGCTACTAGTCACAAATTCCGGAGCAATACTCGGCCTGATAATGACGGGCTCAAACATGTCCGGGGCTGACTTGAACGTTCCCCTGACGGGCGAAAGAACTCTTAAGCTACCCTCCTCCGTCTCGCAGGGCACGATAAGCGGCATCAGCGTCTCCACAGACTTCGAATGGACATTCTGGCTCGCAGTCACCGTTGCAGGACTGTGCATCGCCGCGAGACTATACCACAGAAAACTCGAGAAATCCATCACGCAACTGTAGCCACTCATCCTCTTCCGCTCGAGGCTCCTGTGCCTCGGTGGAAGGCAAGAGGACCAAAAGGCTCTCAACGCCTGCTCAAGGGCGACTCCTAGGTCTATCGCTTCGCTCTCAACTGTTTCTTCAAGAGTTTCTCAGCCGCTTCAACGGCCTTCGACAATTGTCCAGTCTTTGTGCCGCCTCCCTGGGCAAAGCCCGGCCTGCCGCCGCCCCCGCCGCCTATGATGCCCGATGCTTCTCGAACAACATCGCCCGCGTTCACACCCTTCTCCACCGCGGCCTTCCCGGCTACGACCATGATCCTAGCGTTATGCGTGTCCGCGCCGTAGAGTATCACCACCGTGTCATCATTCTTCCTCACTATCTCGTTCGCCGTCTGAACCATCCTGTCAACGTCTATCGAACGCTCAAAATCACGGAGCACGATCCTGACTCCCTCAGCTACCGCCGCAGCCTCGGGTTTAGCCTCCAACGCGGTGCCCTCGCGCGCGGCCAACTCCTTAACGAGCCTCCTCCTTTCAAGACTCGATTCTTTCAGCTCTCGGACGACCTTCTCAGCCGTCTTGTCCAGCTTCTCCATCGGAGCGTTCAAGGTCTCAGAAACCTTCCAGAGCAGCCTCTCGCCCTGCTCAACACTCTTCAACCCTGAAACCCCGATCGAATAGACGAGCCTCTCAACACCGTCCTGCACTCTCTCAGAATGAACAATCTTGATGAACCCGATCTCGCCGGTGCCCTTCAAATGAGTCCCGGCGCAAGCTTCAACATCCCAGTCACCGACTCGCACGACGCGAACGTCCTTGCCCGGCACCGCTCCGCCCTGATAAAGCCTGAAACCATAACGACTCTCGGCCTCCCCCCTAGGCAACCAAGCAGTCTCAACGGGTATGTTTCGAAAGACAGCCTCGTTCGCCAGCCTCTCAATCTTCTGCGTCTCTTCCAGCGACAGCCTTCGATAATGCGAGATGTCGAGCCTAGAACTCTCAACACCCTTCTGAGTCCCAAACTGCCAAACATGCTGGCCGAGCACGCGCCGCGCTGCGCCCCCCACGCAATGAGTCGCCGTGTGATTCTTCATGAGGCTGTACCGCTTCTCCCAATCGATCACGCCCTTGACCAGGTCACCCTCACTGAGCCTAAGCTTAGTCTTCAACCTGTGAACGACCACTCTGCCGACCTTCTGAACATCAACGACCTCAACCTTATCATGGCCGACGACCAAGTGTCCGCCGTCCGCGGGCTGCCCGCCGCCCTCAGGGAAAAAGCAGGTCCTGTCGAGAACCACGTACTCATCGTCAACGACTCTGAGAACTCTCGCTTTGAAAGTCTTCATGTACTGATCATCATAGTACAGAAGCTTGGTCTCGGGAACATCTGAGACAGCCCCCTCAAGCCGCTCATCCTTCTCCGCGGCCTCCTCTTCCTCAGAAGGCTTAGACACCTGCATGTGCCTCTCAGCGATCAACGCGTAGAAGTCATCTGGAACCTGGACTCTCAAGCCTTCTTCTTCGGCCGCCTGCTTCACGATCTCGGGCGGCAACCCGTGAGAATCGTACAGTTCGGTAAGAGTCTCCAGCGGGATCTCTGACTCTCTCTTTCCCTTCAGCTCAGCAGAGATGCGCTTCACCATTCCCTGCCCTCTCTTGATCGTCTCTTGAAACTTCTCGTCCTCGACCTTCAGCATCTCAAAGATCTCGTCCCTCATCTCCCTCAAACGCGGGAAATCCTCGGCCCAATAGTCAACCTGCATGCCGGCTATGTCGTAGAGTGCTTCAGGAATTCCCAGCATGGCTAGGAGCCTGTAGATCCTGCGGAACAACAGTCGAGCCAAGTATCCCTCTTGAATGTTCGAGGGGACGACGCCCTCTGAGAGTATGAAGCACAAGCTTTTCGTGTGGTCCGCAACCGCGAACACGTTCTCAATCGGCACGAGGAACCTGTCCAGCTCCTCAACCGTCATTCCAACGAGTTCAGCCTCCCTCTTCCTCGTCTCTGACCTGCTGGCCGTCTTGTCCAGAATCACCACCCCTGAAACCCTGGCTACGCTGCTCAGCAAATGCTCATCTATCCTCGTCATACCGGCCATCCTGAAGATCCTGTCGAGGACGGAGCCGTACACAGCGTGGAACGCGCTGGGAACCCCCTGAGAGAGCCACGCGTACCGGTCTATCCCGTAACCCGTGTCCACCGTCCTAATGGGAAGCTTGACAAACTCGTCGCCGACCACCTTGTACTGCATGAAAACAAGAGTCGCCACCTCCAAGCCTCGAACGATGCATTCAACGTCTGGCCCCGCGTTTCCCCCGCCGACCCAGACGTGCTCCTTGTAGGTTATCTCCTCCGACTTGACTCCAAGGTTCCTGGTCACCCAGTCATGATGGTACCTGACCGTCTGATCCTTCCAGTAAACCTCCTTGTCAGGATAGTTGAAAGCGTGGGCGCCACCCATCTCGAACAGTGTCAAGTGTCTCCCGAAGGTTGGTCCCGTGTTCGCGATGTCCACCATGCGAACACACGGCTGCGAGATAACGAGGGGATTCGCCGGAGGCGGAGCAATCCCATTCGTCACGTAGGGCTGAAAATCGATGATGCTGGCATGCGTCAAGTAGATGTCGTCTCGCCACCTCGCAACCACCGGATACGGCGCTATGCGCGTGTGCCCGTGCCTCTCAAAGTAGGAGAGAAAATCCTCCCGCATCTCTCTCAAGCTAAAACTCTTCGTCGTCGGAGGATCACCGATGAAAGTGTAGGTGGCGCAACCATGCGAAGACGCCTCTCCACAGGTCTCCTGATCCGGGTTCTGCGTCCAAAAATGTTCCCCACACTTGGGGCAACGTCTTCGTACGAAGCCCGCCTCCTCGAAGAACGGAACACGGTACTCCTCCGCCGAAAACCTCTGCAAGACCAAGCACTCCGACCGAGCGACAAACACGATTTTTGAAAGCTTTAACGAGCCTCGCCCATTTAAACCATTTCACCTTTCACGTCGCAGCCGCGTCTAACGTAACTCGAGTATCCGAGCTTCGAGCTTCTCAGTGTCAAACAACGCGACCGTCGGCTTTCCAGTCAAGTAACCACAGACTTCACCCGGGTTCACCACCAACGTGCTGCCCGCTCGACTAACCTTGGCATCATGACCGTGCCCGTGAACCACAACGTCGAAACCGCCGCTGTCGACCAGAGCTTTGAGCAGCTCCTCATCATGGCCATGCAGCATGGCGATCTTTGCGCCGCCCAGGACTATCTTAGCGAAGCCTCCGCGTATCTCCAGCCGCTTATTCTCGCTGAACCTTCTCCTGAGAAACTCGTGATCACCGTCGTTGTTTCCGAAAACACCTATGAGCTTAGCTCTCAACGCCCCAAACCTTGGAATCACAAACGGAGAAACATAATCGCCCGCGTGAAGCACAACCTCGACCTTCTTCTCGTTGAACAGCTCCACGGCCCTGTCCACCATGGGCAGATTATCATGCGTGTCAGACATCAAACCCACGAGCATGTCATTCACCGCCAGAGACTATGGCTTCCAGGTCAGATAAAGACTCTTCGAGTCTCAACGCGCCAGGCAGCTCCTAAATTCGCTCGTTTGAGAGGCAGCCCGCTTCAGTCATTCCTGTTCTTCAGGCATATTTGAATCATATTTAGATCATATATTAGACCCCGGGGGTAGGCTGTGCGCACACAAACCTCGGAGCAGAACGGTGAAAGAACGTCAAGGGCAGCTTTTCTGCGGCGTCGTTACTGAAATCGAGTCTAAGAACGGGTAAGCGCGCTAGCCTTTTCACTGAACAGGAAGCTGTTGATCAACGGTCTGCGTAATAAAAAGGGAGGGTTGTTGGGGAATCCGTGCTTGTCGATTCTGTCTCTTCGACTAGATGAACAGGGTAACGTCTGCGCCTGCTGCTATGTTTAGAAACGTTGCGGCGCCTGCCAACTCGTCCACTTCTGGAATCAGGTCTTCCCTCTTGATGCCGAACATCTCCATCGTAGGCGTGCAAGCGTATATTTTCAGCAGGCCCGAGCTCTTCATTCTCTTGAGCATGTCATAGGGCGTCGGATACTTCATCTGCTTCAGTCTTTCTCTCATCTGCGTCTCCATATGCTTATAATCGCCGGGCAAGACTGCTTTTTCCATGGCTCCCTTGACGATTGCCTGCAACCCCCAGAAGGTGAAGTAAAAGTGCGCTTCCCAACCCATCGACGTGGCGGCTGAGCCGAGTATGAACGCGCAGTACAGTTTGTCCAGAGTTCCGCTTTCAACTATTATGGCCAATTTCTTCTTCTCAGGCATAGGGTCAGTCTCCGTTTTTTCTCTTCAAAGCCAATATGACGAGTGTAATATTAATTCCTTCTGGAAAAAAACGAGCAGAAACCGTGACTAGAACTCTGTTCTAGAGAATATTTCCGTGTCAGCAATACTCAGACCAGCGAAACACCGCTTAAAACGCTCCCGCGTCACTTTCAGTTATAGACAACAGTTCTAAAAGAGGAATATAGAAAATGAATCCATGGGGCTCAAACCCATCCTCCAAACGCAGAGACAAGCTCTACATAGTGGCCGAAATCCTGGAAATAGCGAAGGAGGGAACCTTGAAGACCCAAGTCATGTACAGGGCAAACCTGAGCTTCACCCAGCTCAACGAGTACCTCAGCTTCATGCTCAAAATCAACCTGCTAGAAAAAACCCAAATAAACGAGAGAGAAGTCTACACCGCGACCGACAAAGGACTCGACTTCCTACAACGCTACAGAGAAATAACCGCACTCCTGAAAAAAGAGGACGAAGAAACCTGTTTCAAGAACGGTGTCAAAGCACCCCCGCCACACCTGCTCAACAAAAAACTAGGGTCATCTCCTTAGAATAAGAGCACACATCTTTTCAGCCGATCAGTCACCGCGAGACTCACATAGAAACGCCACACCTTTCTCTCCATCGCCCTGCAAAATGCCCTTGCTTGTCCCGAAATCGATCAAGAGCTGACCTATTCTTCTTTCACCGTTTCGAGCCCGGCTGACTTCAAAAGGCGGAGGCCCCCGCATCATGAAGCAAAATTTAGTTACGATACCCCCATAAATAGCGTTCGGCCGGGCTCTGTTAACCGATCGGCGCTTCCGTGATTCTTGGAGAGGTCTGCTAACCGTTGGCGCCTTCTGATGTTTGCAATATGATTACGGAGAAAAAGAAGGGCAATTGCTGTCTGTTCTATTTCATGAAGAGCTTGACAGCTTCTTCATAAGTAGTCACAGGGACAAAGTCATTGTTGTGGAAGGCTCCAAATGCCATCATTTCAGGTTCCATGAAAAGTCCCATCAACTTCTCGAGGCTTCCATCCCAGACCATTATCAAGCGGTGATTCATGGCATCATGCCATGCCCCAGTCAGCTTGACACCGTATTTCTTCATCAGCTGCTCCCTTTTTGCCTCAAATGCACGCCATGTCTTCATTGATTTCTCACTGTTCACTGGACAGCTTTCAGGCGAATGCTTAAGGATGTGTAAGAAGAGCATATTCGAACTCTCCAAGTGGTAATGCAGAATAGCAGATATAAAACTTTCATGTTAGTGATACTGCTAACTCATTAATCATGAAATCGCCCCTCCGGTTTTTTCCCTCGAAGGATATTAGGCACGCTGGGCTCACCGATGGAAAGCCCGCGGTAGACTTCGGAGGAGAACTCTAACGACTCGAAATCAACCATCTTCACCTCTTTGGACATCTCGGGAAGCGCAGCCTCATAGTCACCTTTGCTGTCCCAGAGTGCGGTTCCTAAGATAGCGCCTGAAGCATCATCTTTCCACAGGAAGAAGGTTATCAGCCCTTTTCGTCCCTGCATGGCTTTTCCGAATTTTCCTATTGCCTCCAATACACGCTGTTCTTGGCCTGGCTTCGAACGATGCACGCCTATGATGATATACATGTCGGCACCACCGAATAGTGCAGGTTAGTCATTAAGATTCCAGCTCCCTATAACTTTGTTGAGTTTTTGCAGCATGCTCAATTTTGGCTTCAATCTTCTGTTCCCACTCTTCCGTGGTCATAACACCTCTCTCTAGAGTTTCTACAAGAGCGTCACTCCATGACAAATAAGTCAGCAGTTTCATCCGAAAGGGTTCTGTTAACTCTTTGTGGGATTTGAATACTTGTTAACAGTCATGGGATGATAGATAAAATCTAAATATCAATTCTACGCACTGTATTTTCTTGCGGATAGGAGATATGAGAATAGACTTGCTTTCTCAAGTTGAACTGGGCAGAGTTCAACGTCAGCGCGTCGGGGATGTTTTGAACTCCAAACTGAGGCAAACCAACTATGACAGGTTTCGGTTTGTTGTGGCATATCTAAGAGTATCAGGATTAGGGCGTATCTTGGAATCAATGAATGCACTGGTTGAAAGAGGGGGCAGCATTTCTGGGGCGGTTGGAATTGACCAGAAGCTAACTTCCATTGAGGCATTAGAAACGTTAGGTCAAATCTCAAGTACAAGCACAATATTCTATACTAAATCAGGATTTACTTTTCATCCTAAACTATACCTTCTAAGTGGAAGAAATGAAGCAACAGCAATAATCGGGAGTTCAAATTTAACATGTGGTGGTCTTTTTCAAAATGTTGAACTTTCGGCACTAATCGATTTCGACCTTCTAGCAAATGGGGACTTAATGCTTTATAACAAGTTCAATGCATTTGCCAATGAATTGCTTGATACGGCAAACCCAAATGTTCAACCATTAAATGAGCGAACCTTGGAGATTTTAAAGTTCAGCAACCTAATACGAGCAGAGGCGAGTATACAGGATTTTGGTCCACGAGTTTCTAATCGCGTTTCACATCTTACTCCTAGAGAAACGCCCATAGATACTCTTTTTCCCGCAATGCGAATACCAGTGGCACCACCATCACATACCTTTACAAATATAACAACTCCGATAAGCCCCCCTTCCATACCGCGACCAGTAACCACAGCGATTCAGCCACGTACATTCATAATGCAAATGTCCTCTTTTGACACTTCTCACAGAGGAAAAGCAGTTGGAACTCCAGAAGCATTAATCCCTCTTGCAGCCCAAACCTTCTTTCCGCCGTTGGGAATGCATGGAAGGACTTACCCTGATGCTTACTTTAACGTGGTTCTAAACACACCTACAGGACCAGAGACAAGGCAATATCGGGTATGGTATTATGGAACGCGCCATGTTGGTACAAAAATAAACGAGTACCGACTACGTTTAGACCACAGAACAACTGAACTGGCTGGCGGTAGCGGTGACTTAATTGTCATAAGCAAACTGCCAGACGGTTCTGACCCTGCGTATGAAGTTACAGTCCTCAAATCAAACGACTCTTCCTTTGACGATTTTCTATCTCACTGCACTCAAGTTGCTGGGGCGAGAGCAAAAAGATACGGTCTATTCTGATTCTCCTACTTACTTTCTCAAAAGTAGTAGCTGTTCAGCACGAATAGAGTTTTCCTTATGAATATCGAACCGCTGATACGTGTTAAGGTCTATTATTTCATCAACAGCGAAGCCTTTGGCTTGGGCAATTAATGCAAGATGATAAGGAGTGTCAATCAGAAACGGTTTCTTTCCCAAAATGGTCCTATTCTTTCCAACCACTAGAGCATAAACTGCGCTCTCTTTCAGGAGATTAAGAACCTGTTCAAACATCATAGCCATATTTGAAAAGTACTCGTAAACCAGAGCGGGTTTATCCAACTTTCTAAACCCATCTGTTTTAGGATTCAGTGCTTTTTTCATTTCAAGGCAAAACTCTGCACTTTCCTTAGGCAAATTACTACTGTTTAGTTCCATATCCTGTTCGAGTTCTTCGCGGTGTTTTCGTGTAATCTCTCTATTGCCAACTAAACTTCTTTCAAGCACCCGAATTTCTTCAGGAGCTATTAAGTCAAGCAGGACTAAACTGAGTCTGTGCATGTCTATATAAGGCAACGCTGTTGCATATGGTGGACTTGTTATTGCGCCATCAAATTGAACGGACTCCAGTTCAGGAATTGCTCTAATCAATTCTGAACAGTACTTAGCATCGCCTAATAATGCTCTCTGGACCGTTTGAGAGAAAGGTAAGAGTTCTCGTGCATTAACGATTGTCTGAATCTTACCTTTCATTGAATCAATAAATAGCGAAATAACTGGCATATTTTCAAGTGGGGCTTTTCGGCGTCTGATACGAAGGTCTGAATCATCTTGAAGTGAAACCTTGCGGAGAATATCGCTTAGAATTATCCTTAAGACCAAGCGCATGTCTTCTGAGGGTAATCTGTCAATCTCGTTAATAATAACGGATAACTGAGACAGTACGGATTCTTTGAACCAGTTTTGCAAATAAATGTTTTCAGCCAAGTTTGTCGGAGAACTTATGTTCGCCAACTCTGTAATTTCGCTTTGGCTAAAGGCTTTTTCAAAGGAGAGTTTCTTGGTTATCTTAACAAGATTGTCTTCAACACTTTTGCAATTGCTTTCCAAATCGGATAAGGGAATCTTCAGTACTGCTATTTTTGCTTCTGAAATCAAGATTCCCAGCGGGTTTAGGTCTATGCCTATAGCGTTCCACCCTATGTGAGCAGATTCCAAGAGAGTTGTTCCGCAACCACAAAAAGGGTCGAGAACCCAATCCTTTGGTTTTAATCCTGTTATGTTTCCGATGGCACGCACGACTTGAGGGTTAAATTTGCCTCGGTACTCGTGGATTCCGTGTGCTGAGTACCGTGTGCTTTGTCGTTGAACCAAAAGGTTCTTCTTAGGGTTATCGTTTGCTGAAGCTTCCAACATGGCTTGAACTGGAATCAGTACCGAACCATTCTCACAAACGCCCTTAGCGAAATACGTCGTGCTGTTAATGACAGTTTCACATTGACCAACACTCGATACTGAGACAAAATTTTCTGATTTTTGCTCTGGGTTGCCACCAGTCAGAGCCTTTAGTTCTCTCAATGCAAGCTCTCTTTCGTAGGGCAAGTACCTGTAGCTACGCCAATAAAATTCAATGTTCACGGTTTTCCCTCAGAGAAAACACCATGATAGCTTCTTTCGTTATGTTGCCATGTTTTGGATTGAACGACTTGCGATTTGAGAGTATCGTTCTGTCCGTTGAAGCCTCTAGCACGAAACCGTTTGATTGAGCTGCATGCTGAAGTAACGTAGAATTGTCGATGAGCTTTCCGTGGATTTTTGACCTTCCGACAAGGAAACACGCTTTGCTGTTAGGTACCATTATGCACGAAAGTAAACCGAAGACTGTTGCCATCTGACCGTGAAAATCCCGTTCAGTCTGCGGTCTAGAAGTGAAGTAATGTGGTCTTGCTCCAATTTCGTGCTTAAGAACTATCTTGGGTGCCATACCAAGCCAGTACATTCGGTATTTGTGATAGAGCCAATACTCATACGCGTTAGGGTATGGCGGCGAGGTCACAACCAAGCCAACCCTGAAGGGTAAATCTTCAGCTTTTACAGAGAGTATGTCTCTGTTCAAAACTGTAGCTTGTCCCATCTTTTTGCCAAAGCATCTGTCTAGGGTATTCCAGAACGACAGAATCTTTTGGTACGTTCTGCTAACTGCATGGTCAAATGCTTGAATGACATCTTCAGTCGTAACATTCTTTTCGATTGCTGCATAACGTGTATCGCTTTCTTGTTTAGAAACCTTCACGATGATGCTGGAAAGAGCTACTTGGAGAACTTCTTTCAATGGTGTCGATTCAACCGAGCTAATTTCCTGTATCAATGCTGCAAGCGCATTTTGAACATCAACATCAAACCAATGGTCCAAATTCGGAATGGGGGGAATTTTAAAATCCCTATTCGCAAGACACACTCTTGTTTTTTCGATTATCTGATTGCCGATTTCGCGGAAACCTTGAGGTAACGGAGTAGTTTTCACTCGGCTAATCAAACATGCCAAAGGGTTAACATCTATTCCAACCGCGTCAAATCCTGCACCAATGGCTTCAACCAATGTAGTCCCCGAACCACAAAAAGGGTCAAGAACTACCGTTGACGCTTGCGGTTTGTACAATTCTATGAGTTTTCTGGGGATTTGGGAAATAAACTTGGCGGGATATGGATGGATCGAATTTATGCCATTTTCCGTCTTCGCATTTTTGAAATCCCAATCTAAAGTACTCAATAAGGTTCGATGGTTGTTCTCGCGTACAGATGCAACGCTAATTTTTTCTGGTCGAATGGCAGAAACTCCTTGTTCTCTCCCTTTTCTGAGGGCTTGGGGTTCTGGGTTCTTAAATTTTTTTAACATCGGCGTGAGTGGTGTTTCCACTGGAAAAACCGCGATTTTTTCCTCTTTTAGTTCTTCCGTCAAGAAGGTTGACTCTCCAAATTCTCAGCACTAACAACAAGTTTTCCGCTT
>Ga0187771_10003252_pt1 | contig 11338 bp, 13 predicted proteins | sample 0116_SJ02_MP15_1_FD_133139 | JGI IMG/M metagenome (GOLD analysis project Ga0187771, IMG submission 133139) | Tropical peat soil microbial communities from peatlands in Department of Meta, Colombia - 0116_SJ02_MP15_10_MG | ecosystem: Environmental > Terrestrial > Soil > Wetlands > Peat | place... | reverse complement strand
GTCCACCATGAGCTTCTTGAGGAGAAGAGCGTCACTTTCGCGGGCGTGCTTCCTCCACATCCTTTGATCAAGAAGCTGGTTCTGAAGGTGAGAGCCCAGCGCATCAAACCAGAGAAGGCGTTTTCCAACAGCGTAGAGCGAGCCATCGAGACCACCCAAGAGCTCCTGGTCGGAGTCAAGAAAGCCCTGGGCGGTGGGTCTGCCTGACACTGAAGTTCTGTCCGAAGTGCGGCACGCGCCTCAAGCTCAAGCAGGTCAAGGGCTCGAAGGACGTCACGATAACACTGGTCTGCGAGAACTGCGGGTACTCGAGCAAGCCCCCTAGCCAGACCGTCAAACAGTCGACGGAGGAGGAGCTCTCCAACACCCCCCAGATCAAGGTCGTGGGGGACAAGGAGGCGAAGCTCAACTCTCTCCCCACCACGAAAATCGAGTGCCCAAAGTGCGGCCACAACGAGGCCTTCTGGTGGTTCCTGCAGACGAGGAGTGGGGACGAGCCCCCGACCCAGTTCTACAGGTGCGCCAAGTGCAACCACACCTGGCGGTCGTACAGCTAGACGTCGTCTCTGGTGTAGACCTCTACCGCTTCCCCGCCCGCTATCAGGATGTCCGCGCTCGCAGCTGGAATCGAAGCGACGTCGTCGGCTTCGAACGGACCGTAGCGCCTCATGTCCAGCCCCACGAGCTCGTTGACGTGCTTGACGAACCTCACGGTGACGCTCCTCTGAGACTCGCTGAGGTGCGCGAACTCGACGAAGGAGGGCTGTCCGGAGGCGACAGCGTCGACGAGCGTCTGGAAACGCTTCTGGAACTTCTTCTCGGCCGAGCAGACGTACCTCTCCTCTGGGAGGAGCTGCAGGAGAGCGTTCTGCTGCATTGCTTTCTTCGTCCGGAGCCTGAGAAGCTGCCTCACCATCGACTCGATCATCCTCCCCTGCGTGGTGATGAGGCGGACGGACACCTCTGAGGCGCCCGAGCCGGCGGACCTCTTCAGCTTCTGGCTGTAGGCCGAGACGCTCGAGTAGAAGTCGGTGGGGAGCGGGAGTAGCGACTCGGAGGCTGCCTCGGCGTCGAGCCTCCTCTTCAGGTATTCAAGAGTGGTTTCAGCCATTTACACGACTTCCCCCAGGCCGCGGGTCAATATCGAGACCGCAGCGTAAGTGGGCAGCTCGATCGTCTCTGGCTTTGGGTAGGGTCCGAAGTCCTTGTGCTTCATCCTGAACTTGGGATAGAACTCCACTCTGACCTTGACAGGCTTGTCGCTGAGGACGACCGGGTCCTCTTGGGGGTCGAAGCTCTCGACGGACTCGATCCGCTTCTTCACCATCCCGGTGTCTCCGTGCAGAGTCCCCGACAGGCGGAATACTCGGTGGATGTCTGTGGTCACGGATGAGTCGACCAGGGCGCGCTGGGATGAAATCGCTTCGGAGACGAGCCTCTGGAGGGTGCCGCCGTAGTCCTGCCTCCGCGTGCCCACATAGCCGGTGATTCTCCTCGTCCACCCGGCGCCCTGAGGGCCGCTCGGCGGCCTGCGCCTGAGAGAAGAAGCCAGAGTCTGGTTGGGTGGGAGGCCTGACCCCCGTACGTATTCGGCGATCTCCCCGCGGGCCTGCGGGTCCAGGAGGTCGAACCTCCCGTCGAAGACATGGAGGTGATAGCCCCTGTTGCCTGAGAAGTATAGCCGGATCACGTTGCGGTCTACCCCGAAGTCGTCCACGAGGAAGCGGACGACGCGCATCGCATGATCTTTGGCTGCGTCGAGGCACGCTTCGCACTTGCCATGGAACTCGACGGCCGGCCCCCCGCATTTGGTGCACTTGGGTGGGCGGGGGAGCTTCCCCGATGCGTGGCACTTTTCGCAGTACCAGAGATCGTGGCCCTTCTTGCATGGGGTCGGGATGTCGGTCGCGTCTATGTCGAAGATGAGCTCGGCCCCCAGCCACCCCTTCTCTTCGATTGGTCTGGCGGGATATTCGTAACGTGCGTTCGAGCAGTAGACCGACGATGGGGACTGCTTTAGAATCTCGGCCAGCGCTTCGCCCTTGCTCTTGAAGGAGAGGTGTCTGACCATGCCTCCGCCAAAGGGGAAGTAGCCGAACTCCCTCGACTCCACTCGGTCAGGGAAGTCGACTTGGTCCGCGCCACGGAAGTAGTACTCCTTGTAGACCGATTTCAGCCAGGCTTTCGTGGCGTCGTTCAAGCGCAAGCGTTTCCCCTGGTGGCGAGCAGATAAGGCATCCGCCGCGCATTGGTCGTTAAGAGGGGCTGTCTACTGTTGAGTGGTTGAGGGTCCCGTTAGAAGCCTACCTCTCGACGAGTGGAGCCAAGGTCTACTCTCTCGTAGTCGGCGTCCCCTTCTCTCCCTTGGACATCGACGTCGGCCATGTCGCCAGGGGAGAGTGGAACGCGTTGACTGACAGGTTCCGGGTGTGGTTCCTTCCAACGGAAGGCGGAAGCGACTCCAAGCCCACATGTTATGTGATGATCCGCAAGTTCGACCCACAGGATGGCGTCCTGTTGTACGGGCATATAGTGGTCAACACGTGCGAGAAGCCCGGTGCAGAGAAGCCTCGTAGCTTCACCGTCGGCATCATGAGCAACGACGACGTGCGGGCGAGGTTCATGCTCAACTCGATGCTCGACATCCCGCCCTCGTTTCACCGGCGGAGCGAGGTCAGACTCGTAGAGCGGAAGTGGCGAAGCGACCCGGACGCGGTGATGAGGTTGTTGGCCAACATCCATTCCGCGATGGCCCAGTTGACCCCAAATCCGGGCGGGAAGGTCTACACGCTGAAGTTCGAACCTCCCCCAGAGATGATGGGGGAGCTAAGGCGCGGCATGGGAACCTGGTGGTAGGGACCGGCAGTTTCAGCGCCGGCGAGAGGAGGGACCGCTTTCACGGCCAACGCTTATTATCCAACCCCGAAAAGGCCGCGTGAGGACTGTTTCGATTGTTTCTGGCCAAGACAGCAAGTTCGACAGAATGGAGAGCCGTCGCCGCCGCCGTCAAGACCCTCGTCGAGGAGGCGACTTTCGACGCGACGTCGGAGGGGATCGCTTTCCGGGCAATGGATCCTTCTCATGTAGCACTGGTGGACCTTTCGTGGCCGGTGGCGGCGTGGGCTGCCTACGAGTGCGACAAGCCGTTCAAGTTCTCCGTCCGTGTCGAGGACCTGACCAAGCTGATCAATCGTGCCGACACCAAGGATAGCGTAGAGATCGGCTCCGGCGAGGACGACAGCATCTCCGTGAAGTTCAGCAACGGCTACAAGCGCGAGTTCAACATACATCTCATCGAGAGCACGGCGGGTTCGGCCCCTCTCCCCAAGTTGGAGTTCGACACCAAGGCCTCGCTTACCAAGACCATCTTGGAGAAGGTTCTTGGAGACATCTCCGTAGTCTCGGACCAAGTCACGATTCTCGCCTCAAAGGAGAAGCTGACGTTCTCTGGCAAGTCAGATGTCGGAAAAGCTGAGATTAGCCTGGCCTCGAATGACGCAGACGTCCTTGAGTTCAAGGTCGGCGCCGACAGTAAGGCAACGTATTCGATCGATTACGTCTCGGGCATCCTCAAAGCCATCGGTGGCGTCACGGACACGGTCCAGCTGGAATTCAGCACCAAGAAACCACTTCGCCTTGAAATGAAACTTAACGATCAGGGCACGAAGATGTGGTACTTCTTGGCGCCTCGTGTGAGCGACTGAGCACCACAATCCCGTAGCCCCGCCAAACCTGAATGGGTCAGTCTGGCGCTTGGATCTACCGGATTTGGCCGGACCAAGCTTAAAAGCACGAGTGAAAGCGGGGGCAATCCGCTTCGTGAGAGAATGAAATTCCCCAAGGAGATTCGTACCAACTGCCCGTGGTGCCACAAGCATACGGTGCACTCTGTCGCCCTCTACAAGAGGGGGAAGGAGCGCGCGGGTTCCTGGGGCGCAAGGAGGCAGGCAGGAAGGAAGCGCGGCTATGGGGGTCAGAAGTTCCCGGAGCTTATCAGAACCGCCAAGACGACGAAGAAGGCGACGCTCCGTCTGAAATGCAAGGAGTGCAACCGCGAAGTCATGCGGGACGGAATCAGGCTGAGGAAGGCGGAGATAGCGGCTTGAAGCGCGAGCGCGAGTCTATCCCGAAGACCAGGAGTACGTTCATTCTAGTGAAGTGCCCAGACTGCGGGGAGGAGAGGGTCCTCTTCTCCAACTCCGCCAAGGACATCGGGTGCAGAGGGTGCGGCAGGAAGCTCGCGGAAAGCAGGGGCGGCAAGTCCATCGTCCTTGCGACCTTCGTGAGGCGCCTAGGCTAAACGCCAAATACCACGCGCTGGCGGCGCATCCAAGATGAGCATCGAGAGGCCCCTTCCTGAATCAGGCGAGGTAGTCGTCTGCACCGTCAGGGAAATCACGTCCCATGGGATCTACGTCAACCTCGACCAGTATGACGGCACCAACGGCTTCCTCCACGTGTCTGAAATCTCGACCGGGTGGGTGAGAAACATCGACCGTGTGGCCAAGGTTTCGCAGAAGCTCATCCTGAAGGTAATCAGGGTCAACAGGGCCAGGCGCGAGATCGACCTTTCGCTTAGGCAGGTGACCAACGAAGAAAGGAGGGCCAAGGTAATCGAATGGAAACGGGAAGAGAGGGCCGTTGCCATCGTAGAGGCTGTAAAGAAGAAACTCGGCTTCGATGATGTTCATGAAAGGGAACTGAGGCGGAAGCTGGAGACCGAGTTCGGGAGCCTCTACGCAGCGCTGGAGGCTGCCGCCGGGAAGGGCGAGAAGGCGCTGGCGCCCCTGGCCATCCCGGAGAAAGAGATGAAGGCCATAGCGGAGACTGCTTCAGAGAAGATTGTGCCTCCCAAGTACGAAGTCGGAGCGCTCGTGGAGGTTTCTTCCAGGTCCCCGGAAGGGATTGAGCAGGTCAAGAAGACGCTGATGGCCGCGGCCAGCGCTCCCTCGGCTGAGGTCCACATCACATATGCGGGTGCCCCCCGCTACAGGGTGAGGATCACCGCCGACGACTACAAGCAGGCGGAGAAGGCGCTCGACGGGGTCCTGGAGAAGATCAAAGACGGCGTCGGCAAGCACGACGCCTTCAGCTTCAAGCGCGAGATATCGAGGAAGTACGGCGGCTCGTCATGAAGGGCCTCATGCTGAAGTGCGCACAGTGCGGCAGGTACACTCTGTCAGAGAAGTGCCCTAGCTGCGGAGGGAAGGCGGTCACAGTCCATCCTGCGAGATACTCGCCTGACGACAGGTACGCCAGATACAGAAGCCCGATGGCTTACGAAAACCAGTCTCAGTAGAGTACCTGGTAGAGCAGTATAGTGTTGAAGCACTGCAGGGCCGAGTCGCCCGGACAGGGGGAATTCCCCGCTTCGGCGGCAGCCAGGCTCGGCGACACGTAAGCCAGCTTGAACAGGCTCGTGCTGTTTGGACCGAACGTGTAGCTACTAGGATAAGCAAACGCCTCGATGGGCGGAGCGTTGTTCGAGCTGTAGGTGTAGGTCGACGCGAACTGTATCGACGGGGTGGCTGTCGAGCTGGATTGGTAAGTGTACAGGTAGCCGGCCCGCTGGAAGGGCAGGAGCTGGCCGAACAGGCTGTTCGTCAAGGCGTAGGGCGTGAGGTTGAAGTCATCGATTCCATTGCAGGCCTGGCCCGCCGACGTCAGTTCGTTGGCTGTGGTTCCTGAGCACTCGAGGTACTTCGATTCTGTGAGGTTGCCGATGCGGATGAACCACTGCTTCTTGCTCTCGTCGCCTCCCCCTGCAGTGAAGCCGCCCGATGCCGGGACCTGCAGGACGAAGTAGTTCGTCGTGGAGCCTGTGGACTGGTCGGTGAGCGGGATGATACTCCCCGTGAGGAATATCGCCACGTAGGCGGGCCTGTAGCATGAAGTGGAGTTGACCGGGGTGCACCCTGGGATGTAGGCCATCTGCTTGGCCATGGCCGCAGACTGCGTCGAATTCGACATCAGCAGCCGCCCCACCTGCTCGATTCTGGTGCTGTTGAGAGTCGCGTTGTCAACGACCGTGGTCCTGTTCCCCATCACGGCGAACCAGTAGCCGTAGTCCCACCAGGAGATGACGATGGAATTGGTCGGCGTGTTCTGCCGCACCCATGACAGGGTCTGTATCCAGTCGCCGAAGGCCGAGCGCGAGTAGTCGATTGTCGCGCCGTTTACGATGCTCACCCCCGCGTCGGCCGGGCTGTTGTTGCAGAAGAGTTGCCCCGCATATGAGCATTGGACCGGGTTGGGAATCCAGTAGGAGCCCGCGGGCAGGACGATGAGCGTGATTACTGCGATGGAGAAGACGACCTTCATCTCGTTTCTGGACGTCGGGGCCTGCTTGGCCTTCTTCACCAGGGTCGTGGTGCTGGGCTTCACGATGGCGTAGGCCAGCTCGGCGAACCCGATGCCTCCCAGAAGACCCAGCGCTATCGACGAGTAGACCAGGAGACGGGAGAAGGCCGCGGAGAAGTAGAGGCCTGTCAGGCCGAACACAAGGGCGTAGATCATGGGGATTCCCTTGCGTCTGAAGGCCACCAGGGCGCCCGCCATGCCCAGGCAGAGTATTATGGCGTAGGAGGTGAAATAGTCGGCGCCGGTCGGAACGGACTGCTCGGCAACAGACTGGACCAGAGGGTTGCTGACTCTGGCCCACGGTGCGATTACGGTCAGGTACCTCAGGGTCAGCCCCCCAACCAACCCGAAGCTGAGGACAGCCAGGCCCACAAGGGCGAACCCGAACAGGAACTTGAACATGGTCCCCCTGTACTCGGTGGGCTTGGTCCAGGTCTTTGCCCACTGGCCCACAAGCGTGAACAGCGTCCCTGCGATGAGGACCAGGCCGATTGGGTTGGTGACGATCGCGACCCCCGGTCTGGGGAAGACCGAACTCATGAACAGGGTCGCGCTCGTGAACGTGATTATGGCCGGGGTGTAGGCCCCAATGTCGAGGTTAAGGAATGGTATCAGCATGAACACAAGGCCGAAGGCCGCGCTGAAGTAGTCGCCTCCTCCCCAGGCGGTGTTGCCGTACCCAATCAGGAGACCAGCCAGAAGTCCGCGGATGATCCTGCCTCTGACTGCCCGCTCCTTGTCGAAGACTGTAAGCATCAGGTAGCTCGCGGTTACGAAGAGGAGGATGGCGAGAGGCTCGGACTTGAACCAGCCAAGGTTGCCTCTCTCAATCAGAGGCGGGGAAACTGCGAATATGAGCGCAGCAAAGAGCCCGGCGGCGTCGCCTGCTACCTTCCTCACTAGGTAGTAGAACACTACGGAGGTGAGCGCGCCGAGGAGGACGGGGAGAATCACAAGCCAGTCGTAGAGGGTTATCTGGACCCCGAAGACGTCGTGGACGAGGAGGTACGTGAGGGCCCCGAATACCTGCAGCCCTCCCTGAGAGGTAGCCGCGACGTTCCTCCCGACGGGATACCAGGTGTTGATGTCGTGCCAGTAGAAGTACCCCTGCATGTTGTGGCAGGCCGTGTAGACGGTGGGACCGCAGTTAGGAGGATTCGCGAATAGCGCAGCGTACAGCCCCTGGGCGTGGAATAGGTTCACTATGTGCTGGGCGGCGTAGTAGTCGTAGTAGGGGTCGAACTCGTTCAGGTAGTACCCATACTTCGCCGCGTAGGCCCTAATCATGACGGCGATGGTGAACACAATCGACAGCACCATTGTCGCCATGAGCGACCTGCGCGATAGCTCAGGTCGGCGTATCCGGGACCTTAGGGTGTCCAGTAGACCCAATTCTGGGCGGCGAGCCTCGTCGGGCTATTTTAAGCGTGCTTTTTCCTACTTCGCCAGAAGCGTGCCCAGATGGGCTGTGTAGGCCTTGGCGTCGAGGAGCCGCTTCCTTTCGGAACCGAGGTTCGAGGGCTTCACTTCCACCAGCCATCCTTCGCCGTAGGGAGACTTGTTGACGAGTTCCGGGTGAGAATCGAGGGCGCCGTTCACCTTGGTAACTGTGCCCGAGACCGGAGAATAGACTTCGGACACCGCCTTGATTGACTCCACAGTCCCCATGGTCTTCGCCTGTTCCACGCTGCTGTTCACCTTCGGCGGCGTGACGTAGACCACGTCGTTCAGCGTCTTGGCGGCATAGTCTGTGATGCCGATCCTGACGACCCCGCCCTCCTCCTTCGCCCACTCGTGCTCCTTCGTGTACATCAAGTCGTCCGGGATGTGGTAGCCCTGGAAATCCATCGGGGACTGGCGCCCCCCTGTCGGACTAATTACCCTTCTGTCTCTTCCATCCGTAGAGCTGCTCGTTGTAGAATGGGGGCTTCGTTATCGTGGCCCCTTGCTTGGCGTCCCTGACCTTGACGCTGACCTTCCCACCAGGCTCTGAGCCGTCGAAGCCCAGGCGGCAGAGAGCAATGCCCTTCTTGATTATCGGGGAGAAGCCGCCGCTGGTCACGGTCCCCGCGTGCCCAGACGCTCCCACAATCTCAAAGCCGTGCCTCGGGATGCCGGCGTCCAAGACGAGTCCCCTCCGGATCGAAGTGGGGTGCTGGGCCGCCGCTTCGGCAACGGCTCTGGAGCCGACGTAGCCGGTCTTCCCCGCGGAAATCACCCAGGACAGGTCGGCCTGAAAGGGGTCAGTGCTCTGGTCTATGTCCGATCCGTGAAGAGGGAGCCCTGCTTCGAGCCTTAGCGAGTCCCTGGCGCTGAGGCCGCAGGGTGCCGACGTCGCCGCCAGTCTCTCCCAGACTTTCATGGCGCCCTCGGGGTGCTCGTTGGAAACCCTGTACACTATCACCTCGAATCCGTCCTCGCCCGTGTAGCCGGTCCTTGAAACGAGCGCCTCCTCCCCCGCGACCTTGGTCTCCGCGCAGCGGAAGCGCTTCAGCTGCCCCAAGTCCAACTCTGTAAGGGGCTGGAGTGAATCTGTGGCCTTCGGTCCCTGGACGGCCACCATCGCAGAGCTTGGGGTCAGGTCGTTGATTTCGAACCCGTTGGGCGCATGGGCAACCATGTGCTCAATGTCTGTCTTGGCGTTGGCCGCGTTTACCACCACCATGTACCTGTCATCGGAGAGTTTCTCGATGATCAGGTCGTCGATGATCCCGCCGGAATCGTTCAGCAGAAGAGTGTAGAACGCCTTCCCCGGCGGCTGCGACTGGACGTTTGTCGGGACCAGGCCCTCCAAGAATGGTCCTGCCCGGTTCCCCTCGGCAATGAACCTCCCCATGTGAGAGACGTCGAAAATCCCCGAGCTGTTCCGGACCGCCATGTGCTCGTCGGTGGTCGTCGTGTACCAGAGCGGCATTTCGTACCCGGCGAACTCTGTCATCTTGGCGTGCTTGGTGTGATAACCATACAGCTGGGTCGTCCTGAGCATGTTGGTCTGCGGCCTCCGACTCTATTTAAGAGAGCCACACCGCGCTCCACTGCTTGCTCACGCTGGCGCCGGTTGTTGCTCGAGCCAAGAGCTCGAGGTTCGACATCGTGTCTCTGATCGAGGAGAAGCTTGGTGGGCGCCTGAGGGACGGAGACGTCCTAGTGATTTCGAGCAAGTTCGTTGCGGTCTCTGAAGGGAGAGTGGTGGAACTCGGCTCTGTCAAGCCGGGTCAGAGGGCCAAGCAGCTGGCGGCGAGAAACAGGATGGACGAGAGGTTGTGTGAGCTTGTTCTTCGGGAGTCTGACGAGGTATTGGGCGGGATCCCCGGGTTCGTGCTCGCAAGCAAGGAAGGGCTCCTGACCCCGAACGCGGGCATAGACAAGTCGAACGTGAAGCATGGGAAGGTGGTGCTCTATCCCAGGAGGCCCGAGATATCCGCCTGGAGGATACGAGAAGCGCTGAGGCTCTCGTTGGGGGTGTCGGTCGGCGTCGTGATCTGTGACAGCCGGCTCTCGCCGACGAGGAGGGGGACCACCGGCGTAGCCGTCGCCTCGTCGGGGATTGAGGCGGTGCTGGACATGCGCGGAAGGAAGGACCTCTTCGGGAATGTGCTGAAGGTCACCTCCCAGGGCGTAGCCGACGATTTGAGCTCCGCGGCCGAGATCCTGATGGGAGAGTCTGACGAGGCCACGCCCATAGTGCTCGTAAGGGGGTTGAAGAGGAAGCTTCTGAAGGACACAGAGTACGGTGGCGGGAGGTTCGCGATACCGATGGACGAATGCGTCTTCCTCCGGAGTCTCGGCTACTCCGGTCCTGCGGCTTAGCGGCCGGCATACTGCTAAATGCCGGGCGCCGGGCGGCGGGGGCGTTGACCTACGAAATCGTCTGCTCATCCTGCGGGACACCGCTCTATACTGGGTTTGACCTGAGGTCGCCTGGGGACGTCCTGAAGGCAGCGGAATACAAATGCAGGAAGTGCGGGACTAAGCTCTCGCCGACGAAGTTCGAGGTCGACGTCAAGAAGATAGACGGGTCGTTTTCCTGAGATAGGCTAAAGTTCACATGCACGTGCCGGGCTTGCCAAGTGGCTCTCCTAGATGAACACCGGATACACTCTCGTAATCTGTGAGAAGCCCGACGCGGCTAGGAGAGTCTCCGACGCGCTCTCCGGAGGCGCGTCCCGGAGCGAACTGGTCGAAGGTACGACGGTGTTCAGGTTCAGCCGGAAGGGAGAGGAGTTCGTGGTCTGCGCCGCACAGGGGCATGTGTACGGCGTCTCCGACCCCTCGGAGGAGAGGACCGTCTATCCCGTCTTCGATGTCGAATGGTACTCTTCAGACCTCGTCGACGAAGACAGCGCCGGTGCCGCGAGGCGGATCTCGGCCGTAAGGAAGCTCGCACAGGGCGCGTCGAAGTTCGTCAATGCCTGCGACTTCGACGTGGAGGGGGAGACCATAGGGTACAACCTGTTGAGGTATGCGTGCGGAGGGAAGGAGAGGGAGGCGCTGCGGGCCACGTTCTCCACACTTACCGAAGAGGACCTAGTCAAGGCATTCGACAGACTGGAGCCACGGGCGGGGCATGGTCTCGCTCGGGCCGGGAGGGCGAGGCACGCCATAGACTTCGTCTGGGGGGTCAACCTGTCCCGGGCGCTGTCGCAGTCGGCCTTGGGCTCCGGGCACAGGTACAGGACGGTCAGTGTGGGCCGAGTGCAGGGGCCAACCCTGGGATTCCTGGTGGAGAGAGAACGGGAGATCAGGGAATTCGTGCCCGTCCCCCACTGGAAGGCCTCGGGGAAGTTTGACAAGGACGGCAAGGAGTTCACTGCTGGGTACGCCAAGGACAGGATCGAGACGAAACCCCTGGCGGAGAAGATCAGGGACGACTGCGTGGGGAGGGAGGCTGTGGCTACAGCGGTGCGAAGGAGCGTTGTACAGGTGGGGCCTCCGGTGCCGTTCAACATCGGAGACCTGCAGAAGGAGGCGTACCGGG
>Ga0187771_10003251_pt1 | contig 11341 bp, 12 predicted proteins | sample 0116_SJ02_MP15_1_FD_133139 | JGI IMG/M metagenome (GOLD analysis project Ga0187771, IMG submission 133139) | Tropical peat soil microbial communities from peatlands in Department of Meta, Colombia - 0116_SJ02_MP15_10_MG | ecosystem: Environmental > Terrestrial > Soil > Wetlands > Peat | place... | reverse complement strand
TGTAGCTCACGCTCCCCGAAGTCGACGCGCAGCTCTGTTCCGTCCAGGAGCTTGGGCTCACCGGCGTGACAGTTTGCGAGGAGAGCTGGCTGACGCTGCTCTGAAGGGCCGAGATCTGGCTGTTGAGGCTCTGGACCGTGTCCATGTACACGATGCCTGACGTCGCTAGGACAACGAGTACGGCCACCGACAGCATTCCGACCGACGACATTGCTCTGCGGGTTCTGACCATCTCAACGCACGCCTGTCCGGCATTGAAGCGGATTCGGGTTAAGCCTTGGCCCTTAACTTTCAGGGATGGCTTGGAAATGGCCAGGGTCGGCCACTCCCCGCCGCCGGACCGAAGTTTTTAGCTAGACTCGAATCTCCTCGGCCTATGCTGGAAGTCGTGCTCGAGGGACCGCACCCTCACCGATGGATGGACATCGCTGTGGGTGGGTACTCGGCGGACGTCGAGATACTCGACTCGAAGATGCCCACGGAAGATACGGTTCAGCACCTCTTCGACATCCAGGTGAAGCCGAGCCTGATGGAAGACCTCATTGCCGAGATGAGGAGCGACGGGGACCTGACCAGGTTGGAGGTGATAAGGTCGAAGAACGGCCATGTCTATGGATCGGCGGCATCCGCGAGATGCACTGTTTGCAAAGAGGTGGCGAAGTCGAGGTGCTTCCTTACCTCTGTGTCCGTCAGCTCTAGGGTGAAGGCGCAGTGGACACTGCTCGGCAGCGACGAGTCATTCGGGGACCTAGCCAGGGCCCTTGACCGGCGCAAGATTCCGGTGGAGATAATCCTGAAAAAGTCGCTGGAGGACACGGATCTGCTTACTACGAGACAGGAGCAGATCCTCTCGATCGCGTTCCAGAGGGGCTACTTCGACTTTCCGAAGAAAAGAGGGCTGAAGGAGCTTGCCCAGGAGACTGGAATCAGGGCGTCAACGCTCGACGAGATTCTCCGACGGGGGCAGCGCAAAGTCCTGGGGGAGTATTTGACGAGGCGCGCCCTGCTCCATAGAGACACGGGCTAACTTCAGAGGCAGTACTTCCAACATCCAGTACCCTGGGGCCCCACCGCGAGGCTGAAACCCGCCGTGACTCGTCATATCCAGCGGCGGACCTTGGCTGCGTAGGCGTCGAACTCGGCCCCAAAAAGCCCTCGGAGGTACACTTCCTCCCGGGGAATCTGGAGCCTGTCGAACAGAGTCACGACGACCACTAACATGACGAGGATGTAGGCCGAGTCCAAAACAAGGCCGAAGCCGAGGTACATCAGTGCGAACGAGAGGTAAATCGGGTTCCTCGAGAAATGATAGGGCCCCTCGGTCACCAAAGCCGAAGTCGGGCTCCAGGGCATAAGGGGGGTCCTACGGCGCTGGAAGGTCGACCTCGCCCATGAAAAGAGCCAGGCAGACAGGGCGAGGGGGAGCAGGCCGACAAGCCCAAACCAGGGGTTCGGCCAAAGCACGAAGGGGAGGTACATGTTTAGCACCGCTCCTCCAATCAATCCCAGTAGGAATATGATCGCGATGGGCGTAAACGCACCTGCGGCGTTGGGAGACCTCCTCCTCAACGAGCCTCTGTCCTGTCATATCCTAGGTTTGCTTGAAGCTTTCGGCTTGGGGCTGCAGTGGCATCTGGGACGGACGACTGATGAGCATCTTCGCAGACACCAACCCGATCCAGAGCAGGACAGAACCCAGGAAGAGCCGCTCGATCAACCCCCCGTAATTGGAGGCGATGCCGTGGGCAGCGAAACCGCTCAGGAGCTCGACAACGCAGAGCAGCAGGGCAACGATGGCAAATGGGAGAGCCACTCCCCGAGCCCTGGATATTGACCTGTTCTCCGCCATCCCAAGGGAAATGTACAGCGCCCCGATGGCACCCCCGAGGAAAGCGATGATTGCTACGCCGAAGTGGATTGCCCCGTGCCAGGATATCGGGGCCGCAGGAACGTCCGTGGGGAAGGCCGCTAGCAGCAGAGCTCCTACGGACCAGAAGGCGAAGGCATAGGCTCCCCTCCTGAACCGCCGACTCGCAGTTTCCGAGCTGTAGACTGTCAGAACCATGCCGAAGAGGAAACAGAGCGAAAGGACGCCGCGGTTGATGAAGTTCAGAGCCATGATGTACCCATACGGCCCGACGGCCAGGTCGCTTTCCGCCTGGCTGATTGGGCTGTAGTATGGAGGAAGTACCTGGGCGATCGCATCGAGGATCAGGTAAAGGACTAGACCGGCTAACGCAGCGGCGAGCAGGTAGCGAGCGCGTTTAGCTTGGACGGCTTCGTCGGTAAGAACAGACAAGCGGGGAAGACCGGCGCGCCTCAGGGCACTCAATAAGCGTTCGCCTACGAAGTTGAGGGGGACGGCTTCAGGACCGGCCTGGTCACCGGAGTGAGCTCTTCCACTGGGTCGGGACATGAGGGGTGTAGACGACTTCCTCTGCCCCGAGAAACTCGGCGAACCGTTCCACGGTCTCTGAGATCATCGATCCGACGGCCCTGTCTTTGGGTGCGCCAGGCTCCGCATGCACAGAGTTGATCAAGAGCTTCTTGGCTTCACGGTCCATGGTCGGGTCGAGCCTCCCTAGGTAGGAGGAACCGTAGAGGATTGGTAGGACGTAGGTACCGTACTTCCGCTTCTCCAGCGGGAGGAACTGCTCCCTGACATACTTGAAACCGAAAAGCCTGTTCAGCCTGTCGTTGCCGGCGAGCATGTTGTCGAAGGGAGGGATGAGAGACATCCGCGGCTCCCAACTGTCTCCTCCCATCGACTTGAGCAGCGGGACGTCGTCGCCACAGATGTACCTCACCTCTTTCGTCTCGGAACCTTCTAGCCTCACCCTGGTTATAGTAGAGTCCTCCTCGAGCTTCGTTAGGCTCTCTTTCAGGTTCTCATAGCGTCCACGAACGAAGTAATACCAAATCTCCTTGGAGGTCGCGGTGCCTAGAGCACCTATTGCCCGGATGGCGGCACGACGTTCGAACTCTTTTTCTGAGAGCGGCTTCTTCTCCACCCACGCCGGGAGAAAAGAGTTCGTGAGGCCCCATACGTTCTGGTTGCCCTCGTGTCCGACCACCATCACATTTCCGGTCATGTGAAGGTGGAACAGCATGCTCGAGACGTCGCTCCCCGAGCTCCAACCGTCCTCGCTCCTTTTCGTCTTGACATATTCCTCGAACTGGCTCAGCTGCAGGGGCCCACGCCGGAGCTGATCCAGCATGCTTCTCCGCAGCCGTGAGTGTTGTGCCAGGAACTTGGCGGCCCTTGCCCTCTGGCTCCCCCATGACTTTGTGAGGGACTGTGGATATCTTTCCATCAGCGAATGGTAGAGGGGATAGTCCTCGGTCAGCACGATTGATGCTATGGGCGTCCAGTGTTCGAAGAGCTTTTTCTCTCTCCACATCAGGTTTTCTAGGTCCGACAGCTGGAAGTCCCCCAGTCTGTTCCAAAGAGAGATTATGTGCGATGGCGCCACTATGGTGATAGGATCCCACTGGACATAGGCCAGGTCGCGCACTACGGCTAGGATGTCACTCGGCGACGCCCTTCTTGGGAGCGGACCGGCAAGGTGCTGCTTGGTGACCGCGAGCCTCCTTGCAGCTTCGGCGGTGGTCGAAATCACCTCCTTTTTCAGGTGACCCCATCTCCTTGCATTAGGCGGCCGAGACAAACGACGTGGCATTGAATCTTACTGACGGCGACTGCGACGACGGCTACCCCTTGGGCTCATTGCCACCACGTCGAACAGTATCTTTCGGAAGTTAACGAGTACGCTCCTTGCGTAAAACCGGTCGTCAATCGTAATGCCTCTTAGCTCGTAGGCGCCCCTCTCGTGGTAGTCGTATATTTCGAAAGAAAGGCAGTCTGACAGGTAAGCTTCGAGATGGTCCGGATCAGGGTCGACGACCACCTCGGTCGGGATTGGTTCCGAGTTGGGCAAGAGAAGGTCGTTCAGGGAGTCGATGGCTGCCCTGTAATTCTTCCAGGCCTCATCGACGAAGCGGGAGAAGATGCCGTTGGCGGTAAGCTTCGCCTTGAACGAACCAGCCGTGTCTTCGGAATACCTCTTCAGGAGATGCGCCTTGATATTGAGCTCGTTGCTCCCGTCGAACCTGTATAGGAACTCCCGGGCAATTGGCTCATAGTCGGTCTTGAACGCATGATTGAGCGAGTCGCCGAACGCGCCGCATGCCAGCATGAATCTAGCCATCCTGTAGTCCCCAGAAATCAGCGCGCCGGAAATCATGTGTGCGAAATCAGGCTCGTAGGGAATCTCGCTCATCAGAAGCCCTTTCCTAGTGATTGTGCGAGGGCGATGCTCGATGGCCCCTATATCTGCCAGCCACCCAGCGGCGAACTCTATCTCCTTGTAGTTCACCCTGGACATGAAGTCCAGGTGCGTGAGGTCGAGGCCGTACTTCGCCATCAGGAGCACGAGGTCAAAGGGAGTCTCCGTTTCGAGGGACTTCCTGACAGGGGTCGGCTCTATTCGGCCAGGTACGGGCGAGTCGGTGAGTATGACAGCGCGGCCGGGCTTGAATCGGCCAATCCTCCCCATCATTTGAAGGAGCGAGTTGTTGTCCAGTTTGCCGTATCTGAGAGTCTTCTGCCCAAGGCGATCCTTGCTGTTGATCACGTCGTTGAAGATCAAGACGTTGTCGACGTAGATGTTCACCGAAGATGCGATGACGTTGGTTGCGAAGATCTTCAGGTTCCTGTCCCGTTCCGCCCTCCGCTGGATCTTGTTGACCTCGGAGCCCTCCAGTCCTCCGTGGATGTACACACCACCGTAATTTGCCGCATACTTCTCGACAAGGCGCCTCGTCGGCAGAAAAACGAGCCAGGACTCGTCCCTTGGCTGGGAGTATAGATACCTTGACAGGGTGTCGAACATCGCGTCCAAGTCCCGGGCCAACTCCACCTCGACGTTCACCGGGTAACGGCTGCCGCTGACCGAGTGAAGCTTGGAGATCCTCATGAACCGAAGGAACTCCCGGGGGTCTATCGTAGCGCTCATCACCCTGAACAGGTTCTTCGTCTCCGATTGGTCATTTTTTGCCAGGGACATGCAGAGCTCGAGCTGCGAGGACATCTGATGGCTCTCGTCGAAGTAGATAGAAGCCCCGGTGACCGAACGGTCGGCCAGCATTCTGATCAGGACACCGTCCGTTACGATCTTGATCCGCCCCTCGACGTTTAATTTGGTGTCCTTGGTAATGATGGCTAGGTGCTCCTTGACTTCTGGGTGCAGAGCCTCAAGCGAGTAGTACAGCGCGTTGCAGGAGGCTCTCGAAGGCTCACGGATGATGAGGTGCCTGGCCCTCCCAGACTTCTCAAACTCGTGTACCGGGACTACAGTGCTCTTGCCGGTCCCCACCTCGCCCAGGAGGACGAAGTGGTCATCGAAGTCGATTGAATCTAGGATAGAGAAGATTGGCAGGTCGCGAACCCTAGAGGGGCGGCCGATCGGACGCGTTTCATCCCCTTCCTCAGGGATAACGGTCTCCAACGAATCATCTGTTCCGGACTCGCTCAACTGCGGCGCTCGGGCAGGCACAGGGCGATTTGAACCTGGCGAGCCCGCCTCGAGACATAAGCACATTCCCCGTTTCGGGGAGCATAACGTTCATCGGTTTTCCTTCCTCATTTTCTGCCTGATAGGCTCGTTGTCCGAGTACACTCTCCACTCGGCCACTTTTTCTCCCTCGATGCGGGCCACCCATACGGCGGGGGTCTCCCACCTGTTCGCTGCTTTCATGATGCCGCCGGGCGGGACGAACGTTCCTCCTGCCTTCCCGATGAGAACGACCCTGTTTCCGTCATGCAGTGTGCGTCCCACCCTGATCCAATAATCGGGGACCATGGCGAAGTACCGCCTCCAGCCCTCCTCGATGGCAGGTCTGGGGGATTCCACGCCAAGAGAGTCGACAAATTTGTGTCCAGGGGCCATGAGTCCGATCAAGCCCTCCACATCATGAGCGTTGATTCGGGCCACGAATTTCAATGCCGGATTGGTCACGGCCACTTCTCGGCCCTTGTGGCTCTCACGGGTGATTTGAACGTGAAGGACCCTGGTCAGCAGCACGTCCAGGGCCGTCGGTGTATGCAAACCTATTATCAGTACAAAGGCCCAGGAGGTGACTCATGAGTCCTATTACTGACGATTTCATGCGCGAAGTCATAAAATCGAGAAAGCCGTACACCCTTGTCGTGTTCAGAAGTGGCCCCAACGCCAAAGGCCCCGGTGCCAGTCAGATAATCTGGGAGCATGGTAGGAGAAACCTCCAGCTCCGAAAAGATGGGATTGTGAATCTCATCATCGCTCTGAGGGACGAATGGGACATCGAAGGACTGGACGTGTTCAACAAAGATGTCGGTGAAACTCGGAGAATTATGGAAGAAGATCCAGCAGTGAGAGCCGGAGTCCTGACCTACGAGATCCATCCCGTCGTGAGCTTCCCCGGAGACGCGCTGTCACGCTAGTATGAGTCAGGAGGACAGCAACGATGTAGGTGCAACGGGCGAGTGCCGCGAGAGCCCGGCAGGATCAATCACGCCAGCGGCCCATGGTGAGCGTCTTCTCCGCCGGTAGCTCACGGAGCTTCGAAGGCTAGTCAGGCGAGCCCTCCTGCGACTTGATAGAGAATGTGAACAGAAAGGGAGTATGCTATCACGTCGGCTCAAGCCTCAGCAGGTTCGTCGTGAACTCCAGATCGTCAGAGGGGACCTGCACTTGCAGACTTCGACAACCAAGTTGAGTAATGTGTTAAATGAGCCCGGAGAAGGAGAATCACCTTCATGCCAGCGGGATACGTCGAGATTCCTGAAATCAGGGTCTTGCGCGTCCGGGCGAACATGAAAGGAAAGGGTCCGCCCGAGGCCTTCGCGCTCCTAGAATCAAGGCTCCCGACCCTGAAGGGACGCAGGTTCTATGGGACATTTAGGATGACACCCGAAGGCGGAGAATACTGGGCTTGCGTAGCTTGTATCGAGAAGGACGACCCCGAAGCGTTGAAGCTCGAAACGGGAACTATCCCCGCTGGTTGGTATGTAAGAAAGAAGGTTCCCAACTGGGAGAAGGTTATCCGAGAAGGAAAGCTACCAGCGATATTCGAGGAGCTCATCCAGGGCAACGCCGGCAACATCGACGAAAACCGCCCTTCGGTAGAATTCTACCGCAGTCGTGACGAGTTGCTCGCGATGATGCCCGTTAAAGGACCCCCACCTTCGAGAGTTGGTTAGAGGACCCCCCGGGAGGAGAAACGGAGGACAAACTCTTTCCCTAAGATGGTACTCAGGGCGATGCCCGACCGAGAAAAGAGGGATTGTAATCCGATCAGCGCCTTATGAACTCCGGGCGCATTCCTTCGGACAGCTGGGCGTTGTGGCAGATTCTTCCCCCGCATTCTAGCAATGGCCGATCTGTCTGCCGACAAATCCTTAACACGAGTCAAGGACCCACCCCCACCCGAAAGGGGATGGACAGGACAGACGTTTCCCTTAGCCTGTTATTGATGGCCGATTCGAGGACCCCGTATCACGAGCTAGCTGGCAGGTTCGGCCTCTCCATCAACGCTGTCCACAAGAGAATCGCCACGATGACCAAAATGGGCATCATCAGAACTTTCACCGTCCACCCCAGCTTGGTCTCGCTGGGGGCTGTTTCGGTCTGGGTCTATGGCAGGTCCGAGGCCGAGCATCCGAGTGACCTCCACGAGGCCCTGAGCAACAACGACCACACCTACTGGGTGGCCCACTCAGGGGGCGGGTTCATCTATGTCGGAGGATACCTCAGAGACATCTCTGAGCTCGATGAATACGTTTCCTTCGTCAAGAGGATTGGGGAGATCGGCGACCCCACCGTTGGCATAGTACCCTCGGCGGGGCAACGTCCTAAGGAATCACTCCGTCCCCTCGATTACCAGATTCTTGCCTCGCTAATGGAGGATTCCAGGAAACCTGTTACCGAAGTCGCCGCAGAAGTGAATGCCTCGGCTAAGACTGTCCACCGTCGACTCAATTGGATGCTGGAGAATCAGCTGGCAGAGTTCACCATCGAATGGTATCCAGATGCCTCAAACGATATCGTCTCCCTGTGCCACATAGAGGTGGACAGGCACTCCACCAGACAGAAAGTCCTCGAGAACCTAAGGGAGAGGTTCAATCAGAATATCCTCGTGGAGATGCTCTTCAGTAACATGCCAAACGCGGTGGTCATCTTCATGTGGACGAACTCCATGAAACAGATGGAGGACCTCCGAGAGAAGATAAGGGCCGCGGAAGGGGCCAAGTCTGTCACGCTGAACGTCCTTCAGATCGGCTACATTTTCAAAACCTGGCGGGACAAGCTGGTGCAGAAGCACGCACTTGCTGCAGCTGGGACCAACCAGTAGGTAATTCTGTCACAATCTTCAACCGCATAGGCGAAGGATTTCCCAGAATAGGGCATTCGGTGTCCGATTCGAGCCCTCAATGGTTGACGTGAACCTAACAACCCTGCGATGGTGGGTGCTACCATGCAGCGGGAAACTAGTCTAGCAACGCCCGCAATCGCCATAGAAGGGCTGACCAAAGAGTTCGAGGACATCAAAGCTGTGGACAGCCTCACCCTGTCAATATCCGAGGCGGAGGTGTTTGGTCTCTTGGGGCCCAACGGGTCGGGGAAAACGACGACCATCAACTGCATCACAGGAATCCTAAAGCCGACCAGCGGGACAGTCAGGGTCCGAGGGCTTGACATCCGGACCCAGGGCCCGGAAGCGAGGCAGATCTTGGGGGTCTCACCTCAAGAATCGGCAGTCTATCAGTACCTCACAGGGAAGGAGAACGTAGAGCTCTTCGGAAGACTGTACTCGGTCCCCAAGGGCGCGCTCCGGCAAAGGGCCGATTACGTGTTGGAGAAGGTCGGCCTGATGGAGGAATCTGGGCGCAGGGTAGGCAGGTACAGCGGGGGGATGAAGCGAAGGGTGAGTATTGCCATGGCGCTGGTTACGGACCCGAAGATCGTCCTTCTCGACGAGCCGACCGTTGGGATGGATCCTCAGGCCAGGAGGTCGGTCTGGGACTTCATACTGGAACTCAGGGACAAGGGCAAGACCATCGTACTCACTACCCACTACATGGAAGAGGCCGACGAGCTCTGCGACGAGGTCGGAATCATCGACCATGGGAGGCTCATCGAGCTCGGGTCTCCCACGGACCTCAGGGAGAAGTATCGCGCGCGTGACCTCGAAGACGTCTTCATCCGGCTCACTGGGCGGAGAATCAGGGAGGGTGCCTGAGCATGAAGCTCGGACGCTCGCTGGCCCTCGCAAAGAAGGACTGGAAGAGGATACTCAGAGAACCGGCGTTCCTATTCATGATCATTCTTTTCCCCGTCATGCTCACCGTCGCCTTTGGGACGTCCTTCGGGGCGGTTGGTGGTTCGCAGGCCGCTTCCTTCAACCTAGGGGTGGTGGCGCAGGGAGGGAACTCCACTTCGGCGTCGCAGTTTTACTATGACCTGCAGGCGACAGGGGTGCTGAAGCTAGCTAGCTACTCCGACAACCAGACTGCCCAGTCCGCACTGAGCCAGGGAGGTCTGCAGGCCGTCGTTGTCTTGCCGGCCGATTTTGACGAGGCAGTCCAGTCATTCAGGGCGCACCCTGGCGAACCAATCATGTGGACCAACTCCACCCTATCAATCTACCTCGACAAGGGCTCTGCCGTCACAGCTCAGGTGATACCCACCATGGTGTCGCAGGTGCTCGACGAAGGTATTTTCGGAGCCAAGTCAACGGTTCAAGCGCTCCCCATCTCGATTTCAGCACCGTCCCAGGTGAGGGTGAAGGGGAGCACGGTCTTCCAGTCTTTCGCCCCTGGGCTCTTCGCGTTCGCATCAATCTACATGATAATGATGGTGGCCCAGTCATTCACCGGTGACAGAGAGAACGGGCTCCTTCGAAGGATTCTGGTCACCCCGACAACCAACGTAGACATCGTAATGGGATCAGTCATCTCGTACCTCGCCATCGGTCTCTTCCAGGCCCTTCTGATCTTCGCTTGCGTCTACGCGCTAGGGTATGTCCCAGTCGGGGGCGCCCCGGCCCTCTCCGTCGGATTCGTCATCATCACTGTGTTCGCCATGTGCAACATAGGATTCGGCCTCATCACGGCAGCAATCGCGAAGTCCGCGGGAGCGGCCACCGGCATCTCCTTCATCTTCTTGATGCCCCAGCTGTTCCTTGGCACCTTCGTCGGATCGGCACTTTCGCCGTCAGCACAGGCGGCGGGCCGGTTCCTCCCGGCCTACTACGTCACTGACGCCCTGACATCGCTGTGGACCAGGGGGGCGGCGGTCACAAGCACGGCTGTGTTGGCAGATCTCACTGTGGTTTCGGTGAGCAGCATCGTCATCTTGCTGGTCGGAGTTCAGGTTTTCAAGAAGTTCGGAAAGAGCTAGTCTTTCGGAAGCATCAGCCTGAAAAGGACGGGCAGGCGGCGGGCCACACTTGCCTCCTCATCGAGTCATCTATCACGATGGTTACGCCCGCACCGCCAAGATAGGTCATGAAAGCAGGTGCCAGTCATTAGGACAGTTTCGGTTCGCCGTCTGCGAGACTGCCAATCCGAGCCCCGAGCGTGCTACACCTGGTTCAAACAAGACCCTCATTGTGGATTGAACTGGGCACCCGGCACCCATCTCTAGAACACGAAAGGAATCAGCCGTTTCGTCCGGCTCACATATGCAGCATATGGTTCGCCGAGGTCCTTCAGCAGAGCTCTTTCTTCTACACTTATCCTGTAGCCGTAGGCAAGGGTGCTCACGAGCAGCAGCAAGAGCAGACCAGCCAGGGATTGGACCGCAAGGCCGATGCCTACGAAGCAAATGATTGCCCCCGTGTAGGCTGGATGCCGCACCAGGCGGTAGGGACCCGTATCGACAACCTTCTGGTGTTCACGGACGCCCACCGTGAAAAGGAAGTAGCCCTTGAGGGTCCTGATCGCCCATCCTCGGATGAGCATCCCGAGAAACATGAATGGTATGCCGATGAAGAAAGCCCATTCGGGGAGAAGCGTGACGTTGGCTCCTCCAAGGGAGAATGCGATTATGATTGCAGCGAAGGTACTGAAGTAGATTACGAGCGCCGACCCTCTGTCCTCTTTCGTTCTCTCCTCGCTGTATGGGCCCCCGCCTCTGAGGAACCGCTCGATTACGAAGGTGAATAGCAGCCAGAAGAGGAAAGCAGCGAGGAAGACCGTCTGCTCGACATCTGGAGAGAGTAGGCTCAACGAAGAATCTCACTTGGGTTGGGCATTCAGGCTCTTAACACAGGGACACGATTCTCAAGGCTGGATTGGGGC
>Ga0187771_10003250_pt1 | contig 11341 bp, 11 predicted proteins | sample 0116_SJ02_MP15_1_FD_133139 | JGI IMG/M metagenome (GOLD analysis project Ga0187771, IMG submission 133139) | Tropical peat soil microbial communities from peatlands in Department of Meta, Colombia - 0116_SJ02_MP15_10_MG | ecosystem: Environmental > Terrestrial > Soil > Wetlands > Peat | place... | reverse complement strand
CTTTGAATCTCAATGCCTTCTCGCCCAAATGTGGCTGCCTCGCATGCGGTTGCTGTTCGTCAGGCCGGGACTTTGACTACAGCTTCCTTCAGATTCCCAGTCACCCAGGACACCCTTGCTGTTCCGCTAATGGTTCCCGCCATAAGGGTCCATAGAGGACTTTCACCTCCAAGTCATCCGTGTGAATACCACACTCACTCGGATAGCGCTTAAGCGCTGCGCGCCATGCCTGGCGCACATCAGAAAAAAAGGCAGGGTCGAGATGACCCTGCCTGAACTGTCGTGATTTATGGAATATGCTTCTATCTATTTTTCATTGATACTCAACTTATGGGAGCACACGCTCCGGAAGGCGGCGTATAAGGTTTACGAGCACCGGCCTTTTTTCTTACATCTTTAATATCATCCATCGTCATACCGCTGCGGGGGATAACCAACTTCTGGCCGGGATAGATCAGATTTGGATTCTTAATTTTATTTTTGTTAGCATCGTAGATAACCGGCCACAGGAACGGATCATTATAGATGCCTTTCATCTTGGCTATACTCCACAGGCAGTCTCCCTTTTTGACAACATATGACTCCATCATTCCCTTTGCCTTCTTTTTTTTCGCTTTTGCAGCTAATGCCTTCGACTCTGCAGTTTTTCCTTCAGCAGAGGTCCCTTTTTCAGAAACTGCCGATTCCTTCTGGGCGACGGCTTCCTCACCCGCAGGTTTTTCTTTTACAGCAGCTTTTTGTGCGCATCCGACAGTAAATAACGATAAAAGCCAAAATAAAGTAACAATCCACGCCATTAATTTCGAACGCCTCTTCATCATGACCCTCCTCTCGTAAAATTATTTGCGCGTATAATATTCAACAATTTAAAATTTGTCAATTGATTTTTACACAAATTATTTGTATAGAAACATAAAATGTCACTTACTCCGGTGAATAACTGTACTGGATTCCCGATTTCTCAGGAATGACAGGGTTGACAGATTCCTGCCTCCGCAGGAATGACAAGAAAAGGAAATGGGGCACTGCTAGTTATTCGCCGGCATCAAGTCCGGATTGACATTTAAATTCTATTTTCGTAGTAAGATGAACACAGAAAATTAAAGGAAGGGAAGAGACATGCCGCAGAAAGCGAAAGTAGTTTCTGAAATTATAAATAATATACGCAGGGTTTTTAAAGTCGTGAACGAACATTCAAAGAAAGCAAAACTGGTCACAGGTATCACGGGGCCTCAGCTTTGGGCAATCAAGATCATTGGGGATCTGTCCCCAGTAAGGGTCTCCGACCTGGCACACCGCATGTATATTCACCCCGCCACGGCTGTCGGCATACTTGATCGTCTCGAATCAAAAGGACTTGTAAAAAGAGTGAGGTCTAAAGATGACAAGCGGGTCGTAAAGGTTGAACTGACGGACGTGGGAAAGAAACTCGTCAGAAAAGCTCCAGAAGTTGCTCAAGGCTTACTGGTTGCCGGTTTGGAGGTACTGACTCTTAAAAAACTGCAAAATATAGCTCAAGGCTTGGATGAACTCGTGCATATTCTTGGAGCCCAGAAACTGCCGCCGCGCTTAATTCTTCTGCCTGAAGTGAGTGCACTTAAAAAGCCAAAAAAGAAATAGTTTTAAAAGCATTCGCAGGCAGGCTTCAGCGAGCACCATGAAAAACACTAGATTCCCGCTTTCGCGGGAATGACTACCTTAGATTAATATAAAGAAGCGTTGGAGGCACAACATTAGTCGCCGAAAGAGATCCCAATTTCCCGCGCTGTTTTAATTTTGTCACTATCCCTGGGAACATTCTTTATGCGTCCAACTATCTTTTCAAGAGGCACTACCTTTATGTGCGGCGGATCAAGGGCCACCATTGTACCGAACTTTTGCTCACCCACACTGCGAACGGCAGCCGCACCAAAACGGAGAGCAATCAGCCGATCAAATGTTGTGGGGGGACCACCGCGCTGCAAATGGCCGAGAACAAGCGAGCGTGTCTCCTTACCCGTATGAGCGGCAATCTCCTTTGCTAAATAATCCCCTATGCCGCCTAGAACGACGTCTTGCCTGCCAACTTCTCCCTTGCCTTTGTCAAGGATGCGACCATCGGTAGGGGATGCCCCTTCTGCAACGACAACAATTGAGTAATGTTGACCGCGAACATCATGGTCCATTATGTGGTCGCAGACCTTATCGATATGAAACGGAATCTCCGGAATGAGAATAACATCCGCCGACCCGGATAAGCCGCTGTTCAGCGCAATCCATCCTGAATGACGCCCCATAACCTCTACAACCATCACCCGTTCATGTGACTTGGCCGTGGAATGAAGACGGTCAATAGCTTCCGTCGATATGCTTACGGCAGTGTCGAAACCGAAGGTTATTACCGTCTCACAAATATCATTATCTATGGTCTTGGGCACACCGACTACCGGTAATCCTTTCTTGTATAACTCATAGGCAATTCCCAGGCTGCCGTCACCGCCTACAGCTATCAGGCAATCAAAACGAAGACGCTTAAAATTTTCAATGACTTTATCCGATACATCACGTATTTCTACCTCGCCGGCAATATTTGTCAGCGGCATTTTAAATGGATTGCCCCGGTTTGTCGTTCCCAGGATTGTACCACCGGTGTTGGAAATGTGACTTACTACCTCCGGAGTCAAGCGGACAACTTCATCTGTATTAAGGAGTCCGGTATAACTGTTTTTGATTCCGTACACTTCCCATCCTCTGTTGTAGGCCGCCATGACAACGGATTCAATGACCGCATTTAGCCCGGGTGCGTCGCCTCCCCCTGTATTTATGGCAATTCTCATTTTCTTTTCCATTATAATTCCCTCTTTTGGATAGAATGTTTAGTATTAGCAAAGATTATACCATACTCTATTCCATGAAACATTCATAAAAGATCATGCACATCACTTGTCCTAATGCTTGAGTTGCAATTTGAGACAAATGCTATTATAAATATGAAGACAATTTGGAGAGCACATGGAAAAGCCTGTTCTAAGAAGAGACATTCAACCGATTGCCACAACAGTTAATGGTCGCCAGGTGATCGTCTTTCATGATCCTTACCATTTGACCGACCATGGCATTGCTATCGATATCAAGACCCTTCCCATCCTTCAGCTTCTCGACGGAAAGCATGATCTCAGAGATATTCAGATAATAATGATGAAACAGCAGGGCGGCCGCATGGTTTATATCTCTGAAATCGAATCTTTTATTGAAATGCTCGACGGTGCATGTCTTTTAAACAGCGAATTCTATAACAATAAAATGAGCAGTCTTCGTAACGACTTCAATGGCCGGCAAAGACGACTCCCCGTGCATGCCGGAAAATCCTATGCGGCAGAACCTGACAAACTTGCCCTGTTTATACAGGATGTTGAAAATAATCTCAATCAGGATAATTCACGATACACAAGGGAAAATATTACCGGCATCCTCGCTCCGCATATAGATATCAAAGTTGCCAAGGAAACTTATATAAACTCTTACCGCTGCTTGAAAGGCCGGACTTATGATCTCGTCGTTATTTTCGGTATTAATCACCATGAACAGGATGGACTCTATTGTGTCTCGGAAAAAAATTATGTAACGCCTTTCGGGGAAATAAAAACAGACAGAAATTTCATTTCTGATTTAAAGAGTAATCTGCCTGAAGGGACGCTTACAAAAGACGATTTTGGCCATATGACTGAGCATTCAATTGAGTTCCAAACTATTTTTCTGCAATACTATCTGAGGGAACCATTTTCAATAGTGACGATTCTGTGTGGTGGCATTCATGAGTTTATCCAGCAAAAGAAAAATCCCCTTACTGACGATAGATTCCGGGGGATGGTGGATGTAATGAAGGAGGTAATGCAAAAAAGAAAAAACCGTATCCTTATAGCAGCAGGTGCAGACCTTTCCCACGTAGGACGCAAGTTTGGAGATCAGTTACCGGCGGACGCTATTCTGCCTCAGGCGACAGCTAATGATAAAAAAATACTTTCCTTTCTTGCACGGGGGGAGGCGGAAAGTGTTTTTCTAAACGTGGTTGAAACCCAGGACAGATACCGTGTATGCGGTCTTCCTGCCATACTGCTGTTTGCCAGTCTGTTTACGGAAGGCCGCGCGGACATTCTTCATTTTGAAACCTATAATGAGCGAGAAACACACAGTGCTGTAAATTATGCATCCTTGATATTCTCGTCCGAATCTGTATAATCAATTACATAAAGAAGCATTTATACGCACACCAAAATCTGTATATCTGCATTCTTAGCTATATAACCTAAATCAATGAATGTGATTGACACGTTTGTATACTTAGAGTAATTTTAAAATCATTCTTCTAAATTAGGAGGAACAAGAATATGGCTTCTCGTAAATCGTATGGTTTAATTTTCGCGGTGCCCTTGATACTGGTATTGTCTGTATGGATTGCTTTCTCGGGAGAAGTATACGGAGGTACAATTTACCAGTATATCGATAAGGATGGCTCAACTGTTATCACAGACAACCCACCGGAAGGAGTCTCAGCCAAACCTTTGATATCACAGCCCGATGTGACGATAGAACAACAAGCAGAGTCGGAAAAAGTTGACGAAGCAATAAAGCAAAAGAATGAGGAAGCTGATGCAAAAAGGCAGGAGAAGGAAGGAAAAATCAAAACTGCCAGGGAAGAATTGGAGAAAGCGAAGAGTGACGCAGACCAATACAGGTCGAATATGAATCAGTCTGCCAATTATTCGCAAAGGCGTCACTGGCGCACTATGTTAGACGAACAACAAAAAGTGATTGAGGAAAAGCAGAAATTAATAGATGAACTTGAAGAACGACCCTGAATAAAATAAATGCCCGGTCTGGTTGAAAAAAAACACCTATCACAGCATAATTTCTATATCCATGCCGCCGGCCATCGTCTCTTTGCTCAATTCATCCAGTCGGATTACAAATACTCAAAAAAGAGTCCATTAACTCTTGTCTTTCTGCATGAAGGGCTCGGCAGCATCGCTCAGTGGCGCGACTTCCCTGCCAGTTTAAGCAGCATGACCGGACTGCCCGCATTGGTATATGAACGCTGGGGATACGGAAGTTCTGATGCCCTCGATACCCCAAGAACCGCTCGCTACCTTCATGATGAGGCCTTGATAAGCCTCCCTGAGGTGTTGGAGCAGGTACATATCAATGACACCATTCTGATCGGCCATAGTGACGGCGGTTCTATTGCCCTTATTTTCTCAGCCATTCACGGAGACAAGGTTCGCGGGGTCATCACGGAAGCGGCTCATGTCTTTGTTGAAGATGTGACAATAGCCGGTATACGCCGGGCCGTTGAAGTGTACGAGACAACCGATCTCAAGGACCGTCTGCACAAATTTCACAAGAATAATACGGATTCGATGTTTCGTGCCTGGGCCGACACTTGGCTTGCCCCATGGTTCCGAGATTGGAATATTGAAGAATATCTTTCACGGATCACCTGTCCTCTCCTCGTAATCCAGGGAGAAGATGACGAATACGGAACAAGCAGACAGGTGAAATCAATCATTTCACAGACAGGCGGCCCGGTAGAGGGTTTTATTGTATCCGACTGCGGGCATGTCCCGCATCACCAGGCTCGCGAACGTGTGCTCAAAGAAATGACACGCTTTATCGGTTCTCTTGTTCTTTAATCTTCTGCTTAACCTCTCAGAATGCGCATGCCGATTCTTGTCTTGTCATAACAGTATGACTCAAGCCCCGGAACGATCATACGGACAGTCGGTATGCGTGTGTCCGGCCTTGTAAGATCTACCGCGATTACCCTGTCCAGCCCTCTTGCACCCAGTTTCCCGATTATATTCCTGACATCCAGCAGTATATCTTTACTGAAGTCTGCTTCAATATCCCGAAGCCCCTTCTGATTATACGCATAAAACCGCGGATCATCGATGGCTTCGTGATCACCAAGATAGGCCGTTATGGGTTCGCATAGTCCATCGATCCCGAATTTCTGAATCAACAGCGCCCTGGTGGTCACAATCTCAAGAAGGGAACGGACCATGGCGACGCGGGGATCAAGATGGGCACCAAAACCGTCAATAGGCTTCATCGTCGGATAAACCAGGTCGCGTGAAAAGGAGGCAATAACCGGAACCCCGATATCCGTAGTGATGTCTTTTGCAACAATCTCGATACCCGCATTTTCGAATCTATCAAAGATATTGATGATGAAACGGTTCGCATCTTCATCCTCGATAAGCAGGGCATCACTGTAATTGCGCGTGTACCGCGCGATGCTCCAGGCATCACGCTCGATGACCTCGGCAAGGCCGTGAACGACGGCCTCTTCAAGAGTATTGCCCGCGGCAATGCCGTTTGTATGAGTATCCATAAGAAAGACATCGTCCAAATGGTAAGGGTGATAGACCGCACAGGCGGGGACCAGGACATCTTCATGGCGTGCTAGATCGCATCCCCAGATCCAGTGGATATACGAATCGTGTCTGTAATCGCTTTCCCTGGACAGAATCAGCTCGTTGGGATCGAGAATATCAAACTTCCGCTTCAATTTATTATAGCTGCCCTTGACCAGTTTATTCTCGTATTCGTCCTTGAATTCCGACGAATAGCGTTCAATCGACTCCATGGTCAAAGATACCTGTGCCTGAATCGGGGATACGCCTTTCCCAGTGTGACTTGTCTTTGAATTATCCGGTCTGATCCGGTGACAGGTAAAGACCGGAATGCCGATCCTGTCTAGGTCCGATGCTTCACGAAAGTCTATCATGGCGACCATGTCTCTAATGCTTTCGATAAAATGAAGTGTAGAGTCCGGTGTCTTAGAACGGTGAGTCTCCAGTATGTAAACCTTGGGACATTCTTTTAGAATCATGCCTGGCACTTCTATATTCCTCCATTCACATTTTTCTTATTTTAAATATAACACAATAGAACCATACTTACAAATTCGTGGGGGGATTTTAAGAACTTGGTCGAAGCTCCTGGCACTTTATGACGTGAGTTGAAGGAACCACTTCATTTAAGCAGGTAATTAATAAGACAAGTTGTTTCTTTGGTAAGTCTGAGACCTTACAAATGAAAAAGAAAGGTCAATAGAGAGGTCTCTCTCAAATACACCCCTGCAGATATTTTCGGGCAACCTCCTCGGCCAGTGTGCAGGGATCTGATTCTTTTGTTAGTAATCTTTCAATCATCCGATCAAGTTCACCGGTACTTACCAGAATTTTCAGCACCGGCTCAAGAATATTCGACCGTAGCGCTTCATTCAACTCATGCATAGTCTTCCTGCGGATACGATCACCAATGAGATCATTTTTAACGAGGAAGTCATAGTGCTCAAGAACCTTGTCGGCTAACTTTTCAATATCCGCCTGAAAGTCGTCGGGCTTGAAAGAATTTCCTATGGTCTGGATCGGCGGACGCCAGCTGCCGGGTGGTATGGGAGACATTTCAATCATGGCCATCAACTCCCGCTGAAGCTTGCCCGAGCCCTCACGGTCAGACTTATTGATAACAAATATGTCCGCGATCTCCATAATCCCCGCTTTTATCGCCTGGATCTCGTCTCCCATTCCCGGCACAAGGACAACAAGGACCGTATGGGCATAGTTGATGATCTCCACCTCCTGCTGTCCTGTACCAACAGTTTCTACAAGTATTACATCTTTCCCCATGGCATCCATTACATGAATGGCATCGCCGACGGCCTTTGAGAGCCCGCCAAGTGACCCGCGTGTAGCAAGGCTCCTGATAAAGACGCCAGGGTCTTCTGCATGACGTTGCATACGGATCCTGTCGCCGAGGGTAGCCCCTCCCGTAAAGGGGCTAGTCGGGTCAACGGCGAGGACTCCGACCGTCCTTTCTTTCTTACGGCTTGTTTCAATGAGACCGTCAATAATAGTGCTCTTTCCCGCTCCCGGCGAGCCGGTAATCCCCACTACCTGAGCGTTCCCTGTATACGGGAAAATGTGTTTGATAGTCGATTTCGCCTCAGGTATATTATCCTCTATATCTCTTATAAGGCGGGATGCGGCCCGGATGTCACCCGCTTTAATCTTCTTATCTATATCCATTAATCCTTTTCCACCGGCTTTACATTATTATTAACCCACTCCACGATTGAATCAAGGGTGGCACCCGGTACAAAGATCGCCTTGATACCGGCGTCATAGAGCTTCTGAAAATCCTGTTCGGGGATTATCCCTCCTCCGATCACGGTAATGTCATCCGCTCCCCTTTCCTTCAACAAATTAACAACCTGGGGAAATAAATAACGGTGGGCTCCTGACAGACAGCTTAAGCCCACAACATCAACATCTTCCTGGATCGCCGAAGCCGCGATCTGCGCCGGTGTCTGATGGCATCCCGTGTAGATCACTTCAAATCCCGCATCCCGGAAACATCTGGCTAAAATTCTGGCTCCCCGATCATGACCGTCCAGCCCGGGTTTCGCCACCATTATTCGAATCTTTCTCTCAGCCATCTTATTCTCCTCCTCAATTATTCCTAATAGAGTCCCGGATCACGGTATTCACCATAGACTTCTCGATAGACATCGCATATCTCCTGGACGCTGGCCAGATTCTTCACAGCCTCAATGCAGTAGGGCATCACATTCTCGCCCTTCTTGCAGGCACTCTTTATATCCTCAAGACTCCTCTTGACCGCCTTGTTGTCCCTCTTCCTGCGGACGGCGTTCAAGCGCGCAATCTGATCCTCTTCAACTTTATCATCGATCTCCAAGAGAGGAATCGGTATCTCTTCTTCTGTGATATACTTATTGACACCGACCATTATCTTTTCACAGGCATCAATCTGCCTCTGGAACTTGTATGCCGCATCGGCAATCTCCAGCTGCGGGAATCCCTTATCTATCGCGGCGACCATGCCGCCCATTTCATCAATCTTGTTGATATAGTCCCATGCCTGCTCTTCCATCTCGTTTGTCAAGGCTTCCACAAAGTATGAACCGGCCAGCGGGTCGATCGTACTGGCTGCCCCCGTCTCTTCAGCTATGATCTGCTGGGTCCTTAGCGCTATCTGCACAGCGGAATCCGATGGCAGACACATCACCTCATCGAGGGAATTGGTGTGCAGGGACTGGGTACCGCCGAGGACGGCGGCAAGCGCCTCGGTAGCCGTTCGCACTACGTTATTGTACGGCTGCTGAGCCGTCAGGGAACATCCCGCAGTCTGCGTGTGGAAGCGCATCCACCATGACCTGGGGTCTTTAGCATTGTAACGGTCACGCATGACCTTCGCCCATATCCTCCTGGCAGCACGCATCTTACAGATCTCTTCGAAGAAATCGATATGGGAGTTAAAGAAGAATGAAAGCCGCGGGGCAAACTCATCTACATTCAGACCTTTCCGGTTTACGACATCCTCTACGTATTCCATGCCGTCCCGAAGGGTAAAGGCCAGCTCCTGAACCGCTGTGGAGCCTGCCTCCCGGATATGGTAGCCGCTGATCGAGATCGTGTTCCATCTCGGAACATACTTCGTCCCGAATTCAACGGTATCACTGATAAGTCTCACCGACGGCTCCGGCGGACACATAAAAGTCTTCTGAGCGATGAATTCCTTCAGCATGTCATTCTGGATCGTACCTCCGATCTTGCTCAAAGGAACACCCTTAAGATCAGCCGCCGCACAGTACATTGCCCAGAGGGCGGTGGCCGGTGGATTGATGGTCATGGATGTAGTTACCTGATCCATCGGAATCCCATCCACCAGTTGCAGAAAATCCTCGAGGGTATCTATGGCAACCCCGCACTTGCCGCACTCGCCGCGGGCCTTGGGGGAATCCGTGTCGTACCCCATGAGCGTCGGAAAATCGAAGGCCGTACTTAGACCCGTCTGTCCTTCCTTCAAAAGCATGTGCCATCTCTCGTTAGTGTCCTTGGCGCTTCCCATCCCTGAGAACATGCGGAATGTCCAGTACCGTCCTCGATATCCCGTCACCTGATTGCCCCTTAAAAACGGAAACTGCCCCGGGTACCCAATGTCACGGGCGAAATCCGTGTCTTTTATGTCTTCAGGGTTATAGAGTCTTTTGATCTCGAGGTCCGAAACAGTTGACCAGCGTTCCTTCTGATCAGGAACCTTGCTGACCGATTTTCGCACCTCGTCTTCCCACTTCTTTCGAAGTTCACTGGATTGACTCAGCACCTCTTTTGCAAAATACATATTACCTCCTCCTTCTAATAAATCTTTTAAAACTGATATTCCAAATCAAGACCCTACTGCGGAATCTTAATATCTTGATCCGCAGAGGCCTCGACTAATCCTCCTCTTTGCATGCAGTCTTTTCAGATGGAAAACAAATAGTCGTATTCCTCATTACAAATGGACAATTATCCTAAGTCATGTTATATAATCTCTACCTCTCACCAACACCAATTATGGAGGTAATGCGATGAAAATCAAAATGCCTATAAAGTTTCACGGCAATTATCGGGTAACCATTCGCCAGGGCGACTGGGAAGCCCGGGAACGATGCCAGAAACTCATAATCAGAGAGCTAACACCGGCTGAAAAAGAGCAATACTACAAAGAGATGGATGAAAAAGATATCCCCACGCACCAGGTCAACTTTTTTGACTTCGGCTGCCGCCGCATCATAGAGGGCAGAATCACGGTAAACGAAGAAGACAGAGTGGCTTTCGCAGTTGAAGAAAAAGAGTATGAGTTTTCACCCTTCGTACCCGGAGAATGATCGGCAGCATACTGATATATAAAAGAGCGTTGTTATTCTTGACCTTACCGCATGCCTAAAAGCTTTCTCGAAATAACCACTCTCTGAATCTCGTTCGTGCCTTCATAAATCTGGCATATTTTCGCATCCCGCATGTGTCTCTCCGCGGGATATTCCTTAATGTAACCATAACCGCCGAATATCTGCACACCTTCAATGGCCGCCCTCATCGCAACATCGGATGCATAACATTTAGCCATAGCCGACTCTTTCTCATAATCAAGACCATTGTCTTCCATCCAGGCCGCGCGAAGAAGCATCAGCTCCGCTGCATCAAGTTCCATTGCCATATCGGCCAACTTGAACTGGATTGCCTGGAAGGTTGAAATCGGCTTTCCGAACTGTACCCTTTCTTTTGCGTATGCGAGGGCATCTTCCAGGGCCGCCCGACCGATACCGCAGGCCTGGGAACCGATACCTATTCTACCAGCATCAAGCCCCATCATCATCTGCTTGAAACCTTGGCCCGGCTTACCGAGGAGATTTGCCGCTGGTATCTCAGCATCCTCAAAGACCAACTCCGCCGTGCCGGACGCCAAGATTCCCATTTTTTCCTCGATCTTTCCCACTTTAAAACCCGGTGTG
>Ga0187771_10003249_pt1 | contig 11342 bp, 16 predicted proteins | sample 0116_SJ02_MP15_1_FD_133139 | JGI IMG/M metagenome (GOLD analysis project Ga0187771, IMG submission 133139) | Tropical peat soil microbial communities from peatlands in Department of Meta, Colombia - 0116_SJ02_MP15_10_MG | ecosystem: Environmental > Terrestrial > Soil > Wetlands > Peat | place... | reverse complement strand
GAACTCGATCTTCACCTTCTCCCGGATTCCTCGCTTCCGGAAGAACTCATCCAGCATGAAGGCAGCCTCGTTGGGCGAAGGAGGGCACTTGTGCGGAGTCCCCGCTATGGCAACAACGACAGTCCCTCCCTCGAACTTCTGTAGGGCCTCCCAGACGCGCCGGGAGTCCTTCCCGCCAGTATGGAAGTTCATCGACCCCTCGGCAAGGCCAGGGACCATGGACGGGTCGGCCACGGCGCCCGTCGCGATTACGAGGAATTCGTAGCCGAGTACCTTACCGCTCTTGGTCGTTACAGACCGGGCTCCATAGTCGATCTTGACCGCCGGGTCTTGGACGAAATCGACCCCCTTTCGGAGGAGTTTTGTTTCGTCTTTCACATAGTTCTCCGGGTCGGCGCCCTTGAATGCGATGTCGAGGTTCCCCGGCTGGAAGGGGTGCTTGAGGTGCTCGCCTACCAGCTGCACCGAAGCTAATCCACCTCGGATTTCGTCGTGCAACTCAGAGGCTAGGAGGTTCGCTGTGAACGTCCCTCCGTCCCCTGACCCTACTACGACCACTCTCTGCATGGTCGTCTCTACCCTCTCTTCTTGGTGATCTTGACTACGATTCTGATGTAGCCAGGCTCGTCTTTGATGTCCACGAGCTCGTTCCCGCTCTTCTGGGCCCACGCCGTCACGTCGGCCCTGGCCGCGGGGTCCGTCGCAAGCAGTTCGATGACATCACCGAGCTGAGAGCTCCTGTAGGCCTTGAAGAGGTCGGTGATGGGCCCGGGGCAGAAGCTGCCCCGAGAATCGACCACCTTGTGCTGCTCTACTGCTGACATCTTGGTCGCCTAGATGAAGATGATTTGCCCGCCCTCACCCAGCGACACCATGGTAGCTGCGCCCACGACGTCATCGATTTCGTCGATGAGCGTCTCCTTTGGGGTCCCCATGACTTCCATGGTCGTCGAGCAGGCGTGGAGTTTGACTCCGAGCTCGTGGGCCATCTTGAACATGTCCGGGACTGAAGGCACCTTCGCCTTTGCCATCTTCCCGTTCATCATTCTGGTGGCCATTGCGGTCATGCCGGGAATCATCCCCAAGATGTTCGGCATCGGCATGCCCGGGTTGCCAACGGGCGAGACCTTCAGTGAGCTCACCGACTTCTTGCTGACGGCGTTCAGCCCCCAGAAGGTGAAGAACATGTGCACTTCCTTCCCCATGGTCGCCGCGGTGGTGGCTATCATGAGAGCTGGGTACACCATGTCCATGCTCCCCTTCGACAGTATGATGAGCATCCTGTCGGTCTGCTCACCCTTTTCCGCTGTCTTCAGTTGCGTTACTTGAGCCATCTCAATTCACGAATATTCGCGCCTGCTAATGTGTTAATAAGACGAGAAGCCGATTCTCAATACTGGCAAGCGTCCCCTCCTCGTTTAAACCACTCCCGTCCTTTCAGCAGCCAGAGGAGGCGTTACCCTTAAGAACGCTCGGCGTGCCTCGCCGAATCGCATGAGCAAGAAGGATAACGCCCCGATGCCTGCCTCGAGCGCAGGCCTCCTGACCTTCTTCAACGAAGAGACCCAGGGAGTGAAGATCAGGCCAGAAATCGTCCTCATCGGGTCGGTCACACTGATTGCCGTCTCAATTGTCATCAACATCGTCTAGTGACCGGAGCTCAAAGACCTCTTCGCCTACCGAGGCCCTTGCAAGCCGCTACAGGCACCTCTTCATCCTGCCGTCGGCGCCCCAGCTGATTCTCCTCGGCGGGGTCGCCTGTTTCCTCCTTTCCATCCTCTCCAAGGGGACCGGCGGGATTCTGGTGTTCGTCCTGACCCTTCTCGTCTTCCTCCTGTCGACGTCGGCGGTCTCGAGCGCCCTGTTCATAGTCGACAGGAGAACCATGGCCACGTTCCGCCGCGTCCTGGCTCTGATGATGACAGCGGAGCTGCTCTGGCTCGTGATCGCAGCGGTAGGGGCCGCGTATTCTTGGGCCTCCAACTCGCCGAACCCGCTCACTAACGCCATACTTTTCGGCGCCTTCATCTGCGTAGGCTTCGAATTCCTCGTGATTCACGGGGCGTTTCAGAAGAGCGCTCCGATTTCATTCGTTCTCGCCCTCATCCATCCGGTGGCGACAGTCGCAATAGTTAGGACCCCCGAACTGACAAAGCACCTCGACCCCATCGCCATGTCCTGCGGTGCCGTGGCGCTTGCGCTTCTGGTCGCCTTCCCGATTCTCCTCAGAAGGAAGAGGACGAGCCTGGGACACGACGCCCTGAGCCTGTTCCAGGCTTTCATGAGAACTTGGACGGTGGGGGACTCCGACCAGCTCGAAGGGGTCATCGCCGAGCACTCCGAAGAGATCGAGGTGACTACCAAGGTCCTCCGTTTCAGGTCCAAGTCAGGAGACACATACCTCGTCCTGCCTGGTGTGCATCCGGGCCCGTTTCATCCAGTGGGGAGCTACGACCTGCCCGGCGTCGTTGCTAGGGCATTCAAGGGGCTTGGGCCTGTGATGACGCTTCACAGGCCTGGCGGGCACGAAAGGAACCTCGCCACCAGAGCCGACACCGCAAGATACGTGCAGGACGTAGCCGAGCTGGCCAGGACCGTCACTTCGCGCAAGAACGACTCGTTTCTGCGGGGCCCCCGATATGCCCACGTCGGGAAGGCGGCAGTCAGCTCAACGGCCTTCGCCGACGACCTGGTCATGACCATCTCGTTCGCCCCCCTCGGCTCGGACGACATCGACACCCGGGCCGAGGACGAACTCGCCAAAGCGGCCTCAGCCTCGGGGTTCGACCTGTCAGTGGTCGACGCCCACAACTCCATCGACCCTGAATTGCAATCGCCCGAGGTCGGCGATCAAGGGTGGGGGCACCTGTTCGAAGAGACGGAGGCATCGGGGACCAGAGGGACCAGGGTAGCATACTCTCATTCGAGCGAAATAGGCTTCACAGGCAAGGGCGACCTGACGGAGAACGGCCTCGGGCTCTTCATGATAGAGGCGGAGGGCGCGAAGTCGGCTCTGATCTTGGCCGACGCGAACAACTCCGTGTCCGGCCTCCGGGCCCAGGTGAGCGCCGCCCTCGGCTCGGCCGGCTACGGCCTGATAGAGTTCTGCACGTCGGACAGCCACAACCTCGCCGCCAGAGGGCTCACGGCCGAAAGAGGGTACGAGGCCCTGGGCGAAGCCACACCTCCGGAGTCGATAGCCGAAGCAGCAGTCGCAATGGCAGACCTGGCGGCGTCAAGGCTCGCCACTGCCGAGTACGGATCCGCGAAGATGAAGAGCAGGGTCAGGGTCTTCGGGTCCAAAGCGCTCGCTGAGTTCGCCGCCCTCACCCAAGCGAGCTCGGCGTTCTCCAAGAAGTACTTCCAGTTCACATTGGCAATAGCGATAGCCGCTCTCGTGATATCAATCATCCTGTAGCACGCGAACGGCAAACCCTGCCCCAGTTTGACTCGGATGCACTAAGGTGGACTCGGCGAACACTTTCGACCAACTCCCCTGGAATTTAGTACCAAAACAAGTGGCGACCTATTAGGCGAAAAACGCAGGCCAAAATGATTAACAACCAAATTGATGACAACATACAAGTTCAGACTCTATCCCACCGTCCAACAAGAGCGGACGATGGTCGAAACCATCGAAACATGCAGACGGCTCTACAATGGCTTGCTGGATGATAGAATCAAGAATCACACTGGAACATTCGAGCAGAATCGTGCTTTGACGGCGCGCCGCAAGGCGAGCAAATACCTCAAGCAGGTTCACAGCCAAGTCCTTCAAGATGTCGCCTTCAGGTTGGGGAAGGCCTTCGGGGCATTCTTTGGTGGGCTCACGAAGTTCCCAAAGTTCAAGAGACAGGAGAGCTACAACTCATTCACATACCCACAGTATGGCGGTTTCAAGGTGCAGGTGGCACACTCTATCTTTCTATGGTTGGAAGAATCAAAATCACTCTTCATCGTGAAATCGAAGGCCAGATGAAGACTTGTACCATAATCAGAGACATAAACCGATGGTATGCTTGTTTCTCGAGTGAAAAAGACAACACGAAGCCTCCACTCAATGCCAAGCTTCCTGTCGGTATCGACCTCGGCATTACTTCCGTTGCTGCATTAAGTGACGGGGTAATCCTTTCAGCGCCGAAACTACTCAAGGAATCCGAAACCGAAATCAAGGCTCGCCAGAGATTTCTGTCGAGAAAACAAAGAGGTTCCAAGAACAGGGAGAAGGCGAAGGTTGCTCTTCAGAAGGCTTGGAGGAATCTAAGGAACAGGAGGGACGACTTCGCACACAAGACTTCGAGGTACTTCGCCGACAACTACGGGACGATTGTCTTCGAAGACCTGAAGATTCCGAACATGGTCAAGAACCACTACTTGGCATCGGCAATACTGGATGCCTGCTGGGGGAAGACGCGCCGACTAACTGCCTACAAGGCAGAAAGGCGCGGGGGGCGGGTCATACTCGTCGAACCCAGGGGGACATCGCAGGAATGCTCAGGGTGTGGGAAAGTGGTGAAGAAGCCTCTCTCAGTGAGGACCCATTCATGTCCTTTCTGCGGGCTGGAACTTGACCGCGACGTGAATGCCGCCAAGAACATCTTGGCGAGGGGCCTGGAACAGGCCCATGTGGAGACCGAGCCTCTACCTGTCATACGGATAGGCAAGTTTGGTCAAGGAAGCAAGAAGCCCAGCGCCTTCAGGCGTGGGTAGTTCACGAAACGGATTTAGACGCTCAGCCTGCGGCTGGCAACCATGAGCCGGCCAAAGGGAATCTTCATCGCCATCGAGGGAATCGACGCCGCCGGCAAGAGGACCCAGACTTCCCTTCTCCGGGCCTGGCTCGGATCGAAGGGCATGACGACCCACACCTTCTCTTTCCCTGCCTACGAGACCACCCTCGGAAACGAGATCAAGAAGTTCCTGGAAGGAAGCGTCGACTATCCTCAGCAGGTGAGGGCCATGCTCTACGCGGCCAACAGGTGGGAGAAGAAGGCCGAACTGGAAGCCATCCTCTCAAAAACCGACGCCACCATCGTCGACAGATACAGCGGCTCCAACCTGGCCTACGGCGTCAGCAACGGGCTCGACCTGGAGTGGCTGCTGCACCTAGAGGAGGGGCTCCCTGAGCCCGACCTCACCATCCTGCTCGACGCCTCACCTGCGAAGCTCGTCCCGAGGAGAGGAGGCCGGAAGGATTCGTACGAGAGGAGCATCAGCCTCCAGGAGAAGGCGCGCAGTGTCTACCTGAACCTGGCGAAGCGGTTCGGGTGGAGCGTGATAGACGCGAACGGGGGGATTGAAGAGACGAGTCGGGCAGTGACCTCAACAGTCTCCAAGTCGCTCGGACAGAGGCTGCCCGCCAAGAAATAGCGGGAGCCGCAAAACCGTTTAAGGCACTCCCGGGGCGCTTGAAGCAGTCGTGACGCTAACCCCAGTGGCCGAAATCAGGGACCCAGTCCACGGCTACATCAAGATAACCGAAGCCGAGCGGGACGTAATCGACACCCCATTCGTGCAGAGGCTCAGGAGAATCCACCAGCTGGCAGGCGCCTACCTCGTCTACCCGGGGGCAGTCCACACCCGCTTTGACCATGTCACGGGCGCAATGCACGTCGCAGGGGAGATTGCTGACGCCCTCTCCCTGTGGGTCGACCTCACGCCCGACGCGATTCAGGAGATCAGGTTGGCGGCCCTCCTTCACGACGTCGGCCACGGCCCGTTTTCGCACACCTTCGAAGAAGTGCTCGCAGACAAGACCACGACCACCCACGAGGACATTTCGCAAAGAATCATCACCGAGACCTCAATCGGCGACGTGCTAAACAGCCATGGCTTCTCGCCTAAGAAGATGTCCGCCTTCGCCGTAGGGAAGCAGTCAGCCAAGCAGCCCTTCATGAACGAGATCATAGCGGGAGGGCTAAGCGCCGACATAATGGACTACCTCCTGCGAGACTCCTACTTCACAGGGGTAGAATACGGCAAGGTAGATGTGCAGCGCGTCATCGACTCGCTCCGTGTCGCCGACAGGCACCTCGCCCTGGACAACGCCGGGCTCTACGCCTTCGAGGCGCTCCTGCTCGCCAGGTACGAGATGTTCAAGGCCGTCTACTTCCACAGGACAGTAAGGGCAGCGGAGTTGATGCTAGTCAACTCGATGAAACTGGCGGAGGAGGCGATGCACCTGACCGACCTCTCCAACCTGGACGACTACCTCGAGATGACAGACGAAAGGATTCTGCACGACCTGGTCTCCCTGGACCCAGCCACCCCGGAGCTCAAGGAGGCCAAGCAACTCGCGGTCGGCTTCAGGGACAGGCGCCTGGTGAAGTGCGTCTTCGAACAGCTCGTCCAGAGAAGGGACCGGGTGGTGGAGCAGCTCTTCGAACGGAGCCGCATGAGGGACCAGCTGGTCCTCGACTTATCTGAGAAGGCGAACGTCGACAGGAGGCACATCTACATCGACGTGCCGACAACCCCATCCGTGCCGTACACATCCAGCAGGCAGGCGCTCACGTCGATCAAGGTCATCTACGGGGAGGGAAGGGGCTCAGCGCACAGGAACGTGCCCCTGAGCGACCTCCCACTCGTCGGCTCCATCGCCGGCTTCATGGACATACTGAGGATCTACACGACTTCCAAACATAGGGCCGCAGTTGAGAAGGCGACCGCCCACCTGTTCTCAGACGGCGGCTACATGACGAAGATATCGGTCTGACAGACTCGAATGCAAAGCTGGTCGTAAAATACCCATAGCAACTCCATGTGCGTGGCCATAGAGGAGAGGTTCGCCTATCCGGCCTTTCGCCCGGGGCAGAGGGAGCTGGCCCAGCGGGTCTACGAGGCGTGCCTCGACGGCGGGGTCCTGATTGCCGAGGCGATGCTGATGGATGAGGCGGCGTCATCCCTCGCCGCCCTCCTGCGCACTTTGGAGGAGCCGTTGGCGGAACACGGCGGGTGGCTGCTGGACAGGGCGTCGGTCCTTGACAGGTTCCGCGACGACCACGACGCAGCCTGGCTCCAGAACCTCGCCTTCGAACTCAGCGCCAGCTCCGGCGCGGCCTGGGGTTCTGTGGTCTACGAGCGGAAGCTTCCATCGCTTATACTCCGGGTGGGCGAGGTGGTCAGCCCCGGGACGACCGTGAACCCGTCGGCTGTCTTCGCCCGGCCCCTGGGCCTGGCGCCGGAATGCATCAGGACGTACGACGCTGCTGCGGAGCCGCTCGTGGTGGTCAGGACGGTGGTGGACACGGGGACGTCCACCCGATACAAGACGAAGACTTCGACGGAGGGGCCATGGGGTCGGTCGTGGTGGTGTTGGCCCTCCCGCCTCCGTCCCCGATGATGTACGCCGAATACGCATGCCTCAAGAGGGCGGGGGAGCAGGACTCGTACCTGATGCTTTCCCGCCTTCCTGCACTACGACGTGCATTCCAGGCTGCGGGGAGGCACGTCATGAGCCCCGGCAAAAAGGGCATGGTGTTCTTCTTCGACGAAAGGTTCGGCTCGCAGGCGGCGAGGGAGCTGATGCCGTCGTGGCTGAAGAACGACATCACGGTGGGCGACATGACGCCCGGGCTCATAGAGGAGTTCAGCCGCGAGTTCTGGTCGTCCCGGGGCTGACCACCTCGCCCTTCCGGAAGGCTATCTTGGCGGCAGCCACTTGGTCCCGCTGCACCCCTTTCATCTTCGAGCTCCTAATCGATGTGCCCGACTCGTCCACGACTTCAATGGTCGCGGCGGGCACCTCCCTGCGAAGCCCGTCAACAAGTCTGGAGGCCATGGATTTGTTCCCGTTCCCCACCCTGACAAGGAGGCGGCTGGAGGGGAGCCCCTTGGCGAAGGCGCCGACCCGGGAGCAGACGGCCGCCGACGAATCGAATGTGCTGAAGGCCAGCTTCGTCTGCCCGTAGAAGACCGCTAGGCCTGTCCTCTTGCCGGGGTCGACCCCCACAAGTATGACGTCCCCGCTCCCTGACAGCCGGGACACGACCTGACCCTTGAAGATTCCCGGGTTCTCGTCAAGCTCCTCCAGTGCCATGGTTTTGGTGCCGAACTGCGCGGCTTCGTCGGCTGTGGTAAGGACGAGGTCGCACTCCCCGAAGTCGGAGTCAGGGAGGGCGCTCGAGAAAGAGAGGCCCGCCCGCCGCAGCCTTGAGACCAAGGCATAGTAGGCCCTAGCCTTCGCCGTGGCCACACAGATGCGATTCACTCGAAGTATCGAGGGCGGACAGATCGGCTGGTCTAATGAGCTTTCAGTGAGATGGATTGTCTGACCTTAGTCTCTCCAGTAGCCGGACCATTCTCAACTCCAGGAGGACGGGGCTAATCTTCGACATGATTGATTCTTTCAAGTTCGCCGACAGAGAGGAGCTACTGCTGGTGGTCCTTGACCAAGGGTTGACCTGGAGAGACTTCAGGACAGAGCCTGATCGAAGGGGCACGAACTTCTACTATCCAAGAAGCTCTGCGATTTCTAAGCTAGACGAGATTGGAGCAGCTGCAGACAGTCTGATGGTGAGGTATTCGGGTCAGGCAATGCCACTGGGCGAAGCGTATCGACTCTTCGCCAAGTCCCTGCTTGGTACACTGCTGAACCGGGAATCAGGTTTCAATCCATCCACGTTCGAGTTCCCAGCAGAAGCGTAAACGGTTCACTTCCTTGAACCACTGGTCAGACTAGCGTTTTTATCACGAGTTTAATCAAAAGCCCTTACGAGCTTTAGCGAGCGCGAAGCCAAATCGTTCTTCACCCCTCTCAAGGGAAAGACGACCACGTTCCTAGTCGAGGACAGGCAAGCGAACCTCGATTTCGCGCGCACCGTTTTCGCCCTCCTCTCGCGGACCTCAGACGCCGCCATAATCCTCGACCTGGACGCCTTCTATTCATCGAACTCGGACCGGATCTTCAAACCCCCGAGTTCGCCGGACAGAACGACCCTGAGGGTCCCCGAGCCCGGCGCCGACATCGAGGCGGAGTTCGCCTCCACGTTCGAAGGAAATCAGAACGTCGTCATCATAGACAGCCTCAACAGCTTCCACCACCTGATTTCTCAGGAGGACGGGAGCTCGCGCAGCAGGAAGTTGAATTTCGCCATCGCCAGCCTTGGTTACTTGGCGAGAACCAACGGAAAGGCGGTGATCCTCTCCATGTACAGGCGCGAAGGCTTCGCCCGCTGGGGGACCGTGAGGTCCATCTCCGGGCTCTCTGACCTGACGGCATCGGTGGAAGCACGGGGGCGGGAACTTCTCATCAGGCTGGAGCGCGGCCCCGGCTGGGAAGGCGGTGTCTTCTCTACCCGTATCCCTTGAGTATGGCCATGTCGATGCCCGTGAAAATAGCCACCACGAGCAGGAGGAGTGCCAGTCCGAGGTATAGGTTGACGGTTCTGGAGCGAACGGTCTGCCTTCCGCTCAGGTAGACCAGGTAGACTCCCACACCGCCGACGACTATCACGAAGGCGTCGATTATGGCCTCGGCGATGGTCATGGCGCCAGCGATGGGGTATGGGATGAGGCTCTGGTTGGCCACTGGGAATACGGCCGCGTTCACGAAGCCAGCCATCAATGCGATCAGGATAATCACATACAGGGCTTGGATCAGCCCGCCCCCTCTCGTCAGCGATGAGATGAGGTCCACGAGGGCGTCTTTCAGCGCCCCAATCGTCCTCTTGTAAGCAGACTCGATTGTTGTTCTTAGCATCCAATCACCCTTTCAGAAACTCCGCTATCTCCTTTGCCCACTGGCCCGTTTGAGGGTTGCGTTTAACATTATCCAAGTAGTCATCCCATTCGATCCTTCCGTAGGCTTTGACCCAGAGGGAGTAGGCGGCCTGTACCTTCTCCTTCGCTTCGGAGTGATAGCGGCAGAGTTCCGCCGCCGTCTCCCTCTCACAGACAGGGCACTTCATGTCTTCCTCTTCCCTGGGCAGTTGGGGTTGACACAGAGCCGCCAGGGGCGCCCGCCCCCTGCCACATACACGACGGGCCAGGAGCAGCGCTCGCAGGGCTTCGGAGTGGCCCTGACTGTCCCCTTCTGGGGGAGCGGGGCAGACGCGCGGCACCCGTTGGCGTAGTTGGAACATCCCACGAACCTCTTCTTGGTCGCCTTCGACCTGACGATTCTGAGGTCCCCTGTTTTACAGACAGGGCACTTGCCCAGCACGAACGACTTCGCCACCGTCGCACTCAGCGCCGAGTCCATTTCCCGCCCGACCGCCTCCTCGTTGGCGCCAAGCTCCGCAAGCTGTCCCGAGATGGACCTCACTGTCTCGCGCAGCATGTCTGCCTCCCCTTCACCCCCGCCCTCTACGGCCTCGAGCTTCTCCTCTATCTCGCGGGTGAGTTCCGTGCTTATGATCGACGGGGCATACCTGGCCATGGTCTCCACAACGGCCAACCCCAGGTCTGTCGCCTCCATGGCCTCCCCGGAGACGTACCCCCTCCCGACCAAAGTCGCGATTATGTCGGCGCGGGTGGCCTTGGTCCCTATCCCCTCCTTCTCCATCTTCTCAAGGAGGCTGCTCTGGTTGTACCTCGGGGGCCTCTGCTCGAACTTCTCTTCGACAGCCACGCCTGTCACCCTGAACCTGTCCCCCCCGGCGATGGCGGGGAGTTCGACGTCCCTGTACGCTGCGTACCTGCCGTAGTGCTTCATCCAGCCGGGAAAGGTCGTCCTCCCGCCTGCCAGCTTGAACGCGTGCTCGCCGGCCGATAGGGTGGCTTCGGCCAGCTCCCTGCGAGCGGAAGGGCCGAAGGCTGCGAGGAACCTCCTGACTACCAAATCGAAGACCGCAGACTCAGAAGCGTCAAGGGGGCGCCTGGGCTTCTCCCCAGTGGGATGGATTGCGGGATGGGCGGCGTCCGACTTTGCGCCCTGCACGGGCTTGGGCTCTGCCCTCAGGAGCTCGGTCGAATGGGCGGAGTACTCAGGAATCCCGCCGAGGCCCTGTATGATCCTCCTGTAGCCGATGGAAGGGGGGAGCCTCTGGCTCCCGGTCCGAGGATACGATATGAGGGCCCCAAGGTAGAGCCTCTCGGCGATCTGGAGGGTCCGGCTGGGGGTGTAGCCGAACACCCGGTACGCCTCCTTCTGTAGGTCTCCGATGTTGAACGGCACCGGAGGCCCCACCTGTACAACGCTCCTTCGCACCGCGGTAGCCACAGCCTCCCTCCCCATGCAGTCGTCCCTGATCTTCTCCGCCAGGGGTTTCGTCTCGATCCTGTCCTTGGCGTACCCAGCAGTGAACTCGTTGCCGTCCTTGCCAAACTTCCCCGAGGCCTTCCAGTAGGGGATGGGCACGAATTCCCTGATCTCCCGTTCTCTCTCCACCAGGAATCCCAGG
>Ga0187771_10003248_pt1 | contig 11344 bp, 13 predicted proteins | sample 0116_SJ02_MP15_1_FD_133139 | JGI IMG/M metagenome (GOLD analysis project Ga0187771, IMG submission 133139) | Tropical peat soil microbial communities from peatlands in Department of Meta, Colombia - 0116_SJ02_MP15_10_MG | ecosystem: Environmental > Terrestrial > Soil > Wetlands > Peat | place... | reverse complement strand
TTGTCATCCTTCACCAGAACCGCACCCACCATGGGATTGGGGGAGGTCCTCCCCTTTCCCTTCTCTGCCAGACGCAGGGCCCGCTTCATCCACTGTTCATCATTCTTCATAAAAAATCCGAAATCCGAATATCGAAATCCGATGCAAATTCAAACGTCCAAAACTGAAATTTCTTAAACTTGTTTTGTTTTAAACATTTTGAAATTTAGTCATTTGACAATGTCTCGTATTGATCCCTGCGGGATGGTTCGCCCGGATTTCGAGTTTCAGACCTACTTCTTTTTGGCCTCTTCCTTGTTCCCAAGCAATTCCTTCAGTTCATCCATGAACTCTTGAATATCTTTGAACTGTCGATAGACAGATGCGAAGCGAACATAGGCCACCCCATCTAACCGATGGAGTTCCTCCATCACTCTCTCCCCCACCTCAGAACTCTTAACCTCTCTCTCTCCTTTTTCCTGAAAATAAAGCTCGATACGGTTGACGATCTTCTCGATCAGGTTGATGCTGATCGGCCTCTTTTCGCAGGCCTTTTTCAGACCATTGAAGATTTTGAGGCGATTGAACACTTCCCTCCTCCCATCCTTTTTGATCACCAAGGGGAGGGCATCCTCTGCCCTCTCGCTGGTAGTAAATCGCTTCTTGCAGCCAAGACATTCCCTCCTCCTTCGAATCGTCTCCTTATCTTTAGCGAGTCGGGAATCCACGACTTTACTCTCGGGGTGATTACAAAAAGGGCATTTCATCCCTCTTTCTCCTTCAACCTTTCGATCCTTCTTCGGCCTCTGCCTGCTGCCTTCTGCTCTCTGTTAAATCTTTCCACTTCAATCCCTGACTCTTTGAGCATCTCCTTGGCCAACGCATCCGCATAGCCTTCCTCAAAAACAATCCTCTCAATTCCCGCATTGATAATCATCTTTGAACAGATGATGCAGGGATGGTTGGTGCAGTAAAGGGTGGCTCCGCGAATCCCCACACCATGGTAAGCCGCTTGAATGATCGCATTCTGTTCTGCATGAAGGCCACGGCACAGTTCATGGCGCTCCCCAGAGGGAATGCCTCTCTTTTGCCGAAGACAGCCAGTGTCCAAGCAGTGTTCCAACCGAGAAGGAGCTCCATTGTAACCTGTCGCCAAAATTTTTTTATCTTTCACAAGGACAGCACCCACATGTCTTCGAAGGCACGTAGAACGTTTTGCGACGAGATGGGTAATATCCATGAAATACTCTTCCCAGGAGGGTCGGGGGGGGTGAACCTTGTTTTTCTTCTTCTCTTTCAACGGCAAGCCATTAAGGGGATATCAAAAAATGATAAGATTCGAATGAAATGCACTAAACTTATGAAAAATGCTGGACATGCCTTGCCTTCAATGGATCACTTAAAATTCTCTCTTTCCAATGCCTCGATCTTTTCCAACCGCCTTTTGTGCCGACCCCCGGCAAAAGGGGTTAGCAGCCATACCCTGACGATCTCCTTGGCCAGATCCTTTCCAATAACTCGGCCGCCCATGACCAAGATATTGGCATCCGTGTGCTCCCGGCTGAACCGCGAGGAATAGAGATCATTCACCAGGGCAGCCCTCACTCCTCGAAACTTATTGGCCACGATCGCCATCCCGATCCCGGTGCCGCAGAGGAGGATCCCTTTTTCCAGTTCTCCTTTGGAGATTTTCTCGGCGACCAAGATACCGAAGTCTGGGTAATCGACCGAGTCCTCATTGAAGGTTCCCATATCAACGGGTACGCCCCCAAGGGATCTCAAAAAAGCCTTGAGCTCCTCTTTGAGCTCGAAGCCGCCGTGGTCACAAGCCAGCCCAATCGGCATCCCTTCATCCTGAATATTTTTTAAAGACGAGCGTGGCATTCGTTCCCCCGAATCCGAAGGCATTCGACATGGCCACTTCTAAAGATTGCCGCCTTGCTACGTTCGGGACATAATCAAGATCGCACTCTGGATCCGGCTCTTCATAATTGATGGTGGGGGGAATAATTCCATTCTGGATCGCCAAGACGGTAAAGATCGCTTCCGTGCTTCCGGCAGCCCCCAGCAGATGGCCAGTCATTGATTTGGTTGCACTGACCGGTATCTTCTTGGCAGACTCTCCAAAGACCGTTTTAATGGCCAGGGTTTCTGTCTGATCATTGAGGGGGGTGGAGGTTCCATGGGCATTGATATAATCGATATCCTCCCGTCTTAGCCCCGCATCTTTGATGGCCATTCGCATACACCGCACCGCACCGTCCCCATCCGGAGAGGGAGCGGTAATATGATAAGCATCCCCTGTATAACCGTATCCTATCAATTCTCCATAAATTTTCGCCTTTCGCTTCAAGGCGAAACCGAGTTCCTCTAAAATGACAATGCCCGAGCCTTCTGCCACGACAAAACCATCCCGATTCTTTTCGAAAGGCCGACAGGCCTTCTCCGGTTCTTCATTCCGCGTGGAAAGGGCTTTCATGGCGTTGAACCCGCCAATGGTCAGAGGGGTGATATTGGCCTCGGTCCCTCCTGCGATGATCGCCTCTGCATCTCCGTAAACAATGGCACGAAAGGCATCTCCAATACAATGGGCACCGGTGGCACAGGCCGTCACAACACAGGTGTTGGGTCCCTTGGCACCGAATTGGATGGCAATCTGTCCAGAGGCTAAATTTGCAATGAGCATCGGGATAAAGAATGGGGTAATTCGGCCTGGTCCTTTTTCCAATAGGACCTTGTGGTATTTTTCAATGGTGGGCAGCCCTCCCAATCCTGTGCCCACGATCACCCCGATGCGTTCGCTGTTCTCAGGCGTGATTTCCAATTGGGCGTCCTCGACGGCCTCTTTCGTAGCCCCTAATGCATACTGGATGAAGAGATCCATCTTCTTGATCTCTTTCTTCTCGATATAGTGATCGGCGTTGAACCCCTTTACCTCTCCCGCAATTTTCGTCTCAAAACCACTTGTATCGAACCGGGTCAAAAGACCAATCCCTGACTTCCCTTCACAGACATTCTTCCAGGCTGTTTGGACTCCGATGCCGGTGGGGATGACTAACCCCATCCCTGTAACAACCACCCTTCTCCTCAAGACATCTACCTCCCTCATCACGCGGAGCACCGTCACTCACTGAGCAACATGGGATTGGATATATTCGATAGCGTCACCAACGGTTAAGATCTTTTCTGCATCCTCATCGGAGATCTCCATATTGTACTCCTCCTCCAACGCCATCACCAGTTCTACTAAGTCGAGAGAATCGGCGCCTAAGTCGTCGACGAATTTGGCCTCGGGGGTCACCTCGCTTTCATTTACGCCCAGCTGTTCTACGATAATCTCCTTCACCCTCTTCTCAATGGACATGAAATCACCTCCTTCGGAATGTTTACCAATATTCCCTTACATATAAATTCCACCGTTGACGTTCAATACCTGTCCCGTGATATAACCCGACGCTTCGGAAACGAGAAAAAGCACGGCTTCTGCCACATCCTCGGGCCTTCCCAACCGCTCCATGGGAATGAGTCGCCTCAATTCCTCCTTAGCCTTTTCCGGAAGGGCCTCGGTCATGGGCGTCTCAATATATCCCGGAGCGATGGCATTGACATTGATCCCCCTCTGCGCAAACTCCCTGGCAATGGTCTTCGTAAAACCAATGACTCCGGCTTTTGAGGCCGAATAGTTCGCTTGGCCTGCGTTCCCCATTTCACCCACCACTGAGGCAATGCTGACGATCTTCCCGCTTCTCTGTTTCGACATGTGTCGGACGACCACCTTCGTACAATTAAATGTTCCCTTTAGATTGATATTGAGGACCGCATCCCAATCCTCTTCAGCCATCCTGAGAATCAGTTTATCGCGAGTGATCCCTGCATTGTTAATCAGGATATCGATATGACCAAAATGTTCTATGACGGCTTGGACCATTCGTTCCACATCTCCTAAGCTGGCCACATCCACTTTGATGGCAATGGCTTTTCGCCCCACGGCCTGAATCTCTTTTGCCGTCTCCTCCGCCTTTTCCAGATTGATATCTGAGACAACGATATCAGCGCCATTCCGGGCAAGAAGCAAGGCGACCGCCTTCCCGATCCCTTGAGCCGCCCCTGTGACCAAAGCAACCTTACCTGTCAACTGCAACCTTCTCTCCTTCCCCCACCCACCTCCTCCCTCGAGGGAGAGGGTGAATCGGAGTCAAGAAATCTTCTTGAGTGTCTTTATATCCTCCATGTTTGCGGTTTCTATAGCGGGGGAAATCCTTTTCATCAAACCGGAGAGAACTTTTCCAGGACCTATCTCCAGCACTCTCTCGATTCCCTCCTCGATCATCCTCTGCATCGACTCCTCCCAGCGGACAGGGCTCGATACCTGGGCCACCAGCAATGCCTTCACTCTTTCCTTCGAGGTATTGACCACTGCCTCCACATTCGTCACAACTGGAATCTTCAGGTCCCTCACCGAAATCCCCTCCAGCTCTTTCTCAAGACGAGAACCTGCTGGTTTCATTAAAGGGGAGTGGAAAGGTGCGCTGACGGGGAGCAATACGGCTTTCTTCCCTTTCTGTTTCACCTTCTCGATCGCTCGCTGAGCCGCCTTCAAATGGCCGGAAATGACGATTTGACCCGGACAGTTAAAATTAGCGGGGGTAAGGATCTCCCCTGAGCGTGCCTCTTCACAAAGGTTTTCGACCTCCTCCCGTTCCATACCGAGGACGGCAGCCATCGCCCCCTCCCCAACTGGAACAGCCTCCTGCATAAATTTGCCACGGAGACGGACAATTCGCACCGCATCTGCAAAAGTGAGGCTTTCGGACGCCACTAACGCGCTGTACTCTCCGAGGCTGTGACCGGCAGTGAGCTGAGGGTTCACCCCATTTTCATTTTGGAGCACCTTCAACGCCGCAATGCTGACCGCCAGGATGGCGGGTTGGGTATTCTCTGTCAGCTTCAAGGTCTCTTCAGGCCCTTGAAAACAGAGCGATGAGATCGAGAAGTGAAGGGAATCGTTCGCCTCTTCGAAGACCTCTCTCGCAACACTGAAATTTTCGTAAAATTCCTTTCCCATTCCAATGTATTGAGAACCTTGACCCGGAAAGACGAATGCTACCCTTTTCATCCTTTCTCCGCTTCGGCTACTTTCTTCCAGCGTATTCCTTATTCAATTCCAGACCGATCACGTTCCTTTGAATCTGATTCGTCCCTTCGTAGATCTGAAGGATCTTTGCATCCCGCATCATCTTCTCAATGGGATAATCTCTCATGTATCCATAGCCTCCAAAGATCTGGACCGCATCGGTCGTCACCTTCATGGCCACGTCGCTGGCGTAAAGCTTCGCCATTCCGGAAACCTTTGAAATCTCTTTTGGGTTTTCCGATCCGTCAATATAGCGCGCTACGGAATAGACCAACGCCCTCGCGGCCTCCACCTGTGTCGCCATATCTGCCAGCAGATGCTGAATGGCTTGCAAGGAGATAATTTTCTTTCCAAACTGCTCACGCTCGCGGGCATAACGGACTGCCTCATCGAGCGCTCCCTGAGCTAATCCCACACCTTGGGCCCCCACCCCAGGCCGGGTGCGATCGAATGTTCTCATCGTCACGATGAAGCCCATCCCCTCTTTGCCGATCAGGTTCTCTTTGGGAACAAAGCAATCCTGGAAAATGAGCTCCCGGGTGGCAGAGGCCCGTATGCCCATCTTCTTCTCCTTCTTGCCAAAATCGAAACCTCGGGTTCCCTTTTCCACAATCAATGCACTCGCCCCCCTGGGCCCTTTCGACCGATCGGTCATCGCTATGATCGAATAGATTTCTGCCTCTCCGCCATTGGTGATCCATTGCTTGGTCCCATTCAAGACATATCCATCTCCTTTACGAGCAGCGGTCGTCCGGATGGCACCTGCATCACTCCCCGCATCGGCCTCGGTCAATCCAAAGGCAGCCAATTTCTTCCCTTTTGCGATATCCGGAAGATACTTTTTCTTCTGTTCCGGATTTCCAAAGAGCAAGATCGGCATAGCGCCCAAGCCGCTTGCTACCACACTGGTTGCGATCCCGAGACAGATACGGCTCAACTCCTCTGCTGCCAGACAATATTCTAAGATTCCTCCTCCGAAGCCCTCGTATTCTTCTGGCATGGAGACACCCATGAGACCCGCTTCTGCACAGATTTTAACAATCTCCCACGGGAACTCTTCCTTTTCATCCAACTCTGCCCGGACTGACAACATCTTCTCCTCGGCGACCTTCCTCGCCAAATTCTGGATCATCCGCTGCTCGGGCGTTAGAAAATAATCCAATCCCCTTTCCTCCTGTTCATCCCCAATGGACTCAATGGATCGATTTGATCGGTTCTTTGGTCTTTTCCGGGCGTCTTTGCCCGAGGCGCAGCAAGTCTTGTTTCTCCTGGATCTCTTGGGTCAAATGTTCGTTGAGCTTGTTCTTTGCCAGACTTGAAGCCAAAAGGATCGCATTCATGATCGCTTTGCCGTTTGAATGGCCGTGACTGATGACACAGTTGCCGTTGATCCCTAGGAGGGGCGCGCCTCCGTACTCGGAATAGTCCATTCGTTTCTCCAACCGGCGCATCGCCCGCTTCATCAGAAAATAAGCCACTTTGGCCCTTATATTATCCTTTGCCTCCCATTTGAGAATCGCGCTGATGGTCTCCCAAAGGCCTTCGCTGATCTTGAGAACGACATTTCCCACAAAGCCATCGCAAGCGATAACATCGACCTCTCCACTGTTGAGATCCCGCCCTTCTACGTAACCGATATAGTTCAAATCGGTTTTTAGTAGGATGTCGTGGACTTCCCGGGTCAGTTCGTTTCCCTTCCCCTCCTCTTCGCCATTGCTCAGCACACCAATCCGAGGCTCACCCTTGCCCAAAATATATTTTGCGTAGGCATCCCCCATAATGGCAAATTGGACGAGATGGAAGGGTTTGCAATCCACGTTGCCGCCGGAATCGATAAGGACCGTGGAGCCTTTCATCGTCGGGTGAATGGTCGCGATTGCGGGTCGGTCTACTCCTTCCAATTTTTTGAAGATATACATGGCCAAGGCCATGGCCGCACCCGAATTGCCTGCGGAGACGACCCCATTGACCTGCCCCTCCTTTGCCAAATCAAAGGCAACCTTGATGGAAGTATCTTTCATCCTCCGGACGACGACGGATGGGGAGTCATGCATCGCCACCACGTGTGGGGCGTGGTGGATGTATATAGGAAGTTTGGACGTGGGATATTTGGACAACTCCTTGCTCACCGGGTCCTCGTCTCCCACCAAAACCACCTTCACTCCATATTTCTTAGAAGCCAAAACGGCTCCTTCCACTATCGCTTGAGGGGCAAAATCCCCTCCCATTGCATCGACCGCAATCTTCATCCCAGAATTTCCTCTCTCACACCTTTAAGTAGTCATTTTTCCTCTTCCACTTCGACGATCTCCTTCCCTTTGTAGGACCCACAATGTGGACACACATGGTGAGGCATGAGGGGTTCGTGACATTGGGGACAGAGGGAGAAGGTTGGAGGATTTAATTTGTCATGTGCCCGCCGCTTATCCCTTCTTGCCGATGAGTGCCTACGCTTTGGAACTCCCATTCGCAAACATCCTTTCTCGACCTTAAATTTTGTAATCGTTAATAAATAATGAGTTCTGAATCAAAAATCAACAGCCCGTGTTGAAAGAATCATACTTCTCGCCCTAAAACTTCCCCTTCATCTCCTGAACTCGGTTCAAGGTCTGACGGCTTCAGGGCCCTGTCATGTATCAAATTGATTTGATGCTGAAAGAAGCCTGTCCTGGCGACAGGCCGCCATTCAACATGGCACCCATTGCTCTTTTGCAGGTTTTTCAACAGATTGTCAAGGCTGGCTCAACTCTTATGAAAAAGTTGAATCCCTCCATTCTCCATCTATGAATCCAGTTTCAATTTCCGAAGGGCAGAAAACCCTGATTCAAATTGCCCCTTCCCGCACCCGCAGGATGAGAGATTAAGGTCTGTCCCACATATCGGGCAAAGGCCTTTGCATCCCTCATGACAAATGGGCTGGTAAGGGATCTCCAAAAAAATCTGTTCGCAGACGATCTCGGAGAGGTGAATTTCTCCCTCTTCAAAAACACTTGACTCCATATCCTTCTCACCCAGTTCTGTCTCTTCCCCGAGGGCCCCTTCCTTCAGAGGGTGAAGAGTGAGTTCGAAGTTTGAAGAAAGAGGATAGGAAAATTCTTTTAAACATCTCACACACTGGAACCGCAAATTGGTTTGGATCCTTCCTTTGACGAAGACGGTTTGACCGACTTTCGAAATTATTGCGTCCGCACGAAGCGGAGTTTCAAAATCGAAGTCGATTCTTGAGAAGCCCTCTAAGTAACCAAATAAGGAATCCCTTTCTTCCGTCCACATCAGACTCAGTCCCTCATCGGGAATTTCATCCAATTTCAGAGTAAGCATTCTATCTCTATTCTTAGAACTGAGTTGGCTCGGTACCCTTTTCCGGCCAGAAGGCAGAGGAAATTGAAGCCGGACATTTGGATCAGATATTGGACGCCTCAACCGCCCTTGTAAGGGCAAGAGACATCGATAAATAAATTTAAAATGATAAATATATTAAAAAAAAATTCTTTGTCAAGAAAAATTGAAGCAAAACGGGAATCCAAAAATTTCTGTTTGAAAAAGTTTTCTTAATATGTTAACAGATTTATAAATTATGCTGCAAGTGGATAACAAAAAATTTCACAAAGCTATTCTGAGGAGCGCATGAATAAGGGGGGAAAGTATGGAAGGGATGGATAAAATAGCGAAGAAACCCATCAAGATTACAGATACCACCCTACGGGATGGGCATCAGTCGACTCTGGCTACTCGCATGAGGACAGAAGACATGATCCCGATTGCCGAGGATTTGGATCAGGTCGGATTTCATTCTGTCGAGATGTGGGGCGGCGCCACTTTCGATGTTACCCATCGATTCTTGGGGGAAGATCCCTGGGAGAGAGTGAGGGTGCTAAAGAAATTGATGCCCAAGACCCCTTTCCAGATGCTCCTTCGTGGTCAAAATCTGGTGGCCTATCGGAACCATCCCGATGATCTCGTCGAGGCTTTTATTGAAAAATCCGCAGAAGTGGGGATCGATATCTTTCGCTGTTTCGATGCGGTCAACGACGAGCGAAACTTTGAAACCGCCTTCAAGGTGATTAAAAGGGTAGGAAAGCATATTCAGGGAACCATCTGTTATTCTCTCACCGAGCGAAGGATGGGCGGGCCCGTCTACCATCTCAACTATTACCTTGAAAAAGCAAGGGTTCTCCAGGATATGGGGGCGGATTCGCTCTGCATCAAGGACATGGCAGGGCTTTTGGCCCCCTACGATGCCTACGCACTGATCAAGGCTCTCAAGAAAACGGTGAAGATCCCCGTCCAGCTCCACACCCATTATACGAGCGGGATGGCTTCGATGACGTATCTCAAAGCAGTCGAAGCGGGGGTGGATGTGATTGATACAGCCCTTGCTCCTTTCGCCTTAAGATCCTCGCAACCTGCTGTGGAACCCATTGTTGTGGCGCTGGAAGGGACCCCTTGGGATCCAAAGATAGATCTTTCCAAGTTATTGAAATTGGGGGAGTATCTTGAGACAATCGCCCCAAAATATAGGGAATTCCTGGATACTACAAAAATGTCTGTGATCGACACGAACGTGTTAAGGCATCAGATCCCCGGAGGGATGATCTCGAACATGGTGAGCCAGTTGAAACAGCAGAAGGCCCTCCACCGCATCGATGAGGTTTATGCGGAACTTCCCCAGACAAGGAAAGACTTGGGCTATCCTCCTCTCGTCACCCCCACTTCACAAATTGTGGGCGTCCAAGCGGTACTGAACGTGCTATTTGGCCGTTATAAAATGGTTTCGATCGAGACCCAGGATTATGTCTATGGTCTTTATGGAAAACCACCGGTACCGATCTCAGACGAGATAAAGAAGTTGGTGTTGAAAGGGTATAAGAAAGGGAAAGAACCCATCACCTGCCGGCCTGCTGACCTGATTGAGTCAGAGATGGAGAGGGCGAAGGAAGAGACAAAAGGAATCGCCAAAAATCTCTGCGACACATTGATCTATGCGCTTTATCCCAAGACAGGAGTCGAGTTCTTGAAATGGAAATACGGGTTGGAGCCGATGCCGGAGAAATTAAAACCGAAGACTTTAGAAGATGTGAAAAGAGAGGACGAAGCCATCGCCAAGGCGAAGGTCGAGGCGCAGAAGAGGACAGGATAAAATGGCGGGGGCCGGAGGAGTCTTCTTTGTGCGTAGGTTGAAGGCGGAATATTCGGCGGTGATGTTACCTCTGCGGACGTTTGGGGAACATTTTTAGAAAGATCTCGAAAGGTTCCCCTGATTTTTTGCATTTGAAAAGGCTTTTGATTTCAAGAAGGTCGAATCCAGAATATGTCTTTGGATCGAGGGCAACACCAAATCGTTCAATGATTCGCCTGGCCAGATAGTCTCGCAAGGACAAATCATAGGAAATATATTCGGGGTCTTCGACTCCCTTATACGATTTTCCTGCATAAAACAAGACTTGAGGTGGAAACCCATCCCGGTTGGAATAAGCCGGAGGCGCATACCCCGAAGCCACCAGAACGGTGGCAATCGTTAAGACAATCCAAATCAGTTTCATAGTTTATTATTGGCTTCAATAAAGAAAAAAGTCAAGTCCTGTTTTCAACGCCGAATTGCCTCATAAAAAATGTTACCGGAAGAATGATTAAAAAGGGATCGTTGACTCATAATGGATGTTACCCGATGAAGGGGCCTAAAAGGAGAACTGATTATGAGTCCACGATCAAAAAAAGAATATGTCGAAGCCATTTTTTTACGATACAAAAAAGCCTCTCGTAAGGAAAGAACCATCATCCTCGACGAATTCTGTGCAACTTGCGGATACCACCGAAAGCATGCGATCCGATTACTCCGAAGATTTAGACGCTTCGTAAAACCCAAAGTGAGAAAGCGAGGCAGATCTCCCGTTTATCACCGAAACATCATCCTCAAACCCCTTAAAAAAATCTGGCTCGCTGCCAATCTCCCCTGCTCAAAACGCCTCAAAGTCATTCTACCCCTCTGGCTCCCCGGTTATGTCCAATCCTTCGGATCTCTGTCTTCAAAGACCTCTGAGGCCCTCCTCAAGATCTCTGCCGCCACCATCGACCGCCTCCTTCTCCCCACTCGGATTAAATATAAAAAACGAGGCAAAACCACCACCAAACCTGGAACCCTCATCAGAAAACATATCCCCATCAAAACCAACCAATGGGATGAATCTCACCCAGGTTTCCTCGAAGCCGACACGGTCGCCCACTGCGGCC
>Ga0187771_10003247_pt1 | contig 11344 bp, 13 predicted proteins | sample 0116_SJ02_MP15_1_FD_133139 | JGI IMG/M metagenome (GOLD analysis project Ga0187771, IMG submission 133139) | Tropical peat soil microbial communities from peatlands in Department of Meta, Colombia - 0116_SJ02_MP15_10_MG | ecosystem: Environmental > Terrestrial > Soil > Wetlands > Peat | place... | reverse complement strand
CTAAATTGAAATTTATTTAAAAAATTCTATACGAGGAGGGATGAAATGAAAAGGAATGAAGAAAAGAAGAGCAGATGGGTTGTCATTTCAGCAACATTGGTCGCTGTCTTCCTGATTGGTTGGAACGGAGAAGCATTGGCCCAACAAAAGCCGTTCAAAATTGGCTGTCTTGGGGAGATGACGGGAGGATTTGCAAATTATTACAATCCTTCTCTCATTGGAGTGAAGTTAGCCGTTGAGGAGATGAACGCCTCGGGTGGCTTTTTGGGAAGAAAAATTGAGATTTATGCAAGGGATGTGAAGGGAAAACCGGATGTTGGCATGAGCGAAGCCCGAGACCTCATTCAAACTGAAGGCGTAGACGTCCTTACAGGTGTTGCAGGTGGCTCCGTTGCAGTAGCCGTAAGCTCTGTTGCAAAGGAGTTTAAGGTCCCCTTCTTGTGCTATCCCAGTGCAACTTTCGTCACCGGGAAGGAAGGCCACAGATATGTCTTTCAAATTAATCAGACTACTGACATTTGTGGGTACGCGATCGGAGAATATATTGCTGAGATGCCATGGAAGAAGTATTACTTTCTCGGTACAGATTACGTCTTTGCTCACCAAATAATTGACTACGTCTGGGAGAGACTTACGCAGAAGAGACCTGACGTCAAAAAGATAGGGGAGATGTGGCCTAGGGTAGGAGAAAGGGACTATACCACCTATATAACGGCCACCATGTCTGCTAATCCAGAGGCGGTCATCGCAGTATTGCCAGCGGCGATGGGAATTGACTTCAGAAGGCAAGCAAAGGGGTATGGCTTTTTTGAAAAAATCCACATGATCGCTGCTCCGCTGTCAGCTCCCGATAGAGTTCCGATGGGAAAAGAAACTCCTGAGGATATCATCGCACAGACTTCGTATGCCTTCCCCTATTGTGGAGAGCACTACCCTCTTGCGGCAAAGGTGGAGCGAATGTATGATAAAATTGCTAAAGATTATGACTATGATGCTGTGGTAGGTGGCTATAGCCAAATTCTGTTCCTACAGGCGGCCATTAGAAAAGCGGGGAGTACCGATAAAGAGAAGATTATCAGCGCCGGGGAAGGTCTGGAGCTTGATACTCCTTGGGGCCACATCAAAATTCTTAATTATTCCCACCGTGCAACAGTCCCAAACTTTATTGGCGTTACTGCTTACAGTCCCCAATATCCTTTTGCGATATTAAAAGATGTGAAGGTATACCAGGGTGAGAAGATTATGACTTCTGAAGATGCAGTTCGCAAAATGCGGGGCGAATAAGGCCGTCATCATCGATTTCGGGAGGAGAGATGCTCTTTAACCAGTTTTTTTCCGGGTTGATCTACGCCGCGCTCTTGTTTGTAATTGCTTCGGGATTGGTGTTGACCTTCGGTGCACTGAGAATCATCAACCTGGCTCACGCCTCTTTGTACATGCTGGCCGCCTACATGACGTACACTCTGGTTCACCTCTTTCCCGATGGGCCTTTCTACTTCTTCTTGGTGGTATTCGTTGGTTCTATTCTCACCGCTCTTCTTGGCGTTTTGATAGAGGTTTTGTTGTTGCGCCGTATCTATCATGCAGAGGAGCTTCTGCAGCTTGTACTGACGTTCGGAGTCGTCTGGATAATATCGGATGTCGTGAGGGGAGGTTGGGGGGTTGGTTTCCATGCGGTGCCGAGACCGCGGTTTCTCTCAGGATCCTTTACGCTATTGGGATATACCTCGCCTATGTATAACCTTCTCATCCTCCTGGCGGCCGTGGCCGTGGTCCTCGGCATCTGGTTCCTGCTGTACAGAACAAATGCGGGAATTGTGATTCGAGCGATGACCGACGATCCGGAGATGTCGAACAGCCTCGGCATCAATATCCCGATGTGGCGGACGATGATCTTCGCCTTGGGGTCCGGTTTGGCTGGCCTGAGCGGAGTCCTGGCCACTCCTTTGGCGAGCCTCGGTCCTGGAATGGATGCGAAGGTTCTGAATGATCTCTTTATTGTAATCATCATCGGAGGGATGGGTAGCTTCCCCGGGGCAATGATCGGGGCCTTCATTTTGGGCGAGTTAAACGCCTTTGGAGTTTTGATCATCCCCAAGTTGGCCCTCATCTTCGGGTTTCTTGCCATGGCCATCGTTTTGCTCATTCGACCCTGGGGACTCATGGGAAGACCGGAGGAATAGTGGAGAATATTCATCGTGATTTGAAACCCAGCAGATTTTCAGAAAGGAGCTTGGTATTCGGGGTGTTCATCCTTTTCTGTCTTTTTCCTCTTTTTCTTTCTCCCCGTTTCGTCTTCTTCTTTACCGAGGCCATGGTCTGGGTGCTCTTCGCTCTCAGTTACAATTTAATGGTGGGGCACACGGGAATGCTTTCCCTTGGACACACTGCCTTCTTCGGCTTAGGGGCCTATACCTTTGCCGTTCTGACGAGGAAAGCCCTGCTGCCCGGCACGATTGCATTAGCCGCCGTGCTGGGAGTTGGCTTCATCTCCAGCCTCCTGATCGGATTTTTCTGCGTTCGCCACAGGCGCATCTATTTTGCCTTCCTGACATTCGCATTTTGCCAGATGGTCTACGCTATCGTCTATTCGATGTACGATCTGACGGGTGGCGACGATGGATTGATCAGTGTTCCAGTACCCAAAATTCTTGCCTCCACGACGGGCGCCTATTACTTTATTCTTTTGATTACCATTGCCTGTCTCTTTTTACTATTGCGAATCACAAATTCTCCTTTTGGGTCGATTCTTCATGCCATCAGGGACAATCCGGAGAGAGCGGAATTCAGCGGGTTAAGAATAAGGAATTTCCGGCTTGCCTCATTTGTCATCGCCGGGTTCTTCGGTAGCATTGCCGGAGCGCTTTACACGATTCTGACAAAATCTGCTTTTCTTGAATATTTTGGCATCGAATTTATGGCCTTGATTCTTTTTTGCTGTCTCTTAGGGGGCGTCCATACGTTTTACGGTCCTGTGGTTGGCGCCATGATCGTGGTTTCTCTTGATAAATTATTAGGCAAATATACGCTGTACTGGGCAGCCGTGACCGGGGTCTGTGTGATCTTGATTGTCATACTTTTTCCGAAGGGTATCCTGGGATTCTTTAAGGAAAAAAGGGAAGGTGCCAGGGCGTAAAAAGGGCAGGACCATGGGGATCATTCTGAGAACAGAATCGTTGAGCAAGTCCTTCGGAGGTCTCAAGGCGATTGATCGGGTCGATCTCTTCGTTGAGGAAGGGGAGCTAAGAAGTGTCATCGGGTCCAATGGCGCCGGGAAAACGACTCTGTTCAACCTCATCACAGGATATTTCCGCAGTGACTCAGGAAAAATCATCTGGAGGGATCGGGAGATCACATCCTTGCCCGTTCCCGAAGTGACTTGCTTGGGCATCGCGAGGGTATTTCAGAGGACGAACACGTTCCTCAATCTCACGGTCTGGGAAAATGTGATGCTGCCGTTTTTGAGGGTCTATAAGCAGGGATGGAATCTATTGACACCAGTCCGTCGTCTGAATCAACGGGACGTGGAGGAGCTGGTTGAAGAAGTAGGGCTTTCTGAACAATTCGATCGCATTGCGAGCACCCTTTCTCACGGGCATCAACGGCGGCTGGAATTGGCCATCGCATTAGCCAATCGGCCTGCTCTTCTGTTGCTAGACGAACCAACCGCGGGGATGTCGGTCAGCGAGTGCACGGAAATGATGAGTCTCCTGATGAGACTGAATCAGAAACGGGGGCTGACCATTTTGCTGACAGAGCACGATATGAAAGTGGTTTTTTCGGTATCCCAAAAGATTACCGTCTTGCACTTTGGAAGGATTATCGCAGATGGTTCACCGGACGAGATCCGAAATAACGAAGAGGTTCAAAGGGTCTATTTAGGAGAGAGCGAATGACTCTTTTGGAGCTAAAAGACGTCCATATCTCTTACGGTCGCAGTCACATCATTTTTGGGATCTCCTTTGGCGTCATGTCTGGAAACGTGACCTCTCTATTGGGAAGGAATGGGGTCGGGAAGACGACCACCATTCGTGGCATCATTGGAATCACACCGCCTCTTTCCGGGACGATCAAGTTTGAAGGCGAGGATATTACCGGGAAGCCTCCCTTTGTGATTTCGCGGATCGGGATAGGCTATGTTCCGGAAGATAAGCGGATTTTTCGCAGTTTGAAGGTTTGGGAAAATCTGAAATTGGGTAGAATGAAAAACGAGACCGAGGCGGCCGGCTGGAGCATGGAGAGAATCTATGGTCTTTTTCCCATCCTGAAGGAGCGTTCTAACTATTGGGGCACGCAGTTGAGCGGTGGAGAGCAACAGATGTTGGCCATTGCGAGAGCCTTAATGGGCAACCCAAGACTGCTTCTTTTGGATGAACCCAGTCAGGGTCTCGCCCCGATTTTGCAAAGAAGATTGGCGGGGACGATCAAGACCCTAAGACAAGAAGCAATTACGGTCTTGCTGGCCGAACAAAGTTTACGCTTAGCCTCCGAGGTTTCGGATAAGGTGCACATCTTGGAAAAAGGAGCGCTGAAATTCGAAGGGACGATCGATGAGTTAAATGCGGATGAGAGTGTGAAGAGAGAATATTTGGCGGTTTGAGTTTGGTCTAACTGATATCAATGGACAAACAGAAATAAGCACGGAAGGAGGTGTCACATCAGATTACGAATTTATCCAAAGAGTGGAGATTCACACACAGAAAAATGAGAGAAAAGTGACAATCTGATTTCTTACCAGGAGGTATGACAATGGCAAAAAAGGGCCGATGGCCAAAGGCTATTTTTTATGATTCAAAGAGTACTTTATTTGATTGGTATCCCGTGTGGGTCAAAGCGTCTTCAAACATCCTCAAACACAATGGGAGCAACATAGACGGTGAAGAATTCATGCAGAAGTGGATGGATATCGGCTTAGGTGTCCACCACAAGGCCGCATTCGCCGGGTATCGAACCTTCACAGATATTCTAACGGAGGGTTTAGTCAATACTTTTAAATATTACGGCATCCCTGGGAGTCCCAATGATATTAGTTTTTTGGTAGACCTGTGGGATGAAGTTCAGCCTTTTCCTGACACCTTGCCCGCATTAACGAAACAGCAAAAGATGACGAAGATCCTCATTTTCTCCAATGTGGAGACAGAATATTTGGCAATGATGGTTAAAAAACTTCGCGGTTTCAAGCCTGACTTTGTAGGTGATATGGATCAGGCTAAGGCGCATAAACCGTCGCCTCGTGCATACTTTTGGGTATTGGAGAAGAATCACCTCGACGTCCAGGACGTGCTTTATTGTGCAAGACCTCAATGGGATGTGCAGGGTGCGATGGCAGTGGGCATGAAGGCTGTTTGGCTTAATAGAGCCCAATGGCGGGCTCAAGTTCAAGAAGAACTTGAAGGGATAAAACCAGACTATGAGGTAAAGGATCTTCATGGGGTCACCAAAATACTAGAATCAAATATCTGAGGCTAGATGGGGTATAGATTGGGAATCAGATGCTTAAACACTGCGCAAGAGAGCAATGCTGAGGTTCCCAAAAATGATGATGGATTCCCATTCCCGGCTGTAGCGTACGGGAATATACACGTCCCTGCGGGACAAATTGGACTTCCATCAGTCTTAGCAGACCCCAGCGGTTTCCATTTAGAAGATGGAGGTACATGTGAGGCTTCAACTTGATATATTCAATATCAAAGATATTCAGTTTGCCGGCCGGACCGCTATCAAGGATGGGGTGTTATATGTAGACCGCTCAGAGCTTCAGGAATTTCTCGGAGAGGATAAGAGACTGAGCCAAGTTGATGTTGACCTGACCCATCCGGGTGAAAAGTGCAGGATCATACAGGTTACCGATGTTGTAGAACCGCGGGCCAAGACCAATGGAGGTGTGGACTTCCCGGGAGCCCTGGGAAAGATAGGGACAGTTGGCCAAGGCAACACCTGTGTGTTGCGTGGCACTTCGGTTGTTATAAGCGAACACCGCAGAGCAAGAGATGCTCCTATGGAGCCTTCATTGCCCGGCCACGGAGCAGTCATCGATATGTCCGGAACCGGAGCAGCCCTGAGCGTTTATGGGAAAACCCATAACGTGGTGGTGGTGCCGCGGTCTGCAAATGGAATTGGCCTGCACGATTACCGAATTGCTCTCAAGATCGCTGGACTGAAAACAGCTGTTTATCTCGCCCAAGCTGGAAAGGGTTTAAAGCCCGACGAAATAGAAGTCTATGATCTTCCCCCCTCTTCGGGGACTCCCAAGGGACTCGAAGGCTTACCTAAGGTAGCTTACATCTTTCAATTTATCTCAGGTCAGTTTGAAAGCATACCCGGATATCCTATCTTATACGGCTGTGGTGCCGAGAGAATTGCCCCTACGATTCTGCATCCCAACGAAGTTCTAGACGGTGCGATTGTTACTCCGTATCGAACAATGGGCATGGAAGTATTCGGGCTTCAAAACCACTCCATCATTAAAGAGCTATACCGGAGGCACGGGAAGGATCTCTGTTTCGTGGGTGTTGTCATTACCGTCGCCCACGATATTGAACAGGAGAATGAAAGGGCCGCAACCATGGCGGCGAATCTGGTCAAATGGACGCTTGGAGCGGAGGGGGTAATCCTCACCAAGAGTGGAGGAGGAATCGACGAGGTGGCAATGGCTCTTACCGCTCAGCGATGTGAAGAACTCGGAGTTAGGACTTTCCTCGCATTGGTCCATTATCCAACGATGCTCAGCGGTGGCGATAACACCACCTTGTTTAATGTCCCTGAGGTGGATGCGATCGTCAGCCTGGGGACTCCACATGCTCGTATCACATTACCTCCTGTTGAAAGGGTTATTGGGAAGCCAATCGACCTGGAGGAAGGACCTCTCGCGAGCGGCGAGATAAAGACCACCCTGCATACAGTTAGAGGAGTAATAAGTCAAATAGGAAGTTCGGGACTCATCGCGGTTCAATCTTAATTTGTTCGGCTATTCCATATCGGATCGCATGCAGGGGCATGCAAAACAGGAGAACAGAAAAATGGGAGCAGAAGTCTTAAGGATCGTCCAATATCTGAATCAGTTCTTCGGGGGAATAGGCGGTGAGGATAAGGCGCATGTGGGGCCCCAGGTAAAGTCCGGCCCGGTTGGCCCCGGTAGGGCTGTCCAGGAGGCTTTAGGCGAACGAGGGGAAGTCGTCGCCACGATCATTTGCGGAGACAACTATTTTGCGGAGAGAATTGAAGATGCAACAGCCGAGGTGATCAATCTGCTTAGATTTTATCAACCGGATGCGGTAATTGCAGGCCCTGCTTTTGATGCTGGGCGCTACGGTATCGCTTGTGGCGCTTTATGCAAGGGAGTCAAGGATCAACTGGGTGTTCCGGCAGTCACTGGAATGTTTAGGGAAAACCCCGCCGTCGATCTTTTCAGAAAGCATGTGTACATCATAGAAACTGAGGATTCCGCAAGAAGAATGTCTGAGGCAGTATCCCAGATGGTCAAGATCGTTCTCAAGCTAGTGGGCAAGGAAAAAATCGGCAAACCGTCTGTGGAAGGTTATTTCTCTCAAGGATATCTTGAAAACGAGATTTCGGATCGGCCGGGAGCTGAACGCGTCGTTTCCATGTTATTGGCCAAGCTTCATGGACAGTCATTTAAATCGGAGGTTTCTCTTCCAAAGTATGATCGAGTAGAGTTAGCCCCCGGCATAAAGGATCTTCGCTCAGCGACGATTGCCCTGGTCACAGATGGCGGTCTGGTGCCTAAGGGAAATCCGGACAGAATTGAAGATAGGGCGGCCACGCGCTTTGGTGTTTACAGCCTCGAAGGAAAGGATGCTCTTGACCCTAACGACTATGAAGTCAATCATGTCGGATACACTCCCGTATTCGTCCTCCAGGATCCTCATCGTCTGGTTCCAGTGGATGTCATGAGGGATTTGGAAAAAGAAGGCGTCATTAAGAAACTTCACGAGAAGTTTTATTCTACTACGGGGGCAGTGAATATTGTCGAGAATGTCAAAAAAATGGGGCAAGCGATAGCTAAGGAACTTAAAAACGAAGGGGTGTCTGGCGTTATTCTCACATCCACTTGAGGAAGCAGCACGCGCTGCGGTGCAGTGCTTGCGAAAGAGTTGGAAAGGGTTGGGTTGCCTACTGCCCAAGTCTGTACCCTCACACCCGTAGCTCTCATGGTGGGTTCTAACAGAATTGTACCTGCCTCCAGCGTTGTCCATCCGTTAGGAGATCCTCATCGGGATCCAAAGGCCGAAAAGATATTCCGCAGAGGTATTGTAGAGGAAGCTCTAAGAGCTTTGCAGCTTAGAGACGACTAACAGTGGATGTTCTATGGGGCTGTGAGGTAAGCTCAAGTCGCATGGGCGCAGACAGGATCCGACAAGATCGGTTGAAATTTTGAGGTTGCCGTGCCTTCGCAAAGGTGAAGCCACATCAATTCGAGTTGATATCGTGGCTGTAAAAAGGTCTGGTCTAGTGAATGATGGGGGTCAGAATGGATCGTGTAAGAGGGAAAGTGGCAATCGTTACAGGAGCGGGTAGGGGCCTGGGGAGCGCTATCGCTTCGCTATTGGCGAGAGAAGGAGCAAAAGTCATTGTCACTGACATCAATGCGGTTAATGGAAACAATATCGCTGAAGAAATAAGAATGGGAGGTGGAGAGGCCCTCTTTATGAAACATGATGTGACCAAGGAAAGCGATTGGGTAGAGGTAATACGGGTGGCTGTGGAGCGGTATGGCAAGTTGGATATTCTCGTCAATAACGCAGGAGTGCAGGTATGGAAAAGTATTGAAGATACGTCATTGGATGAGTGGCGATGGCTCATGAGTATCAACCTGGACGGTGTTTTTTTAGGCACGAAATATGCGATGGGAATAATGAAAAAGAGTGGAGGGGGTTCAATCATTAATATGTCCTCGGCAGTCGGTATTATCGGTGGTTTTAATAGCTCGGCATACCAGGCAAGTAAGGGTGGGGTGCGAATATTTACCAAGGCCGCTGCTCTGGAGTGTTCGAAGGCGGGCTACGACTACAACATTCGAGTGAACTCTGTCCATCCCGGTGTAATCAAAACATCCATGGTGGAAGAGCTTCTCAAAGATGCAGATAAAATGAGGACAGCATTGAATTGGCATCCCATCGGACGTTTTGGTGAACCAGAGGATATTGCTTATGGTGTCCTTTATCTGGCGTCTGATGAGTCCAAATTCGTTACCGGAGCCGAGCTGGTCATCGATGGGGGCTGGACGGCCCATTAATGGGAGACAAAGGGACGAGTTAATTAGTGTCTGTCCATAAACTTCTTTCGCCGTCATCCTGGGTTTGATCCTGGATCCAGAATCTTATGAAGATACTACATTCTGGCCTTTGCTGGAACGATGAGACGTGTGCTTATACGGGTAACGGCATGGGGATGAAAGTCCCTTACAGGTCTTGATGACAGAAACTGTTAGCCGAAGGAAGGGCGCATATCGTGAGGTAAGGTCTGAAAGAAGCCGCCGCACCAAGAGGGCCACTGGTTTTGGAGCGGGTGAATTGGTCCTTTGGTGCGGGGTTTTGGCCCCAAAGGGCCGTCTGGAACGGCACCATAGGTTTGCTGTGGGGTTTCATGGATCAGGCTTTCGTAATCTCGAAGGAAAGCTGGCTGTCGTCATGTTTGAGAGGCCTGACAGTTGCGTCCATGTCCACACCATTGACTGCTAACTCTCTCATCAAAAACCTCCCCTTCTTTCGTCAAGAATTTTCAAGAATTAATGAGAGTTCATTTCTTCGTCAAGTTGTTTTTTTCTAATTTTTTGATATTTCCATACGGCCTGGTTATGGTCTTCAATATTAGAAGAGAAATAGTGGGATCCATCGTTCTTGGAAACAAAGTAGAAATAAGGAACAGGAGCAGGATAGAGGGCGGCAAGAATGGAGTCTTTTCCAGGGTTACAGATGGGCGTCGGAGGAAGACCGCTCCTGAGATAAGTATTGTAGGGAGTGGACTTCAACAAATGTTCTTTGGTCAGATTTCCATTAAAATTTTTAATTCCATAAATCACGGTGGGGTCACTTTGAAGAGGGATCTTCTTTTTTAAGCGATTGTGGAACACAGCGGAGATGAGAGGTTTCTCTTCAGGCAAAGGGGTTTCTTTTTCAATAATGGAGGCTAAGATGACCGCCTCTCTTTGAGTGATTCCCATTTGAGAGGCTCTGCTTTGAAGTTCTGGTCCAAAGACTTTTTTAAACTGATGGACCATCATTTTAACCACTTCTTCTGGGGCCATCTCTTTGATCAAGTGATAGGTGTCGGGGAAGAGGTAGCCCTCCAATGTTGATAGAGTATCCCCTTGGGTAGAATCAGAGAGGCCAAGGGAAAGGGCGAAAGCCGATGAGGATGCCTTTTGAAGGAATGCTTCTTTTTCCACAATGCCTAAATCTCCTAAATATTCGGCAATTTGAGAAAGAGTATAGCCTTCAGGGATGGTGACCATATGAAGCTTCACCTGTCCCTTGACAAGAACATCTAATACCTCCAAAGGGAGCATCCTCGTATGGAATTCATATTCTCCTGCTTTGATCCCGGCCTTTTTGCCAAGTAGGGTGGCTATCCCGATAAAAAAATGTCTATTTCTGATGATCCCCTCTTGCTCGAGCATCGTTGAAATCTTTTTGAGGTGCATCCCCTTTTTAATAGTGATGACCTTGGCCAATGAAGTTTCAGAGGGAGGTCTGAAAAGAAGCCAAAAGAGGAAGAAGAGAATGAAGAAGATAAGGAGGAAGCCCAAGGAGATAAAAAAGGCTTTATGTCGAGACAAAAGGTTCATCATTCCGTTTCCCGCTCCGATTAAGGAACCCCTGGAGAATAAGAACAGCAGCTAACTTGTCGATAACCCCCTTCCTTTCTTTTCTGGAGAGATCAGCCTCCAATAAGATCTTGGAGGCTTCGACAGTTGAAAGACGTTCATCCCATGTCAACATGGGAAGACCGATCTTTTCCCGGACGGTCTTTATCCATTGGAAAACCATTTCTGCCTGTTTTCCTATTGTTCCATCCATATTTTTAGGAAGACCGACCACGATCTTATCAATCTTATATTGGGTAATAATGAGTGAAATTTCCTTTAAATCCTCTTCCATTGAGTTCCGTTTTATCGTTTTGAGACCTTGGGCTGTCATTCCCAATTCGTCACTGATCGCCACCCCAATAGTACGGGAGCCAATGTCCAAGCCCATAATTCTCATGGGTTTTTATCACTCATTTGCCTTGAATTGTCAAGAATCTATTCGCCATAGTTTTTAGGCTTTATTAATTATTTAATAAATACAATATGTTGAAGCTAAAATACTCGCGTTAAATTTAT
>Ga0187771_10003246_pt1 | contig 11345 bp, 4 predicted proteins | sample 0116_SJ02_MP15_1_FD_133139 | JGI IMG/M metagenome (GOLD analysis project Ga0187771, IMG submission 133139) | Tropical peat soil microbial communities from peatlands in Department of Meta, Colombia - 0116_SJ02_MP15_10_MG | ecosystem: Environmental > Terrestrial > Soil > Wetlands > Peat | place... | reverse complement strand
TTCTTGATTATAGGATATGCAACATACTGGGTAGTGCCCGGCGGCACCGTGGTTTCAATCAGCACCAGGCATTCGGGGCCGATCTTTTCCCCGATCACCTTCAGACAATGCTCCAAAGCCGCTATATCAGCGCGGCCCTGCCGAACGTTCCCAAGCGTCTCTTTCTGATAGTCGCATTGTACGTCAACCACCACCACGTCGGCCATCGAAAGCACTTCGTAGGTATAAGTGGCTATGAGTGTCTTTTTTTCCTTTACGCACCTGTGGATAAGAGGCCCCACTTCCGGATCTTCGGCCTCGACGGGCGCGATTCCCCGATTGAGATACTGAATCTTCCAGAACGACCTGCTGGAAGGTCGCTGCATTCCGATCACGAACTTGCACGGTTCCCCGGTGGTTTTGTCCGATGAATCCGCCACGACCCCGGCCATTACGGCCCCAACGAACCCCACACCCATCACCACCACAATCTCTCGCCCCAGTCGCCGCTGTTGCTCGACAATTTTGCCCACTCTGGCAGATTCAGTTTCGTGGTCGGATATGGTTGGGATCGGGAAAACCTCGCCGGCCGGGCATGTCGAGTAAAGGTCGTTTTGAGACTCCAGTTGCTCGGACGCTTCCTTTTGCATTTTCTTCTCTTCCTTTCCCGGTAAACGAAATAGGCAAAGAGCCGATGTGCAAGTGAGCGAATATATACCAGGGAGTCCCTGTTGCGCAAGACAAGAACAAATTTGCCGCGGGACCATCCTCAGAGTGGCAAAGAACTTGCACCTTCAAGAGCCGAAAAAGTCGATTCCGGAATGGGACTGGGGGAAAACAGGGATTCGCGGACACAAAAGAGCGAAAACCTTTCATTCATTCCTGTAATTCGAATTACCGAAGGAGCAGTTATGAAACGCTCTGCGCATGTGATCATCACGGCGATTCTTCTCGCGATTCCCTGCCTTTGCGCGGCAATGGACTTTCAGCCCCTGGATCCCGAAATGACTGCCAGGATACAGGCATTGAAGGAAGAGGTCAAGGCGCAGGGGGGCACCTATGAGGTCAGCTACTCCGCTGCGATGGACAAGAGTATAGAGAGCCTTGCCACATTAAAGATCCCGCAGGGGTGGAATAAAAGCGATGCGCCGTCGGTTTCGATGATCGGATCGACTGTCAAGAGTCTTCCTGCATCCTGGGATTGGCGCAAGCAGAAAGGCGTCACGCCGATCAAGAACCAGGGAGACTGCGGCAGTTGCTGGGCATTTGGCACCGTCGGGCCTCTGGAGTCTCTGATCCTTATAAAGGATCGCGTGAAAGTCGATCTTTCCGAACAATACCTTGTCTCTTGCAACGTCAATGGCTGGAGCTGCGATGGGGGGTGGTTCGCCCACGACTACCACATGAATCTGGATGGTCAGGACAACAACGGCCCGGGAGCGGTCTACGATGCCAGCGACCCTTATACTGCAACCAGTTCAGCTTGCGGAAGAAAATACAAGCATCACTACAAGATCAGCAACTGGGCCTATATAAAAAGCGAGATCGCCGTTCCGACCGTTGAGGCAATCAAACAGGCCATTTACACATATGGACCGATTAGCGCGGCGGTTTACGCCGGACCAAAGTTCCAGGCTTACGGGGGAGGCATTTTCAACACCAGTGAACACGGCAAGTATAACGGCGAACAGGTGCCGATTAACCACGCCATCGTACTGGTCGGCTGGAATGACGATCTTGGAACTGATAAGGGCTACTGGATACTTCGCAACTCCTGGGGCACATCCTGGGGTGAGGCAGGATACATGCGCATCCGGTACGGTGTAAGCCAGGTAGGCTACGCGGCAAACTTCATCGAATATGCCGGTGGAAGCACCGGCTCTTCTCCTCCTCCGGTTGTCCAGCTGCCGGACCTGAGCGGCTTCTTTACGAACGTCAAAAGCGCCGATGCGGGTAAAATCCTCACCGGGACTCTTGTGGTGGACAACATGGGCCTGGCGGCCAACACAACTAATTTCCGGGTCCTTGTCTATCTATCCAACGATAGGGTTTCCAAGACCTCCCTGTTGGGGTCCGAAACCTTAACGGTTGAGATTAAACCCGGATACGGCGTAGCTCTCCCGATCGATTTCAGCTCCTCGACCTCAGTCATAGGGAAATATTTGATGGCAGTTATCGACCCCGACCACACCGTGCCTGATTCGAATAGAGACAACAACGTTGTTGTATCGAACGTGGTTCAAGGGAAGTAGAGACAAATCTAGGCCGCTGCGAAGGCTTTGAAAAAAGTGTAACAAAAGACGCCGTCAGGCCCTGTTGTCCTGTAGAGGTCGCGTATTCCTTTGTCGAAGGATTTTCGATCGATTATCCCCGCTGATACGGCTTTTTCCCTAACACCCTCTATCATCGCGGTGAAGGTGTTCCTCGTGAAGCCTTCTACCAAATGGGGCCTGCTGGAATCGACGTACACCATGCGGGGCGAAACACGGCAGCTTGTGAACCCGGCCTTTGTCAGCAGGGGATAAAGTTCCCTTCCGATGAGCGCGTTGCCGCCCGCCTGAGCCTGAAGAACAATCTGGCAGTTTATTGCCCTGCGAGCGTCCTGGCTTTCAGGATAAAAATAAACCGAGCCGTGATCCCCTTCGATAACGGTGATTGTGCCGCCGGGTTTTATGACATTTTTCAGACACTTCAAAGCTTCGACCGGATTTGCCAGGTGTTCGAGCACGAAGCAGAGGAAGACGTGGTCAAAGGAGGCTGCTTCAAAAGGCAGCTTGAAGATGTCTCCTTTTTGCAAGGTCACATTTGTGACGCCTTCTGAATCCAATTTTTTTCCAGCCTCGGCCAGGGACGATTCGGACACGTCGATGGCAGTAATGTGCGCACCCCGGCTCTTTCGGGCAAGCATGAACGTTTGGGCCCCGACCCCGCATCCGGCTTCCAACACACGGCTCCCGGCCGGGAAGGAGGAGTCCGAATGAAGCAGTTCGGCCAGGGTAGAGGCCTGGTCCTGGAGCCGAATGCATTCCCGCGAATTGTATCCGTGCACATATACTTTTTTCATGAGCTAATGACTCCACAAAGTTTTTCATTGCACCTTTTTGTTCATGGTATAATAACCAATAAAATTAACCTTGCATGAATCTTTATGACACATTATCCTACCCGAACCGCAATTCAAGCCGGCCCTTATCCCGCTTTGCAGCGTGTGCTTTTATTGTGGTTTAAATATTTGTAATTTTTTTTGCGAGAGTATTTTGTTGTCGTCCGGAGGTTGGTTTCTCAGTGTTTTAAGCTGATCTTTCAACGCAAGGGGAGGGCAATGAAAAGATCATCCGGTTGGTTTGTTATATTGAGTGTTCTATCTGTCCTGGCCGCAGGGCTGGCTTTAGCGGGCCAGGCGCATGCGGCGGGCCCGGTCACGTTGCCGCGAGCAGCGGAGCCCGAAATGAGGCCGCCGGAATTTGAGCTGAGAGAGCAGTTGCAGCCGGCCCCCGAGTTGAAAGTGCCCGAATCAGCGCCTGCGCGCGCACCGGCCGGCGCTGAAAATATGCTTTTCGTCCTTAAGGGTCTGGACATTGAAGGGGTAACAGCTTACCCGAGGGAGGTGATCGAAGGAATTTACCGGAAGCGCATCGGCACCGAGGTTTCATTGGCGCAGGTTTATGATATTGCCGATCAGATTCAGCGCCGCTACCGCAAGGACGGCTATTTTCTTGCCCGAACAATCATACCCGCACAAACTGCTTCCGAAGGCCGGCTGCGGATAGAGGTGTTAGAAGGCTACATCAGCGATGTCCGGGTCGAGGGAGAAGCCGGCCCCGTTACAAACCTCGTTAAAGAATATCTGAAAGGTCTGCCCGCTGATCGACCGCTAAAACTGAAGAGTCTCGAACGGTATCTGCTGCTCACCAACGACATCCCGGGGGTGGTCGCCAAAGGAGTGCTGCGTCCCTCGCCTGATAAGGTCGGTGCGGCGGAGCTGATCGTCACCGTGGAGAGGCGTCCCTTCAATGCCGTATTATCCATGGACAATTACGGCAGCTCTTACACCGGAACATGGGAAGCAGCTGCTAACGTGTCCGCCAATTCTTTCACGCCGTTTGGGGAGAACTTGACTTTAAGCGGGCTTTTAAGCGAGCCTTTTGATTTCAGTTCGAAAAATCAAAGGGTCGGAGAAGTGCGTTTTTCGATGCACCCCTGGACGAACGGTTTGTACTTCAAGATGACCGCCTCTTATGGGCAATCCAACCCTGGCGGCAGCCTCGCCCCATTGGACTCTATCGACACCAGGCTGTTGATTAGCCCGGCCGTAGGCTATCCAATAATCAGGTCACGCGACTGCAACCTTTATGTAGAGATGGGGTTCGATTTCATAAACAGCGACACCAATGTGTTCAGCAGCGTGCCATTTTCACGGGATAAATTGCGCGTGCTGTATTTGACCGCTTTTGGAGACGTCAAAGACGAGTGGGGCGGCACCAGTTTTGCGAGCTTCGGCCTTCGCGAGGGACTACCCGTTCTTGACGCAAGCCAATCCGGCGACCCTCTCCTTTCCCGCCAGGGAGCAAGCGGTGAATTCACGACAATCAACATGAAATTATCCAGGCTGCAGCCTATCTACGGTCCTTTCTCACTGCTGGTTAAAGCCGCCGGGCAATATGCCTTCAACGAAGTGCTCATGGACGAGGAATTCGGCGTCGGAAGCTTGAATTTCGGTCGTGGCTACAACCCCTATGAACTGAGCGAGGACAATGGCGTTGGAGTTACCGGCGAGCTTCAGTACACGCGGGCGGTCAAGTGCAGGTACCTGGATTGTTTTCAATTATTCGGCTTCTGCGATTTTGGCCAGGTATGGGACCGCAGGACGGGAGAAAGCGCTTCTCTTACTTCGGCCGGCGGCGGCCTGCGAACCTGGTTTTCCCGCTGGCTTTCGACAGAACTAACAGCAGCTCAGCCCCTCGACGAAAGCCAGCGCGCCGGCAATACGAGGAATCCACAGGTCTTGTTTCAAGCCATAGCAGCTTTTTGAGAAATGCAGCGTCCGGTATGCGCCTTATTAGACAGGAGGAAGATGCAATGAGTACACGAGAGAAATGGGGACTTCGTTGGGTTGCCGCTATTCTCAGGCGCCTGATGCTTTTTGCATGCCGTTGTCTTTTGGCGTGCGTGCTTGCCGTCTGCATCTTCGTCCTCGCCGTTTCGCCGCCCTTGTGGGCTAACCCGACGGGAGGCAAAGTCACGGCGGGCTCGGCGACCATCGCCCAGAAGCCAAAAGTCACCACTATCGATCAGACCACGGAGGATGCGATAATAAACTGGAACGGTTTCAGCATTGCGAGCGGCGAGCTGACTCAGTTCATTCAACCAAACAGCGGCGCCATTACACTCAATCGGGTTATCCAGAACGACCCGTCGCAGATTTTCGGTCAGTTAAAGGCTAACGGCCAGGTATGGCTGGTGAATCCGAACGGGGTCTTTTTCGGCCCCAATGCCAAGGTGGATGTGGCCGGAATTCTTGTCACTACGGCCGATATTAAGAATAATGATTTTATGGCCGGCCGTTATAATTTTTCCATTCCATCGCCCAATTCAAAGGCGTCGGTGACCAACCAGGGAACTATCTCCATCAAAGACGCCGGCCTCGCTGGGTTGGTTGCGCCCCATGTTCGTAATGACGGCATCATACAAGCCCGCCTTGGCCAGGTCGTGCTGGGGGGCACGCCGACTTTCACCCTGGATTTCAATGGCGACGGCCTTATCAAGTTTCAAGCCACCTCCAAGGTCGTGCAGAGCGATCCCAATAATCCGCTTGTCGCCAACACGGGCACAATCAAGGCCGACGGCGGCACGGTGCTGGTCACCGCCAATGCCGCGGCGGGAGTGGTGAATGAAGCCATAAACGTGGGTGGGCTGGTTGAAGCGCGCAGCGCATCCATGAAGGACGGGGCCATAGTTCTAAACGGCGGCGACAGCGGCGTAGTCGATGTCGCCGGGACCCTTGACGCCTCCGGGACGTCCGCGGGGCAGACGGGCGGTTCGATAAAGGTGCTCGGAGAAAAGGTCGCCCTCGATGACGGCGCCAGGCTCGATGCCTCCGGCGATGCCGGAGGAGGGCAGGTGCTGGTTGGCGGAAACTTCCATGGAAGCGGGCCCGAAAAGAACGCCACGAGCGTATACGTCGCCAAGAATGCCGAGATCGATGCCGACGCGCTGACCAGAGGCAATGGCGGCAAGGTGGCCGTGTATTCCACCGGACTGACGGATTTCAACGGAACGATTTATGCCAGGGGCGGTCGCAAAAGCGGCGACGGCGGCATTGTGGAGGTTTCCGGCCAGACTGTAAATGACAACGGTCTGGCATGGTTGACGGCCCCGAAGGGCAGGACAGGCACTCTTTTTCTGGATCCATTAAATTTTACCATCTCGCCAGGAGGTAACGAAACCGGGGCTCAGGTCAGCACCCAACTCGCTTCAGCCAACGTATATATCGATGCGAGTTCAACTATAACCGTGGATGACCTCGTTAACCCCATCCAGTGGAGCAACTCGAACATTTTAACTCTCAAGGCGGGCGGAACCATTAATGTGGATTCAACAATAAATGGATTATATAACGGCGGCTCTGGAATTGTGCGGCTCAATGCGCCCACAATCGCCGAGTCCGCCTTGGGGGTTATTGCCGCCAACGGCCTGGGATTGGAAGCCACTGCCGCCACACTCAACGGAACTAATACCGTCAACACGCTTGCGGCCAATGTCATCGATGGGCTTACTTATACAAATACCAGGGGATTCACCGTCGGGACCGTTGCTGCCGATCTCGAACCTGGACACGGCGCACTATCGAGCTTGAGCGGCATAACAACAAATGGCAATGCCGTCAATTTGACCGCGCAAACCGGTGATCTGACCGTTGGCAATGCGATCACCACTACGCCGACAACACCCAATACCGCGGGCGGGGGAATAAGTCTTACAGCGACTGCAGGCAATGTGAACATCCAGAACTCGGTCGACGCGAGGGGCAGCGGGACCGGCGTATCGGGCGACGTATCGCTTACAGCGCGCTCGGGGGGGATCTCCGATGCGGGCACTGCGGGCGGGATATACGCCAATTGGTTGGACCTTATTGCGGGCCGAGAAATTGATCTGACCAATGGGGCCAACAATGTCCTAAGCCTGCAGGCGAACGCCACCGGCAACATAAGCTATGCTCAGTCAGCCGGCTTTTCCGTCCGACGGCTTATCTCCGGAGGCGATATTCTTCTCTCTTCTGGTGGATTGGTCTCACAACCCGGGCGCAGCGCGATCTCAGCGGTTGGCCTCGACCTTGAGGGGACCGGGTCCTATCATCTGCTTGATCCTTCAGGTCTCAATGCGATAACCACCCTGGCCGGAAACGTGGGTGGGGACGTTTATTACACTCAGAACGGCGGGTTCGATATCGGCACGGTCGGCAACAGGGTCGGGCTTACCTCCGGGGGCAATATCGTTCTTTCCTCCGGTGGAGCGGTCACCCAGAGTCAGTCGATCGTCGCGGCAGGACTCGACCTCCAAGGGAACGGCTCATTTGATTTCAACAATCCCACAAAGACGAACTCAGTCGCTACGCTTGCAGGTGACATGGAAGGCAACGTCACTTATGCACAAAGCGGGGTGCTTGTCATCGGCACAGTTGTAGACACAGGGATAACCGGCAACGGCAATGTCGTTGTTTCGTCCGGTGCAACGGGCGCCAAGGGCGGACTCGAGTTGGCCACTGGCTCTTTCATTGATACCTCGGGCAGTGTTACGCTGGCTACCTCAGGGGCGTTCACCAACAACGCCGGAAGCAGCGCGATAGTGGCGCCCAGCTGGCTGATCTACTCGGCCGCCCCTGGCAAGGATACGTTTGACGGGATTATTCCTGCTTTCGTTCAGTACAACGCTCCCTACTTCACCTCGAACGGCATTCCCACTCCTCCCGTTGCGGCCGGCAACGGCTTCCTCTATTCCTACGCCCCAGTGCTCAACGCTTCCTTGACAGGCACGGTGAGCAAGGTTTACGACACGACGAATACAGCTACCCTGACAGCGGCCAATTTTGCCGATGTCAACGGTACACTGACCGGAGTGATCGCCGGTGACACGGTAACTTTGATCGCAGTGCATCCATCGCTTACAGGCGCCTACTCTGACCCAAATGCAGGAACGCACAAACTGGTTACGGATACATTGACCGGATTTGACATTAGAGCGTCAACCGTCATTAGCGGAACCACGGTAATTGCATATGGGTATAGCCTCGGTACGGCTTCAGGAAATGTCGGCACTATCACGCCGGCGCCGTTGACCATCTCCTCGGTACGCGACACCAAGGTTTACGATGCAACAACGGCGGCCACGGGCGCCATACCGAGGGTGATCGGTCTCCTGGGAACTGACAGCGTAACCGGCCTAAGCGAGGTGTTCGCCTCAAAGAATGCCGGCATTTGGCAAATGTTGGTGAACGGGTACACGATAAACGACGGCAATAGCGGGAAAAATTACACCGTCACCATAAACGACACTGCCAGGGGCACGATCGATCCGGCTAAGCTGACCATCTCCTCGGTAAGCGACACCAAGGTTTATGATGCAACAACGGCGGCGCCGGGCGCCATACCGACGGTGATCGGTCTGCTGGGAGGCGACACCGTAACCGGCCTAAGCGAGGTGTTCGCCTCAAAGAATGCCGGCACCCGGCGAATGATGGTGAACGGGTACGCGATAAACGACGGCAATGGCGGGAAAAATTACACCGTCACCATAAAAGACAATGCCAGGGGCACGATCGATAAGGCGCCTCTTGTGATAGACGCCAATAATGCGGGTCGTGAATTCGGGGAAGTGAACCCGGTTTTTACCGCATCCTTTTCCGGATTCAAACTAAACGACAATGCTTCCGTTGTCAGCGGCCTCCAGATTTCAACCAACGCCAACCAAAATTCACAGCCGGGACAATATCTCATCATCCCATACGGTGCGACAGCCGAAAACTACCGTATCAAGTTTGTCGACGGCACTCTCACCGTCACTCCATCACCTCTGGGACCGGTTCTCCATTCTACCACGCCCACCCCTCCACCATATTACGCCAGTGCCTCGACTGCTGAAATATCGCCCCTGGGCTGGTCCCTGATCCCGTGGCGGGATGCTTCGTTTGGCGGTGCGGTCTCGGATGCTGAGCTTCTCTTTGCCAACGACGGCAACCTGGAGCTTTGGAGCGTTTTGGGGCAATAGGTGAGAGAGATCGAGCATTGAACCAGTGCTTAAGGATGACATTACGATGGGAGTCTTTAGAGGCAGAACGACCCGGTTTTCAGACCGTGCGCGGATAAAATGCTTTCTGCTCGGCGCCGTTGGGATTTTCATATTGGCCGCCGGTCAGGATTCGCTCGGCGCCGGTAATTTAACCTTTGACGTCGGTATGAACCAGATTGGCGAAGCTTGCAGAGTTGTCCCATCACTTGAAGGCCCCAATGCCCCCGGGGTTCAGGCCGCTTGGGATGTAATTTGCGGCAAATGGGAAGGGCCGAGCGCCAAAATCTTCGTCGTGAAGGGTGGGACGCCCGCCAGGGACCTCGCGACTCTAGGCTGGTGGCGCAACAGGCTGGCATCCTTTGCAAGTTGCGGCCAGCCCGTATCGACCGGCATTCTGGATGGAGTTCAGGCCGTTGCGCTCGACTGCAAACTCCGCCCCGGCGGGTGGCCGTACCAGGCACTGGCCGCAAGTCTGGACAACCATGGATATCTTGCCTATGGCATTCCGGCCTCATACCCCGTGGTGGAACGGGCCATTGGGGTCCTTTCCGGGAAAGTTGCCCGATCCAGGGCTACCGAACAGGGCGTGCCTTCTGCGGAGCTCAAGCGGCTGGAACCAACGCTGGCCAACGCAAAATACAGCGCAGGCGATCTTAAAGCCTACCGGGACCTGTTGTGGCGGGGGCAGTATTATAACTTTCAGGGCAACTACGCAGAGGCGGAAAAAAGATATGACCGGGCAATGGAGCTGGAACGTAAACTGGCGCCAGGAGGAATTGGCAATCAGTGTTTTGTGTCCATGCACATCGCGCTTGAGCTTAGCAACCAGGAGCATTTCAATCTTGCCGAGGCGACTTTCAAGCAGGCGCAATCTCTTGTCCAAAAGTCGGCGGAACCTGATGTAGAAGAGGCGCGGCTTACCGGATACCGGGCAATTCACATGGCAAATTTGGGGAAAAAGAAGGAGGCTCTGGACCTGGCGCGCAAAGCTACGATGCTGCGCCGTGAACTGGCCCGCCAGTACGGTTACATGGGGCCTGCCGGTCCCGGGTCGGCCCAGGTCTCCTCTGTCGAGCAAACGGAGAGCATGAAGGCAGGCGCGGCCAACGCGCCCAGCGAAAGGACCGAGGCGGTCTTCGGCGATCTTGTCCAGAGTCTGACTCTCGAAGCCGCCATGCTGATAGACCTGAAGGAGTTGGACAAGGCGGGCGGTGTGCTCCGGGAGGCTGACAAGGTCATAAATGAAGAATCTCGCCTGCCAAAGCGCTGGATGTGCCAGGTTATGCTCCTCCAGGCTCGGATCGCTGAGCTGGGTGGGAACTGGCAGAGAGCCGAATCTTTGCTGGTATCCGCAATTGACATTCAGCGCTCACTCTACATCGATTCGCGCAATGAAGGATTGGCCCTGGCTGAGCTTGGCCGGGTTTACGCCGCACAGGGCCGCACAGACAAGGCGCTCGAGGCTTTTCGGAAGGGATTCGACATAGTCAACAGGGCTCAATGGCCTATTAGCATCGATGAGGCTAGCCCCTTCTTTCATGTGAGTCTCCTGGAGGCGAAAGCCCATCCGGACCGTCGGGATAAAATTTTTGGGAATATGTTCGAAGTCGCGCAGATGGCGCGTGGAAGTGTTGTTGCTGAATCCATGGCAATGACAGTTGCGCGCCTTTCTGCCGGAAATGATGCGGCGGGCGCCGCAATTCGCGATTTGCAGGACTCGCTGTATGCGCGGGACAAAGCGCGGGAAGCGCTGACGCTTGCCCAGGCTGACGCCAAGACGCTCTCCATCCAGATTGACGAGCTTGAAAAAAAGTATGCGGACCTCAATAACAAGATTGAAGGTCTGGAACGCGAGGTCCAGGTCGCCGCTCCAACTTATAACCAGGTGCTCGACAGAAAGGTCCCGGCGCGTGATGTCATTGCCGTCTTGCGGCCCAATGAGGCGCTTAGCGTGATCCTGCTGGGCAAGGAAGGTTCGTTTGTATTCTTTGTCGACCCTGATGGCATTGCGGCATACGAAACCGACCTGACGGAATCCCGGGCAGCGGAACTCGTTAACAAAATGCGCCAGGCGGTTGAAC
>Ga0187771_10003245_pt1 | contig 11347 bp, 10 predicted proteins | sample 0116_SJ02_MP15_1_FD_133139 | JGI IMG/M metagenome (GOLD analysis project Ga0187771, IMG submission 133139) | Tropical peat soil microbial communities from peatlands in Department of Meta, Colombia - 0116_SJ02_MP15_10_MG | ecosystem: Environmental > Terrestrial > Soil > Wetlands > Peat | place... | reverse complement strand
GCGCCTATCGCGGCGCCCATTTCTGTGATGCGGTCCGTGCCAAAGGTGGCTCGCCGCGTATTGTCGCGACTGCCATGTGGGCACGCGACGAGCAGCAAACGCTGGCCCGGCTCGATGCCTGGATGTAAATCGGCGGCGAACCAGGTCCCTTGAGCTAACCGCAGCAATTCCTTGTGGTGAATAGCAAAATCGTTGTGGGGTGGGGTCCCAATCGGCGCCGATCGGGACCCCGGCCCGATAGGAATTTTTCGATTACCTTCAGAGCGTTACTGCCGATAGCTACAGCAACCTGACCCCTGGCCGATTTACAGCCCGGCTCGACGAAGTTCTCGAGGATGTCGGCACGAAAACGCTTAAATATCTCTACGACTTCGGCGACGGCTGGGAGCACACGATCAAGATCGAGCGTCTCATCGATCCAGAGCCCGGTCAGCTATATCCGCGCCTGATCAAGGCTAGCGGACATTGCCCGCCAGAAGATGTGGGCGGTCCGTGGGGCTACGCCGAACTGCTGGAAGCGATCGACGATCCCACACACGAACGCCACGCCGACCTTGGTGACTGGATCCCGGACCACTTCGATCCAGCAGTCGCGGACGCCAAATGCCTCGAAGATGAAGTCGCCGCCCTTGCTAAGAAGTGGTCGCGAAAGCCTGCAGGCAAACGCGCCCCCCGGCGAGGCAGGCCCGGCGTGGGCGGCACTCGCGATAATGGCAGATGCGACCGAGGTAGCGACCACCATCGTCGGCTAGGAATATATCGGCACCCAGATTGATCATTTGGGCGTTGCCCTTGAGGCGGCGGCCCGCCCGCGCCAGGTCAGCCAGATCGATAGCACCGTTGATGGTGACGAGCATATCGGCATCTTTCGGCATCGCCTTGGTCGTCGTCAGCGAACCCACAAGTGCGATACGCAGCACTCCGGGACAATCGCGAGCAGTCTCCACGAACGATCGGACGGCAAGAAGGGACGGCGCGGCTCGGCAACTGCCGATGTGGGATCGTGAGATCGGCTGCGGTGCATCTGGCTGAATGACGGTTTAGCCCGAAATTGCCAGTGGTTGAAATCCGACACCTGGTACCCTGTTTCAGCCTTTGGACGGGGAAGAAGATGCCGGAGTTAGCAATGTGCGCCAATTCCGAAAAATGTCCGTTATGCGTATAGCAGACGTTGCGCTGGCCTGGAAGTTGCTCCGTTAATAATAAGCGACATTGGATGCGGGGAACATAATCTTTTCTCCGTGCGCCGCTTCCGCGCATGGGATGGGACGGCTTGGTAATCTGGGAACCACTGTGTGTATCGGCCCGGGGTCTCGACGCCGATAGGCGCGCTAAGCAATTGAAATAATACTTGATGGTGAAGGAATCAAGTTGCCGTGCTTATTTACAGTCAGCTTATTCGTCGAGAGTTGCCGGAATCGAATCTCCGACCTTTGGCCCATGCAACCGTTTTCGGCTATGAAGGGTAATCGCCAGCGGAGATAGAGGGACTTCCGACCGATTATTCCCTTCGGTACACACGGCCTGTCAGGATCGTGATTTCAAGCTTTCGCCGAACCCTCAACCACCACCTCGACAAGTTTTGAGTCGGGCTGCGCGAATGAGGACATGAGCGCAGGAGCCACATCCTTTGGCTCCGTGACACGGATTGCCTCCAGCCCGAGGGCCTTTGCCATACCGGCAAAATCAATCGACGGATCGACAAAGTCCATACCGACGAATTGGTCACTCTGATGGAATGCGAGAAGCCGCTGTTTAATAATCCGATAGCCACCGTTATTCGCGATCACGACCGTCACTGGCAGCTTGTGATGTGCTGCCGTCCACAATGCTTGGATCGAGTACATCGCGCTTCCATCGCCCGAGTAGCAAACGACTGGCCGATCTGGATTTGCGAGACTCACGCCGACCGATGCGGGCAGTCCCCAGCCGATGCCGCCGGAGGCAAGAGCGTGATAGCCAAACCGATCGCGATTGGGACGCAATGCAGGGATATAACGTGACGTCGTCAGTCCCTCGTCGACGAGGATGGCGTTAGCGGGCATCGTCTCGACAACCTGCAAGGTCAGCCAATCGGGATCTATCGGCGCGCAATCCCGTTTCTTTACGATCTCATCGACGAGCCTTGCGCGCTGCGACGTCCAATTCTTCGATGCCAGAACGGCGATACCGTTCTTTGCACGCCTCTCAAGGACTGTACCGCCCGCAGCCTTAAGTGCTGGGACCAGCACCCGCAGTGTCTCCCTCACATCAGCCTTGATCGCCATTTCTGCCGCGTAGTTCTTGCCCATATCCCAATCAACGAGGCCGATTTGCACGATCGACATGCCATTCGGAAGCGGATCGATCTCACTGTGCACCGACATACGAAGCGGATCTGCCCCAAGGACGATCATAAGATCGTATGCGGCTAGCATGTCCCGCGTCTGCTTCTGCACGCGCGATACTGTCCCCATGAAGCACGGGCTCTCCGACAGGAAATGCGCGCCATATGCGACCGACTGCTGATAGGCGGGGCACCCCAGCGTCATCGATAAGAGCGCGGCCTCGTTCAGCGCATCGCTCTTCACGACTTCGTCGCCGACGATGATGACCGGATGCTCTGCCCTAAGAATGCGCTGTGCTAGGGCTTGCAACGACTCATCCGAAGGCTTCACACGCGTATCCACGCGGGTCGAGTGTCCAAGATCGACGCCGGCTTCGGAATTCAGAATGTCCCCCGGCAGCGAGATGAAGACAGGCCCTGTCGGCGGCGTCATTGCAACTTTAGCGGCGCGGCGTACGATCCGCGGCAAATCCTCAAGCCGCGTCACCTCAACGGCCCACTTCACCAACGGCTCGGCAATCCTGACGAGCGGCCCATAGAGCATCGGCTCCATCAGACCATGCCCCTGCTCCTGCTGACCAGCGGTCAGGATCAAGGGAGTACCGGTGAATTTGGCATTGTATAGCGCCCCCATGGCATTCCCGAGTCCCGGCGCTACGTGGACATTGCAAGCGACCAGGCGGCCCGAGGCTCTGCTGAACCCGTCAGCAATGGCGACCACGAGACTCTCCTGCATCGCCATCACGTAGGTCAGATCGGGATATTCCTTCAGTGCATGCATGATCGGAAGTTCAGTAGTCCCCGGATTACCGAAGAGATGAGTGACACCCTCGTCCTTTAGCAGCGCGAGGAATGCTGAGCGTCCGGTGATGCGGTTCATGGAAGATTTCTCGTTCCTGCGAGCGTCACAGTCGGGTTGGGGGCAACATGACCGGGTTCTAACTGATAGAGTAATGGAACAGGCTCATAGCTACTTTGCAGCCAAAAGAGGTGTGCTCCACCATCAGTCCTCCGAAGTCTAATTTTCGATACAGAAAGTTGTCCACGACGAGCGGCCTTTGCCATATCGCGCGACACCAGTCTTTTGAGATTTCTGCCATCGCGCTTGCGGAAGTTTAGTAGACTTTTGCCGGACGGACATCAGTTTGTCTCGATTAATATTAAACCGACTTTGCTATTTTAAACCAAAGTAGGCGCGGCGTAGCGCATCATTCGCATGCATCTCGGAGATCGTTCCGGAAAACCCGATCCGGCCGTTGTCCAGCGTGTACACGCGATCGGCCAGATCCAGGAATTTGACGTTTTGTTCGGCAATCAGCAGCGCAAGATCTTTCACGCAGAATTGCGCTAGCACACGGACCACCTCCTTGACGAATAGTGGCGACAGGCCGGCCGAAGGCTCGTCCATGACGATCAGGCGCGGATTGCCGGCAAGCGCCTTGGCAATCCCGACCATTTTCCGCTGGCCGCCCGATAGGCTACTGACCAGCGCGCGGCGACGCTCCGCGAGAGCCGGGAACACAGCATAGAGTTCGTCGGCCCTTCGACGTATCTGGTGCCGTGGCAGGAACTGAGCGCCGATGTGGATGTTTTCCTCGACGGTGAGGCCGACAAAACCCGATGCCTCGGACATGTAAACAATGCCGCGCCGCACCCGGTAGTCGGTGCGCAGCCGTGTTATATCAACACTATCGAAATCAATCTGGCCGTCGCGTGCGTCGATGAGGCCCATAAGTGTTTTCAGCAGCGTTGTCTTGCCCGCGCCATTGGCGCCGAGCAGCACAACGGACTCGTGTTCATGAACGCAAAGATCGACGCCCCACAACACCTGGATTCGTCCATAACCCGCGGTGAGGCCGGTGACTTGAAGCAAGGTTGTCGAATTGCCGTCAGGCTGCATCCTCTCCTCCGAGGAATACCTCAACAACCTGCGAATTCGTAAAGGCGCTTGCCAGTGATCCTTCGAAGATTTCCCTGCCCGCGTTCATGACGACAATGTGGTCAGTAATCTGACCGATGAATCCCATCAGATGCTCGACGACGAGAAGCGCGATTCCGCTACTAGCAAGTTCCTTCAGCTTGGCGGCGACATGTTCGAGTTCGGCCGGGTTCAATCCAGCGGCAAGCTCATCGACGAGCAGAAGTCGCGGGCTGGTCGCGAGCGCACGCGCCAAGTCTAGCATCTTCTGCCGCGCGCTATTGAGCTCGGCGGCGGCCTGGTCCGCGAAAGCCAAGAGGCCAAGCGAGGACAGCAACGTGTCCGTATCGGCCCGACTACCGCGGTTGCGCCCATATGCAATCGCGATATCCACGTTCTCGCGTACGGTGAGGGTGAGGAATGGGCGGGGGATCTGGAACGTTCGATTGATCCCTGCGTGGACCAGGCGATGTGAGGGAAGGCCCGCGACCGAGCGTCCCTCAAAACGGATCGAACCGCCGTCCGGTGTGTAGAGGCCGGAAACGATATTAATGCAGGTCGTCTTACCCGATCCGTTGGGTCCGACTAGGCCAAGAATCTCCCCCGCTCCCAAATTGAAACTGAGACCATCAAGGGCCCGGAAGCCACCGAACTGCTTCACAAGACCGTCGATGGTCAGAAGTGGGGAATGGTCAGGGGACATTTAATCCCCAACGTCGCAGCAGTGAGACGAGGCCATTTGGCAGGAACAATACGAGACCCATGATCAATGCGCCGTAGATGAGCTGAAAGTACTGAGGTGTCGAAATCCCGACCGCATTGTAAAGGCCATAGAGAATGACGACGCCAAGGATCGGTCCGATCACCGTCGCGTTGCCGCCAAATAACGCGAACACGATGGCGAAGATCGTGAACTCGCCGCTGAAGACCGTCTCGGGATAGAATACCGATACGTACCAGGCGAAAACGCCCCCGGCCAGGCCAGCGATGAGCGCGCTCAAGAGCCACGCAATTATGCGCTCGCGCACCACATTGATGCCGGCCATGCTGGCGCTGATCGGGTCCTCGCGGATGGCCTGGAGCGCCATGCCAAAGCGGGAATTGCGCAGATAGATCACAAGACCGAGTGTTGCCGCCAACACAGCGAGCGCCGTCCCATAAGCAAGCGTGGGATTGAAGACACCGCTGAGGCTGATGCCATAAGGACCCTTGGTTATGCTTTCGAGGTTGGGGTTGGACACCACCTGCAGCACGGCAAGCGCGGCGGCGAGATTGGCGATGGAGAAATAGGCGCCCGATAGGCGAAATAGCGGCGTCAGAAGCAATCCAAGTGCAACGGCGGCGCCGGCCCCGACCGGTAGCGCCAAAAGCGGCGGCGCCTCAAGATGAATGACCATCAGCGAGAAGCCGTAGGCACCGGCACCAAAAAACCCGACGTAACCGAACGGGAGGTATCCCGTGAACCCGTAAATGACGTTGACGCCCTGGGCGAGCATGATGAAAATCATAAAATTGAAAAGCAGAAGATGATTGCTGTAGATACTCGGCAATATCGCGAACGCTGCGACCACCGGCACTAAAATTAGAAGAACGTGCCGCATGATCCTATGCACGGCGCACCTGCCGTCCCAGGAGTCCGCTCGGACGCGCCAGCAAGATCGCAATCAACAACAGATAGGGAAGAAGGTTGGCCCATGAACTATAGTAACTTTGCATAAACATATAGGAAATGCCGTAGATCACCCCCCCGAGCACGGTGCCAAGCGGATTGCCAAGAGAGCCGATGACAATCACGGTGAAGGATGTCACCGTCACCTCGACGCCCATCGCCGGAGTGATGCTGCCAAGCATGAATGGCGCAAAAACGCCGGCGACAGCCGCCAGCCCGAGGCCGATCCCGAATGCGAAAGCGGAAACGCTATGGACGTTGATGCCGGTCGCAATCGCTTCCTCGCGGTTGACCATGACCGCCCGAGTCAGATAGCCGAGGCGTGTCCGGTAGAGATAAAAATAGACGAACAGAACGGCGAGCCCGCTGACAACACCAGACGCCACCCACGCCGCCGGAAAAGTCTGACCGAAGATCTCAACGGGGCCATTGTCGACCTTGTGGCCGGCAAAAAACTCTTTGACTGCAGCGATCACAATTCCGAGCTGCCCGCCAGGGATCGAGCGCTCACTGGTGCCGAATGCAATGGTTGTGACCGCCTCGATGACTTGCGAGAGCCCGAAGAACAGAATGAATGACAACATTTCCGGATCGCGTGCCTTCAGCAGGCGCGGCACGAGCAGATAGTAGAGCGGCAGTCCGGCGATCGCGAATATGGCGAAGACGATCGGGATCGCAGAAATCGGATTGATAGCAAAAAGAGTGAAGAGCCAGAATGCGAGGAACGCACCGAGCATTAGAAAATCACCATGCGCCAGATTCACGATGCGCATGACGCCGAACACGAGATTCAGCCCGAGCCCAGTCAGACTGAAATAGAGGCCAAAGAGCAGGCCAGCCAATAGAGCATAAAGAAGCATCTCAGGGCGGGCGGGCTTGGGTTTTGGTCGCTGCTATCTCTTCCTTCATTATCAGGGGCGCGGATAAACCGGCTTGCCGGTTGCCACGTCGTGCGGCCAAACTGTTACAAATTTCAGGTGTTTGTGCTCATCAAGAATGAGCTGCCCAAGCGGGGTGATCTCCCCAATCTGCGCACCGGTGGCGTCAAGCTCAAACGTGCCATCCAACGTCCGGAGCTTCCCCGATAGACTGAAAATCGCTTTGCGGAGCTCAAGCTGATCGAGGCTATTGGCGGCCGCAAGTGCATTCTCAAGCACGAGCCCGGTCGTGTAGCCAGCCACTGAGTTGAATCCGAACTCAACTTTCGAGCCCGCATACTTCTTGTCCCATGCGGCTTTGTAATCCTTGAGCGGCATGCCGAAGCTGGCCTGATAGGCGATTTCCGAGGACGGAACGTAGGTAAACACGTAATTCAGACCAGCGCCTCCGACATTCTTCTCCAGAAGCTCGGTTTCAAGACCAGGATAAATGCAGAAAAGGAACTTCGATTTGATGCCGCTGTCTTGGACATTACGCAGAAACGCGATGTCATTTGGTGCATAACCAAGTTCGATGACGGCATCGGGATTAGTCGCGCGGATATTGTTCAGCAAGACTGTATAGTTCGACGTTTCAGTCGGAATGCCTTCATCGTAAACGATTTCGGCTCCGGAATTCGATTCCTTGATGAACTTTCGGACTGCGTTCGCCTGGGTGCCAGTGAAATCGTTCGTGGAATATAGAATCGCCACTCGCTTGATTCCCAGCCCGGGGCCATCGTGGGTGATGAAATCTGCGAGCGGCTTCGGCCAAATGCTCGAAACCGGATCGGACATCAGTACGATGTAGGGATTGTCGGGGGTGAAAAAATTCGCTCCCGTGCCGGTTTGGTCGATAAGCAGCATCTTATGGTCGCGGGCGATCGGAACGGCCACCGACGTCAGCACGGATCCAGAATCCGAGACCAAAATGTCAACCTTGTCCTGGGTGACGAGCTGATTGTAGAGCGTCGCCGCTGTCGCGGTATTGCTCTGATCGTCATAAGCGATGAGCTTGAGCGGAATCTTTTTATTGAATGCTTTGACGAATACCCCGCCCTCAGCATTTTTCTGCTCGAGCCAAAGCTTGAGACCGTCATGGACCGGCATGGAAATACTGGCGAAGCGTCCGGACGAGGCATAAAGGGTCCCGATCTTGATCTCGACTGGAGCGTTAGTTCCTTGGGCGAACACTGTAGCCGAAGTCATCGATGCAACTAACAGCGCAAATGCAAATGATGTGCGTCGTGTCATGAGCGCCCTCCGTAGGATTTTTCATTGGTTGCCACGACAGTAAAACAACGGCCATAGCGGCGCAACCCAGGACACGGTCTTCAACCTGGAGAGTTATCGGTTTCGGTGTGGATGTCGCCATTGATAGTAGCGCCTCCTGCCAGTAGCGCGTCGATTTCGTCAGCCGATATCCCGGCGTCCCGGAAAACCGAAAAGCTGTGTTCGCCAAGACGCGGGGCGTGACGGCATATTCTCAGAGCGGACCCATTCCAACGGCTGGGTATGCCGGTGTAGCGGATTTGGCCCTCGGTCGGATGTGCTTTTGTTTCAAAAAACTCGACCGAGGCGAGATGTGGATCGTCGATCAATGCGTCGAGGTCGTTCATCCGCGCGCATGGAATATCGCACCGCCCGAGAAGATCGATCCACTCGGCGGAGGTCCGCGTGCGCAGGATATCGGCCAAGACGCCGTAAACCTCATTATAATGACGAACACGCGTCGCCTGGTCCGACAGGCGGGCATCTGAAGCATATTGTTCAGCCCGATCGATGGCAGTGAAGAACGATTTCCAGTGCCGGTCGGTATAAACCAGAATGCACAAATAGCCGTCGCTGGTCGCATAGGGGCGGCGATTTGCGGTCAACAGCCGGTTGTATCCGGGCTCTCCTATGGGAGGGTTGAACGAGCGCCCGCCGAGATGATCGCCCAGAACGAATTGCGCCATGGTTTCGAACATCGGGAGTTCGACTGACGCTGCCTCGCCGGTTCGATCGCGATACAGAACAGCCGCCAGCGTAGCGTGAGCGGCATTTATGCCAACGATCCGATCGACGAGCGTCAATGGCACGTATTCCGGCGCATGCCCTCCGATTTGCGCGCTGACTGCCGGCACGGCGCATATGCCCTGAATGAGATCGTCATAAGCCGGCTTGCCGGCGTAGGGGCCGCTCTCACCATAACCGATCAGGCTTATATAAATGAGGCGCGGATTGGCAGCCCATACATCCTTATCCGTGAGCTTGAGACGCTGCATCGCGGCCGGACGATTATTGTGGACCAAAACGTCTGCGCTCTCACACAGTCGCAGCAGTATCTTGCGACCGAGCGCCTGCTTCAGATCGAGAACGACGCTACGCTTGTTGCGGTTCAGCTGCAGGTAGAGCGCGCCCATATCGGCGCTTTTCCTCGTTCCGCCCTTTCGCATCAAATCACCTTGAGGCGATTCGATCTTAATAACGTCCGCGCCGTAGTCTGCCAAAATCTGGGTCGCATACGGGCCCAACACCATGGTGGTCAGGTCGATAATACGCAATCCATCTAACGGAGCCTCTATATTTTGTCGTTTTACCGATGGCGACATCGCAACTCCGATTGTCTCTAATCTGTCCGCCGCATCACCGAATGACGCGGCCTGAGTCTTCCTCGTAAGGTAGCGAGCAGATGATGAGAACTTTGCATAGCATCCCGCCAACCGCGGGGAAAGACACGCTGCATGTCGGCAGGAAAATAACAGCAATCGCTGGGCCGGGTTGCTGGCGCTGACCATCGATCCCGGCAAGGGCCGCACCTTCAAGCACATAGCAAACCTGTTCAATTCCGGGGTGCGCGTGCGGCAAAGTGCCGTGTCCGGGCTGTAGCGTCCCGCAGACGATTTCGATGTTCTTTGCACCCATAAGCTTCGGATCGATGAAGTGCTTATTGACTGTGCCGGTGTGATTGGCAGGGTAATAGGTGGGACGTCCTGGGCTCGAACGAAGTATCGATTGCTCATGGTATCCCTAATATGACTTCGGCAGCCCAAGAACCTTCTCCGCGATGAAGCAGAGAATCAGCTGCGGACTTACCGGCGCGATCCTCGGAATCATGCTCTCTCGCAGATACCGTTCAACGTGATATTCCCTGGCGTAGCCATAGCCACCATGGGTCATGACTGCAGTTTGGCAGGCTTTGAATCCGGCTTCGGCTGCTAGGTATTTTGCCGCGTTGGCGGTCGGCCCGCAGGCTATGCCGTTATCATATTGCCGCGCGGCCTTGAAAACCATGAGACTGGCCGCTTCCAGTTCCATCCAGCATTCCGCCAGCGGGTGTTGGATGGCTTGATTTTGGCCGATCGGGCGATCGAATACGACGCGCTCTTTCGCGTAAGCCGTTGCGCGCTTGAGCGCGACGCGGCCAAGGCCCACCGCTTCCGCCGCGATCAGAATCCTTTCCGGATTCATCCCGTGAAGAATATATTGGAATCCGCGACCCTCCTCGCCAATTCGATCCTCGACCGGAACCTCAAGTCCGTCAATAAACAGCAGATTTGAATCGACCGCCTTGCGTCCCATCTTCTCGATCTCACGCACCTCGACGAAGCGCCGATCGAGCGCGGTGTAGAAAAGGCTCAACCCGTCGGTCGGCTTTTTCCCCGCCGCAAGCGGCGCGGTCCGAACGAGAACCAACATCTTATCCGCCACTTGCGCGGTGGAAATCCAAGTCTTCACACCACGCATCACATAGCGATCGCCGCGAAGCTCGGCACGTGTCTGCAGCTTCGCTGTTTCAAGACCGGCGTTCGGTTCGGTAACTGCGAAACAGGCCTTCTCGTTGCCTGCGACAACAGGCGGCAGCATCCGGCGTCTCTGTTCCTCGCTTCCGTAGAGGACTACCGGGTTGAGGCCGAAGATGTTCATATGAACCGCGGAAGCGCCGGAAAAACCCGCACCCGAGGCTGAGATTGCCTCCATCATAATGGCAGCTTCCGTGATTCCGAGACCGGATCCGCCATACGCTTCCGGAATGCAGATACCGAGCCAACCCTCGGACGCGAGTTCTTTGTAGAATTCGTGGGGAAATTTTCCGTCGCGGTCGCACTGAAGCCAATAGTCGTCGTCAAAATGCGTGCAGATTTTGGTCACCGCGTCACGCAGCGATCGTTGAAGATCCGAGGGTTCAAAGTCGACAGTCATAATTTCGGCGTCGCTGATTGATCAGCCTGAAGCGCAGCACCTCAAAAATTCAGCCATTTACAAGCTGCTGAATAATTATACATCTTTACCCACACATCTCCCATGCTGTTGCAGTGCGGCGGACGGCAGAAAGGTGCCAGCCCGTTCCTAGAATTACCTCGCGAGGGTACGTCACCGGTGATGGTATGATGGTTGGGTACACCTGTCTTTTCCGAAAATCATATCCGGACGTATTGGTGATGCAGCCCGGCCAGGATGGGCATGCCAATGATCCTACCGGACCGTTGGATAGCCCGTTTTATTGGTACATCCTTGTGTAAGGCCAAGTGCGT
>Ga0187771_10003244_pt1 | contig 11347 bp, 8 predicted proteins | sample 0116_SJ02_MP15_1_FD_133139 | JGI IMG/M metagenome (GOLD analysis project Ga0187771, IMG submission 133139) | Tropical peat soil microbial communities from peatlands in Department of Meta, Colombia - 0116_SJ02_MP15_10_MG | ecosystem: Environmental > Terrestrial > Soil > Wetlands > Peat | place... | reverse complement strand
CGAGCACATCAAGCAGGACATTCTGCCGCGCATCTGCCGCGGCGAATTGTGCTTCGTCATCGGCATGAGCGAGCCGGGCTCCGGCTCCGACCTGTTCGCCGCCAAGACCAAGGCGGCCAAGGTCGACGGCGGCTTCAAGATCAACGGCTCGAAGATCTGGACCTCGAACGCGCATATCGCCGACTACATGCTCGGCCTGTTCCGCACCTCGCCGGCCACCAAGGAAAACCGCCGGCACGGCCTCACGCAGTTCCTGGTCGACATGAAGACGCCGGGGATTACGGTCAATCCGATTATCCAGATGACCGGTCAGCACGATTTCAACGAGGTCGTGTTCGACGACGCCTTCGTGCCCGACGACCACGTGCTGGGCGAGGTTGACGGCGCCTGGAAGCAAGCCACCAGCGAACTCGCCTATGAGCGCAGCGGGCCGGAGCGATTCCTGGAAACCTTCTATGTGCTCAACGAGCTGGTGCGGGCGCTCGGCTCCGACCCCGATCTGCGCAGCGCCGAAGGGCTCGGCCGCTTGGTGGCCCAACTGCACGCCATGCGCCGCATGTCGGTGTCGGTCGCCGGCATGCTGCAGGCGGGCAAGGAGCCGGTAGTGGAGTCGTCCATCGTCAAGGACCTCGGCACCATCTGGGAACAGAGACTGCCCGAGCGTGTGCGCGATCTCTCGGCGTTCCTCGAACCGGAGGCCGGCAACCGCACGACGCTCGACGAACAGCTCGCCTTCGCCATGAGGGTTGCGCCCAAGCTCACCATTCAGGGCGGCACCACCGAGATCCTGCGCGGCATTATCGCGCGCGGGCTTGGGCTGCGCTGAACGGAGCAACCGGTGGCGGACATTTCCAAACTGCTCTGGCCGAAATCACTCGCCGTGGTTGGCGCTTCGTCCGACACCAGCGGCTTGCGTGGACGCATCCTGGAGACGATTCTGAGCCACCCCTATGCGGGCAAGGTCTATCCGGTGAGCCGCAGCGCCGCAGAGGTGCAAGGGCTCGAGGCCCATGCCTCGGTCGCCGATCTGCCGGAGCCGCCCGATCTCGCGATTCTGATCGTGCCGGCGCAATATGTGCCGGCCGAGCTCGAACGCTGCGGCCGCGCCGGCGTCAAGGCGGCGGTGATCTTGAGCTCCGGCTTCGCCGAGGAGCCGGGCGAAGCGGGCCACCGCATGCAGGACGAGATCGCCGCCACGGCGCGGTGCTACGACATGGCGGTGAGCGGGCCGAACAGCGAGGGCTTCGCCAATATCGCAGCCTCGCTTTGCGCAACCTTCAGCCCGACCTTGGACAAAAAGGCGGGCGCGATCCGCCCGGCCCGCGCACTGGGCAAGGGTCAGGTGTCGGTAATCTCGCAAAGCGGCGGGCTCGGCTTTGCCTTCTTCGACCGCGCGCGCTCGCGCAATCTCGCCTTCCGTCACATCGTCAGCACCGGCAACGAAGCCGCGCTCGATGTTGCCGACGTGCTCGACTATCTGCTCGATGAGGGCGGCAGCGACGTTTTCCTGCTGCTGTTGGAAGACGTGAAGTCGCCGGAGACATTCAAGCGCGCGGCCGACAAGGCGCTCAAGCTCGGCAAGCCGCTGATCGTCGGCAAGATCGGCCAATCCGAGCCGGGCCGCCGCGCTGTCATGTCGCACACCGCCGCGCTCGCCGGCTCGACCGCAGCCTATCGCGCCGTGTTCCAGCATTATGGCCTGATCGAGGGCCGCGACTTTGACGAGATGCTCGACATCGCGGCCGGCTTCCTTGCCTGCGGCGACAAGCTGCCGGCAGGCAAGCGCATGGGCATCTGCACCTCCTCGGGCGGCGCCGGCGTATGGATGACGGACGCCTGCGCCGCCGCCGGCCTCGAGGTGCCGGTGCTCGACACGGCCACACGCAAGGCGATTGACGTGCATTTGCCGTCCTACGGCACCTCGCAGAACCCGGTCGATTCCACCGCGCAGGGCGTGCACAAGCTCGGCTACGCCGAGTTCGCCCGGCTGGTGGGGCAATCGCCGGCAATCGACGGCGTCATCGTGGTGGTAACGGCACGCCGCTCCGCCTTTCTGGAAAAAGACCTGCCGAAGCTGCAGGCGCTCGGCCGCGAGTCGAAGAAGCCAGTGTTCATGTGGACCTATACATTGCCCTCCGAGCGCAGCGTGGAGATCCTCAACGAGGCCGGCTATCCGCTGTTCACCGGCGCACCTGGCTGCGTCCGCACCATGCGGGTCATGGCCGACTACCGCGCTTTGCGCGAGCGGCGCCCAAGCCCGGCGCTAAGCATGACGGCGACGCAACGGGAACAAGTGCACGCGAAGCTCGCCGCTGGCGGCCCGGTGCTGTGCGAGTGGCAGGCGCAGCCATTGCTCGCCGCCTACGGCATCGGCATCGACGGAGGCGCGCTGGCGCACTCGCCGGAGCAAGCGGAAGCGATGGTGAAGCAGCTCGCGCGGCCGGTGGCGCTCAAGGTGCAATCGGCGGACATTCCGCACAAGACCGAAGCCGGCGCGGTCGCGCTCAATGTGTCTGCCGACGGCGCGGGCGTGGCTTACGAGCGCGTGCTCGCCAACGCGCGGCGCTATGCGCCGCAGGCGCGCATCGACGGCGTGCTGGTGCAGCCGATGGCGCGGCCGGGACGCGAGGTAATCCTCGGCGTCAACCGCGATCCGACCTGGGGCCCGTTGCTGATGGTGGGCTTGGGCGGCGTGCTGGTTGAGGCGCTGGGCGATGTCGCGCTGTCGCCGGTGCCACTCGATCGCACCAGTGCTGCTGCGCTGCTCGCGCGCCTCAAAGGTGCAGCGATTCTCGGGCCCCATCGCGGCGCGCCGCCAGCCGACACCGAGACGCTGATCGATGTGATCGTGCGCCTGTCGCAATTCGCCGCCGATCATGCCGACGAAATCGCGGAGATCGATCTCAATCCGGTGATCGTGCACGAGCAGGGACAGGGCGTTTCGCTGGTCGACGCCCTCATCATCAAGCGAGCGCGTGGGCCGCAACGCAGCGCTGCCGAGTGAAGGACCAAGGTCATGGGCCCGTTCAAGGATATTGGCGTCGAGAAGACCGGCCACGTGGCGCTGATCGAGATCAGGCGGCCGCCGAACAATTACTTCGACGTCGCGCTGATCCAGGAAATCGCGGTAGCGCTCGAGGCGCGCGACGAGGACGTCAATTGCCGCGCGGTGGTGCTGGCGGCGCAGGGCAAGGCGTTCTGCGCCGGCGCCGATCTGGGCGACGGTTCGACCCTCGACAAAGACGGCCAGCGCGTGGGCGAACTCAACCGCGACAGGGCGGTGCAACATCTCTATCTCGAGGCCAACCGGCTGTTCCGCACCAAGAAGCCGATCGTCGCGGCGGTGCATGGCGCCGCGGTCGGCGGCGGGCTTGGCCTCGCCATGGTGGCGGACTTCCGTGTCGCCAGCCCGGAGACGCGCTTCTGCGCCAATTTCACCCGGCTTGGCTTCCACCCAGGCTTCGGGTTGAGCGTCACGCTGCCGCTCGTGATCGGACCGACCAAGGCGGTGATGATGCTCTACACCAGCCGCCGCGTGTCCGGCGACGAGGCCTACGCGATGGGGCTCGCCGACATACTGGTGCCGCAGGATGAAGTGCGCGCGGCGGCGCTCAAGCTCGCCGCCGAGATCGCCGAGAATTCGCCGCTCGGGCTGATCTCGACGCGCACGACCATGCGCGGCGATCTTGCCGACCGCGTGCTCAAGGCGACCGAGCATGAGCTGCAGGAGCAGAATTGGCTGCGCAAAACCGACGATTTCAAGGAAGGCGTCAAGGCGATGGCCGAGCGGCGGCTGCCGAATTTCTTCGGCCGCTGATGGTCAGCCGTCCGCGCGGGAACTATAGTCGCATTGCCATCAGTACTTTAGGCAAGGCTGAAGCATGACGTCGCTTCCTCTGATCGTTGGCATAAGCGGGGCGTCCGGCGCAATCTATGGCGTGCGGCTGCTGCAGATGCTGCGCAAGAACAACATCTCGACGCATCTGGTCGTCTCGAAGTCGGCCGCCCTGACGCTCAAGGAGGAGCTCGACCTGAGCGTCGACGACGTGCGTGCGCTGGCCGACACCACCCACTCGAACAGCGACGTCGGGGCGGCGATCTCCAGCGGCTCGTTCAAGACGCGCGGCATGGTGATCGTGCCCTGCTCCATCCGCATGGTGTCGGACATCGCCTATGGCACGACCGACAGCCTGTTGAGCCGCGCCGCCGACGTCGTGCTCAAGGAGCGGCGGCGGCTGGTGCTGGTGGTGCGCGAAACGCCGCTGCATGCCGGTCATCTGCGCAGCATGCTGGCGGCGACCGAAAACGGCGCCATCGTCATGCCGCCGGTGCCGGCCTTTTACCACCGGCCGAAGACGATCGACGACATCGTCAACCAAACGGTGGGCCGCTGCCTCGACTTGTTCGACATCGACATCGGCCTGGTGAAACGCTGGCCGGCAAGCAAGGCCTGAGACGGCGGGATCGCCATGGGCTCGCGATTCTGGGGTTTCTCGCTGGCGGTCTACAGCGCGGAGCCGGTGCAGGGCGAATGCCTCGCCTTGCAGGACCAGTTCGGCCTCGACATCAACCTGGTGCTGTTTTGCGCGTTTGTCGGCGAGATGCGCGGCATCGCCCTGACGGCCGCCGAGATCACGGCGGCGCGCGCGGAAGTCGCCGACTGGCATCAGGACATTGTGCGTCCGCTGCGCGCTGCGCGGCGCCGCCTCAAGACCATCGCATTGCACGATGCGCGCACGGCGGAGGCGGCCGCGCAACTGCGCACGCGGGTCAAAGAGGTGGAGCTCGAATCGGAATATGTCGAGCACTTGATGCTGGAACGCTGGGCCGACGCGCAAGTCGCAGAGCGGCCGCGTGGCGATGCGCGCGCAGCGGTGCCGGCCAACCTACAGGCGTTGTTGGAAAGCTACGGCATCGAGCCCGGACAGCTTGCGAACGCGAGACACATCATCGCGGCGGCGCTCGCTCATGCGGCGAGCAGAGAGGACGGCGGACGGTAGTTATATCCGGCGCTCGCGTTCCTTGCCTGTGCTGCAAGCGTTCTCAACTGGCAGCGCGACTTAGTGGCAATAAAGAACAGAGCGGAACAAGACACGACAGTCGGACGCCGCCCCCGCAGCGGCGCCCGCCGTCACTGCGCGTTCATCACGCGCTCGACCACCAGCCTGTTGGAGACCTCGCGTACGCCCGGCATCACTTCGACGGCGACGCGGATCGCGTTCTTCTCGGTTTCCGAATCGACGATGCCCCACAGCTCGACCGCGCCGTCATTGACGACGACGTTGATGGTGGACGGATCGATCCACGGCTGCGCGCGCAATTGATCGAGGATATTGTTGTGCAGGGTCTGATCGTCGACCGGCGTGCTCGCCGCCTTTTCGCGGGCAAGCTGCATCAGCGCCCGCACCAGATCGGCGCGGCTAACGATGCCGGCGATCTTGCCATTGGCCGCGACCGGCACGCGCTTGATGTGGTGCTTCTCCAGCAGGGCGGCAACCTCGCCGAGCGGCGTATCCGGCGTCACGCTGACGACCGGCTGCGTCATCACGTCGGCGGCCTTGCGGGCGTGCGACATGACGAATTCATGCGCCAGCGCCTCCTTGCCGGCGAGCAGCTCGAGCCACCACGAGCGCCGCCGCTCGGTGCCGGCCTCGACACGATGGATCAGGTCGCCTTCGCTGACGATGCCGACGAGGACGTCCTTGTCGTTGACTACCGGAACGGCGCTGATGCGGTTCGCCAGCAGCACCTCGGCGATCTGGGCGACCGGCGCGTCCGGGCGCACAGTGATCACATTGGTCGCCATGACGTCGACGGCTTTCATCGGCCCATCACTCCTCTTCAAATCGGTCGAATATTTTGCCATCTAAACCGCGGTCGCCTTGATGTGTATCAATGGGTTAGGGCGGCTGGCGGTCGACACAGGGGCCGATGACGGCGGCCGTCGTCATTCCGACGTTTTTTGCCCGTGAAATGCATTTTCGGGCGGCAATTCCAACGGCTTAGCGATAGAGCTCTGCGATGACACTCTGGCTTTTGTTTCTGGTGATGACGGCGGCGGCGATCTTCGCCGTGCTGTGGCCGCTGGCGCGCCGCGCGCCGTTACGCCGCGGCAGCGACGTCGCTGTGTACCGCGACCAGTTGGGCGAGATCCAGCGCGACCGCGCCACCGGCCTGATCGGCGAGGCCGAGGCGGAGGCCGCCCGCGTCGAGGTGTCGCGCCGGCTCATCGCCGCCGCCGATGCCGCCGCATCCGAAGAGCCGGTGCAGGAAACCTCCACGCTGCTGTATCGCCGCGTCGTCGCCATTGCCGGCCTCATTCTGCTGCCGGCCGGCGCCTTCGCGCTTTATCTGACGCTTGGATCGCCGGACCTGCCGGGCGCGCCGCTGGCATCGCGCGCGCAGACGGCAAGCGAAACCCGCAACATCCAGGACATGGTGGCCAAGGTGGAGGACCATCTGGCGCGCAATCCCAATGACGGTCGCGCCTGGGAGGTGCTGGCGCCAGTCTATATGCGCATCGGTCGCTACGACGACGCGGTGCGCGCCTGGAACAATGTGATCGCCCTCAACGGCAGCAATGCCGATCGCCAGGCCGATTTCGGCGAGGCCATGGTGGCCGCCGCCAACGGCGTGGTCACCGCCGACGCCAAAGCCGCCTTCGACCGCGCGCTGGCGCTCGACAAAGACAACGTGATGGCGCGCTTCTACATGGGCATGGCTGCCGATCAGGACGGCCGGCGCGCCGATGCCGAGAAGATCTGGAACGATCTCCTCGCCCAAGCACCGCCGAATGCGCCGTGGATCGAGGTGGTCCGCCACGCCTTGGCGCGCAATGCGCCGTCAGGCGCGGCGACCTTGGAGCCGGGCGCCAATGCAGGCGCCGCGGCGCCCGCCGACCACGATCTCAACGCCATGGTCGAGCGGCTGGCCGAGCGGCTGAAGAAGGACGGTTCCGACGTGCAGGGCTGGCTGCAGCTCGTGCGCTCGTATCGGGTGCTCGGCCAGAGCGACAAGATGCAGGCCGCGCTGGCCGATGCGCGCAAGGCGCTGGCGAGCGACGCCGATAAGCTGCGCCAGTTCAACGCCGGCGCCGACGCCGCCGCTTCCGCCGCGCCTGCCGCCGAAGCGAGCGGCCCGACCCCGGCCGATATCGCAGCAGCCGCCAACCAAACGCCCGCGCAACAGGACCAGTCGATCAATGCCATGGTGCAGCGGCTGGCCGACCGGCTGAAAAAGGATGGCTCGGACGTCGCCGGCTGGCTGCAGCTCGTGCGTTCGTACCGCGTGCTGGAGCAGCCGGATAAGATGCAGGGCGCCATTGCCGATGCGCGGCAGGCGCTGGCCAACGACCCCGACAAGCTGCGCCAGTTCAACGCCAGCGTCGAAGGCGCGTCCACCGCGGCGGCCGCCCCGCCGATGGCGCCGCCGGTCGCCGCAGCCCCACCGGCGCCGGTTACGGGCGTGCCTGGACCGAGCGCGGCCGATATGGCGGCGGCGGCGCAGATGAACCCGGATCAGCAGAACCAGATGATCCGCGGCATGGTGGCGCGACTCGCCGACAAGCTGAAAGCGGACGGCTCCGACGTCGCCGGCTGGGAGCGGCTCTTACGGGCTTATATGGTGCTGGGCGAGCGCGACAAGGCGCACGCCGCGGCCGCCGATGCGCGCAAGGCGCTCGCCAGCGATCCGGACAAGCTGCGCCGGCTCGACGAGGTGATTAAAGATCTGAAAGTCGAAGGCTGAATGCTCGACTAACCCTAGCCACCCCATCGGAGAGGTCAGCGCACCGACTGCGGGCTTTCTCTATTAATCGACGCTCCGCTAGCGACGTTTCACAAGCTCCAAGGCAGCGGGATTTTTGCTATTCTCGTCCGGTGTCACGCCTATCCTCGATCTCGTCCGTGACGATATCGATGACCATCTTGACGAGCTGGGAAACCTTGCGGGGACGCAATGTTTCATTTTACCGGGCCGGGAATGCAGAAGAACGAAATTACGCTCTGAGAATATTTGTTTTTAGCTGTCGCCTCCACCCCAGCGCTATTACAAGACTTTTGACTCGTGTACCCGGGAACGGATGTAATTCCGCGTGGTTCCACGTTGCCGCCTTGCGGCGCAAACATCAGCAAAAGAATCAGAGTCCAAGTCGGCATTTATTCCAATATGCGCCCTTTAAGACCAGACGCAATGATTGCCTTAATCAAACTGACACACTACCCGCGTCTCGCATTTCGCCGAAATGGCAGTCTGAACGGAGGACGATAGATATTAGACGTATTTTGTGTCAGCTTAACCAAGCAAGACACGGGGAATCCAGCATGCTGAGGCACCTTTATTTGCTATTTTCGATACTCATCCTGCCCCTCATCGTTCAGTTATGGCCAATTTCAACAGCTAGTGCTTCGTCCTGCGTCCATATCCTGAAATCTGATCGGGGCAAACTCAGCCGATGTATCGACGAATTAAACAAAGAAGTCGAACGCAATAGGGCGGAAATAGATGCTTTGAGGACACAAAGCAACTTGCTTTCCAAACAGCTCTGCATGGTGGCAATCGAACAACACCGTAGCAACCCCAATAGCGATTCCCTGGCGCATATTATCGAAAACATCTGCCCTCGATCCAAAAACCCCATCAGATCTAAAGGGAATCAGATCTCATATTAAGGTTGGGCCGCGCGTCAGTTCCGCCAGCGGACAGCGGGGCCGCCGCCATTCTCAACGTTTCTCTGAATTCATTTATTTTTTTGGCTTCGTTCTGCCAAAAAGGCTTTTTCGGCTGGCCTTTGCTCGGGCTGAGACCACGCCGCCGTTTTCGTCGATGATATCTGCTGAAATCACTATGGATTTTGGCTTCGTTTCGCCAAAATGGCTTGGCCGCCACTAGGGGCTGTTAATTGTAGAGATACTCGGAAACGTAGCATAGCGATGTGCGGGTCGAAACGCCGGCGCTTCGAGAGACGCGGAGTTCGCTCGCCACCGCCTTTAACCACGATGCTGGTAGAAAGCGCGGATTGCGAACTTGCGGCGCGACAGAGCGCGTCGCTCATAACGATCGAGGCGTGCAAGTTGCTTGGTGAATCCTGATAATCGCGAGACTTTCTTTAGAACCTTTGGCTCTGGCGTGTAATGGAGCATAGCGATGAGTTCATCGGGAATTTCTTCGCCACGATCATATGCTCGCAACGCAGCAATGATTGTTCTTGTTTTTATGACTGGAGGGTCTGAAAATATTTCGTAGTAGGGCACATTCAGATAATTTTTGAGGAGATACTGACGAGCGTTGCGAACTCGGTGCAAATCAACATGTGCTTCGGCAATGGGCCGTGCAAGCTCTTGAATTTCGATGCCATGAGGCCGTCGACGCCAGCTCGAGTATGAAAACAGAAATCAAGGATTGCTTCCTGCGCTTGGCCGCGCTGCCGACCTTCCCGTAGGATCGTCTCAACCGCTACGAATACATCCTCTGGCGGCAGGCTAGGCAACTTGTATTGACGCTTGAAACATTGCGGCGGCGGCCGAGTCGCAACAGCTTCCCATTTTTCCGGCGCAATAATTTACTGATGGGATAACAGCCCTCGGGTTGCATACAGCAACTTTTTCGATGCCGAGCCGACAGTTACCAGCTGGAAGGTTGGACATCACCAGACGGCTTTCGCGAAAGGGAGGCTGAGCCTCAAAGGCCGACTATCCCTTTGCATTTGCAAAACCGGGTTCTCTAATCCACCGACGCGACATCTAGTTGTCCTTGGCGCCCTCACGGATCCAGGAACGGATGTCGTTGCGGTCGCACGAATTGAGCTGCTTCTTGCCGTGCGGCATGCGCAGCTCAGCCGAAGCCCGCCAGTCGAGCAGCAGCATCAGGTTGCTGCTCTCCGGATCGCCTGGGATGACCATGGGTCCGTATTTGGTGCCTTTCATAAGGCCGGCATAGCTCGTCAGATCAAGGCCGCTCTTGGCGTAGCCTTCGCCGCCCGGCTGGTGGCAGCTGACGCAACGGCCGACGAAGATCGGCAATACGTCTTCCTTGAAGCTCTTCTTTGACTGACTGCTTTCCGGATAGACCTTCGCCGGCTGGTCGTTGGGCGCACAATAAGCCGGGGATGAGGTAAGGAACTGCATAACCCCCACCGCCACGGCCACCGCGCCTGCTGCTGCCGATGCGAGTAAAATACGTTGCCGCTTCATAGCCGGTCTCCCTTGATTCCGTGGTCTTTGTAATACAATAGTCCGGCCCCTGCCAATGCGACATCCTCCTTTTTTATTGCAAAACCATGTTGGGCTTTTGACCAATATCAACGTCTGCGGCGCGGTGCGGGCCGATGGCGCAGTTGTAACCGGTCGACGCCGCGCCTGGGGCAATTCCGCTGTGCTGAGAACCGTTAGCACCACGAAAGGAGCGACCAGAAGGCGACTCGACCAAGGTAGCTAAAAGTCGGGCTCTCACCATACTAGATCTCGGACGCCTAGACGCCTTCGCTCGCAGATGTCCAACGCATAGGCAATCGCAATTTCGAGCCAATCGCACCCTTTTCAGTAGAGATGCGGGACCTCCGTTTGGTCCATATCGTTCAGTTTCGTCTGTCAGATATGAACTGAGAGTGGCAATATAAAACGCCCAAACCAACAGCCGGCCTCGGCGACAGACATCCTACCACTATCGAGAGCCGCGCCGGAGTGCTACTTGTGGCCAACGCAAAATCCGAGGCCGCGAATTCAGCGGGCAACTCGCGAAAGACCTATTCGGCCGATTGCAATTGGTTTGGCATATCGCCTGGCTACTGCAGGCATGGATCAGTTGGTTTGAAACATTTCGTTCGAGCATGCCTTTATGACCAAGGCATCGCCAGCTCGCATCCGTCTTGCTGGAAGGTAGAAGTTGGCGCTAATATTTGCGGCAACCGAAAGTAAACCGGAACTATTCGATGAGCTTTCGATCCGTTGCCGCTCAATTTTATTCTGTCAGATTGACCGCAGGATGAATGCCAACGACTACCGCCAAATCTTTGACCGCACGAAACCGTAGCTGCGGATCGTGTACACTTTGCTGCAAGCTCATCGGTATGGTCGAGCTCAACAAGCCGGTCGGCCGATGGTGTCCGTACTGTCTCAAAGGGAATGGATGCAGCATCTATGATTCCAGACCAGACGAATGTCGGAGCTTTAATTGCGAGTGGTTGACGAACAATAATTTTGGCGAGGAGTGGTATCCGGCGCGCTCAAAAATGGTCATTCGCCATGTGCGCGACGGCGACACAAGCAAACTAGGGTCCGGACTCATTAAATCCACCATACGATAGCGGCGACGAGGCAGACGGAGGCGAGGAAGTTTCTGGCGAGCCTGT
>Ga0187771_10003243_pt1 | contig 11347 bp, 7 predicted proteins | sample 0116_SJ02_MP15_1_FD_133139 | JGI IMG/M metagenome (GOLD analysis project Ga0187771, IMG submission 133139) | Tropical peat soil microbial communities from peatlands in Department of Meta, Colombia - 0116_SJ02_MP15_10_MG | ecosystem: Environmental > Terrestrial > Soil > Wetlands > Peat | place... | reverse complement strand
GCCATTTAGGAAGTTACGCCCACAGCATCCGCGCTCCAGTGGCCAGCAGCACGGCGCAGAGAATGCGTCTCAGCCAGGGCACGGGCATGCGCGTACTCAGGTGAGACCCGAGCAAGCCTCCGGGAATGGAGCCAATCACCAGCGAACCGACCAGATAAGGATCCACGTTGCCCAGCTTAAAGTGTAAGAAGCTGGTGACTCCGGTAAGCAGCACTGCATGGACAATATCGGTGCCCACCATGATCCTCGGCGAGAAGCTGTAGAACAGGAGCAGGAGCATCATGATGATGCTGCCCGACCCCACGGAAGTCATGCCCACCAGAAACCCTGCCAACAGCCCGATCAGGCTCATCCCCACTAACGATTTCATGGTTGGAGGGCGATTTGCCACACGCTCTTCAATCTGATTCTGGAACATCAGCAGCGTGGGCACGATAATCAGCAGAATTCCCACTGTTGTGGTGATGAACGTATTAACGCCATTGCCATAAACCACCCTGAGATGTCTCAGCAACCCCACCCCAAGAATTGAACCTGGAATGCTGCCAGCAGCCAGGCCGAGGACTATTTTTCGCTTTACTGTGCCGTGGGTCAGGTGAACATAACTTGATCCAATTTTCGTAACGAAATTAAATAGCGCGTCTGACCCCACTGCGATGATGGGAGGCACTCTCAGCACAAAGATCAGGATGGGGAGCAGAAGCACACCACCGCCTACGCCGGTCATGCCGATCAGCGTGCCCACCAGGAAGCCGACAAGAATCTTAGCGAGAATCAGCATTAGCAAATGTGCAGCTTAAAGTGCAGCCATCAAATTAACCGTGACTGCCGTTCACTCCGATGAAGCCCTCGCGCTCGAGGTGTAACAGAATCTCCTGCGCTGCTTCCTCGGGCGTCAGGTCGGCCGTATTGATCACGACCTCTGCATCTTTGGGATCTTCGTAGGGATCCGAAATGCCGGTGAACTCCTTTATGATGCCGGCTCGGGCTTTCGCATATAGCCCCTTGCGATCCCGTTGTTCGCAGGTCTCCACAGGCGTGGCCACGTGCACCAGGATGAATCCGCCCACTGGCTCAACCATGCTGCGCACTTGCTTGCGCACCCCGTCGTAGGGAGCAATCGGAGCGCAGATTGCAATTCCGCCGTTCTTCGTGATCTCCGAGGCGACATATCCGATCCGCCGGATATTGATATCGCGATGCTCTTTCGAAAACCCCAGCTCGGAAGAAAGATGCTTGCGGACAAGATCACCGTCCAGGATTGTGACCGGCCGGCCGCCCATCTCCAGGAATTTCGTCATCAATACATTGGCAATGGTCGATTTGCCCGACCCGGAAAGCCCGGTAAAGAAAATCGTCAGGCCCTGCTTGTGCCGTGGCGGAAAGCTGCGACGCAGTTCCTGCACGACTTCGGGATAGGTGAACCACCCCGGAATGTCGCGGCCTTCGTTCAGCCGCTCCCGCAATTCCGTTCCGGAAATGTTCAGTACGCGGGAACCATTGGGCACTTCATTGTCCGGGACGTAGTAACCCTGGTCCTCGAGGTAAACCATCATGTTGAACGGAACCATGGTGACGCCGATATCGGCTTCATGCTTCTTGAACAACTCTTGCGCCTCGTAGGGTCCGTAGAAAGGTTTGCCATTTGTGTCTTTGCCGGGGCCGGCATGGTCGCGGCCCACGATGAAGTGTGTGGCACCGTGATTCTTGCGAATGAGCGCGTGCCAGATGGCCTCGCGCGGTCCACCCATGCGCATCGCCAAAGGCAATAACGAGAGTTTCACCGTTCCCTGCGGGAACTTGGAGAGAAGCAGTTGATAGCAACGCACCCGGGTGAAGTAGTCAACATCTCCCGGTTTCGTCATGCCCACGGAGGGATGAATCAGCAGGTTTGCTTCAACCTGCTTCGCCGCGCGAAATGTCAATTCAACGTGCGCCCGGTGCATGGGATTGCGAGTCTGAAAAGCAACTACTCGACGCCATCCCAGCCGGGCAAACTCGGCGCGCAATTCTCCCGGGGTAAAGCGCAAGGAATGGAAATCGTAGTGCGAAGCCGCCTGCGTGCCTTCAATGCGGCCGCCCACATACCAGGGGTAAGACTTATTCAGCAGGTAGTCCACGCCGGGATGGGCAGTGCTGGTGGTGCCGAACGCAGCTGCGGCTTCAGCCTCGCGGTCCGGTTGCCACACATCTTCCACGTGCAGTACTGCAAGCATCACGCCTTCGGGGTCGCGTAAAGCGATTTTGCTGCTGCCGGGCTGCAGGGTTTTCGCAAACTCTTCCTTCACGTCCAGGGTGATCGGCATGGGCCAGAGCACGCCCGACTGCAGGCGCATGCTGTGGCACACACCTTCGTAGTCTTGCTGAGTCATGAAGCCAGTGAGTGGCGAGAATCCGCCGCTCATCAGCAATTCCAAATCGCAGATCTGACGCGCTGTCAGATCCCACGAGGGCCACTGGCAGGAATGCGCCTTCAATTCACGGACTCGCTCCGGCTCTGCGTTGAGCTCAACAAGCTTTCCACCGTGAGGAGCAATAAGATGGCTGGTCGAAGCAGTCAAAACTATGAACCTCCGAGTTCTTTCAAGTATTTTTGCCGCTGTGTCCCTGCCGGACAATTTGCCGAATCAGGGACGTGACACCAAAAATTGCAGATTTCAGAAAAGCGAAGGGGGAATCCCTGCACACCGATTGCTGCAAGGCTCTACCCTAACGCCTGCTCGCAGAATTTGGTAGAGCCGTTAGACTCAAGTCTAATCCACTGCAATTCTAATTCCTTTAGTAGACATTCGACAGTTCTGTAAGTATCTGCCTGAAGATCATTTATTGCAAGACCCCCAGCCGGCGGCCAGGACTGGCGGAGGATGTGCAAATTTTTGCTACTTAACTCCTGCAAAATCTGCAGCTCAATTGCGTAGCCTGGACGAGCGCCTAGGAGCGAATGTGCCCCGCCGGCTGCTCTGGGGATGGCGCAAGCGGATCCACAGCCGGGGCGACGTTTTTTCCTGAGGATTCTTTCAACGAGTACTTCAACAGGCACCACACCGCTCGCAGCCCATCTCTCCATCCGATTTTCTTTCCCTCTTCGTAGGTGCGGCCCCAATAGCTGATGCCGACCTCGTAGATTCGCAAGCGGCGTTTTGCAATCTTGACGGTGATCTCGGGTTCAAATCCAAAGCGGTCTTCTTCGAGGGGAATAGATTGGATCACCGCGCGCCGAAAAGCTTTGTAGCAGGTCTCCATGTCGGTCAAATTGATGTTGGTAAGACAATTGGACAACAGCGTCAGCAGACGGTTGCCGACGGAATGCCAGAAATAGAGCACGCGATGCGGAGCAGCTCCCAGAAACCGGGAGCCGTAAACCACATCCGCTTTGCCCTGAATCAGTGGATCCAGAAGGATGTTGTAATCCACTGGATCGTATTCCAGATCGGCGTCCTGGATGATCACGAAATCACCGGCGGCCTCACGAATTCCACGGCGCAGTGCAGCTCCTTTTCCCTGATTGTGTGATTGCAGAAATACGTGGAGCTGAGTATGCTCCTTCTGCAGTTCTGCCAAGACGTCTCGGGATCCATCCTGCGAGCCATCGTCGACGCACAGCAACTCGAGATCCAGCGGAACCGTCAGCACACGCTCCACCGCTTGGCGCAGAGTCGCGCGCTCATTATAGACAGGCATGATCACCGATAATTTCATACCGGGAAGTTGCCTTAGTTTAGACGATTGGGTCGATCAATCGAAGCTTTTCCACACGAGCAGGATTGCCAAACGGGACTTTTTTTTGAGTTGTCGCCTTCGTTGCAGGGTTGCGTATGGCACTAAAGTGCCATACCTATGGCACTAAAGTGTAATAAGTTCCACATTGGATTACATGGTTGCGGAGTTTTGGCCTAAGGCATTGGCCCTAGGGGTGTGGAATATGGTGTTTTTTTTCAGCGGCTCCCGGGGTCTTTTCGATGCGGGAGCGCATCCCCACCACAGCGGACCACTCGTTTTAAGAGACCGTCGTTACGCGAACGCTCTTAATGAGATAGCGACATTTCCTCCAGTCATGCTGGAGGGAGGCAGCCAAGGCAGGCCCAAAAAAGGAATTGCGCGCGGCGAGTTTTTCCGACCCAGCGAAAGAAATAACCCTCCCCCACTGCCTTCCTTGGCAGTGTGAGTGCAACGAATCCCATAAACCAGCCAACCTTTTTTCCTTCGTGGCTGGCCAGCGAAGGCGCACTGGGTGGGGCTTTTCAGCGTTTCCCTCCGGTGTAATCGTTGTTGTGCAATTGGAAACTCCTGCGGAGAAACAGCATGCCAGACAAGTTCATTCGGCTGGGCCCACGGGAGCAGCAAATCGCCGATCTGCTGCTGCAAGGCTGTGACAACTCAGAAATTGCCAAACAGCTGAAAATGGCCCGGCGCACGGTCAAGGCCCATTTCAATCGGCTCTTTATGCGATTTGGAATCAGAGGCGGAATCAAGCGGGTAAAACTCGCGACACTTTTATATCGGAGGCAACTATGCTCGGAGGGAATCGCCGCTTTGGAAAGCGAACTCCCAATGCCAGAGAACAACGAGTCATTGAACTCGTTGCCCAGGGACTCAAAAATAGCGAAGTCGCCCAGGCCATCGGAACCACAGAACACGTCGTCAAGAACTATCTCCGAGCCATCTACGATAAACTTGGACTCTGGAACCGCGTCGAACTAGCGCTGTGGTATGAAGCCCGTCGGCACGAGAGCCTGGTTCAGGCGTAATTCTTGGTTGCTACTCAGATCCCTTCAGGCAGCCCGTTTTGCGACATGCCGCGGATAGCGGCCTGTAATCTTTCGGATCCATCCGTGAAGACGATGGACGGTTCCGGCGTTGGGCAAAAACATGAGCGGGCACTCTCCGGGGATCACCTTAATTCCCAGTTGCTGGCAGAGCTGAACGGCTTTGTCGCTGACCGCGCCTTGGCCACTTGCACGGTGCATCCAGATAACTTCAACGCCAGCTTCAACACAATCGTGTACCACGGTGTCGGTCGCTTCTGGCGAAGTCATGAGCAATGCCGCTCCGACCGGCGGATGGACGTCCTGCACGCGCGCGAAGCATTTCCGTCCGTAAATCTCCTCTGCACGAGGATTCACAGGCACGACGTCATAACCGCGCTGGCATAGTTCCTGGAGAACGTGAGCGCTGAAGTGCCGGGGATCTCGCGATACTCCTACCATCGCGATCCGTTGGTGAGCCAGAAAGTCCTCGATTGCCTCCAATGATGTACGCATAAGCTCACCGCTTCGACGTACACGCCCAAGCGTACGCTCACATCGCTGGGTCTGGCAATGGCACGCGTCACGGCGGGTCCGTGATGCCACGCCGTTGAATCCCATGATTTCTGAAAACTTACTCGCAGGTTCTGCGGGCGGCAGGTTCGAATTGATCCAACTGTGCGTCACGCTGGCTCGTGAGCTTGCCTCCCGGCGTTTTTCCGTAGAGTTCCGAGCCGGCGCAGTAGTAGAGTCCGGTATGCAGGTCTTCCCAAACCTCGGCGTTGGGATTGCCGCTATACACCGGCGTCGGCGGCGGTTCAGCCAGCCCCAGGCCGACGAGCATCCGCTCAAATAGAGTTAATGATGGCTGGGGCGGTGTGTTGCTGCGAGCCGCCCTGGTCTGTGCTGGGTGTGTGTTCCACCCCGCCAGGACGAGGAGAAGCACGAGGGCGGCGATCGCAACCGACACATCTCCGCTGTGTTTCGCCAACCACTGCGAGTCTGCCTTTTGCAAGGAGGCAAGCCATTTGCGGGTTTTAATCGCAGATGACCACGGCGACGAGACGCCGACCTGGCCTGGCTCTCCCACAATTTCAAGAGCCGTCCTTTGCTCTTGCTCCGCATTCTCAACTTCAGCCGGTTGATGCTCGATGGCCAAGGCAGTGCTGCCCTCAACTGCTGGAGCGTCGCTAGCCAATGGCAGCGCCGTTGATTGCGCCACCGCCGCTGGAACCGGCATCTCGCTGATCACATCTCGAGAGGTCTCGCGTGCCGCCTTGACCATGGGGGCAGGTTCAGTCCCAGACGGCTGATTCGTCTCTTCGGCTATTGCGTCGAATGGTAGCTCGAGCGGAGATGGGATTTCAGCGGCGCGTGGCGTTCCACACCTGCCACAGAACAGTTCGCCATCGCTGAAATGAAAGCCGCAGTTTCCGCAGGTTGCGCTCGGGCGCATCTCGCGCCTAATATCAGCCAAACCCGGCTCGCTCGGGAGTGCCTTGGCTGCGACTTCCGCCGGTTCAGGCTTGGCTGTGATTCGAGCCGCTCGCGCGGCGGCCGAAGCAGAGCTCGTAGCCCTACCGTTCGAACGCGCGGCGGCCGGCTCCGCTTCGATGTTCTTTGCTGGCTCCGCAGTTAAGCGTTCGAGCTGTGGCCTCAGCCGCTCGATCGCCTCCAGCATCGTGGCGCGCTCTTCAGCAAGGGATTGTTTCCATTCCAGCTCCGCCGTTCGGGAAATGGCTTCTCCCATCAACCCGGCCATGACCTGGCAGCTGCGAATCTCGTGTTCTTGAATGGATTCATTCTCCGGAAAACTAAGCTCTAGCAGGCCGACAACGCGCCCCTGACTAAACAGGGGAAAAAGAGCTGGAGAGTTGTCGTTCTTGGTGAGGAGCTCTGCCTGAACGTCGTCCGGAGCCACAGCTCCTTCCCGTAAGAACTCGGAGATGCCGGCTGCAACCGGCCCGCTGGAGCCTGCCAGTGAAGCGAAGCTGCCCAGGGCTGCGCGGTAGCTCAGTTGGTCGTCTTCGATCAGAGCAACTGCAACGCCGGTTGCGTGCGTGACTTTTTCCAGCCGTTCGGAAATCAGGCGTGCCGCTGCATTTACATCGTAGCGCTGGGAATGGAGCAGCTCCTGAGTTTCGGCGATGAGTGCGAGAGTCGCGGCGGCATCCAGCTTCGGCCGCGCCTCGCGTCGCCTGTCATTTTGCTCTTGGATAATGTAGGCGGCCTGCAGGATTTGCTGAAAGGTAGCTTCATCCAGAACTGGACTTGCGTGCGCGTTTTCCACCTGCGGCTGCACCCCGGTTCCTTCTCTCCCCATTTCGCGTTTCAAATACTGCCCCATCGTGGTGCAATTCACAATCCAAACATCGCGATTCCGCCTTCGAACCCTTGATTCTAGCAGTGTCGATCAAGCTGGACTATGGCCTAGTCGGGCACTTTAAGCTCTTGCCACGGTTTGACTTACAATTTGCCCTGGCTGCGGCAGCGAAGCGACGTCGGCCTTTCGAATCTCGTGGCCGCCCTGGGAAGTAATGGTTACGCGCGAATCTGCGCGTTGCGGTGTGCAAGGTTTTGCACTTTGGCTGGGAACTACGAGCCCGCCGGAACCGGCTCCTGGACTGCGGACTCTTCGCGGCTTAGGTAGTAATGAACGGCGGGTGTGATCACGAGCGACAGCACCATCGAGATCAGAATTCCGCCGATGACCGCAATCGCCAGGGGCTGCAGCATTTGTGATCCCGCCCCGATGGCAAACGCCAGAGGCAACATTCCTGCTACCGTCGCCAGAGCCGTCATGACGATTGGACGCAAGCGGCGGCGGCTCGCCTGAAGCATCGCGTCTTGTGGCGAGAAGCCCAATGCGCGGAATTTGTTTTCCGCGTCCAATAGCAAGATGCCATTCTTCGCCACGATGCCAATCACCATAATCATTCCCATGAATGACGACACATTGAAGGTCGTGCCGGTGATCACGAGCGCGATAAAAACTCCCGAGGTGGAGAGAAGCGCCGAAGCCAGAATCGCAACTGGCGCCGAGAAAGTACGGAACTCGAACAGCAGGGTAATAAACACAAGCAGAATTGCCAGGATTAGAACGAAGACCAGGTCACGAAACGATTTCTGTTGTTCTTCGTAGGTGCCGCCGTAGACCACGCGGATGCTTGACGGCAAATGAAGGTCCGCTACTACCTTCTTGACTGCTGCAACGCCGCTGCCCAGGTTAGTTCCTTCCAAGCGCGCTGTTACCGCAACGTCGCGCTGCAGATTCTCACGCCGGATTTCCGTCTGCCCCGGCAGTTCGGTGATCGTCGCCAGCCCTCCCAGCGTAGCCGTCCTGCCGGTGCTGCTGGTGAGCAGCGTATTCCTGATCGCATCCAGCGATCCACGATTTCCTGCTGGAAACCGCACACGCACCGTGTACGCGCGATCATTGACTATTACTGGCGTCGCGGCCGGTTCGCCCTCCAGGATGGCGGACGCATCCGTCGCAACCTCCTCTGGAGTGAATCCGGCCCGCGCCGCCACAGCCGGATCAACCTGAAAAGTGACCGCCGGCCCGCTGATGGTGTTGTCGATACCGTTCAAAATGTCGACGACGCCGGGAATCTTGTGAATCGCATCTGCAACTTTGGGTGCCCATTCGTTCAGTACCGCCGAATTCTGTGAAAAGAGTTTGATCTGGATCGGCTCAGGAGCGCTGGTCAGGTCGCCAATCATGTCCTGCAGGACCTGGATGAATTCCACATCAAGCGCCGGTTCCTGCTGCGTCACTTTGGCGCGCACGTCGGCGATGATGTCTTCGATATCCCGGCTGCGATCCTGCTTCAGCAGCACCGAAATATCGCCTGTGTTTGCTTCTGTAACGGCAGCCAGCCCTAGTTGAAGCCCGGTGCGACGAGAGGTGCTCGCAACTTCAGGTGTGTTTCGCAAAATCTGTTCCACATGCGAGATCACACGATCTGTCTCTGCCAGCGAACTGCCGGCCGGCATGATGTAATCCAGAACGAAGCCGCCTTCGTCCATTTCCGGGAGCAGATCGGAGCCCGCGAATCGATAGCACAGGAATGAGGCCACAATGAGCCCGGCTGCTCCACCCGCCAGCCATAAGGGCTTTGCCACGCCCCGCCGCAACCAGCGCTCGTGGAAATCCACGACCCTATGAAAGAAACCTGAAAGCGACGCCTCCTCGACTTCCAGCAACCGTGTGATCGACTCCTCTTCCGGTTCTTTTTCGCTTGGCTTCATCAGCGTCGAGTGCCGCTTGATGAAATACAGGCTCAAATTCGGTGTCCAGGTAAGCGCCAAGGCCAGTGACGTAAGCAGTGCTACAGCCATCGTCACAGCCAAGGCGCGAAAGAAGGTACCCGTCACCCCCGTGATCGAGATCAACGGAAGAAATACAACGATGGGCGTAACCGTCGAGCCAATCAGTGGAACCGTGATCTCTTGCAATGCGCTGTGAATGGCTTGCAGCCGGGTTTGCCCCGCATCGCGATGCAAAACGATGTTCTCCACCACGACTATGGCGTCATCAATCACCAGACCGACCGCCGCTGCCAGTCCGCCCAGCGTCATCAGATTGAAGCTTTGGCCCAATAACTTGAGAGCGACAAACGTCATCATGATCGTGACTGGAATTACCAATCCCGCGACGATCGACGTTCCCCAATCTCTCAGGAAGACCACGAGGATGATCGACGCGAGAATCAATCCCAGCAAGATCGCATCCCGGACGCTTCTGATCGATTGGGTAACGATCGTTGACTGGTCGTAGAACGGGCTTATGCGGATGCCCGGGGGCAGTGATTTTCGTATCTGCGCGATCTCGGCGTGAACTTCGTCAGCAACCTGTACCGTATTGCTATCCGGCTGACGATTGATATTGATCAACACGGCCGGCTTGCCGTTCGCGGTCACGATCGTGTACACGGGCTTGACGGCCTGGCTGACCGCCGCAATATCTCCGATGTGTACCGGAATGCCCGCTGGCGTCGTCTTAACCACGGTGCTCGCGATTTGCTCCGGCGTCCGCACCTGTCCGCTGATCAGCCCCAACACCAATTGATGATTGCGTTCGAACAAGCCGGGAGAATCAATCAAATTGGTGCGCCGCATCGTCTCCAGGATGTCAGTCACGGTTACGTTTGCGGTCAGCAGCTTGGCGGGGTCTGGCGTGATATGAAATTCCGGGACCTGACCTCCCTGGACCAGAACTGTCGAGACACCGTCTAGCCGGTTCAGCCGCGGTTTCATCTCATAGGTTGCCAGTTCCCAAAGTTGGGTCAGTGGCATGCTCTGCGAAGTCAGGCTGTAGCCCATGATTGGGAAACTGGCAAACGTCATGCGATTGGCGACGACGGTTGCTGTGGACGGCAGTTCTGGTTGAACTCGCGAAATCGCCGCATTCACGTACTGCAGCGTCTGGAACATGTCCACGTTCCAGCTGAAGAACAGATCGATTTCTGCGGAGCCACGGCTGGTGATTGATTGCACCCGCTGGAGGCCGGGGACGCTGTTGACGGTTTCTTCGATGGGCCGCGTGATCGTAACCATCATTTGATCGATGGGCATCACGCCGTTATCAACGGCGATCAGGATGCGGGGAAAATTGGTTTCCGGAAAAACTGAGACAGGAATGGTGAAGGCCAGGTACACGCCCATGATTGCAATGACGATGATCAAAAAGATCACCGGCTTGGAGAGCCGGGAGAACCAATACGAATGTTCTGCCTGGTTCAATCCTTGTCTCCGCCCCCGACCTTTTCTGCCGAAGGTTTTTCCGCTGTGGCATTGGGTTGCTCTACCGTGATTTTGGTGTTATCGGGCAACCCGTAGGCGCCGGATGCAACCACGCGCTCACCTGCCTGCACGCCTTCCACAATCTGTACCTGATCTCCCTGGCGCACGCTCACTTTTACTTCCTTCTGATGTGCTCGACCATCGGAGCCAGCTACCATTACGGTGGTTTTGCCGTCTTCCGAAGTCAGAAGGCTTACAGCCGGAATTACGAGTGCATCGGGAATCGTCTTGGCCAGCATGGCAACGCGCACGCTCGTGCCGGGCTTGAGATGGTTTCCCGGGTTCTTCGCCTGGACCCAAATCTCAACCGTCGTGCTGTTCGGATCGAGCGCCGGGCTGACCACTGTGACTTTTCCTTCCACCGGTTGATCTTCGCCCGGCGCGCTGATCGTTGCCTTGTCGCCTGCTTTGAGCAATGCCGCATCCTGCTGGGGAATGTGGGCGCGGGCAATCACCTGCGAGACATCCATTACCGTGAGCAGGGGAGTGCCGCTGGTCGCCATTTCCCCCGGGTAGAGCGGACGATCCGTGATCACTCCATTGATGGGGCTGCGAATCTCGGAGTAACCCAGCTGCGCCTCGGCGCCCAGGTACTTACCTTTCGCTGACTCCAGTTGCCCGGCAGCTGACTTAACGGCGTTCTGCTTGCCCACCGCCATGAGCGCATCGAGGTGCTTCTGCGCCATCTCATACTGGTTGCGGGCCTGCGTCAGGTCCACGCCCGATTGATCAAGTTCTTTGCGGGGAAGTGCGCCCTGCTGAAAAAGCTCCTGCCGGCTGTCGTAAACCTTTTGCTG
>Ga0187771_10003242_pt1 | contig 11347 bp, 13 predicted proteins | sample 0116_SJ02_MP15_1_FD_133139 | JGI IMG/M metagenome (GOLD analysis project Ga0187771, IMG submission 133139) | Tropical peat soil microbial communities from peatlands in Department of Meta, Colombia - 0116_SJ02_MP15_10_MG | ecosystem: Environmental > Terrestrial > Soil > Wetlands > Peat | place... | reverse complement strand
TCCCGCACACAGGATGAAGGCGAGTTGGATTGCCCTCGCCCATGAGTCTCCAACACGAAGGAGAGCGCCCCCTCGAAGAACCGACGGTTCCCGATCCTGACGAGCTCGCTACCGGAAAGACAGTCGTGCTCTGCCTGGGGAACCCGTACCTCAGAGACGATGGCGTTGGAACAGCGGTAGCAAAGGAACTCCAGCGCCGCAACTTGGGCGAAGGGACACTCGTGCGAGCACATCATACCTTCGATCTTTGGCTCCTCTCCGAGTTCAGCGGTGCTTCGAGGCTGATCATAATCGACGCTGTAAGGTCCGGCTCCTCGCCCGGGACTGTAACGGAGTACGAGGTAGCGCCCCGCCAAGGCCCACTGTCTTCACTCCCCGGGCTGCACTCATTGGAGCTTCACGACTTGATTGATTTTGCGAGCCGGATGGGCCTTGTAAGCTGTCCCGTAACCATAATCGGTGTCGAACCCAGGGAATGTGAGGTCGGTGAAGGTCTCTCGCCGGAAGTGGAGCGGGCCATCCCAGAAGTAGTCGCCCTTGTAACCGCCAGGTCCCAGCAGTGCCCCAAGTCTGTGACTGGCGCGTAAGCAATTAGGCGTCATGGCGGGATTCGTCTAGAGTTTGCCTGGGTTCGAAATGATGCGGCCCCGTCGGCATCTTTTCCCCGATGAACAATGTGATGTGGAAGCTGACGAAGTCCCTCCCGCCTCGACACGTTCATAGAACACCCCCCCACAGGTAACCAGCGTGTTATCGGTTATTGACTGGCTCCTACAGCCTTCCCAACCCGCCGTTCGATATCTGGCTATGAGAGACCTCTTGGAGGGGACGAATAGGGGGGACCTCGGGGAGGCAAGGGCGGCCGTTACCACTCGAGGCTGGGCGGCCGAAATACTCTCGAAGCAAAAGCCCGGGGGCCTCTGGCTCGACGAGGAGGACGAGCTCTACTTGCCGAAGTATCTGTCGACCAACTGGATGCTCCTGACCCTGTCGGACCTCGGGGTCACCAGAGATGACCCACGGATATCGAAGGCGTGCTCTATGTGGATGGACACCTACTCTAGGGAAGACGGGGGCTTCGACATGCCCGGCGCCCAGAGTAGCGAACACTGCCTCATCGGGAACACCGCCAGGGGCCTGATCAAATTCGGTTACGCCGACGAGCCAAGGGTGCGAAGCGCCCTAGACCTACTGGTAAAGACCCAGAAGGACGACGGAGGCTGGCACTGCATCCCCTCTTCCCGGGGGACCATTGACGCATGGGAAGGGCTCAGCGCCTTCGCCGTGTATCCGCGACCAAAATGGACGCGGGAAATGAAGGCTGCCGTCGAACGAGGCTGCGAGTTCTACCTCGAACGAAGGATGTTCAGGCAGGGCCCCAGATACGAGCCGTGGCTACGCTTCCACTTCCCGTACCACTACTACTACGACCTCCTTGTGGGCCTAGACTTCATCACGGCCTTGGGCTACACGGACGACAGGAGGTTGCGTCCTGCCATCCAACGCCTGAGGAAGAGGCGACGGGTGGATGGAAGGTGGAACCTGGACGCGGTACATCCTGACCGTGACAACGGCGGGAAGTTCCCGCGCTGGTGGGAGGCCAGAAAGGGGAGATTCCACCCCTTCGCATTAGAGGAAGTTGGCGGCCCTAGCAAGATGATTACACTCAGGGCGTTGATTGTCCTAAAGAGGCTGGGAGAGTTCGACACCCGGACCGGGAGCTGAGGGCAAAGCGTCCATGGAAGGCAATCACGCTGTTCAATGACGCAACGAGGCGTATAATCCTCACGCTGTTCAATGATGCAACTCTGAATTCCAACAGCGTCGTCACCAGTCATAGCACATAACATTGTCTCGTCTAAATAACCTCGGGGAAAGTAGAATTCAAGCCAGAACGAAAAGCGTAGTGAGGAACACACTTGCTAGAATATCTGGGTCAGCGCGTACGCTGGCCGTACGTCTACCCAACTGGGGGACCTTTCGGGGAGAAATCCATAGAGATTATGGAATCATCTCGGAAATCCAGTAAATACCTGCGGTCCTCCTGAGAATCGACGGAAGATGAAAACAAGAACTGCACAGCTGGCGGCAGTTACAGCACTCGTCTTGGCAGCAACCATTCTCGCATCTCCATGGGTCCTGGCGGCTACTTCTGCCGCTTCGACGACCACAACCTCAACAAGCTCAGGGATAACCAGCTCCGTAAGCTATCAAACGCATCTCCCCTGCCCGCAAGGAAGGGGTTCTGGATGGGGACCGGCGACCTCAATCTGGTCTGGCGTTCCTGGTCGCGAGTTCGGCCTTCGGAGTACAGTCAACCTAGCGGTCGGGCAGACAATCACAGTGACAAGTTCCCAGGGCTCATATTATGTCGTGGGTACTCCAAGCAACAATGGGACAGCATCAGGGAGTGTCACTTTCACGGTGACATCGAAGCTATCGGAAGGATACACTCTGTCCATTACTAGCGGCAGCATTGTCGTTGGGGGGACGACGTACACCATCTCGTCCGGCTCGGCACAGACAGGGCCCCAGGCTGACACAATATCGGGGCAGGGCTCAACCACACCAACTGGCCAGTTCCTGCTTCAGGGCCTCGCAAGGGGAAGTTTCGCAGGGACCACTGGGCTTCTACACCTAGACTTCGAAGCTGGATCAACCGAGTATGCGGTTGCTCTGACCGGCACAGTTCAGAGCTGAAACTGCGTGACTCGGCCCCCATCTTTTTTCGGTAATCAATTCAGCAGGAATGATGTGAAGAATTTGACATGGGGAGCATCTCTCAGATTCTTCTTGACTGACCTGATCACTTCGCCCCTCGCAGCTTCAAGTTGGGTGGTCGCTCTGTCTGCTGGGGTCCTCATATTCGATTGGGTTCGTAGAACGATGGTGTAACCCCACGTTGGCAACAGGAACAATTCGGGAGATGGCCAGGTGTGAGTATTGCGGTAAAAGGCTCAGGGTGCAGAACGAAGACGGTGAGAACGTTGACGGGAACAGAGTGGTCTTGGAGATTGATGGCTCACGGAGGCGTGCGTGCAGGCGTTGCGCCGACAGCCTCTCGATGAAGCCGAAAGGAGTCGGATTTCAGAAGAATGGGGGTGACTAGCTGAATGCAACGGGCAAAGGCTGTCCAACTCCTCGATCAGGACCTGAAGGAGGCGATCTCGGATGTGAAGAAGGATGGATACCGTAAGGCTCTAGAGGAAGCGCACGACCAGACCGCTCTGAGCCTCGTCGAGCATGAAATAAGGTCGGACTTCCAGCTGACGAGAGACGACAGACTTCAGCTCCTAGGAGAGGTCGAACATTCCTTTGCTTCCTTTGGTCTTGCGGAAGGAGCAAAGTAGGAAGACCCACGTGCAGGTGTTTGTTGTGCAGCCAGGCGAAAGCCGTCGGTCGGCCTCCAAGGGCAAAGTCAAAGCGGCGACGGTCGGACTCGAACCGACGACCAATCCCCGGCCGACCGGCCCATAGGTGTCTGCCAGCGGGCTAACAGCCTACTGCTCTACCACGCTGAGCTACGTCGCCGCGATTCGACGGGCCAAGTGGTCGGCTCAAAAACGTTGTTTAAGCCCTGCTGAGCGTTGCCAAGACCAATGGAGCTCCGCCCCCCCGACAAGGAGAGGCACGATATCGAGACCGCGATTCGGACCTTCTTCGAAGCTGGAAAGAACAAGGACCTGACCGCTCTCGCTGACTTTCACGCTTCTCGCGACCTGTTCACAAAGTTCGATGAGAACCCTCCGTACACCCGGCAGACCTCGGACGAGGCGTTCGTATATGAACAGTCTGCCTTCGCGAACATCTCAGATTACAACTACTCCATCGACGAACTCCGGATTGACCTCCTCGGGGAGGTCGCCATAGCCAGCTTCTACCTTAGCTACTCTGGGATGTTCGTCAACGACTACTCCTTCGAAGGCTCGCCCGTCCGGGCGCGGAGCAGGGTGACCATGGTCCTTGCACGGACACCGAAGGGGTGGAAGGCGGTCCATGAGCATCTAAGCCGTATGCCCGACCTACAGGCACAGAAACGTCCGGAACGTCCCACCTGAGTCCGTGACAACGCAGGACGGTCGCCGGGTCGGCCTCGATACTCACGCCTATCGTTTCTACCACTTGCGATACCACCAACGGCGCAAGGACAGGAGCACCACGGCTATCCTGCTGTAGATGGCCGCCCCCATAAGCCATGACGGGACGGCGAACGAGAAGAATCCCCCATTGAATACGAACAGTGTAGTGTTGCCATAGAGCCCAAACTGATGGGCATACCAATCTACCAGGTTCACCTGGAAGCCGAAGAACGCGTCCCCCACAACGAAATACCCCAGGTCATTACCAAGAGAGGCGAGAAGCCCGAGGGACAGGGCCAACTCCCAATCTTTCCGCCCCTGAAGGACAAGGAGAAGTCCGAAGGGGATCATGTAAGCGATTATCACCCAGATGTGGTAGCCAGGGACGATGTCGATGTACTTGCCGCCATTGAAGAGGTCTATCCAGTTGACGAAAACGATGCCATAGAACGCTGCGAAGACAACCAGCTTGAGGAGAGTCATCTGCCTCTGGTTCGGCCCCAGTCCGGAGACGACCGCTTCCGCACCGCTCGCAAGGACCGTCAGCGCGAGGAGTTCGACCAGCGTCAGTAGCGTCACGCCCCGGACGAACTCAACAATGGCTGAGCGGGTCAAAATCGCTACGCCGGTCGCGAGGGAGGAGCCCCTGAGCCCCACGGGCCGACCCCGCCCCGCTGAAGAGAGCATCCTTCCCAGCCCCTGGATTGTGAGGCTGATCGCGAGCAGCAGGACCAGGGTCTGCAGGCTGAGGCCGGGCACTAGGGCGACGGCGACGACCAGTATGAGGGCCATTACTCCGGCCCCTGCCACCCCGATCCCTTCGAGGCTCTTCAGGCGCTCCCTGACGCCCCCGGCCGCGATCATCCTGACAGCGGTGAAGACCAGCCCCAGGGACAGGAGAGGCACGAGGTTCTGCGCGCCATATTGAGGGCTTACTATGACGACCAGGGATATGACCACGGACGCAACCCCGAAGATGACCTCGACGACCCTGAACCAGTAGGGGTAGGGCCACTCCTGCCTCTCGGACGACGGACCCCCGCCGCTCAACGCTCCACGACTGTGAGCACAGTCCAGATTAAGCTTCGGGAGCTACCGCAAGGATTCCGGTGGGCCCGGGGCGATTTGGACGCCCGGCCGACCGGTTTCTCGGATCACTCGTATGAGCCGGTCGCTTTGGTCGGCCGCTCTGACCGAACTGCCCACCTCTTGGTTCTGAGCTACGGGCCCCCGTTCGCCTGCTCCCAATCTGAGGGATTTAACCTAAATAGCCCCCAAACGGTCGAATCTCCGTCGCAGTGAGCAAGGACCAAGACGAGGGATTCGAGGACATTCTGGCCGAACTGGACCGAGAAGAAGCACGCGTGAAAATACGAATGGAAATGAGACGCTTCGGAAAGCCAACCACACTCATCGAGGGAATCAAGATGAGCGACAAGGACCTCCACGAGCTGAACTCCAAGATGAAACGCGCCCTTGCGACCGGGGGGACCGTGAAGGACGGCATCATGATACTTCAGGGGGACCACAGGGAGAGCGCCGCCAAGATGTTGAAGGAGAACGGGTTCTCGGAAGGCTCCATCGAGATAATCTAGCAGGAACCCTCTTCTGTCTCAAGTCCTAAAACCCGGTTCAAACTTTTAAAACCTAATTCGGAGCGGACGCAGTCAAGCAATCATGTCGAAGCCCATAACGAATTTCGAGGACTTCGTCAAGCGCATCATAATTGTGGTGTTCGCGCTCGCGCTCCTTTCAGTGGTCCTTCTAGTCCCCATCTACTACGTCCTGGACGCCGAGTTCCACTTCAGCCCGGACCTCTTCGCGTTGATGACCGTCCAGCCGGACCAGTTCATTCAGTATCAGATGAACCTGCTATCGACCGAGCCGTTCAAGACCCTCTTCGCCCTCACCACGTTCCCCGGCTTCACCTTCGTCGCGGTCTATGGGACGATTTTCATGGGGTGGGTCGAGAGGAAGCTGACCGCCAAGATCCAGCTGAGGACTGGGCCCATGAACGCTGGCAAGGTCGAGGGGATCCTGCAGAACATCGCAGACTTCTTCAAGCTCGCCTTCAAGGAGATGATAATCCCAGACAGGGTGGACCGCGCCACGTTCATCGTCGTCCCCTTCGCCCTGATGGCCGTGGCCGGAGCGCTCGTCGCTCTCGTCCCTCTCTCCCCCACGACCTACATCGCCAACCCCTCTGTGGGGGCGGTCCTCATATTCGCGATCCTGGGCTTCACCCCCATAGTCGTCCTCCTCGCCGGATGGGCGAGCAACAGCAAGTACCCCTTCCTGGGGGGGCTGAGGGCGCTGCACCAGCTCGTGGCCTACGAGATACCCATGATTCTGTCCCTTGTCGGAGCGGTGCTCCTCTCCGGGTCGCTAAACCTGATGGGCATCGTGAACGCCCAGAGCGGCATCTGGTACATCTTCCTCCAACCCCTGGGGGCGCTTGTCTTCTACATCGGCGCCCTGGCCGAGCTCGAAAGGATCCCATTCGACATCCCCGAAGCCGACAGCGAGCTCGTGGCCGGGTGGCAGACCGAGTACTCTTCCATGCTCTTCGGAACCTTCCAGCTCGCCAACTTCTCGAGAATGTACATCATGGCGGGGCTCTTCACCACCTTCTTCCTGGGCGGCTGGCTCGGTCCTGCGCCCGTCCCGCCGGAGGTCTGGTTCATCCTCAAGACGACGGCCGTCATGATCCTCCTTATGCTCCCCCGCTCCATAATGCCGCGCCTCAGGATAGACATGCTGCTGAGGGGTGGGTGGGTGAAGCTTCTTGCGCTCGCGTTCGCAAACATCTTCATCGCGATGTTGATCATATCCCTGGGGGTCGCCTAGCGGTGGGCACCTGGGACTACATCAAGGGGGTCCTCATCTCCACCTGGACCGGCATAAGGCACTTCTTCCATCCAAGGATGACGCTCCGCTACCCCGAGCAGAAGCTTGACCTCGAAGGGACTGGCTACAAGTACGACGCACGACGGGGGGTCGGACTCCCCGGGTTCAAGGGGAGGCACCTGCTGCTGTTCGAGAAGTGCACCGGGTGCCAGCTCTGCGCCATCGCATGCGACGGCGTCGCGGTGGCCATCGAGATGCAGAAGGTCACCAAGGGGAAGCCTCAGAACAAGAAAGAGATCTGGCCTGCGGTTGACTACGGGAGATGTGTCTTTTGCGGACTTTGCGTCGTCCCGGAAACGGAAGTCGTAACGAATCCGGGAATAAAACCGATTAGCCAAATTGCAATCGGCGAACGTGTCCTTACTCACATGGGTGACTACAAACCAGTGACCAGAGTTTGGGAGTTTGCCTACACTGGACCTCTTTACGAAATTAGGACCTTGGGCAAGGCTAGCCCTCTGGCTTGCACTGCAGACCATAAACTTCTCGCGGTACGGAGGCCCATTTCGACAAGGAAAGATGGAAGATTGTTGAGAAGCATGCAACCTATTGAGTTGGTACTACCAGAATATCTCAAGGTTGGGGATTATCTGCTAACACCCATCCCTAAGAAGACAATCAATCTCACCAAAGTCGTGGTTCAATTCGACGGCTCTCACGGGACGAGAGTATTGACCCTGCGAGTTGAGGCAAGCCTATTCAGACTGATTGGTTACTATCTGTCAGAAGGCTCGACTGACCTTGAGTCGCGGACAGTTACCCTCAGCTTCGGAAGCAAAGAGCACGACCTAATTGACGATTCAAAGCAGTTGTTGGCGAAGTTCTTCTCCAAGGAACCAAAAATCGGGATCTTGCGCCAGCACGTCGCGAATGTTAGACTGGGTTCATCTTTGGCGTTGAAGTTCTTCTCTCAGTTCGGACGGGGAGCGGCTAACAAAACACTACCAGATTGGGTGTTCTTCGCGGGCAGAGCCAAACAAATCCAGCTGATTAAGGGAATGTTTCTCGGCGACGGATGCGTTGTGAACCAAACCAGACAGAAATACTTGAACATAACAACTGTCTCGAAAGTCCTCGCGAATCAGCTCCAACTGGTGCTAGCCCGACTGGGCGTAGTCGCAACAATAGCAATGGAGACGCCAGAGGGCAAACTACCCGTTTATCGGGTCAATGTCTTTGGTAAGTGGGCGATCAAGCTCGCTGAAATGATGGGACTTCCGTTCGAATATTCGCCGACCAAGTCTTCAGACAAGTTCCTAATCACTTCTGATTACGTCTTCTCACCCATTGAAAAGATGGTTATCCAGAATGTATCAAACAAGACTGTGATGGATGTGACTGTGGAAGATGATCACACGTTCGTCGGAAACGGGGTCACTCAACACAATTGCGTTGACGCCTGTCCATTCGACGCCCTCGACATGACGAACGACTACGAGCTATCGGCCTACGACAAGATGGCCCTGAAGTACACCCCCGACATGCTGGCGGTGCCCCCGAAGCTCGAGGGGAAGAAGTACAAGGTGAAGTTCGACACCGAGAAGGGGGAAGTCAGGTACGGCTGACCTCGTCTTCCTGGGCATGATGGTCGTGACCGTAGGGAGCGCCATAGTCGCTCTCGAGGCCAAGGAGATAGTCTACGGCGCCATCGGCCTGGCGGGCTCGCTCTTCGGGGTGGCCGCACTCTTCTTCCTGCTCGACGCCCCGTACGTCGCTGTCTTTCAGATCGCGGTGTACATCGGGGCCGTGGCCGTGCTGATCCTGTTCACCGTGATGCTCGTCAGGGAGGAGAAGTGGGCCAAGGAGATCCCGGTGACGTCCCTCTCCAGGGTCGCGGGAATCATTACGGGGCTTGCGATCACAATCGCCCTCGTCGTCGCCGCCGTCGACACCAACCTAAGCCAGTACACCACCATCTCTAACAGCGCCACCTTCGTAGACATCGGGGAGCTGATCTCCACCGGGGATGCGCCCATCCTTCTCGTCCTGGCCCTTGTGCTATCCGCGTCCGTCGTAGGAGCCCTAACACTTTCGAGGGCTGACAGGGAGGAGCCCAAATGAACAGCCTTAGCGATTTCATGATCGTTTCTGCGATGCTCTTCGGCATAGGGGTCTACGGGCTCGTCACGAAGAGGAACGCCCTCCGCCTGCTCTTCGCAGTCGAGATAATGATCAATGCAGCCAACCTGAACTTCATCGCATTCGGTCAGTACCTCCCCTTCGAGGGGAGCGCTCAGACAGCGCTTCCGAACGCCTTCGGTCAGACCTTCGTCCTCTTCTCAATCGCCCTTGCGGCGGCCGAAGCGGCCGTGATCCTTGCCATAGTGGTAGTCGCCTACAGGCTGCACAAGGACGTCGACGTCAGCGAGCTGAAGTCGTTGGAGGGATAAGCCAAGTGATTATTCTCGATTTCATGCCCTGGTTGCAAGAGTTCCTGGAGTAGGCGCAATTGGTCCAATACCTACTTCTGCAATCGGTGGTCGTACCTCTGATTGCGGCGGCGCTCTGCTACCTCGCAGCCCCTAAGCTCGGGAGACTTGTCGGCTGGATCGCTTTCGTCTCCCTCTTCCTCACCACAATCCTACTCGTAGGGTTCGGGTGGTCCCAGCTCTTCTCAGGCGGGAGCCCAATCACAGAGTCCTATACCTGGGCTCCTACGGCGGGGCTCACTTTCGGGTTCCTCGCAGACGGACTGAGCTTCCCGGTCGCCATTCTGGTTAACCTCGTCCTGGCGGCCACGGCGGTCTACTCCATGCCGTACATGGAGAACAGGGTCAGGAGCCTCTACGGCGGGGCGAAGCCCGAAAGGATTGGCCTCTACTACCTCAACTTCTTGCTCGTCGCTTCGGGCCTCATAGGAATAATCCTCTCGACCAACATGATCGAGCTCTACCTCTTCCTCGAGCTCGTCCTCGTCCCGACCTTCGTGATAATCACACTCTTCGGCTACGTCCAGAAGGAGAGGGTCGGCATCATCTATATCATATGGAACCAGCTGGGCGCATTCGTATTTCTGGCGGGGATAGCGCTGGCCTACTCAGCGACCTGCAGCACGCCAGCAGGGTGCTCATTCGATATCGCGGCTCTGGGCGGAGTTCAGTCCTCCACCTGGGCCTACTGGATCGCCGGGCTCATACTCGTCGGCTGGCTCGTCAAGATGGCCGTCTTCGGGGTCCACATGTGGCTCCCGATCACCGAGGCCGAGCCCCCCACTTCGTTCGCACCAACAATGGCCGTGGTCTCGGGCATAGGCGCCTACGTCATCGCGCGCCTCCTTTTCTTCAACATGCCCACTATCTTCCACTCCTTCAGCCTCCCCCTGATGGCCTGGGCCGTGCTGACGATGTTCTACGGCGGCGCGGTCACCCTCGCCCAGAACGACGTCAAGTACATCTTCGCCTGGTCGACCATGAGCCAGAACGCCTATTCGATTCTGGGCCTTGCGAGCACCTCCGCCCTGGGGGCCGTCGGGGGCGTGTTCTACTTCGGGAGCCACATCCTGGGCAAGTTCATCATGTTCGCCGTTGCGGGCATCCTGCTGACGCAGACAGGCCTCAGGGACGTCAAACAGATGGGAGGCCTCGCGGGGAAGATGCCCTTCACCGCGGCGCTCTTCGTGATTGGCGCCCTCATACTCTCGGCTGTCCCACCGACCAGCGGCTTCCAGGCAGAGTGGATCATGTTTGCAGGCATATTCTCGCAGGGGGCGACCGGGTCTTCCACCTTCCTTGCGGTTGCCCTGCTGGGGGTGATCGCGACCCTGCTCACCGTCGCCTACACCTTCTGGCCAATCAAGAAGATATTCTTCGGGCAGCTGGCGCCGGGGCTCGAAGGGGTCAAAGACGCGCCGCTGACCATGACCCTCCCGCTCCTGGCCATCGTCGTGGCGTCCATACTCATAGGCATCTACCCCGACCTGGTCACCAAGTTCCTGACCGGGTTCGCAAACATCCTGAGCGCAGGAGGTGCGCCCTGAGTTGACATACGCAATCCCGTCCTACTTCGTCTGGCTGATCTTCATCCTCCCCTTCGCGGGCGCCCTGGTAACGGCGGCCCTCAGGAAGGCGGGAAGGCTGGGCGACTACGCTGCCGCCGCCTCCGCCCTCCTCTCCGCCATATTCGCCTTCACCATGCTCATACCAGTGCTGGAGGGGCAGCCCCTGACCATCAACAGCGTCGGGCCCCTCGCGACGAGCGTCCCCTGGATCTCGGGGCTGGGGCTGACCATGGGCGTCCTCGGAGACTCGTACACGGCGATAATCACGAACGTGGTCGCCTGGGTCAGCTTCCTCATAGTCCTCTACAGCCTGGAGTACATGAGGGAGGACGGAGGGCACAACAGGTACTTCTTCTTCATCTCT
>Ga0187771_10003241_pt1 | contig 11348 bp, 8 predicted proteins | sample 0116_SJ02_MP15_1_FD_133139 | JGI IMG/M metagenome (GOLD analysis project Ga0187771, IMG submission 133139) | Tropical peat soil microbial communities from peatlands in Department of Meta, Colombia - 0116_SJ02_MP15_10_MG | ecosystem: Environmental > Terrestrial > Soil > Wetlands > Peat | place... | reverse complement strand
TTGCGTGCGATTAACGACATTCTCGCCGATCGTGGCATCAACATCGAGCGGCAGGTGCTCGATACGCGCGGCACGGTGGGATATGCGATTTACGACATTAACCGCCGCTGCGATGAAGAACTGATGAATCAACTCCGAGCCGTGCCGCATACGATCCGCGTGCGTTTGGCGGGAGACGGGAAGAATAAAGATTAGGACCGCCGCGATCGCTATTGCGTGCTTCAAGAATAGGTTTTGGGTAGGGCACGGCTTCCAGCCGTGCCGGTCCGGCACCGCCATAGACGCGGCTTTAGTCGCTGAGGGCGACGGTTAGAATCTTCCGCAGAATGCAAAATGGCGATAGTCTGGTGCGTGTCCGCAAAAGGAGATTCCAAAGAATGAGGTGGTGTAAACGGTTGGTCGCCTTACTACTTTTTGCAAGCCTATGCTCGACGGCGGAGACTGTCAAATTCAGCTGGGTGAGAATACGCCGCCACAAGGGTGAGCATAACCGCGTGCTCGTCAATAAAGATGGTGACCTCAGATTCGACGACGATAACCGCAACCTGACGTTCTCCAGTGACGCCGGAGATCACGTCGTTATTGCGTACGACGATGTTACAAAGGTCGTATTCGACCAAACCACACGCATGCGCGGCGGGCCGGTCGCCTATCTGAGTGTTCCTGGACTTATTGCCGCGGGCCAGCACATAAACTTCTATTGGTTTCACGTCGAGTACAAGAATGGCGACCACACCGACCCGATTCTCTTTAATGTACCTAAGGGTTCGTCTGAAAAAGTGATCGCGAAAGCCCGCGATCTTTTTGGCTCGCGCGTCACCGTGGCGGATTCGCTGGAGAAAGGCGAGGAGATTGATCCCAAAACCCTTCCCGACATCAAGTCAAAGCATGCGTTCATTGCTGACAGAGAAGACCATCCCCTACCGGAATTGAAACCCGATAAGGCTACGGTCGTCGTCGTTTGTCCGGCTTTGGAGGCGCGTGCTACTGGTCGTGGCAATCAGTTCAAGTTGCACGCGAATGATCACGTCGTAGCCGTCAACCGCGAGGGAACTTACAGCTTCGCGTATCTTGACCCTGGGAAATACAAGCTCGTCTCGCAGTCTGAAAATGCCAACGGTTTTGAAATTCAGATGGAAGCGGGCAAGGAATACTATTTCGTGCAGAATATTTTCCAGGGAGCATTCAAAGCGCAAACTGGGTTGTCGCGCAATAGCCCAGAACTTGTGATGTACGAGCTAAACGGCGCTTATTTTTCGGACTGGAAGCGCAAGAGCGACTAGCCTACAAAACTACCCCTGTCGAGTGCTGCAGCCGAACGCTCGTTCTCAGTTCGTGGCCGCTCGTCTTAACCGATCCATCACCGCTTCCCATTCCGCTGTTGCGGGCGGCTGGTCGACCGCAATCCAGTCGGCGTTGGCTGCGTCAGCTTGATGGAGGCGGTCGTAGAGCTGGGAGGCATAGGCTGCTGCATCCGATGGCATCTGGATGATTGCTATGTCTTTGCGCGAAGCTGGACGAGTCTGCTGCAGGTAAACCCCCTTGCCTTGTTCCGGCAGATTCCCATCTGAAATTAGGAACAAGGTTGTGCGCGGGCTGTAGTGGCGGGGGTGCATTCCTGGAGAGGGGGGCGCTCCAGAGGGGTCTTCTTGGCCCAAGACCTCTGGCCCGTCTTGCCCCGAGGCCTCTGGCTCGGAGACTTCTCGCGCTGACGCGACGGGACCGATGAGCGCTTCAAGTTCGGCGCGCGAGATGCCTCCAGGACGGAAGAGGACGGGTTGCGGCCCGGCCACAGAAACCACGGTAGATTCGATGCCAACCTGGCAAGGTCCACCGTCGAGGATGAGATCTACGTCGTCGCCTAAGCTGCGGCGCACGTGGTCGGCGGCGGTGGGAGAGAGTTCGGTGAAGCGATTCGCGCTGGGAGCAGCGAGGGGCACGCCGGCCGCGCGAATCAGAGCGAGCGCCACGGGATGAGCAGGCATGCGCAGACCGACCGTAGTAAGGCCGGCGGTGACGATGTCGGGGATCGCCGGGCGCTTCCCGAGCACCAGCGTCAGCGGGCCGGGCCAGAATCTTTTCGTCAGTAAGTCGGCAGCCTGCGGCCAGGCAGAGACTAATGCCTTTGCCATTTCGGCGGACGCAACGTGCACGATGAGCGGGCTGGTGGGTGGGCGGCCTTTGACGGCATAGATGCGGGCTACTGCGTCGGGGTCGAGCGCATTGGCGCCCAGGCCGTAGACGGTTTCGGTGGGGAAGGCGACCAGCCGTCCGGCGCGGAGCAGCTGGGCTGCACGATTGATCTCGTCCTGCGTAATGGGCTTGGCCACACGCTATTTTAATGTTCTTATGTCTTTGATGTTCCTCTGTGCACCCCGCGCGCCCTCCGGCTGGTGTTCTTGAGTTTCAGTTCTGCTCCGGAATTTCACGTCTGCAATCTAACTTCTGACTTTGGACTTATTTCTTATCTGGCTCCTCAACTTGCAGGTTATTCGTGACCGAAAACACACCGTGAACACCGTTGGCCTGGACGCCGGCGATCTGCTTATCCATTTGGCGGGCAACCACGCCTTCCAGGGTTACCTTGCCGTTGTTCACAATGATGTGAATCGGAGGAACGGCGCGCAGCTGGTAAGGCTGGAGGACGCTGTTGCCGTAGATGGCGCGGTAGGTATCGCGGCGGATGCGGTCGTCATTAATCGAGGTGGGAAGAATCTCAATATTATTGATGACGTTCGGGACGCCTTCAATCTTCTTTACGACATTCTCAGCATCCTTCTTGAGAGTAGGGCGCGCGACCTGGCCCAGGAGAGTGACTGTGCCATCGGAGTCCACCTTATAAGCGAGATTGTCGAACACGCCGTAGAACGGAAGCATGACGAGCTCGTGGTGGACTTCTTTGGTGATGCGCTGGATGCTCTTTGGATTGAGGGGCTCGGCGCCTTGCGCTTGGACATTAGGCAGGGCGAGGAGAATGAACACGCAGATCAGCGATAACGCGGGAACTCCCGCAGCGGACTTTTTCATAGTGGATGACTTCATAGTGGATAACCTCTTCGATTGAGAAAACGTCGAATCCCGGCCTTTTATGCATCAGCGGCGATTGTACCGCTAAGACGCGCACCCTGGTGAATCGCATGACAGAGGAAGCGTTCTAGCGCGCGCTAATCCGAAAACCCGTGCTGACGAGCGTGATGTCGCGTAAGTAAGGCGCGGACAACCTCGGCAACACGGACTCGAAGGAACGATTTGCAGGTCTGGCGTGCGGTCGCCTAAGAACGATCTGTTTTCACATCGCCCAGACCGGCACCGTGCGTGTGCACGTGAATGTTCCCGAAGAGTATTCACGAGGCATGAAGCCAGGAGAGACGGAGCCGGACATCGTCCTCGCCGAATTTCCCGATCAGAAATTTCCCGAGAAAATCGTCCGAACCGCTGAAGCGGTCTCTCAGGAACGAGCATCGCGTGGCAACCACCCAATGGATGAAGCCCGCGAGCGCAAGACCCAAATGCGCGTGCGCGGCTATACGATCATGCCAACCACGCAACGAATCTGGGTGATGCACAAAACTGAAACGCCAGTGCGCTCGTTTTCGCCACCAAATGAGTCAAGTTGCAACAGCTTTCAACGCTATCGATGATCTTTCAGCCATTGTATGGCGGTATTTTGATCTGGAACTTCGACCATCTGGAGTCCTGCGGGACCGACGTGCGCCGTATATCTGCTTATAGCCATGTTAGTTACCGCCGAAGCCGACTTGATCGTAATGAAGTACTTGACGCCGATTGCCGCAAAGGCTCTGAAGACCTCATTTTCAATCAGTTTCTGTACATCCTGGGGAAAGGCGCCTTTCGCTTTACTGGAGTCCACGATCCATGCTCGACCCTTGTGGACCTTGGCATGAGCAACACCCTTCTCCAAGACCGCCTCACGAAACTGAGGGACGGTTATCGTGTAGTTTGACCAAGTGTCGATCATTGCCTTGGCCTCGTCATTCCATTCAACGCGAAGTACTGCTGGTATTTCGTGTACCGTCATGTTCTGCTCCTTAAGGACTAGTTATGCTAGCCAAAAATGCTTCTTACTTACTATCGAACCGAATCTTTGAATCACCGGAACCCGGCCGCCTCCGCTAGGCCTATGCCTGGCGGTTATTGGCTGTTTCGATCCCCTAAAAGATGCTGGCCATCGGGATGATCATCTTGAACCAGACTTTGTCTCCGCCGAAGCGGTTCTCGACCAGGGTTTCGTGCTGCCAGTTCGCTATGAAACTCATGTGACGCTTGTTGGTGTAGGCGATGCTGGGCCCGACGGCGAGTACCCGGCCTCTGCGCCCGCTGTCCCAAAGACCCGGTACGGCCGGCACCATCTGGCCATTGACCGTATCGTCGGTGACCTGTTTGAGGGCATAGCCACTAGCGCCCGCCATCCAACGGCCAAGATGTTTGCCAGCCAGATAGTCCATGTGGAATTCCTGCCCGGAGTGATAATTGGTAGCCGGGTTGGTGGTCTTGAGGTTGTACATGACTTTGGTGGAGGCCTCCCAGCCAGCCTTCGGCATCAAGCTGAAGGCCACCAAAGGCTCAAAGCTGTAGTAGTGTGCGCCAATGCTCACGCGCGGGTCGTTCTGGTTGTAGGCGCCGGTGGGAAGGTCGACGTCGAAAGCTGCCACCGCGTGCCAATGCTCCTGATGCCAGCCCAGAATGAGTGGGTCGATCGTGATATCACCGACGCCGGTTGTGCTGTTTCTACCGTTCAGGTTCATCGACTGGTAGACCACGGGAACGATGGCATGCACTCCGCAGTTCGCTCCGAGAATTTTGAATGGCGTCATCTCGAGGAAGCGGAAGGCATCGAAAGTGGCGTCCACCTGGGGCGTCGCGCCGTTCAGGATGGCTTTGTCGCCGGAACCGTTGCGGAGTTCGCCGGTGTAATAGCCAGTGTAATTTACGAAATAGAAGCCCGCCGGTGGAGTCGCTCCAGCAAACCAGTTCTCCGCCCCATTGGGGTATTGATCTCCTCCCTCTTTGGCGGTAGAAGCTGGAACGACAACGAGAGCAATTATCGAAGCGATGATTATGATGTTGAGTCTGCGTGTCATCTGTCCCCCTGAATTTCGCACACAATTTGCCAGCTTAAGTAAGCCGGACGAACCGATTTGAACCCACGGTGGGTTACATCGACTCATGGATAGAAATTCTTGAGCAGTACTTAGATCGCGTTGTTACTTTCGGGTGCCGTTACAGCTGCTTTGAGTAAGGTCAGGAAGAGGGAAACTGTAGTTAGTTCGGGACGCGGTTCTGTCACGGGGACCGATCGATGAGTGGACCACATTTGTTTCCTTGTGCCGGTCCAGAATTTACGCAGCCATCTCATTTTGCTCTTGGGCCCATATCCCTATGCAGACTACAACGCGTGCATCGAGGGGAATTGTCCTGTTGATCCCGCCTTCTATGAGCCGGCCGTAGCGCACATCGCGACTGAAGCCGATGCCGTGCAGCGGTCGTCCTTTCGCTGTTCCAGCTTGAACTGAGCGACCAGTTCCCGAAGCTTGTGAGACATCTCCGCCAGCGATTGCGCAGCTTTCAGGGCGTCGTTTGCACCGGTGGTCGTACTCTGTGCGGCCTCGGCCACACCGCTGATGTTCTTGGTGATCTCTCCTGAACCCCTCGCTGCTTCACTGACGTTGCGAGCCATCTCATTGGTGGTCGCATTCTGTTCCTCCACCGCCGTGGCGATGGTGTTGGAAATGTCGTTAACCTGCCGGATGACTTCGGAGATCTGGTGGATAGCAGATACCGCGCTCTTGGTGTCCACCTGGATCGCCTCAATCTTGCGGCTGATATCTTCCGTAGCCTTCGCGGTCTGTTTGGCCAACTCCTTCACCTCATTGGCAACGACTGCGAACCCTTTCCCGGCCTCACCGGCGCGCGCGGCTTCGATCGTGGCGTTGAGTGCCAAGAGGTTGGTCTGTTGGGCGATGGACGTGATCACCTTAACGACTTGGCCGATCTCTGTGCTGGAAGCCCCAAGTTTATTCACAATCTGGTCAGTTTCCTCCGCGACCCTAACCGCACTGGTCGCCACCTTGGCCGATTCGTGCGCATTCTTGGCGATCTCCTTGATGCTGGTGCTCATCTCCTCAGTACCAGTCTGCACGGTCTGCAGGTTCTTGTTAACCTGCTCCGCTGCGCTGGAAACTACCCCGGCCTGTGCCGAAGTCTCTTCCGCGTTGGCGCTCATCTGCTGGCTGGTGGCAGTCAGTTCCTCAGAAGCGCTAGCCAGCCCTTGCGCATTTTGGGCAATCGACTCCATGCTTGTGCGAAGCGTCCTAGTCATGCCGTTAATATGATCCTTGATAACCGCATGGTCGCCGCGGTAATCCCCTACCAACCGTGCGGCCAGGTCACCTGCAGCGATCTGCTCCAATACGTCGCTGGCTTCGCGCACCGGTGCGACGATGGCTTCAATCAATTCGTTGATCCCACCTACCAATTTTCGCCAGTCTCCTGCAAAAGCCTGGTCATTTCCCCGGCTAGCAAGATTGCCGTTCAAAGCAGCCTCGCTCAGGCCACGGAGCTCTTTGGAAACGCGCAGAAGATTGTTGCGCAGGAGGTCCATCTTCTCGTTGGCAAGCGCTTGCTTGCCCGGAAGCTTCTCCAGGACGGGGCCAAAGTCGCCTTCCGCATAACTGCTGATGACCTTTAGAACCTTCAGCATATTATTCACATGGATCTTCGCCGCTTCGTTGCAGCCGGAGGCAAGGTCCCTCCACGCGCCTTGGAACTTGTCGTCGGGAACGAACTCGTCAATGGCGCCGTTCCTATGCGAGTCTGCCATGCACTTGATCGCTTCGACGAGCGCATTGAGCGTATCAATACAAGCGTTCGCGGCTTTCTTAATCTCCGCGTAGTCGCCCTTATAGTCGCCGACCATACCGGCGGTGAGATCACCCTTGGCAATCCGCGACAGGCTCGCCCCGGCTTCTTGAAAGGGCCTGACGACCGCATCGAGCGTATCGTTCACACCTTTCAAAACCAGAGCGTATTTCCCCCGGTGCGTTGAAATGTCTGCGCGAGTGTTTAATCTCCCTTCTACGGCCGCTCCCGAGAGTGTGTTTATGTCCACAACCAGCGCATTGATAGCTTCCATCGTGCGAATCACCGCGGGGGTCAGCATGTCGCTCTCAGAGTTTTCGATCTTCTTCAAATCCTCGAGATCGCAGTCGTAGTCTCCAATCGCGATGTTTCCCAGTACATTGATAGTGTGGCGGATCCACTCGGGAGCAATGTTGCACGCCTCGGCCAGCTTGCCAAAGATCCCGTGATAGTTGCCCTTCACCTCCTTGCTGTAGTCATTGACTGCCACTGCTTGAAGAACGTCGTTGACTTCCAGGAGCGCACCCAAATTGTCGATAGACTCGTTGACACTGTTCTTGAGACTGCAGAAGTCACCTTGGCATTCTTTGGTCACCTTGGCCGGAATCTCGCCTTTGCCAATCTGGACAAGATAGTCGGCAAAAAGATGCAGTGGCCCAACAATGCTTTCCAGCATGTTGTTAATTGCTTTGGCCCGGTCGAAGTGCCTGCCTTGAAATTTGCTTTCGTCGATGCGTGTGGAGAGTTCGCCGCGGACGCTTGCATCGGCCAAGCGCGAGATTTCACGGGCCAGTCCTACGTCGCCGGCCGCAGGAAACACCAATTCCACAACTCCGACGACCTGCCCGGCCTCGTCGAGGCGAGGACGGGCGGTAACGAGCACCGACACCTCTTTGCCCTGGACGAGCGGAAATGCTTCTCCTTCACACACCTTCGCCGTCCGCACTGCTTCTGACGCCGGACAGGTCCCCGCTCTACATCCGGGATTGTCGAACAGATCCCAGAACTTGCGGCCAATGCACTCTTGTTTCTGCTTCCCGGCAGCGCTAGCGGCTGGTTCATTCAGGTCGAGAATCGTGTGCTCGGTGTCCATGACGATGACCATGCCGGGAATCAAGTCGTAGATCTCGTCTGCGCTCAATTTTGGAAAGCGATCAACGTGAGCCTGCTCTTCTTGGTCTCTGTTTTGGTTTCCAGCTTCGCTTTTATCCGAGCTGCGTGCGAGTCTTTCAGCAACTGACATTTGCTCCGCTCCCTGTTACGGCTGTGCCGCAAATTCACTGACTTTCAGAAACTCCGGGTTGGGTCGATTGATCTTCCGGCCAGCGATCCCCCGCTGAGGGGAAGCAATCGACAAGAGCGGGAATATTTCGCATGACCACTCACGTAGCCGTATATCGATCATCGAGACGCGGGACTTCATCTCTGCTTGAGCTACAAGTGTCCTAGGACTGTCTTCACATATGCGAGGTAATCGGCCTCCTGTCCGCTCAGCCTTGCCATATTGCCTCGCAAGCAGCCGAATCGCCCGCTGCCATCGATGTCAGGTTCTCTTTTTGAAGAGGTCTTCGCTTAAGAATCGACTAATGTGAATCTCTTCCTAACGCTTAGCCGGATTGCACACACGTCGCCAGACGAGCGCGGTGTACACTTACAAAGGTGAGGATCACTAACCAAGAGATGGGTATAACGCAGGCATCTTAGCCTGGCAGAGTTGGGGATGGGCGGTTAGTAAGGCAGATGAGAAGGTTCATAGTCTCTTGTTCCCGGATTCTTGTGCGCAGAGCTTCTCTCTTCCCGATTCGGAGCTTTCCTAGTGCCTAGGGTAACGCTGATCTGGACTGAAGGGTGTACGAATGTAACCACGGACTCGGCTTACAGAGCTTGCAACACGTGGCCTTCGCTGCCTGGTCCAGTTTGCTCATGGCTTGCCTCCACCCACATACCCGACAGGCGGTTTCCAGTACCCGATGGTGCCGGGAAAATGCACCAGATGAAAGCGATCATTCACCTGATACAAGGACTCCGCGTGCCCCAGAAACAAATAACCTCCAGGCAAGAGATTGGAATAGAAGTGTTGCACGACCTTGCGCTTGGAGCCCAAATCGAAATAAATGAGCACATTGCAGCAAAAGATCAGGTCCATCCCCTTCAGAAACGTCATTTTGCTGTCGTCATTGATGTTGACGCGATCAAAGCAGATCAGCGACTTGAGCCGGTCGGCTGCCTGCAATCGTTTGTCGTCGTACGGTTTGAAGTATTTCCTGCGCAGAGCCTCGCTCGTGTTTCGCAGCGCATACTCGCCATAAATTCCAGCCTTGGCGGTGGTCAGCGAGTTGTCGTTCAAGTCCGTGGCTAGGACGTCGAAGCTCCACCCGGCCAGCAACTTTTCGCTCTCTTCGAGCAGGAACATGGCCAACGTATACGGTTCTTCCCCCGTTGAACAGCCGGCGCTCCAGAGATGGAGACGTTTGAACCCCATCGCACTCTTGGCCTGAAGAATCTGCGGAAGAATCCCGTTGCGTAGCGCATCCAACTGGGGCGGGCTGCGAAACATGTAGGTCTCGCCAATCGTGATCTCGTTCAAAAGCAAACGCAGCTCCGCTTCCCGGTTTGCGCGCACCGTGAGATGCTCCAGGTATTCTGCGGGAGTATTGGCTTTCACCGTAGTCATGCGCCGGGCGCAACGGGAAGCCAGCAGGTACAGTTTTTCTTCCGGCTGGTAGATGCCCGAAATCCGGTAGATTAGGTCGCGGATCTTCAGATAGGCAGGATCCTTGAAGTCTTCCGCCTGCGGCTTCGCGGCCGCTTTTGCCGCACCTGTTTCCACTCTGTCCTCTTGTTCCCGCTCTGGGCCAGACACCCGCCTTACACCGCCGTCGATGGGGGCAGCCCGAGGGTCTGACTTCGGCTGGAGTTCACCCGGCGGACAATTTCCGTGCTGATCTCCGCCAGCGGACAGATTTTGTCCGCCTTGCCCGCTTCCACCACGGCCCCCGGCATGCCCCACACTACCGAGGATGCCTCGTCCTGCACCAGGATCTCGCCGCCTGCGTCCCAGATGTGCGCGGCGCCGCGGGCGCCGTCCGAACCCATACCGGTCATCACCACCCCCAGCACGTTCGGGCCATAAACCTGGGCGACGGAACGAAACAGCACGTCCACGGCCGGACGGCAGGAGTTTTCCGGGGGCTCCTGATTCAGACTCAGAACCACGGCCGTTCCTTTCCGCACTACGGTCATGTGATAGTTGCCCGGCGCAATCCACACCTGCCCGGGCGACAACATCTTGCCCGCCTCTGCCTCTTTCACGGGTAACTCCGACCGCGCGTCCAGGCGCTCGGCCAGCATGCGCGTAAACAGCGGCGGCATGTGCTGCACCACCACCACCGGTACGGGAAGATCTTCCGGCAGGCGCGGAATCACTTCGGCCAGCGCGTTGGGCCCGCCGGTCGAGATTCCGATCGCCAGAATATCGATGCGCTGGCCGACCGATCTTCTCGGCGCCGGCGAGCGAGGCTTCGCAGGAACCCGGCCAGTGCGGCCGCGGCCGGCAAGGGAAACGATTTTCGCTGTCAATTCGCTCCGCACCTGTTCCATCGCGCCCGCCAGGCTTGCGCTGTTCGTCGGCTTGGTCATGTAATCGGAAGCGCCTTTGGCCAGCGCCTCCAGCGTGATGGCGGCGCCGCGTTCGGTCAAAGTGCTGAACATGATCACCGGCAGCCTAGGGTACATCTTGCGGATCTCGGCCAGGGTCTCGATCCCATTCATGCCCGGCATTTCTATATCCAGCGTGATCACGTCCGGATTCAACTGCGGAATCTTAGCCAGCGCGACCGTCCCGCTCGAAGCCGTCCCGGCCACTTGGACCTCCGCGCTCGAAGCGAGCGCATCCGACAGCAGCTTGCGCGCCACCACGGAATCGTCTACGACCAACACTCGAACCGGCAACATGGACCCTCGAGTCGTTTACCGCGGAACAATGCGCTTTCGGCGCAGCCTCGGCGGCTTGGCGTGAAGCGGCTGAAGCGGCCTAGACGCCGGTCCTGGCGCTCATCGTCCGTGGGGCTGGCGCCTTCCCCGTATGTCCGGTTTGCGCGCCATCCTCCAGTTTGAACTGCGCCACCAGTTCGTGGAGCTGGGTGGACATCTGCGCCAAGGCTTGCGCTGCCTTCAGCGCATCGTTGGCCCCATGCGTCGTGCTCTTCGCCGCCTCGGCCACCCCGCCGATGTTCCTGGTGATCTCGCCTGAGCCTTTCGCGGCCTCTCCGACGTTGCGAGCCATCTCGTTGGTGGTTGCGTTCTGTTCCTCTACCGCCGTGGCGATGGTGTTGGAGATGTCATTGACTTGCCTGATCACCTCGCTGATCTGCCCAATGGCCCCGACCGCGCTCTTGGTATCGCCCTGGATGGCCTCGATCTTGCGGCTGATGTCCTCGGTGGCTTTGGCGGTCTGCTTGGCCAGTTCC
>Ga0187771_10003240_pt1 | contig 11348 bp, 7 predicted proteins | sample 0116_SJ02_MP15_1_FD_133139 | JGI IMG/M metagenome (GOLD analysis project Ga0187771, IMG submission 133139) | Tropical peat soil microbial communities from peatlands in Department of Meta, Colombia - 0116_SJ02_MP15_10_MG | ecosystem: Environmental > Terrestrial > Soil > Wetlands > Peat | place... | reverse complement strand
GCCGGTAACAGCCATCTCGGGGAAAACCAGAAGATCGGCCCCCATCTTCTTCCCTTTTGCGATGTAATCGAGAATCTTCTTCGTATTCCCTTCGATGTCACCCACCGTCGTGTTGATCTGACAGAGCCCAATTCTCAGTGTTCGCATCCTTCACCCCCAAGAAAGCATAGTGCAGAGAGCATAGCGCAAAGCGTAAAGAGTTCTTGACTTAATAACGGTCTCACAATAAGGACCACACTATTTTATAAAATCCCTCCTGACCTCCCTTGCCTACCGGCAGGCAGGCTTTACCTAAGGGAGGAATTACCCCTCTTTGGCAAAGAGGGGCGAGGGGAGATTTTCCAATGCTTATCTCAATCCAATTATGAGATTGTTAATAATGCTCCTACTCCGCAATCCCTGCCCGCCGCACAAGTGCTTTGGCAGGCGGGCGCATTCCCTGCCTGCGCGAAGCCGCTTCGGCGAAGGCAGGCGCAATCCGAAATCTTCTATTCTTCCTCCGAAATCAGCACATCTTTCTTGATGTGATACCTCTCCATTTTGCCGCGCAAGGTGCTCCGATTGATCCCAAGAAGCAGCGCAGCTTGAACCTGATTCCCCTGGGTTTTTTGAAGGGCCCGGAGGATCAATCCTCTTTCCAAGCTAGAGATCATGTCCATGTCCTGTGAGGCCGTCGAAGGCGCTGAGAGCTCCTCGAAGAGGGAGTCCAGGAGATCCTCAACATTCTTCTTGCTCAATTGCTCTTCCGCCTCCCGCCTTTCCCACCCTTTTTCGAAAAGAAGCTGATCCTCAACAATCCATTCGCCCTGGCACAGCACCATGGCCCTTTTCAGGACGTTCTCTAATTGACGCACATTTCCGGGCCACCCGTAGGAAGCAATTTTCTCCATGGCCGAAGGGGTGATTCCGACAATCCCCTTTTTGAATTCCCGGTTAAACTTTTTCAAGAAGTAGGAAACCAGCTCAGGGATGTCCTCTTTCCTTTCCTTTAGGGGAGGGATCATGATGGAGACGACATTGAGCCGGTAATAGAGGTCCTCCCTGAACTTTCCGCTTGTAATGGCCTCTTCCAAGTCTTTATTCGTTGCGACGATCAGCCGGATATCCACCTTGATCGTCTCCATTCCCCCCAATCTTTCGAAACGCTTCTCCTGAAGGATTCGCAATAATTTGGCCTGAGTGGAGAGGGACATATCCCCGATCTCGTCCAAGAAGATCGTTCCTCCCTGGCCCTGTTCCAGCTTTCCGATGCGTCGAGAGGTTGCCCCGGTGAAAGCTCCCTTCTCATGACCGAAGAGTTCGCTCTCCAAGAGCGTGTCGGGGATCGCCGCACAATTTACGGGGAGAAAGGGGAGTTTCGAGCGGGTGCTATGCTGGTAAATCGCCCGCGCGAAGAGTTCCTTACCCGTTCCGCTTTCGCCCCGGAGCAAAACGGTGACATCGCTCGGAGCGATCTGCCCCACGATTTTGTAAATCTCCTGCATCTTGGCGGAGGATCCGATGATCCGTTCCCCCTCATCTGTCTCTTTCGCTTCCGCTGAGGCATAGGCTACTTCCTGTTTCATCATCCTTCGTAAGGAAAGGGCCTTCTCAACGAGCCCTTTCATCTGCGGGATGGGAAAGGGTTTTAAGATATAGTCGAAAGCCCCGTACTTCATGGCTTCAATCGCTGTCTCGGTGGTCCCGTAGGCCGTCATGAGGATAACCAGAGATTTGGGGTCGATCGATCTCATCTCCTTCAGTACATCGATTCCGCTTCGGCCCGGCATCTTGATATCCATGATGATCAGATCGGGAGGACTTTCCTTCACCCGATCGAGTGCTTCTTCTCCGTTCTGGGCAGTAAGGATGGAATATTTCCCTTCCATGATCCGTTTCAGCGAATAGCGGATCGATTTGTCATCATCTACGATCAGAATGGTTTCCATCTTCCTCCTCTCATGAAATAGGGAGCCAAACCGTCAAGAGGGTCCCTTTTCCGGGAGTGCTTTCCACCTCAATTTTTCCATGGTGCTCTTCGACGATTCGATGGGCAATGGAGAGGCCGAGGCCGACCCCGCCCTCTTTGGTGGAGAAGAATGGGTCGAAGAGCTTATTCATGTCTTCGCTGGGAATGCCGATCCCGGAGTCCTGAATGGAAAGTGTGACCCAATGATCCTTCTCCGAAACCTGTCCCCTCAAAGATAGATGGCCGCCGTTCGGCATTGCCTGAACGGCATTTAATAAGAGGTTGAGGATGACCTGTTTCATCTGCTCCTTATCAGCGGTGATGAAAGGGAGCGGTTCGAACTCCTTTTTAACCTTGATCTTCCCCCGTTCTATTTGAGGTCGTAGCAATTGCAGGATCTCTTCAAAAATGGGGATGAGGTTCGTCTTTTCCAAAAGCGGGGATGCGGGCTTAGCAAATCGAAGGAATTGATCTACGATCTCGTTGATCCGGCGGATTTCCTCTTCGATCACTTGGAGATCCTCGCGATGCGCGCTTTCTGAAGGAAAATTTTCTGTCAAGGATTGAATGAGGATATTGATACTGGTGAGGGGATTGCGAATTTCGTGAGCAATGCCCGCGGCCAATTCCCCTAAAGCGACTAATTTTTCGGACCGAATCAGTTGTGCCTCCGTCTTTCTGAGATCGGCGGTGGTCTTTTGTATCTTTTCCTCCATCTGCTGGCTGAATGCCTTCAGTTCCTGATACATGAAAGCGTTGTAGATAGCCAGGCCTGCTTGCTGGGCAAAAGCCATCACCGATTCGAGAGTCTCTTTGGTGATGCTTTTATTCGGCTCGAGAAAGTCCGCGGCAATCGCCCCCAAAGCCTTTTCCTTCGCTAACAAAGGGACTACTAACAGAGAGTGAAGGTTAAATTTTTCTCTTAAGACAGGGTTGATCCTTTGATCTTGCGTCGCATCCTGGATGATGAAAGGTTTTCGCTCAAAAACCGACCTGGCCACAACACTATCCTCCGGGTCTAAACGCAGCGCGATCTCTTTGATCCACTCCTCATCAATCCCCACGGCCAATTTACATTCCAGCATATTCCTCTTCTCGTTTATCAGGTAGAGACGGGCGCGGTCAAACCCGATATTTTTTGTCACTCCTTCTAAAACCAACCTGAGAATCTCTTCGATATCGAGGGTCCCCATCAAACCGGAATTATCAATACAGATCGCCGCCTGGTTGGCGACGGTCGTGAGGATCTCCTGCTCACTTTTCGAGAAGGAATGGGGGAAGGAAGTGTAACAATTGATCACCCCGATCACCCTGTCCTTAATGCACATGGGGACACTGAGCATGGAAACCAGTCCTTCCTTTTTTGCCAGCTCCTTCTCTTTATACAGGGAATCTTTGAGAACGTCGAGGATGGCCATGGGTTGATTTCGAAGGGCCACCTGGCCGACCACTCCCTCTCCCAACGCCAGGCTCCTCTCTCTCAGATATTCTTCGCTGATGCTCTGCGTGGCCTTCAGCTTCAGCTTCTGGTCTCTCTCGTCGAAAATCCAGAGGGAGCAGATCTTTGAGTTCATCAAATTGGCGGTCACCGTCACGATCAGCCGTAGGACGTCTTCAAGGTAGAGGCCCGAAGCAATCGCCTTGCTAATTTCCAGCAAGGCGTTGATTTCTTTCGCGTCGAGCCGCCTTTTCTCTTCGGGCATAAGCGTCTTCCTTTACGTTTATCATAAACGAAAACCGTTCATTTGAAAAGCGAATTGATTCACCTCGTTAGAGAGGATGCCTCGGTCAGTTTCAAGTCCCACTATAGCGGGACTGGAATTTCTAACGGGGTTCATTTCAAAGGATTCAAGGATTCCAGGTTTCGAGGGTTCGAGTGAAAGAGCATTTAGGATTTCTCCCCTTGCCAGGTATTTCTCTCGAAACCTTGAATCCTTGAACGCTTTACTTTTCGTGGGCTCTGTGAGAGGCCGGGGATTCTTAGATAAAAAAAGAGGTACCGGACATCCCCCGTACCCCCTTTTGATCAACTATTCTGCTCAGCCGAGAATCTTAGTGCTTTGGCAGAAAGGCACTCCTTGAAAATCTTCCTTCCAACTTGATCACCTTAAGATAGAAATCACCGTTCTTCTTTTCCAGTTCGAGCGCTACCTGTGTGATATGCCTTAGATTTGCTTTAAAAGCGGCGGTGTGTGCTTCTTTTTCAAGGACCCAATAAGCGACTGGTTGAAGATCATAGAGCCGGGGGCAGGAATAAGTGAAAAATTTGTAAGTTAAGTTTTCATCTCCCCATACATCCTGCATTCCGGTAAGACTGTCAAAGATATAACGGACACCTTCTCCCTTTTCAATCTCGATTCGATCCAACGCCACCCGGAATTGTGAGAGGCCTTTGTGGTTTTTGGCCTTGATGACCCTTCCTCTAAATCCTTCTTTGTCCTTTTTGTAAAACTGGGAGAAGAGGGGATCGTTATTTCCCTTTCCGGAAGCAAAACAGTCCCGGATGGTTAAATGCTCCAAATTGTGGAGATGGGCTAACCGTTTCGTCAGGGTGGCGGGGGTCCCGGCCTCTATTCCCAGATGACATTATCACCGGCCTCGAGAAAACCGAAGAGATCGTCTAAGTGGTTTATCCCTGCAGATATGTTGCCCGGCATGTTTCCACTCATCCCCTCATCTTTTCTGTAAGGAGGATGGCTTCGGCGATCTCTCGCATGGTCTTCCGACTGTCCATGCTCGCCTTTCGAATTCTCTTAAAGGCTTCGTCTTCGGTTAGGCCATGATGTTTCATTAACGCTCCTTTGGCCCTTTCCACCAATTTTCGGGTCTCCAATTCCTCCTGGATTACCTTGGTCTTTACCAGTAACTCGGTATTCTCAATGCAGATCGCCGCCTGGTTGGCCACGGCCGTCAGAACCACTCTTTCTGTCTCGTTAAACTCGTGCGGATAGGAAGTATAGCAATTGATTACCCCGATGACCTTGTCTTTCACCGTCATGGGGATGCTGAGCATAGAGACCAAGCCCTCTTTTTTTGCCAATTCTTTCTCTTTGTAACGAGTGTCCTTCAAAACATCGAGAACGGCCAGGGGTTTATTCTCCTGCGCCACGTAACCGACCACGCCCTCTCCTAATTTCAAAGTCCGTTCCTTAAGATATTCCTCGCTCATGGTTTGAGTCGCCCTGATTCTGAGAACTTTCTCCTTTTCATCCAGTATCCAGAGAGAACAGATCTTCGAATCCATCACGTTGGCTGTCACGGTTACAATGAGCTTCAGAATATCATCTAAATATTGGTCTGAGGAAATGGCTTGACTTATTTCTGAAAGAGCTTTGATCTGCTTCTTGTAGGGAGTCCTTCTATTGTTCAATCAGATGTCGCCCTCCGAGCACCCCCGACCCCGCCGTCTCCCCTGTGGGGAGAGGGGAAGGGTGAGGGACGGATAAGTGCTAAATTTACATAAAAGGCCGAGGGTTGTCAACAGAGCAATTTCAGCGCAATTCCATGAGAATTTCCTTTCCGGCAGTGTTGACCCAGGTAGGAGATTATGCTAAATCTGAACAGATGAATCGCCGTCGGAAGATCGTCTATTTCACCCATTCATCGAGTCCAAGAGGACCGAGTAGAAGTGTTCCGAGCCAAGGGTGACCAAATACTCTTTTCAATCTCGTCAAGGAGAGGAAATGGATCCCATCAAAGACTGGTGGATTGAAGAAAAAGGCAAGAAAGCCGCTGAACGGCTCGTGTCTCATGATTTTAGGGCGATTTATGTCAAGACGAAAGGAGAGGCGACTCAGGAGATCTTGAAGCAGATCGCGCCAGGCAAGAAAATAGGAATAGGTGGATCAGTGACCCTACGGGAGTTGGGGGTTTTGGAAAAATTGGAGGTGCAAGGTTATACCGTTTATGATCATTGGAAGCCCGGGCTTTCAAGAGAGCGCATGCTTGAGATCAGAAAGTCCCAAATGACTTCGGATGTGTTTTTGAGCAGCGTCAATGCCGTTACTTTGAACGGAGAGCTTGTCAATATAGACGGGATTGGGAACCGTGTGAATTCAACCGTTTTTGGCCCTGGAAAGGTTATCCTCGTCGCCGGCTACAATAAGATCGTTGAAGATGTTCAAGAAGGGATCAAAAGGATAAAAAATGTGGCTGCCCCGCTCAACGCAAGGCGACTCAATATCGATGTGCCGTGTGCCAAGCTGGGCAAGTGTGTGGATTGTAATTCTCCCAACCGGATTTGCAGGGTCATTGTTATCCACGAACGAAAACCTTCCTTGACGGATATCTTCATCATTCTGGTCGGAGAAGAACTGGGATTCTAAAAAATTGCGGATCGTAGAATGCGGAATGCGGAATATTGCCCCTCACCCTTTTCCTCTCCCTCAGGAGAGGGCGTGGTAAGGAGACTCCGCAATCCGAATTCCGAAATCTACACTTGAGATGGAGGAGGAGCTATGGGTAAGATCAGGAGGGCAATTGTCAGTGTTTCCGATAAGGCCGGGGTGGTTCCGTTTGCCAAGGGCTTGGCACAGATGGGTGTCGAGATCCTTTCCACCGGAGGAACCGCAAAAACGTTAAGGGAGCAGGGCGTCTCTGTGACAGATATTTCTGATTATACAGGGTTTCCGGAGATGCTGGACGGACGGGTAAAGACCCTTCACCCAAAAGTCCACGGAGGACTTTTAGGGCAGCGATCCAAGAAAGAACATGTAAAGAAGATGGAAGAGCACGGGATCCTTCCGATCGATCTGGTCGCCGTCAACCTCTACCCCTTCGAGGCGACGGTGGCGAAGAAGGATTGCGTCCTGGAAGAGGCGATTGAGAATATCGATATCGGCGGGCCGACGATGCTCCGTTCGTCGGCGAAAAACTACCCGGACGTGACCGTGGTGGTAGATCCGAACGATTACGAACCGGTCCTTTCTGAATTGAAGCAGAAGGGGGAAATCTCTTTGGAAACCAACTTCCGCTTGGCGAAGAAGGTCTTCCAACATACGGCACGTTACGATGGCGCCATCTCAAATTACCTTGGCCAGATCGATAAGGGCAAGAAAGTCTATGAATTCCCGGAGACTTTCACATTCCAGGTAAAGAAAGCTCAGGACCTGCGGTACGGAGAGAACCCGCACCAAAAGGCCGCCTTTTATCGGGAGTACTTGCTCACCGAGCCTTCGGTTTCGAATGCGGTCCAGATCCAGGGGAAAGAATTGTCGTATAACAACATACTCGATATTGACTCCGCCTATGAGACGGTTAAGGAATTTGAAGAATCGGCAACGGTTATCATTAAGCACAATAATCCATGCGGTGCAGCGGTCTCTTCCAAAAGCTTAGCAGATGCCTACAAGAAAGCGAGGGACTGCGACCCGGTCTCGGCATTCGGCGGCGTGGTCGGTTTCAATCGGAGCGTGGATGAAGAGACCGCAAAGGAGATGGCGGATATCTTTCTCGAAGCCATCATCGCCCCGGGCATCGACCCGAAGGCGTTGGAGATTCTAAGGAAGAAAAAGGATCTTCGGATTCTCAAAACTCCGCCGCTCACAGGTTCCCATTCGCAAGGAGGATTCGATCTCAGAAAAGTGGTGGGCGGTCTTTTGATCCAGGACCGAGACCTCGGCAAGGTGCCGATGGATCAATGGAAAGTGGTGACCAAGAGGAAGCCGACCGATGAGGAAAAGAGGGCGATGGCCTTTGGTTGGAAAGTTGCGAAGCATGTCAAATCGAATGCGATCATCCTCGTCCGGGAAGATCGGACCATTGGAATTGGGGCTGGCCAGATGAGCCGCGTCGATTCCACCCGCTTGGCAGTGATGAAGGCCCAATCCTCAACCAAAGGAACGGTCTTGGCCTCGGATGCGATGTTTCCGTTTAGAGACGGCGTGGATACAGGCGCTGAAGCAGGCGCTTCGGCGATCATCCAGCCCGGCAGTTCGATTCGAGACGATGAGGTGATTGCCGCCGCGAACGAATACAATATCGCGATGGTCTTTACAGGAATGAGACATTTTAGACATTAAAAGAACGTGTCCGTGTCGCGTGTCCGTGCCCGTCAAGGAAGAAAACGGAATACGACGACATAAGAGGCATTTGCTTGGTGTATTACGGACACGGTCATGGATCACGGACACGAGGGGTTCTGATCATGAAGGTTCTGGTGGTGGGCAGCGGGGGCAGGGAGCACGCCTTAGTTTGGAAAATTGCGCAAAGTCCAAAAGTATCGAAGGTCTATTGTGCGCCGGGAAATGCCGGGATCTCCGAACAGGCGACGATTGTTCCGATCAAGCCCAGTGATTTAAACGGTCTGCTTGAATTTGCGCTAAAAGAGAAGATTGATTTAACTGTTGTTGGCCCTGAGGATCCTCTGACCCGGGGCATTGTCGATCTTTTTGAATCAAAGGGGCTTTTCATTTTTGGAGCAAAGAGGAAAGCAGCAGAGATTGAGGGGAGCAAAGCGTTTGCCAAGGAGATGATGAAGAAGTATTTCATTCCGACGGCTTCTTACGACATCTTCGATAATCGGAATGAAGCGGTGAAGTATATTCGCAAGCGAGGGGCTCCCGTCGTGATCAAGGCGGATGGTCTGGCAGCAGGCAAGGGGGTGATCATCTGCAAAACCGTGGAGGAAGCCATCCAGTCTGTTGATAGGATCATGGTGGAGAAGGTATTCGGAGAGGCTGGAAATCGACTGGTCGTCGAGGAGTACCTTGTAGGAGAGGAGGCATCTTACATAGCATTCACGGATGGGAAGACCATCCTTCCTATGGCGTCTTCCCAGGATCACAAGGCCATCTTCGATGGAGACCAGGGCCCCAATACAGGTGGAATGGGAGCTTATTCACCCGCACCCGTCGTGACGGAGGAGGTCCATGAGAGGATTATCGAGAAGATTTTGAGGCCGATCATCTACGGGATGGGAGAAGAGGGCAGACCTTATAAAGGAGTCCTTTATGCCGGGCTGATGATCCATGAAGGCCACCCAAAGGTATTAGAGTTCAATGCTCGGTTTGGAGATCCTGAAACCCAGCCTGTCTTAATGCGGATGAAAGGAGATATCGTTCCCATTCTGGAAGCTTGCATGAAAGGGAATTTGTCTCAGCACAAGATTGAATGGGACAGCCGCGCCTCTACGTGTGTGGTGATGGCTTCAAAGGGATATCCTGGAGATTACGAAAAGGGTAAAATCATCGGCGGGCTGAAAGAGGTTTCTCGAATGGAAGGAGTTTTTGTCTTTCATGCGGGGACAGCTCAAAAGGATGGCCAGATCGTCACCAACGGAGGAAGAGTTTTGGGAGTGACAGGACTGGGAGAAGATATCCCAAGGGCGATTGAGAAGACTTATCAGGCGGTTGAGAAGATCTCCTGGGATGGCGTCCAGTATCGGACCGACATCGGCCAGAAAGCACTGTGCCGGCTATAAGAAAAAACGCAAAGAGCACCCTCCTACGTCCCCTGAGGGACTACGGCGGGCAGGTGGCACATAGCGTAGCGTCGGCATTTACTGCCGACGAGAAAATTTCTTTGATTGTCATTCCGGGCTTGACCAAGCCTGCCCCGTGCTTGACACGGGGGAATCCAGGCGTCGTCCCGGCGAAAGCCGGGAACCATTTTGTATCGATTTTATCGGGAACCATGGATTCCAGTTTTCTTGGGAATGACAAATCGAGGCATCAGGAGATTTGATAACATGTATAAAATCGCGGTGATTCCCGGAGATGGAACCGGACCCGAAGTCGTGGCAGAAGGGTTGAAGGTTCTGAAGGCCGTCTCCGGAAAATTCAAGTTCAAATATCATTTAGAACATTACGACCTGGGTGGCGAGCGCTATCTGAAAAGAGGAGAAACACTTCCTGATTCTGTCCTCAATGAGTTAAGAAAGATGGACGCCATTTATTTGGGAGCGATCGGCCATCCGGATGTCAAGCCCGGGATCCTGGAACAGGGAATTCTGTTGAAGATTCGATTTCAGCTTGACCAATATATCAATCTCAGGCCAGTCAAACTTTATGCGGGTGTGGAAACGCCTTTGAAAGACAAGGGCCCAAAAGACATTGACTTTGTGGTTGTCAGGGAGAATACGGAAGGCGCCTATACCGGGTCGGGAGGATTCGTCAAGAAGGGAACGCCCGATGAGGTTGCAACCCAGGAGGCGATTCACACACGAAAAGGCGTGGAGCGCTGCATTCGTTTTGCCTTTGAATATTGTCGTAAAAGGAAGCAGAAGAACAAAGTGACTCTTTGCGGGAAGACAAATGTTCTTACCTATGCATTCGACCTCTGGGAACGGGCCTTTCGTGAAGTAGCCAAGGAATTTAAGGGGATTGAAGCGGACTACGCTCATGTGGATGCGATCTGCATGTGGATGGTCAAGAATCCGGAATGGTTCGACGTCATCGTCACCGACAATATGTTTGGAGACATTATCACCGACCTGGGCGCGATGATTCAGGGAGGGCTTGGGATTGCGGCTGGAGGAAATATCAATCCGAAAGGGGTCTCGATGTTCGAGCCGATTGGTGGCTCTGCTCCCAAATATACGGGGATGGGAGTGGTGAGTCCCTTGGCGGCGATTTCTGCATGCCAAATGATGGTCGAACATCTCGGAGAAGAAAAGGCCGGTCGGGCAATTGAGGAGGCCCTCATGAAGGTCGTGAGCCGGGACGTGAAGAGCCTGAATGCCGGCAAGATGGGATATTCCACCTCTCAGGTCGGCGACCTCGTGGTAAAATATATCAATAAATAAATTTCGGATTGCGGATTGCAGAATTCCCCTCACCCTTTCCCTCTCCACACAGGGGAGAGGGCGGGGTGAGGGGGAAAATGGAGGAAAACCATGGAATGGGGAATGAAAAATCGTTTGGCTCAGTTGATCAGATCGGATGGGCATTGTCTCTTTTTGCCCATTGATCATGGCTATTTTCAGGGCCCGACCCGGAAATTGGAAAAACCAGGCGAGACCATTCGGCCGCTGCTTCGCTATTGCGATGCTCTTTTTGTGACAAGAGGGGTATTGCGTGCGTCAATCGATCCTGAAAATACCAAACCTATTATTCTTCGTGTTTCTGGCGGCACGAGCATGGTTGGTAAGGATCTCTCGAACGAAGGGATTACCACATCCATGGAAGAGGCGATTCGTCTTAATGCAGCAGCCGTGGGTATTTCAATCTTTGTCGGGAGCGAATATGAGAAGGAATCATTATTGAATCTGTCAAAACTGGTGGACGAAGGGGAAAAGTATGGTATCCCCGTCATGGCTGTCACGGCCGTCGGAAAGGAGTTAGAGAAAAGAGATGCACGTTACCTTGCTCTGAGTTCTCGGATTGCCGCTGAATTGGGAGCACGGATTGTAAAGACTTACTGGTGTGAGAATTTCGATAGGGTAGTCGACGGTTGTCCTGTT
>Ga0187771_10003238_pt1 | contig 11352 bp, 8 predicted proteins | sample 0116_SJ02_MP15_1_FD_133139 | JGI IMG/M metagenome (GOLD analysis project Ga0187771, IMG submission 133139) | Tropical peat soil microbial communities from peatlands in Department of Meta, Colombia - 0116_SJ02_MP15_10_MG | ecosystem: Environmental > Terrestrial > Soil > Wetlands > Peat | place... | reverse complement strand
GGAATAACCGAGCGCTACGCGACCGCCTGGGAAGATCAGGATATTCCCTATCTGGAATCTGTCTACGACGGTCCGGCGCAACCCCCGTCTTGCAGTTCTGAGGCATGGATACGATCGAATCCGCCGGCCTATTGCAACACAAACGACTCGGAGCTGCTTTCGCGCCTTCTGCCGGGATTTGATCAGGAGACCCGCGATTTCTATCGCTGGCAGGTCGCATACACGCCCCAGGAACTCGCCGATCTCATCAGATCCAGGCTTGACCATGAGCTTGGTCCAATTCGCGACGTAGAGGCGCTGGCGCGGGGACCGTCAGGGCGAATATACCGGCTGAAAATCACCGGGGAACGAGACTACGTCATCATCGGCAAGGAACTGGAAATTCGCCGGGCCTTGTCGCGCACGCATCTATATAGCTCCGCATTCGTCGTGGACAAAGAGCCCGGCCGCTTTGTCCTGAGCGGAGCCGGCTGGGGTCATGGCGTCGGCCTGTGCCAGATCGGCGCCGCGGTCATGGCAAATCGGGGCAAGACTTATACTGAAATCTTACATCACTATTATCCCGGTACGACTGCGAGCGTGTGATGTTGACGCGAAGTCTTGACCAATACGTTGCGGAAAACTCCCATTGAGTCCTCTTTTCGCGGCTGAAGTAATGTCGTATGTGAGTCTGTCGCCCGCTCGAGGCCATTTGGCTGAGGAGTCAATCCGTGAAATTCATGCTTCATCTAAATCCCGTCGTGCCCGCGTCGCCCGAGGAGCGCGAGCGCTTGCGCCCAATCGCCCACCGCACCGAGAAAATCCAGCAGATGCTGCAGGAGATGGTGGAGCTCACTCAGATGGCCGAGGAGTTGGGTTTCGACATCGTCACCTTCTCCGAGCATCACTTCTACACCGAGGGGATGGAAGCCGGAGCAACGCCCACTCCGCACCTGCTTAATCTGCTCGCGAAGACTCGACGGATTCGGATCGGTCCGCTGGGTTTTGTCCTTCCAACCTGGGATCCGATTCGGTTGGCCGAGGACGTCGCCTGGGCGGACCAGATGAGCCAGGGTCGGGTAATCGTGGGTCTGGCGCGTGGGGTATTCCCACGATGGGTCAACGTATTGGGGCAGAAATACGAGACGAGGCCTTCGGTCCTCGGTCCGGAGGCAGAACTTCACAACCGCGAGGTGTTCGAGGAACTCTTTCAGGTCGTCAAGCTCGCGTGGGGCGACGAGCCTTTTTCCTTTAACGGCAAATACTATCGCGTACCCAACCCGGCCGAAGGAATAGAGTGGCGGCCGCGCGAGGCCACGGCCCGCTACGGCGCGCCTGGCGAACTGGACGATCGCGGCTGGCTGCGCCGGATCTCGCCGGTTCCCAAACCATATCAAAAGCCGCACCCGCCAGTGTTTCAGGCACTAACCATGACCGAAGAAACGATTCGCTGGGCGGCTCGCGAGGGGGTCATTCCAGTTATCTTCCTGCCGTTTCCAGACATGGCGATCAAAGGCGCACAGTTTTATAGGGATGAGGCCGCAAAGAGCGGCCGTTCGCTCAAGTTGGGCCAGAGCGTCGGTCTGGCCCGGCTGATGTATCTCGGAAATAGCTATCAAGACGCAATGGAGAGAGCGCGCAACGGTTCGATCTTCCTGTTCCGCAACTTTCACGCGAAGTTCTATCCGCAGATTCCCGAGAAGGTCGAGCCGCTGGTCGAAGCCGGGATGGTATTCGCCGGCACGGTCGACGACATCCGGCGCCGGATGAGTGAAGTGGAGCAAAAGCTTCATCCGGAGTACTTCCTGTGGATTTGCGATCAGGGTTATCTGCCCATCGCCGAAGTCAAGCGACAGCTTGAACTCTTCGGCACGCGCGTGATGAACGATTTCAAAGGGTGATCGCAAACAGCGACGGCCGTCTGCCCATCCGAAGGTAGGAACAAAACGGCCGTCGCCGCCGCAACTTTGTCAGAGCGGGAGTCTGGGCCTGGGCGTCGCTGCCAGTGCGCTATTTCTTGCGCGGATGCGCGGCATTGTAATCGCGAATCGCCTTCAGAATTGCCCCGCTCGATTTTTCCATCAGCGCCGCCTTGTTGGCCTGCACGCGATCGGCCGACGCCTGAATAGAGCGAATCAACCCCTGGCATCGCGGCATCACGTAGCGTGCAATTAATTCGTAGCTCTTGAGCGCCTTGTCGCGCGGCGCCCAGTCATGGGCAAAACAGAGGATTGTTCCGAACCCGCCCGAGAGCGCTTCGAGCTTTGCGATCTTTTCCAGCGCGTCCTCCGGTGTTCCGAAGATGCCGCCGCCGCGCTCGTCCAACATCCGCGCCGCCTCGTAGCCGTCGGGAAAGGGATTGCGTTGCGGCGACCCGAGGATCCCGACAATGTATTCGTTCTGCCACCGCTTGAGTCCGTCGGCGACCTCGCGAAACGCCTGCTCCTTCGACTCGGAGAGATGGAACGGAATCACGATGCGCCATTGCGCACGATCGATTTGCTGGCCGTGCTCCCGCGCTGAAGTCTCGCCGAAACCCCATTGCGTTGGCAGCGCCGCCAGCCCCTCTTCAGAATAGGAGGCAAGCGAGAGCACTCCGACGCCGTACTTCCCCGCGCTCTGCATCCCGGCCGGCGAGATCGTCGACGCGACCGCGACTGGAATCCGCTCTTGCAAGGGCCGGATATGGAGCGCCGCGTCATGCAGCTCGAACCACGAACTTTTGACCGTGATCGGCTCTTCCTCGTTGAGCAGGCGCAGGATTACGCCCAATCCCTCGTCCATCCGTTCGCGCTGCGTCATCGGGTCGATACCGAGCATGACCGCATCCGATGGCAGCGCACCCGGGCCGACGCCGAGCATCGCGCGGCCGTGGCTCAAGTGGTCCAGTTGCACGATTCGCTGCGCGGTGTGGAACGGATGATGATACGGCACCGAGACCACGCCGGTGCCCAACATGATTCGATGCGTGCGCTGCGCTGCCGCGGCGAGGAACAACTCGGGCGACGAGATCGTCTCCCATCCCGCGGAATGATGTTCGCCAACCCAGAATTCGTCGAAGTGCAGCAGGTCAAGCAGCTCCGCCAGTTGAAGGTCGCGTTGAAGTTGAAGCGCGGGATGCTCGCCAATCGGATGATGTGGGGCGAGGAATGCGCCGAAGCCGAGGCGTCCGTTCATGAGAATCTCCTTTTTCGCGATTGATATTAGTCGAGAGTGTCGCAATGACAATAGTGCTACCCGATTCGCGCCGATGCCGGCGTATCGGCGTTGGCGAGCGACAGCTTTCAGTTGCGCGCGATCAGCATACCTGTATCGATTGGGATATGAATTTTGCCACGCGTCGCGATGATACCTTCGAAATGTTCGCGCAGTGCCGACCATCGCTCGGCGGGGGCCGAAATAAAAGGTGTCATCGAGAGGAAATAGTCCATCAGCGGCTGCACCTCAGTGACGCGCAACGAATTTTCATAGCGTCTGGTTTCGACATGATTGAACACTGAGGCAAGCTGCTCGTAGCCAGTTTCAAGCCCGAAGCGTTCGGCGGACACGGCGCGTCGCGCAATTCCCAGAATGCGGTTGGTGGCCTCCTGCAACTCGCGCATGTACTCGCGGCCGGTCGTCGTTGCGTAAAACGTCCCACCCCGGCCGAGCACCCGCTTGACGTCTTGCAGGGCCTTCGCGCGATTCTCGACGTGGTAGAACATCATATTTGCGACGACCGCGTTTAGGCTACCGTTTCGAAAGGGCAGGGCTGCCGCGTCAAGCTGGCAGATGCGAAACGCCGATGCGTGGGCACCCAGGTTGCGAGCGCAATCGCGCAACATACCCGCCGAAAAATCCGACAGTACGATGGTCCCCGGGGGAATTCGATCGATATTATGTTTCCATAAGGTTCCCGGACCGCATCCCAACTCGAGAACTGCGCAATGGCCCGCGAATTGGATCTGGTCGAACACCCAGCGGTACCACCCATAGGTGTTGGTGCCGAACCTCCCAATCAGCGCTGTTCGCTTGCGAAAGTTGCTCGAATCCCTGTACTGCTCCTGGAGTGCCGTCGTCGCCTCTTTCATATAGCCGCTTTACCCTGCCGAGCGCCAATCATCAACGTCGGTTGCCACTTAGGATTCCGTCGAACAGGAGCGGCAAACGAATCTCGCCGCCTTTTTCGCGCGTGCATCCGGGCCACGTCGTCGGCCTAAGCAACGCGGTGGTCTTATCCGTTGCACGCACGGAAGCACAACTGATCATTCTCGATGCGAAAGGCTGAGCAAGCTCAAATCCAGGCAAGGTAACGCCTCTTGGGCTCCGCTCTGAAACGCGAGAGCTGCGCAGGCCGCGCCAATCTCAGCCGTCTAACGATATTCGTCGCCGCAGTCTCCGATCAGCTTCATCAGATCGCGCGATTTCGCCAGCACTCCTTCGATGCTCGCATCGTCTGCCGTGTCGAGAGCGAAGCCGAAAACCCGGGCGTTGTCAGTGATGTGTTGGGCGACGCCAAGACGGGCGCCGATGATAACCCCGGCTACCGCCGGACGGTCCAGAATGTAACGGACGCCGACGTTGGCGACGCTTGCACGGTGTTTGTCTGCGATTTGCTTCAACACTGCGAGCAATTCCTGGAACAAAGCCCATCCGCCCCAGGCGTCGATCATATTCTTGTACTTCTGGAGCGAAGCTGTACGGAGTTCAGACCGGCCAGGCTCGGGCCGGCCAAGGTATTTCTCGGAGAGCAAGCCGCCGAGGACAGTACCATAGGTGAGAAACGTAATCTCGTGATCTCGGCAGAACGCGGCCATCCGGGCCTCGGGTCTCCGATCGACCAGCGAGTATTGCACCTGGTTCGAGACGATGCGGATGCCGGAGCCTGTGATGAGGCGCAATCGCTCGGTGTCGAAGTTGGTGAGGGCAAGATGTCGGATTTTGCCCTCGTGCTGCAAATCGGTGAGATGCTTGAGTGCGTCAAGGTACCGCCTGTCCTCATAGTCCCACCAGTGGAATTGGAGGAGGTCGAGACATTCAGCGCCCATTCGTGATAACGACGTGTTGATTGCGCCCTCGACCATACGCCGGGTCATCGGGCCCGGCGGTGGAACCCATTTCGTGAATGCCTCGATCTCCGAGAGCCGCCGGACGCCGTAGCGGTCGGCGAACTGGCGTCGGAAGGCGCTGATGAAGTCTTCGGCTGGGCCATAATGGTCGGCGAGATCCCAGGTGGTAAAGCCGGCGTCATGATACGCGAACATCTCGGCGACCGCGCGTGCAGGCTCGATATAGCCGTGAGCGCCGGAAACCTGCCACATGCCGTTCAGAAGACGGCAAATCGTGAGATCGGATGCGAACTGAAAGCGGCTCGACGCGGGTAACGCCATTTTTCGTCTCCGGGCGGCAGTGACTGATTGGACGGCTCCGAGTGCGGGCCGCATTAACACCGCGCGTTCCGCAGAACCCCTTCTTTCTCCAGCTCCCGCAGCTGGTCCTGAGTACAGCCCAGGTACTCGCTCAATACCTTTTCGTTATGTTCCCCGAGAAACGGCGCTTCCATCTCCAGCGGACGCGGAAACTCCGAGAACCGCAGCGCAAATCCAGGCAGGTCGAACTCGCCCAGCATTCGATCGCGCACCTTCCTCACGGTTCCGCGCTCGCGCAGATGCGGATGTCTGACGGCCTCCGCCACCGTCAGTACCGGTGCTACCGGCACGCGCCGTGCCTTCATGGCTTCCACGGCCGCATCGTCGGTCGGCATCGAACGAATCCATCCTTCGATCACGTCGACCAGGGCCCTGATATTCTTCAAACGCTCGCCTCGAGTCGCAAAGCGCGGGTCATTCGCCAATCCCGGCTGCCCCATCACCTCGCACAAGGTTACCCACTGATGCTCGAGCGCACACATGATCACGATGTATCTTTCGCGACCCTTGAAAAGACCGACCGGTGCAAGATAGGCGGAGTGCAACCCCGCGCGGAACGGATTTATTTCGCCGCCGCTCAGGCTGAGCATCTGCACGCTTGCCTCGTGATAGTGGAAATAGGTATCCAGCAGCGACAGGTCGAGGTACTGGCCGCGCCCGGTCTTCACCCGATACAGGAGCGAAGCGCAGATCGCCAATGCCGCATGTGCCCCCGTACTCACGTCACCGATCGCCGCATGGGTTACGTACGGCGGCCCATCGGGTTCGCCTCCCATCGACGTTATTCCCGCATATGCCGCGCCCAACGTGTCGAACCCGGGCGCATTCGCAAGCGGCCCGGTCTGGCCGAACGCCGAAATCGAACACATTACGATAGCAGGATTGATTCCCTTGACGGTGGCGTAGTCGAGCCCCAGCCGTCCGATCACGCCGGGTGCGAAGTTTTCTACGACCACGTCCATCTTCGGGACGATTTGTTTGATGAGCGCCAGTCCGCGCGGATCTTTGACGTCCACGCAGATTCCTTTCTTGCCGCGGTTGTGTTGCACGAAGTAACCGCTGCGCCCGTGCTTGAGTACTCCCACGCCGCGTGACGGGTCACCGCCGGGAGCGAGTTCCACTTTGATTACTTCCGCTCCCATCTCCGCCAGCATCAGTGTACAGGTTGGCCCCGCCACGGCCTGGGTGAAGTCGAGCACACGATAGCCTTCGAGCACGTGAATCGCTCTGTCGCCGCTCATTCCGTATTCCTCCCGGCAGCAGTCTTGTCGCGAAGTGAGAATGCCACCCACACCATAAGGCCCGATGGTGCATTTCCGCAATCTACTGTGTTGACTTGGGTCCCTGATGTGCGAGGCTTCGAGCCATACCTAAGTTCAACTTTCGCGCTCTGCCTGAATCGCTGGACTTGCCATCCGGACACAACGCATTGATATGTTGCGGCGGTGCAACTACCCTCGTCACCCCATTGATCTGGCTCAGTTTGGCTCAGTTCCAAAAAGACCGAATCCTCCCAAATTAGCCAAAACGTTCCTGACGGCACGCTAACTGCTTCCTGTTTGACGGGCGAACGGAGATTCCGTGCCGTAGCGATAGGGGGGTGGAAATGGCGCTTTTCGCGAAGCCCGGACCGGGGCTGGCCACTAAGGTGCGACCGTCTTCTCTTATCGAGACCTTCCCGCGGCTGGCGCGGGTTGTCGAAGGCAGGCTCCCGCCCGCTAAACAAGCTGGCAATATACCGGGTGGCGGTCGAACCTATCTGGACAAGGGCTGCCGACTGAACGGCAAGCTCAGCTTCGACGGACCGGTGCAGATTGACGGGGAGATAGAGGGGGAAATCAATTCCAACGACAGCGTTGCCATCGGAGAGGACGCTGTCGTAAGCGCCAACATCAATGCGGTGGCGATTGTCGTAGCGGGGGCGATCAGTGGAGAGCTCAGCGCCAGCCAGCGCATCGAGATTTACCCGTCAGCCAAAGTGCTGCTGGGAAGTCTCACCGCGCCCGAGATGGTCATCGACGAAGGGGCGGTTATCGAGGGCACACGTATCACGAAGGCGGCGCGAGAAAGACAAACGCGGTAAACGGGGCTTGCCGACCCCTCGACCGTCTTCACACGGTGTCTTTCTCAGTAGCCGGGTGGCCGCGGGCAACCGCCGAGCATCCCAAGCAGATGCCTGGCGAGATCCAGGGTCGTGCGATCTTCCAGATACGGTCCTACAATTTGAATCCCAACGGGAAGTCCGCTCGCCACGCGTCCGACCGGAATTACCGTGGCTGGCAGGTAACAGGCACCGGCCGGCGCCATCCACATGATTAGATTCCAATATGGCCGCTGCTCGCCTCCCACAGTGACTGTCCTGCTGGCGAGGGGCTCGGAATGATCGTGCGGTATTGCCGGACACGGCATCACAGGAAGCAGAATTGCGTCCCACTCTTTGAAGAATTCCTCCCACCGCTTGCGCATCTGCAAGCGCCGCTCGTTGTGGCTAAGCCATTGACGGTGACGCATCGCGAGCAGCCGCCGAGTCTGGGCGGCCGGAGTGTTACCGGTTGTGGCTGCATATTCCTCGATCTTGTCGAAGGCCACTCCACCAGCCAGAGCCGCCTGTAACAGGGCGAAAAACGTAGTCGCCACCTTTTCCAGCGTAAACGCGGGACGCGCGTCGCGATCGACGGTCGCACCGGCGGAGCTGAGCAGCTGTGCCGCCTTTTCGAGTAGCTCGTGCACGCCTCCCTCAACCTGGCAGGCAGGATCATCGAGCCAAGCTGCAACGCGGTATTCCTTGAGTCTCCGATGACGCGGGGACGGCAGCTTGAGACGCCACGCTGGGTGCTCCCAGCGGTTGGGGCCGGCCATAATATCGAGACCGAGCTTCAGATCCTCGATTGTCCGCGCCATCGGCCCTGCAACCGCGAGATCGGCCAGAGTCAACGTTCCCGGAGGCCCGGGAATCTGTCCGTGCGCAGGAACGATCCCATAGCTGGGCTTGTGACCGACGACGCCCGACATGTGGGAGGGTAAGCGAATCGAACCCCCAATATCGCTTCCGAGCTCGAGCGGTGTGAATCCGCAGGCCAGGGCCGCGGCGGAGCCACCGGAAGATCCGCCCGGCGTGCGTGATAGGTCATGGGGATTGTTGGTGGTGCCGAAGACCTTGTTGTAGGTCTGCATGTCGCCGGCATAGATCGGCAGGTTGGTCTTGCCGAAGATGACCGCCCCGGCTTGGCGCAGTCTCGCTACCGGCCATGCGTCCTCAGTCGGGATGAACTCCGCCAGTTCCGGCGCACCCGAAGTTGTTCGCATACCCGCAGTCTGAAACGAATCCTTGACCGTCACCGGCACGCCATGCAGCGGTCCAAGGATCCGGCCACGCGCCAGCGCTGCGTCGGCGCTGTCGGCTTCCGCGCGCGCCCGTGCGACATCGATCGTCACGACGCTGTTGATCGGCTTGTCGAGCGCGTCGATTCGCGCCAGGAAATAATGCAGGGCTTCTCGACTCGAAATCTTGCGGTCGCGGATTTTCCTGGCGATCGCGATCGCGCTGTCATAAGCAAGCTCCACGGAAGTATTCCTTTGTTACCTTGTGTGAGTTGGTAGCCGACGCGGTTACACCGTCAAATCAGAGATAGACAGACCACTCCGAAAGCGCAAACTCTCCCGGCGCTCTTGTCTAACCGTTTTGGACGATTTGTGATATCCAACCCGTGATGTGAGAGTTAATCTGCAGAGTAGCGGGGATTCCGCTGCGAAGAGGTGAAGCCATGGCACTCAGCCATTCCATCGAGGCTCGCCCGATCGAAAACCGCTACGCTCGCGGCTGGCACTGCCTGGGGCTGGCGGCGGACTACAAGGACAGGAAGCCACACACACTGAATGCTTTCGGCACCTGCCTCGTTGCCTTTACGGGCGAAGACGGCCAGGTCCATCTCCTCGATGGAGTTTGCCCGCACATGGGTGGCGATCTCAGCCGAGGTACGGTGCAGGGAAATTCGATCGTCTGTCCATTTCATCGCTGGAGTTGGGGCGGAGACGGGGTGTGCAACCGGATTCCCTACTCCAAGCGTATTCCGTCCAATGCCGTCGTCAAGTCCTGGCCCGTCTGCGAGGAAAACAAATTGCTGTTCGTGTGGAACGATCCCGAAAATAAGCCGCCGCCGCCCGAGGTCGCGATCCCCCGGATCGCGGCGGCTTTTTCGGAGGAGTGGGGCGACTGGGTAGTCGAAAAGTGGACCATCAATACCAACTGCCGCGAACTTATCGACAACGTTTCTGATATGGCGCACTTCGCCGCAGTCCACCACGTGCCGATCGATTACTTCGCCAATGTCTTCGAAGGCCACAAAGCCACTCAGGTCATGGTGGGCAAGAGCCTCAACCCCACGGCCGAAGGGCGCTTGACCACGCGCGCCACCTACTTCGGCCCCGCGTATCAGATCACCGAGATGTCGGGCTCGATGGGCGGTTTCCCCGTCGCCTCGATCCTGCTCAATTGCCACATTCCGATCACCCTCAACAGTTTCGATCTTCGCTTCGGGATGCTGGTGAAGAGACTGCCCGGATTGAGTGACGAGGAAAACCGCCAGGTGATTCAGACTTACGTGCGGCTCATCCAGCAGGGCTTCTACGAAGACGTGGCAATCTGGGACCACAAAGTTCGCGTCGACAATCCCTTACTGTGCGATCGCGATGGGCCGATTTACCATCTGCGCCGATGGTATCAGCAGTTCTATGTCAACGCGGATGAGATACCGGAAGCCACGTGCCAACGGCGCGTATTCGAGTTGAACGAAGGTCTGGGGCATACGCCGCAGTTGCACCATGTCTTCGAGGACCAGCCGCGGGCGACGGTGCCGATGCTGTAACGCCGGCCCCCACGCACTTGGCCGTGTGAGAGCTCTGGGCGCGCGATGAGCGGCATGGACAATGTTCAGAACTGGGATTGCCGGTACGATGTGGTAGTCGTAGGCTCCGGCGCCGGCGGCATGACAGCTGCCGTCTGCGCCCACGATCTCGGTCAGTCGGTTCTGCTGCTCGAGAAAAGCGACGTCTACGGCGGCACTTCCGCGATCTCGGGTGGCGCAGCGTGGGTACCCTGCAATCATCTCATTGCGGCCGCGGGCGGGAGCGACAGCTACGACGACGCGCTCGTCTACCTTAAGGCCGCGACTCGCGCGATGGTCTCCGAGGCCCGTCTCCGTGCTTATCTGGACAAGGCGCCGGCGATGCTTCGCTACCTCGAAGAGCGGGCGCAGTTGCGCTATCGCGCGATGCCCGAATATGCGGATTACTACCCCGAGTTGCTGGGCGCGAAATCCGGAAGCCGAACGCTCGCTCCAGAGCCATTCGACGCCGCGGGACTTGGGGAAGAATTCTCGCGACAGCGCCCGCCCACGCTCGGCACGCTGCTGGCCGGTCGAATTGCGATGACCGCGGCCGAGGCGCGCGTCCTGCTCTGTCGCGAACGTGGCTGGATCGCGCTGCTCTTGCGCCAAATCGCCCGTTACTGGCTGGACGTTCCGTGGCGCTTCCGCTCGCGGCGAGATCGGCGGCTTACGCTGGGCGGTGCGCTGGTCGGTGCGCTGCGCCGCTCGATGATCGATCGGAATATTCCCCTCTGGCTCTCCACTCCCTTCGACTCAATCGTGTTTGACGGACAGCGCGTCACCGGCGTGATCGCCGTCCGCGAAGGAAAGCCTTTTCGTGTCGGCGCCGTCCGCGGCGTGATCCTTGCCGCCGGCGGCTTCGAGCATAACCAGGCTATGCGCGAGCAATACCTGCCGCACCCGACGCGCACCGAATGGACGATCACGCCATCCGACAACACCGGCGACGCCATCCGCGCCGGCCTTGCGCTCGGCGCGTGCACCGCCCTGATGGATCATGCTTGGTGGGCTCCAACTGTTGTCGTGCCGGGCACGGAGAAGCGGCGTGCGCTGTTCGTCGAGCATGCGCTGCCCGGATG
>Ga0187771_10003237_pt1 | contig 11356 bp, 9 predicted proteins | sample 0116_SJ02_MP15_1_FD_133139 | JGI IMG/M metagenome (GOLD analysis project Ga0187771, IMG submission 133139) | Tropical peat soil microbial communities from peatlands in Department of Meta, Colombia - 0116_SJ02_MP15_10_MG | ecosystem: Environmental > Terrestrial > Soil > Wetlands > Peat | place... | reverse complement strand
GAGGCCCGCTGCACGATCTACCAGTCCAGGGGTGAGGAAGAGAAAGAATCCATAACAGACGGCTGGACCGGTGAGCAGGCAGCCGTCTTTAAGCTCGTGCCGGGCCCCTACGAACTTGTAGTTGAAGACAGGGAAGATATAGGCAACCCCAAAGTCAGTTTTCCCGGCATTGTAATCGAAGCCGGCAAAACCGTTGAAAAGCTCGCCGAGTTTTCCGGCGGGACCCTTAAGGTAAAAGCTGTTCGAAACGGCAAGCCTATTTCGGCACGCTGCTATGTCGTTCAAACCGACGAAGAGGGTGAAAAGAAACCTGTGACGGATGGCTCTACCAGTGAGGATGCTGCTGTATTTAAGCTCGTTCCGGGCGTATATGGCGTGATCGTCGAGGATGCCAATTCCCGCGAGCAGAAAGAGTTCAAGGCAGTTGCCATTGAAGCCGCAAAGGCGCAGAACCTGGAAGCCCGGTTCTGAGGTTTTGTCCGGTGGGCGTTTGCATCCAAAAGGCCGGATCATGACTAACGATCGTGGAAGGAAAACCCTGATGACGGCGCACAAACATACCATCGTTGAGGAGTACGATGGAATGGTAGCCTTCGGGCTTTCAAGAGAAATCGACGAAAAATCGCTGATTTGCTACCTCCAGAAATTTTCCGATGACGACTTGATGAGGGTTCTGGCGCCCCGCCTTTCCGATGAGGAGATAAACCGGATATCCACCCTGATTTTGGAACTCATGCGAAACCACTTGAGCGACAGGGAGTATCACCGGTTATTTCTCAAGGACGATGACGACAATCGTTCAGAGCGCATGCCGCAAGGCTGTGATTAACCTGTCGTTCTGATCGGGGAGGCGCACAGCCGCCCGGAAATACCGGTCGTCGAGTCCCTCGAAAGACCCGCAGTCGCGGATGACAATGCGGTCGCGCTCAAAAATATCCCACTTCAGGCGAGAGGCTGGCTTGAGCCTGCGGTCCATCCGGACAAGCAGGAAATTGGCCTGTGCCGGAAAAACTTCAAGGCCGCCAATTGCTGAAAACTCATTTGCAAGCCTCCGGCGCTCCTTTGCGACCAGCTCCAGCGTCCTGCTCCTGTATCGGTCCTGCGTAAGGCAATATACGCCCGCAGCCTGGGCGAGAGTATTAACCGACCAGGGCGGAAGATAACCCCGCACCTTTGCGGCAACCCCTGGCGGGGCGAGCAGGTAGCCGATTCGCAAGCCGGGCAGAGCGAAGAACTTTGTGAAAGACCTTATTATGGCCACGTTATGCGACCGGTCCAGGAAACGTTTCAGGGAAGCCTGCTCGCAAAAATCGACAAAAACCTCGTCAACAACAAACAAAGCGCGCCTGCAAGCGGCGCTTCCCTTGACGATCCAGTCGATCGCCTCACAGTCCAGAAGCGACCCTGAGGGGCTTGCCGGGTGCGTTAGCAAAACAGCGTCAAAAGCGTCATTTTGCATTGCGGCTTCCAACTTTTCGACCCGGGGTTGAAACAGGTCTTCGGGCGTTGAAAACAGTTTTTGCAACCTCGTTCCGTGAAGCTCGAAAGCTTTGACATATTCCCCAAAGGTGGGCAGCGCCACCAGCGCTTTGGCTGCTCCAAGCGCCCTGGGCAGCCAGTAGATCAATTCGGTCGAACCGTTGGCGACCGCAATGTATTCCGGATCGATTTGGTGGAATTTTGAAATGGCTTCGATGAGAAGCCGGTTATGAATGTCCGGGTAGCTTTCGAGACGGTGAAAGCAGCCGGACATGACCTCAGCCAGGCCGGGAGGCGGACCGAGCGGGTTTATGCTTGCGCTGAAGTCCAGAATATCGTCGGGAGAGCATCCGGCGCGCGCCGAAAGCTCGTAGATGTTTCCGCCGTGAACGATCATGGTTTGAGTCCCAAATAAGGGTTAGTCCTATTGGCGAAAAAAGGTCTGGAATCAAAGACGAAATTGGCGACAATATTCCGGGCTATCGCCTCTTACTCGCAGACCTGCTCATGGACTCGCATGTCCACAGCCCCAACTGTCTTCGAACGCTCAAATCGCCCTCCGTGAAAAGACAGTTGTAATTGCGACGGATTCTTTCTAGCAGATCTGCATCTGCGCTGATTTCCTTAAAGCGGCCCATAATATCTTCTATAGGCCCAAGTTCGATCCCTATCCACCGACGCCGCTTGATTTCGGCAACCACGTATGTCGTCCCTGAACCCCCGAATGGATCAAAAATCAGGTCGCCTTCGTCGGAGGCCATTTCTATAATTCTGTCCATGAGCTTAACGGGCAGCTCGTTGGAAGCCCTGTGTCTTTTGTACTTGGAGTGACGCACAGGCGCGATATCCGTCCAAACATCAGTCAAATTGACCCCTTTGGGATTCATCTTGTCCTTGTACCCGCCATAGTCACGCAAATCGGCTCTGCATACGGGGCAGATCTCCATTGGCAAACGGTCCGGATGGAACTTCCTAGGCTTTTCACTCTTGCAGTAATACAGAAGAGAGTAATGCGATGGATAAAGCCGTCCCGAAATAGGGAGGCTGTATTTGATAGTGACAGCTATCCAATGCCGAAAAGTAAGTCGGGCGTTGAGGTATGCCGCAATGTGGGTATTCCACTTGGGAATATTCCAGAGGAAAAGACTGCCCCCTGGCTTCAGCAACCTAACACATTCGGCAGCCCAACTCTCACACCACTCCAGATACTGGGTGTTATTGAGATCGTCATTGACACCGGAAGGATAGAGTTTCTTGAGGTTGAACGGCGGGTCGGCAAAAACCAAATCGATGCTGTCGCTTTCCATACTGTTCATAAGGGTCAGGCAATTTCCTTGATAAAGCCGTCCGAAGTTCGTTTTGAAAACGACAGGGGGTAGCGTTGCATGGTTTCTTGGCTGCTCGATGTCACCTCTAATAAGGTTAAATACTTCCCTGGCGTTGGACTTCAGCGCCTTCAGTATTCGGCGATCCAGGACTCCCAGTTTGAGCATCAATTCTACAGGGGACAGCCCCGTCAGAGTGCAGATTCGATCTAAGTCACGTCCTGACGGCAACGTATTGCTGACGTCGTAGTGCTGCAGTCGATCTGCCGGTACGCCAGATGCATCGGCAAATCTTTCTACTGCAAATCTGTCCCTGCCGTCTATTCCCAGTGCCTTAAAGAAATCTGAATGACTCATAAGCCCGTATTCCTTGGACCTTCTGAATTATGTTTGAATACTATAGTCTGTAGATTTTTAGTCTACATCATCGTACACGCCAAAGCAATATGCGAAATACAAAAAAATTGGGGAGAAAAAAGTTGACCATTGAGGGAGCATTCGGAGTGACCTTACAGGATCTGCGGAAAGCACGCAAGTTATCTCAGGAACAACTGGGCTTTGAGAGTGGATATCATCGCACGTACATAAGCATGCTTGAACGGGGCCGGAAAAGCCCTTCCCTGAGGACGATCTTCCAGTTAGGTGCGGCCCTAAAGACACTACCTTCAGAAATGGTCTTATCTGTAGAGGGTTTTGTTTTTGCGTCGGGGAAAAACTCAGCTCAATCGGGAACGGAATCGGATGAAGATAGTGCGCATTGAACGGCTCATCGACGTAGGCGAGTTTTCTTCCTCACAAGAGTGGAAGATGATTGAAACCCACCTGACAAGCGCCATCCAATCCGTTCAGTGGCCCCCGCATTCAGGATCTTTCACCCTCCGTGACGAGCCAGGGAAGAAGCGGGGGAAGGGCAGCGGAGTCAAACCGATAAAAGAGGCTTGTATGCAACATCTGCGGTCTCTGGGCTGGGGGCTTGAAACCTCCGTTGACGTTGCTACAGTAAAACGACCGGGGCCGATTGACGCCAGCATATCGGTTGGCAACCGTCTATTCTGCATGGAGTGGGAAACGGGGAATGTTTCTTCGAGCCATCGAGCACTCAACAAAATGGCCCTCGGCATTCTGAAAGGCATATTCGTAGGTGGAGCTTTGGTCTTGCCGACTCGTCTCATGTACAGGTATCTTACCGACCGCATCGGCAACTTTCCCGAAATTGAACCATACTTCCCACTCTGGAGAGCACTACAGGTTGAAGAGGGCCTTCTGGTAGTGATCGCAATAGAACATGATGCAGTGAGTGGTTCAGTAGCGCGCATCTCCAAAGGCACAAATGGGAGGGCGCTGCAGTAGGCAGGTGGCTAAGCATACTACTTTCGCTCGAGGACTATGATGTATTCGGTTCGCATGGTGTTTGCGATTCCGGTGATTTGGCGACCTAACCGCAGAGCAAGTTGGAATCCATATCTTGCGCTTATCTCTATGAGCATTTCATCTATCCCTGGGACACTGCCAGGGGAAACCTGAAGAATCCTTCCAATTTGATTGTCGTTGGTCCCCACTATGATGGTGCAGAATCTACCACGGCGCAGGACACGTGCACACTCGGCAAGCACGGTTTCCATATCTGATCTGTAAAACTCGAGTTTCTGCCGGGCATTTTTCCCACGAAGGCCGATCATCTTTTCTCGCAAAGCATTTAGATCCGCACCGAGGCATTTTAGGTGAAAAGAATCGTTGGCAAGGTAGTCGACAGCAAAACTGTATGGTGGCGAAAAGAGAATACCATCCACGCTCGAATCCGACAATGGAAGGCATCTTGCATCCCCCTCCAAAGGATTAGCCTGCGCCGGCTTCAAATTCAATCGTTCCAAGACTGATTGAATCTTTTCGACTGCAAATAAGTATCGTTTGAGGATAGAGCGAAACTGTTCGTAGGGGGAGTTGCGTGTGCTTCGCTCGGAATAGCCGGCGCTATCCAGGTAGGCGAGAAGCAGGAGATTTCGATCTGCATTTGACTCGCAATGTTCGTGCGCAGTGGCGCCTGGTAAAGGAGACACCGAGTAATCGGCCCAAGGTTCCTGGAGGAACTGGGAATATGTTCTCGATTGAATTTTGGTTCCAGGCTGAGCATGGCCGTAGCTTTGTTGGAAGTGTTGGAAAACGAGCTTAAAGTTCTTGACAGCAGCCCTTATTGGTTCAAGGGATACGATTAGGCCGTCCAGCTTCGCTTGAGCCATGAATCGGCAAAAGGGGCTTGTATCCACTCCAAGAGATCTGATTCCCATGAGGCATGCTTCAATAAGCACAGTACCTGAGCCCATCATCGGATCCAGTATGGTATCACCGGGTTTCAAGCCCATTATGTTGATCAGAGCTTTTATCATCTGGGGGTGGAATTTGCCTCGATAGGGGAATAAACCGTGTGTGGCATAGCCGGTCTTGAACTGCTTTGATTCGAAGAAGGATCGCAATCTTGCAGACGAATACCGAGGCAGTTGCAGGGCCTCACCACCGCAAATCAGGCTGTGGTATGTGGGACGTTCGCCAACCTGCGCGAAATAGGCGCCGCGACGGATTATCTCGTCGTCGGTGAGGACTTTGCTTTCATAGAATGCCAGTTCGAGTTCGTATACTTCATTAAGCCCTGGAATGAGATGCAAGTTCGCAGGCAACAGCAGCTTATAGATGCTCTCGGAGAAGAGGTCAGCGCGGCTCTCATCGGAGTGTCTGTCAGGTGTCGCCTTTAACATTTCTCCCCATCGTTAATTATCGTCATTATCTTCCGAGTCCGCCGAATATGTGCCTTATCGCCACCATGCAGGCGGCCATCACGAAAGCCAGGCCGGAGCTTAGATACATGAGCCGGATCATCCTGGTGTAGGTCTCAAGTGTTATCCGGTTAATCGGGTCGCCAAGCAGGGGTTTTTCGACAGGCTGCCCGAAATAGCAGCTGGTCCCGCCGAGCTGGACCCCAAGCGCCCCTGCCGCTGCGGCCTCCGGATATCCGGCGTTGGGGCTTTTCATCTTCCGAGCATCCCTCCTCATGATATTCGAGGCAGCCCTCCAGTCGCCGCCCATGCAGGCTGAGGCGCCCACTAGGAGCCACCCGCTGATTCTTGCCGGGAGCCAGTTTGCTATATCATCGGTCCGGGCCGCAAAAGAACCGAAGTAGCGGTAGCGCTCGTTTTTGTAGCCCAGCATTGAATCCATTGTGTTTATTGCCTTGTACACCAAAGCGCCAACCGGTCCGAAAAGCCCCATGTAAAAGAGAGGCGCCACAATTGCGTCGGAGATGTTTTCGGAAACTGTTTCCACCAGGGCCCGCAGAACGGCATCCCGATCGAGTTGTGAAGTCTCACGGCTCACTATGAACGAAAGGCGGATGCGGGCAAGATGAAGGTCGCCGGCTCTCAGGGCTTGGGCGACACGGGATGATTCCATATGAAGACTGCGAGTTGCGAGTGTAGAGTATGCGAGCCAGATCAGGGCAAGACTCCCGACAGTCCGGCCTGCGCTGCCCGATATTGCTATAAAGACCTTTGTGGCGCAAAGGACGATTGCAATAACGACAGCCCAGAGGGCTAATCCCGAAACCCGCATAAGAAGGGGGGAGGCCGATTCGGGGTAGAGCACTTTTTCCGTCCGGGCAACGAGCCGCCCGATCCAGCGGACTGGATGAGGAAGCCATGGAGGATCGCCTGCCGCAAGGTCGAGAAGGTAAGCCGAAAGCAGATGCCAGGGAAGGAAAACCATCTCGCTCCCAATCATTCTTTGAGAAGTATGTCGAGTACACGTCCCACATCGACGTGCCTGCGCACAAGTTCGGCAAGCTGCTCGTACTGTTCCTCCTTCCAGAGCCGGAAGGAAAAAGAATTTGGCGTTGGGGCCAAAACCTTGCCGCACCTTCTTCCAATATCTTCGAGGAACATGTTCCGGAACCCGTCGTTGTCGAAGATACCGTGGATATACGTGCCCCATGCTTTTCCGTCGGGTTGCGCCAGCCCGTCCTCCATGTCGACCGGTTTGCCCTCCCGTCGCAGAATCCTGAAGAGCGGTCTTGCGCGACCGCCCGATACGCTGCGGCCCATGTGAATTTCATATCCTGAAAGCATCTCCCTGCGCCCCGGAAAGGGCAGCGTCTCGGAGATAATGTCGGCCTCGACCTGGGAGGTTATTTTTTCAGGGTACATCTCGGTTTCCATATCCAGCAAACCCAGACCGGGGATGGCCTCTATCGAGCTCTCAATTCCGTGAGGGTCGCGCACAATGGAGCCCATCATCTGATAACCGCCGCAAAGCCCGACGACGGTGCCCCCCGTTTTATGAAAAGCGCTCAGGGCGTCGGCCATGCCATTTTTGCGCATTGCGGCGAGGTCTTCAATAGTGTTTTTGCTTCCGGGAATGAGCACGGCGTCGAATCCGAAAATCTCGGTCGGACTGTCGAAATAGACAAGATCGATCCTTGGGTCTCTCTCGAATGGGTCAAAATCCGTGTAGTTGGAAATGAACGGTAGACGGACTACGCCGACGCGAATAGCGGAGCCGTCAGTCTTGTTATCCGCTCCGCACATTCGCCGTCGGAGCGCCACGGAGTCTTCTTCAGGCAGGGAAATGTTTTCGAAGTAAGGCACAACACCTAATACCGGGACGCCGGAGCGTGATTGCAATATTTCAACGCCTTCCTGAAACAGGTCGGGGTCTCCCCTGAATTTGTTTACGATAAAGCCGATAATCCTGTCTCGTTCTCCGGCCTCGAGCAGTGAGAAGCTTCCCAGCAGGGCCGCGAATATGCCTCCCCGGTCGATGTCTCCCACCAGGATGCATTTGGCGTCAGCCATTTCGGCCATGGCCATGTTGACCAGGTCGTGTTCCTTGAGATTCAGTTCGACTGCGCTCCCTGCTCCTTCCATGACGATGAGGTCGTTTTTGGCGCATAGCCTCTCAAGGGCGCCCCGCACTATGGGAAGAAGCTCCTTTTTGTATTCGTAATAGCCTCTTGCCGAGAAATTCCCCACTGCGCGGCCCAGCACGATCACCTGGGAGCCCACATGTGAGGTCGGCTTGAGAAGTATGGGGTTCATGTCCACATGAGGTTGGATTCCAGCGGCCTCGGCCTGGACGACCTGGGCGCGCCCCATTTCCGCGCCTTGAGGAGTGATGAAGGAATTCAGGGCCATGTTTTGCGCCTTGAAAGGAGCCACCCGGTATCCTTCGTTTTTGAAAATGCGGCAGAAAGCGGCAGCCAAGATGCTTTTGCCCACATCGGAGCCGGTTCCCAAAAACATGAGCGACTTGGTCTTGGGCATTGTGAATCCAGTTTTGGTTTGTAGTTTGTGGTTTTTGGCCCCGCGAAGCGGGATTCCGATTCACCAGCTCACCCATACACCCCGGATCAGGTCTGCCTCCGGGGCAGGCTGTGTTCGCCAGCCTTTACGCCCCACTCGGTACAGGTCCTGACGAATTGGCGGGCTGCCTCCGGGGCGCTGCCCCAGTGGAGGTGGATATAGCTGGCAAGAACTGAACCCGACTGATAACCTTCAGGACGGCCGGGATTGACTTCGCCCCTGCGGCTGCGCAGCTCGTAAGCGAATTCTAATTTTCCGTCTTCTGTCTTTCGTTCCCCGTTCCCCGTCCTCCGTCCTCCGTCTGCTGTGCCTCCGTTCCCTGTCCCCTGTCCAGCGTTCCCCCGATCGACTATTTCGGAGTAGTGGAATTCGTGGCCCCGGATAACCGTGCCGGGACCGCCAAGCAAACATTTCCTGCGCAGGACGACTTCAGTATATCCAAGCGCTTTGCGCCGGGGCAACATTCTGGTCCCAAATGGAAATATCCCCGCCATTTGATGCCTTTGCCCTTCAATCGTATCTATGAAACGGCCCAAGGTCATCAGACCTCCGCACTCGGCATAGATCGGCATCCCTTGTGCAGCGCGCTGGCGGATGGATCGAAGAAAGGCGGCATTGCCGGATATGGCCCCGGCAAAAAGTTCAGGATATCCTCCGCCCAGATACGCCCCGGAACATTGCCCCGGGAGAGTTTCACCTCTTAGTGGAGAAAAAAAATGAAGCAGCGCTCCCGCCTTTTCCAACAGTTCCAGGTTATCCGGATAGTAAAAGCAAAAAGCCGCGTCGCGCGCCACTGCGATCAGTGGTCTATACTCTTTCATCCGGTCGAAGTGAAAAGCTGGGGCGCCAGGCGCGGCAGTTTCAACATCCCGGCGCGTCTGCCCGACCTGCGCTTCCCGGCCGGGACCGGTCCCGGACCTCAAATAGCGGGTTCTTTCCAGGAGCAGGCCGATATCCAGGCGCTTTTCCAAAAGACCTGCCAGCCTCTTTTGCCACCCGGCGTCCAGTCTGATTTCATCAGCAGTTACGAGTCCCAGATGCCTCTCGGGTATCCGCACCGCATCCTCTCTGGGGATACCGCCAAAAACGGCTATTTCCGGACATGCGGATTCCAGCGCTTCCTTCAGGTACTCCAGATGGCCCTCTCCGCCGATCTGGTTGAAAATCACCCCTGCAAAGTTAAGGGCGGGATCGAAGTGCACGAATCCATATACCAGTGCGGCAGCGCTCCTTGCCATGCTCCGGGCGTCTACGACCAGCACGGCAGGGACATCGAGCCATTTGGCCATCTCGGCGCTGCTGCCCGACTCCGTTTGCCCGCCGTAGCCATCGAAGAGTCCCATTACGCCTTCGATCAAACCAACGTCCGACACTTCGAGAAGGCGCGCGAAAAGTTCCGCATTCCAGCCGCGGCTGAGCATCCAGCCGTCCAGGTTTCGACTTTGAGTTCCCGCTATCTGCGTGTGAAGTCCGGGGTCTATGAAGTCGGGTCCAACCTTGAAAGGCTGTACGCTCAGACCTCTGCCCTTCAAAGCGGCGAGCAGCCCCAGCGTAATGGTCGTCTTGCCGCACCCGCTGTGCGTTCCACATATAAGGAAGGCGTGTTTTTCCGGACCTGCCGCCATTCTTCCTTTCCGAATCGGCTGTGAACAGTAGTCGGTCTTTGTTAAGAGAAGGGATTTTACTTGAGTTCCCAATGGCGAACAACTCTTAAATGCTTCCCTCTCCACCCTTCACTTTTTAGGCTAGGAGTGTATCGAGCAGAGATCAGGAGCCGGGATGAATCTTGAGGTAAGGGAGCGCCATTCTCTTCATTCAGGTTCACTGTTTAATTGCGTCCCGCCCTAACATGATCGTTTTATACCCCCCGCTCAGGGTTTTGACGTTAAATCGATGCTGAGACAGGACCCTTGCTGCATAATAGGACCTTTGCCCGACATGACAGTAAGCCCAGATTTCGCGATCTTTCGGCAAATCGACCATCCCGGCGCGCAAGTCGTTCAGAGGAATATTGACGGCGTTGTGGAGGTGGCCCTTTGCAAATTCCGAAGGCTCCCGCACATCCAGGATGAAAGCGTCCGCGCCTTCCAGTTCATCCCAATGAGCTAGAGCGGCATCCCCGCGAATTACATTCGAGGCGATCATTCCCGCGAGGTTGACCGGGTCCTTGGCGGAACCAAACTGCGGCCCGTAGCACAATTCGGCTTCCTCTAGGTCGAAGACGGTTGCATTATTTTGAATTGCCATCGATATCACGTCGATGCGTTTATCGACTCCCTGCCGGCCGACGGCCTGAGCCCCAGCGATCCGGCCGTCCTCCTTCGAGAAAATCAGTTTCAGACTTAGAGGTCTGGCACCCGGGAAATAGTTCGCATGGTGTCCGGGATAGAGGTAGATTTTTTCATATTTGTCCCAAACACCAAGCCTTCTCAACGTCTTTTCGCTTGCGCCCACGGAAGCGACAGTCAGGTCGAACACTCCGCACACAATCGTCCCCTGGCTTCCTCGAAACCTTCTGTCTCTTCCCATGATGACATCGGCAGCAAGCCGTCCCTGGCGGTTTGCAGGCCCGGCGAGCGGCATGAGGGCCCATTTGCCGGTTACAAAATCCCGGACTTCCACCGCGTCTCCCACAGCCCAGATCTTCGGATCGCTGGTTACCATTTGATCGTTTACCCTGATGCCCCCAAGCTCTCCGATCTCCAAGCCGGCATCGCGGGCAAGTTTCGTTTCAGGCCGCACCCCGACGCCCAGAATGACTATATCGGTCTTCTCGCTCTTTGCGGATTTCATGCGGACAAAAATCGCGCCGTCCGGCAGTCTCTCAAAGCCTGCAACTTCATCTCCGAGGAGCAGGGAGACTCCGTGCCGTCTCAGTTCATCATGGACCAAGACAACCATCTCGGGGTCCATTAGCGGCATAACCTGGGGCTGCATTTCGGCTATAGTCACCTCCAGCCCAAGTCCGGCCAGATTCTCCGTCATTTCAAGACCGATGAATCCGCCTCCCACCACCATCGCTCGCCTCGCCCCTGATTTTGCGATCCATTGCCTGATCTGCCTGCTGTCCGGTATAGTCCGGATGGTGAACACGCCGGGCAATTCGGCTCCCGGCACAGGCAGCCTGATTGGCGAAGCACCGGGCGATAAAACGAGGGCGTCGTATTTCTCGCGATAGCTTCTATCGGCCGCAAACTCCAGGATTTC
>Ga0187771_10003236_pt1 | contig 11359 bp, 7 predicted proteins | sample 0116_SJ02_MP15_1_FD_133139 | JGI IMG/M metagenome (GOLD analysis project Ga0187771, IMG submission 133139) | Tropical peat soil microbial communities from peatlands in Department of Meta, Colombia - 0116_SJ02_MP15_10_MG | ecosystem: Environmental > Terrestrial > Soil > Wetlands > Peat | place... | reverse complement strand
GAACCCAGTGATCGGGCGGCTTGAGCACCGACTTGACCGGACCCGGCATGAATGCCGCTAGGCACACGCCGAGCCCCTCATCGACCGCGGCAAGCATCGCATGGCAGGTCGCGATCCCCGCATCGGCTGCGACGCCCGCAATCGGAGGCGCGCCGCCCGGGCGGGTCGCCGTCATCGGGTTTTCAGAAGCGGGCTTGAGGATGTTCGGCCATACGAACTCATCGACGAACTTGTGACTCCAACCATGGGTCGCATTGAGCGCTCCAACATCGACCAGACGCTTGAGCCGCTGCTGCGCTCCTTTGAACGCAGTGGGATCGCAGTAAATGTAGATGTGCACGGGCGCCAGCTCGATGTTGAGTCCCGAGACGGGAGTCTTGAGCGCTTCGAGCGACTCGCGCGGCATCTGGTCGCGCTGCACCACGATCGCACGCATAAACGTGGCGTTGACCGCGCACGAAGCGCGTCGCGAGGCTTCGAGCATGATCTGGATCTTCTCTCGCTCGACCGGGCGCCACGGCTGGAAGTAACGAATGCTTCGACGTAGCCCAACGACCTGCTTGAATTCCATGATTCTTCCCCTGTTTGAAATTGTCTGTTTGACTCTCGAAAGAATGCAACAAGACTCCGCTTAAGGCTCTCTCACACGAAGAACTCCAGACGCGTTGAAAAGGCAAGGAATCTTCCTCGACTGAATCGCCGCAATCTCGCCGCACGCGAATTCATAAGGGGCCGCTTCACCACGCCGGCTTTCTCAGCGGGCGGACGCGCCGGTTACGTGAGCGACGATATCGCTGAGCTTTGCGCCGGGTCGAAACACCGATTCGACTCCGAGTGCCCTGAGCCTGGCGACGTCGTGTCGGGCGACTATGCCGCCGACGATCAGACGAATTCCGCCGTGGCCGCGATGTTCGAGAACTTCGCGCAGGCGCGAGACGATCGCCAGCGGTTCGCGATCCATGATCCGGTAGCCGATAAAGTCGACGTCTTCCTGGATTGCTGTCTCTACGATCTCCTCAGCCTGCGCATATCCGCCGAGAATTACCTCCACGCCCGCCTCGCGCAGCGCACGCGCGACGACGTAATAGCCGGTGGTGTGCCCCGGGGAGTCGGCCACCAACAGAAAGCGGATGCGTTGCATAGACCTGTCAATACAAATTGCTGATGTAAAAGCCGTGGCGGCTGCGGAGCTGTTCCCATCCGCCGGCGTCCGCCAGGAGCCGGGTTATCTCGCCGATGCTCATATGAGCCTTCACCGCTTCGAGCATGGGCGGCACGATGTTTTCGCGCGCTCGGTAGGCTTCGGCAAGCTGCCTCCCCGCGTCAAGGACGCGTGCGGTGTCACGCTCGCGTTTTACACGCTCAAGCCGCGCGATTTGTTTGTCGCGCCACGCAGGGTCGTAGGTGAACACCTCGCGAGGTTCGAGGCCGAGTTCCTCTTCCTCGTTTTCGTCGATGCGAAACCGATTCACGCCGACGACGGTTCTGGCGCCTTCGTCGATCTCGCGCTGGCGGCGATAGCCCGCTTCGTCCGCCTCGCCTGCCATCAACTCCCAGGCTTTGGACGCCGACATGTTTTCGAGCTTGTTAAGAATCGTGCATACTTCCGCTTCGATCTCATTGGTGAGCGCTTCGATGCAATACGAGCCGCCAAATGGATCTGCGACTGCAGCCACGTCGGTTTCCAGACCGACGATCTGCTGGGTGCGCAGCGACAGCATCGCGGCCGCGGGCGCGGGAATCGCCAGCACTTCATCGAAGGAGTTGACCGACAGTGATTGCGCACCGCCCATCACCGCCGCGAGCGCATGTATCGCTCCGCGCACGATGTTGTTAAGGGGTTGCTGCAAGGTGAGGCTGAGAGCCGAGGTCTGCACGTGAAATCGCATAAACTCCGATCTGGGATCACGTGCGCCGAAGCGCTCCCGCATCAGTCGCGCCCACAGGCGGCGGGCGGCGCGGTATTTCGCGACTTCCTCAAGGAGTTCATTTTCCGCGCTGAAGAAGAACGTTATACGCGACGCGAAAGAATCGACCTCGAGTCCGCGGGCCATCGCCGCTCGTACGGTGAGGACTCCTTGATAGATTCCGAAGGCCACTTCCTGCACCGAAGACAGTCCCTGATCGCGCATGTTGCGCGCCGAGATGCTGGTGTGATTCCAGTGCGCCATGTGGCGTGTGCAGAATTCGATGATGTCGAGGCAGTGGTTGCCGCGCAGTTCTTCGCCTTCCCCGCCGGGCATCATCACGTTCTGGATGGTTCCATGCAGGCCGCTGAATGGAAGCCCGCGGCGCTCGGCCTCGGCAAGAATCATCGCAAACACCGGAATCGACGAGCCGATCTGGTTGATTGTGACCGCGCTCATATCGATACCCTCGAACAGAGTTGCGATATCGTCCAGGGTGTCGATCCAGACACCGCCGCGCCCGAGGATTCCAAGCGAACGCGGATCCGACGACTCGTAGGGCGCGTATCCCATGCCGCATACGCTGAAACCCGTCTGGCCATGCGCAAACAGATAACGCAGGCGCTGATTCGTCTCCTCGGCGGTACCCAAACCAACCACCTGTCGCAACGTCCACTCCCGGTCTCGATAGCCTGACGACCGCACTCCGCGCGCGTAGGGAAACCGGCCGGGATCGCCCAGGTCGCGCGTCGGGTCAAAGTCCTTGAGATCGTCCGGGCCGTACCAGGGCTTGAGAGCGCTGCCGTAGGTGGTTCGGCGGCCAACCGATTGGTTCGTACCCCGCTCCTGATCGCGACTCATAGTGCTGCCTCGGCTACGCAATCATTTCTTGGCAACTACGCGCTCGGCGATCGGCGAGAAAACGTAGGCGCCGATCCCTTTCATTTCAAGGCTGTCGCTCATCACCATCGCGGGTGTCCCCACTCTGGCCGAAAGCTCCTTGAGGGCGCCCGCGAGATCGTTCGTTTCGATTTCATATAGCGCGAGGTATCGCCATGCGCTGGTTGAGCCTTCCATCTGGGCATCGGCCAGCTTGAATCGTTGCGCGGCCACGAAACCCGGAATCTTCAGCACATCGGGAATGTGCTGGTTGTTGTACCAGCGATTGAACTCTTCGTCTCGACCGCCGGAAGCATTTGTCAGCACCACGAAACAGTATTTGCTCATCATCGTTCTCCTTACGTTAATTCAGAGCGACTCGCAGATTATCGCTATTGGTCGTCCGCACGTTCGAACTCAATACTCGTATGCCGATCGGATTGCGAGGGCGTCCACGTCATCAGACTGTACTCATAATGCCGGTAGCCGCCCGCGAAGTGGATGCCTTTCGGCGGACCCGGAAGCAGGCCGTCGTAGGACATCCCGTTTACGTATTGAAAAGGCTCCCAGGCGTGGTAGATAACGAGTTGATCGGGGCGGACGCATCCCGTCGGCTTCGCTCTGACAAGGAATTCCCCGTAATCATTAAACACTCTGATGAACTCGCCGTCGGCAATTCCCCGCTTTGCGGCGATCGAGCTGTTGATGAAGGCGAAGGGTTCTCCGCGATGGAGCTTCAGCATCTCCTCGGAGGTGTGCCATACGCCGTGGATACTCCATCGCACGTGACCGCTGGTGAGACGCATCGGCTGCCTGCCACCGATAAACGGGGGCGTCTTGTACCGCACCAGTTGCTCATCCGCTTCGATAAACCATGGATGGTCCAGGTACAGCTCGATGCGACGCGTAGTCGTGGGATAGGGGATTTTGCGCTCGACTTGATCGCGAAGCGGCCAGAACACTTCGCCCGGCACCAGGTCCGAGCTTTGTGTCATCACAGTGGGAAAATCGGGGCGGCCGCTCAGCCATACCATCCCGTTGCGTCGAACGTTTTCGAGGCTGACCTCGTCGCCGTCAAGGCTGGAATACCATCCCATGCTTCCCAGGGCCCGATATGCCTGATCTACGAGACGCTCTTCATCCTCGTTGCTCTCGCCGTAGTGAGCGCCGTAGGTGGCGCGCCAGTAGATGTCATCGACGATTATCTCGCGGTCGCCTGACTTGTATTTGCTGATACCCCGCTTCTTGAAGGCCGCCTGGACCGCGCGCAGCACCCCCAGCACGATCTGCCGATCGGAGCGCGACCCCCCAACCATCGGCGCACTCTGATCGGTGAAAATTCCAAACCGGGTGCTGGGCGCGCCAACCTTGGCATCCGCATATTCGTAGTAGGACGCAGCAGGAAGCACATAATCTGAGTAGAGGCCGGTTATGCTCCATCGGGGATCAATAGTGACGATAAGTTCGTAGCGCGGCCATTGAGTCTTGAGATAGGTATTCATCCCACCGCGATAGTGACGCAGTGGATTTCCGCCCGATATGAAGGTGGCCCTTGGCGTTACATCGCTCGTTGGATTGTCGAAACCTTTCCACCATCCTTCACGCTCCGCGAGCGCTACGTATTCACTGATCTTCTTTGAGGTATGCGGATCCTCGAGGTACTTATCCCACACTTCCTTGTAGCCGCCGTGGCGAAACCAGAAGAAGATCGGCGTGGAATACGTGCCGGCCGACCTGAGTTGCTCGCGCAGCGCTCCGAATGCGGCCTCGACCAGCGGCATGCTCGGGTCCATCTTGAACCGCATCTTGTAGTCCTCGATCGCTTTGCCCATCATGTTCATCGCGAACAAGATTGGGTCGGCCGACTCGAGGATGTCCTTGGGCAGACCGCTGAGCATCGGCATGCCGCATCCGAACTCCGCCCCTTGGGACCATCCCTGAGTCCCGGTTCCCGGCTTTCCGACGTTTCCGGTAAGGGAAAGCATGTAGCAATACGCGCGCTCGATCAGATCGCCGTGATAGGTCTTGCCCGCCATCCAGTTGATGAAGACATAGACCTTGTGCGGAGGCCTGCACAGTTCCGCGATTTGCAGCAGTTGATCCGGATGTATGCCTGATATCTCGTGTACCTTTTCGGGCGTGTAATCCTGAAGCCGCTGCTTGAGCAACGCGAAAACGGTAGTCAGTTCGACTTTCGAGCCGTCGCAAAGGCTGGCGGTCAACTTGCCTTCCGGCGCGTAGTCACACGACGCTTGCAGAGTACCTTTTGGAAGTGGCGCGAGCTTTCCGGTGGCGGCGTCAATGGCGAAGAACTGCTCGGGATCTCCTTTGTCGCGCAGGTCCGATTCGCGAAGAAAACGGCCGTTGTCGCCGCGAACGACCACCGGCAGATCGGTCTGCTCCTTGATGAAGTCGATATCGATCCATCCCTTTTCGATCAGTATTCGGCACACCCCGAGCCACAGCGCGGGATCCGCCGACCAGTCGACGGGCACCCAAACATCACCGAACTGCGCGGTCGGATTCTTGTCCGGCGCGATAACCACCACCTTTGCGCCACGGTAGCGTGCCTCGAGCATGTAGTGCATATCCGGGATGTTCGCGTAGACCGGGTTGGAAAGAATGAAGAGGGTGTCGGGCAGAAACAGCGATTCGATTCCCGCCGTATGATGATACTGTCCGAAGGTCAGGTACTGCCCTCGATTGAAGTCGCACCCGAGTGCGTCAGTATCGAAGCTGACGCCGCCCAGCAGCGATGTAATAGCGCCGACGGTCCCTTCAGAGCCGCCTCGCACCACGCTGGCGCCATTTGAGCAGTGCTCGTCAACCAGGCTTCGCGCGCCGTATTTCTGGATGACGTCGGCGAGCTTTTCGCCGATCTCGGTGAAGGCTTGCTCCCAGTTTATCGGCTCCCATTTGCCGGACCCGCGCTCTCCGACACGCTTCATGGGGTGAAGCACGCGATCGGCGCCGTACATCGCGCGTGAGTGCTGGTAGCCCTTCTGGCATCCGCGCGGATTGAAATCGGGAACCTCGAAGCGCGAGTCCGAAAAGTCCGGATAAGTGCACGAAATCTCTTCTCGGATTACTTTCCCGTCACGCGCATAGACCCGAAACGGACAACCTCCCGGCAGGCAGTTCACGCGATGGGTTCCCCATCGGCACTCGTCCCAGTTCCAGTATTGCCGATTCGAGGATGACAACTCTCGGCGCGCCGCTTCTCTGGGGTCCTCGTCCATGTCCGTACGCCTCCTCTCGTCTGGCAACGAAGGAATTGCTGGATCGCCAGGGCTGGTTTTCCTCTGTCGCGATCGATGCCCAGCTACAGAGCTTGATCCCGGTCCCACACGCGTCGAGCAGACATTCACGTGCGCACGTCGCGATTTGGGGGCGAGGCAAGCATCACGGGTGCCACACGCCTGGAATCGCAGATACAGGGAATTAGAGACGACGTTATGTGGACGCAAGTGATTCTAATCGTCACATCTGGGAGAATCGGACACAGCTGCTGTTTGGGAGCCTGGGTGGCTGCGGCATCTGCGCTGAAGACCGACATCGGGGTGATACATTTCTGAGCACGTGTTCGCGCCGTTTCAAGCCGGCGAATTCGACCTTGTGGGTTCGTGCTGTTTTCGCTCAACGGTTCAAATCCTGCGAGGATGTCTCGGCGAGAAGAGTCGACGTTGGTTTGCGTGGAAGCTGGAACAAACTGAACCGCCGCGACCTCAACCGCACACCTGCACCTTTCAAAATTGATATTGCAACGCTTGCGATAAATCCACGTAAGAGCGATCGTCTGCGTTGCTCGTTCCGAACACCCTCACCGTTTCTAGTCGAGGGGGTTCGTTCTTGCCGACATAATTAATGTTCGAAGATGACCCCGCCACCTGCCGCCTGGAAGGGGCTGCGCGTTGCGGGTTCGTATCGAAACAGGTTCGCGTTCCGGGGTGGGCCGAGACCGCAGATCCGCAAGGAGGCAATCATGGCAATCGTCGATGGAACGGTGAGCGACGTCATCCTCGCCATTCTGAAAAAGCACGGGGTGCGCTACTTCTGCGGGTTGCCGGCGGCGCAGATCGGCTTGGTGATGCACGGCGCCTCGAGCGATCCCGCGTTCAAGTATGTAACGACGCGGCACGAAGAGGCTGCCGGCCATATGGCCCACGCCATCTCCCGCACCAGCGGCACCCTGGGTGTATGCTTTGCCACTGTCGGTCCCGGCGCCTCCAACCTGGTTCCTGGGGTCGCAGCGGCGTTCGCCGATAACATCCCGATGGTTGTCATCACCGGCCAGAACCAGGCTGCGCAGGTCGACCCGTCACGCGATCAGCTGCAGAGCCTGGATCAGCTCGGTCTGTATCGCGCCATCACCAAATGGAGCGCCAGTGTGCATCACGCCGAGCGCGCAGCGGAACTTACCGAGCGAGCCGTACATATGGCGCTGTCTGGTCGCCCGGGGCCGGTGCACCTCGACATTCCATGCGACGTCGGCACTTTTCCGTGCCGATACGACCTCGCCAGCGTGCCGCCTTACACCGCCTTTCGGTACTTGCCAAGTCCCGCTGAGCTAGATCGCGTCGTTACCGCACTGCGCGGTGCGCGCCGCCCGTTGCTCCTCGCGGGTGGCGGCGTGGTGCGGTCCGGAGGCGTCGCGGAGTTTCGCAAGCTTGTCCAACTGACCGGCTTTCCATCGACCACGACGATGATGGGTCGCGGCACGGTAGCGCCGGAAGACGACAGTTACATCGGCAGCGGCGGCGCCATCGGCGGCAAAGGCGCGCTTGAGGCGATGCAGACCGCCGACGTGATTCTGGCCGTGGGCTGCAAGTTCTCGACGTGGACTCTCGTCGACAAGCGGCCGCGCTTCGCCAAGCCGGCCGGCCAGAAGATCATCCAACTGGACATCGATCCGGCGGTCATCGGCAAGACGGTCGCGGTTGACATCGGGTTGGTCGGAGATGCTGCGGAGACCTTGCGCGCCCTCGCAAACCAGATGGGCGAAGGAGGACCATTCGCACTCGACGTTGGATGGCGCAACAAGCTGCGACAAACCTACCTCGCCTATCGCAGCGAGGTCGACCAGATCGCCAACACGAAGGTCGTCGGGGCTCCGGAGCTTCCCAACGAGGCCACACTTGCACGGGCGCTGGCAGCGACGCTACCGCGCGACGCCCTGGTGGTCATCGACGGCGGTCAGACGATGATGTGGACGTCGACGTTTTATCGACCAGCCGACCCGGCGGCCGTGCTCAGCGAACCCGGCATGGGTCACCTCGGCTTCGGGCTACCGTTCGCCAACGCGGCGAAGCTGGTTCACCCGAACCGACCGGTGGTATGCGTGGCCGGCGACGGCGCGTTTGGGCTGACGGTGCAGGAACTGGAAACTGCCGCGCGGTACCATCTCAACACTGTTTGCATCGTTTTCAACGACAGCTATTGGGGCATGTATCGGCCGCTGGCCGAAATGTTTCAGAACAAAAACTTCGGCACCAAGCTTACCGACGTCAACTTTGCCAGGGTTGCGGAAGGATTCGGGTGCTGGGGCGAACAGGTGGCAGGCGTCGATGCCCTTCCTGCCGCGTACGCGCGCGCTGTCCGCTCGGGTAAGCCCGCGGTGCTCGATGTGCGCACGGTGTACACACCGCATCCGATGGATTTCATCTGGAACGAAGTGATCCTGCAGGGCGTGCATCTGCGGCCCCCGGCGGCCGCGCAGGACGTGGCGGCTTAAGCGCCTCGACGGGTACAGCCACGCGCGCGCGCGGGCCAATGCAAGCGTTGCGAAAATATGGGTTGAAGCAGGTTCCGCTCGGGGAAAAACAAAGTGCGCAATATCAAAATCGGATACCAGCTAGATTTCAGAAACCCGCCCAACTCCGGACGCAGCTTCAGGGATCTTTACGCCCAGGGCCTCGTGCAGGTAGAAACCGCCGAGGCGCTCGGCTTAGACTCCGTCTGGCTCACCGAGCATCATTTCACCGACGACGGATACCTGCCCTCGATGATGGTCGCGGCGTCTGCGATTGCCGCGCGCACCAAACGCATCACGATCGGAACTTACGTTCTGCTCGCGCCGTTTCAGCATCCGCTTAAGCTCGCCGAGGACAGCGCGGTGGTGGATGTGATCTCGGGCGGACGGCTGCGGCTGGGAATCGGGATGGGCTATCGCGCTGAGGAGTTCGAAGGATTCGGCGTACCGCGCGACGAACGCTTCGGCCGCACCTTCGAGACGATCGAGATCCTGCGTCGCGCGTGGACCGGAGAGCGCTTCTCCTTCCATGGCAAGTATTTCCATTTCCATGACGTGCGCGTGCTGCCGACCCCCGTCAGCAAGCCGCATCCGGAACTGCTGTGGGGCGCGGGGATGCCGAAGGGGATGCAGCGCGCGATCGGCCTCGACATGTCGTTCGCATGGGTCGGTGGCCGGCGCGAAATCAACATCTACCGCGACATGCTCAGGGCCCAGGGCAAGGACCCCGCGAAATACAGCGTGGTCAGCAATCGCGCGCTGTACGTGGCCGACAGCGAGGAGCAGGCGTGGAACGACACCCGGGACGCGCTGATGTACCAGGCGGAACTCTACGGACAGTGGCTGCGCGCGGGGGGATCGGGCGGCACGCGCGAACCTATCATCCGGCCTGACCCCGAGCGCCTGCGCCGCACCAGCATCCTGGGCGCTCCTGCCGAAGTCATGGCGCGGCTCTCCGAGATTATCGACACGACCCCGATGACGGAGTTGATCGTCGTATGTCAGCTTCCGGGGCTCGACCCGGCGAAAGCGCATCGGTCGCTCGAACGCTTCGGTAGAGAAGTGCTTCCCGCAATCCGCGCGGCAAAGGAGTGATCGGAATGGAGCTGTTCATCTATGCCACGTCTAAAAATCGCCGATTTTCGGCTTTTTGACTGACGCGTCGTCCGCCTCACGCGAATTCTGATTGTCTCAGCTAGTCAGTTTCGCGATGAGATTATCGAATGACCTTAGTTCCGCCTCCCGGGTTTGAGCACCGACCTCCATGATTTTCGCCATCCGCTGTTGCGCCGCTTCGGTGGCGAGACATTGATTAAAGCAGTGCGCTTCCTCAAGGAGCCCCTCTATCGTCGGAAGCTCTGCCGCGTTCACGGCCGCCTTCGCCATAGCGATGGCCTCTGCGGGAAACGAAGCGATCCGATAGGCGAGTCGCTCGACAAACGGTCTGAGCTCCTCGGGCGGCAGAGCGCGGTTGATGTAGCCGTATCGCTCCGCCATCTCTGCGGAAAAATCCTCGCATCCCAAGATCACCTCGAGTGCCCTCGCCCGGCCGATCAGTCGCGGCAACCTTTGGGTTCCGCTGCCACCCGGAATGATCCCGACAGCGACTTCGGGCTGACCGAGGATCGCGCGGCCAAGCGCGCCGAATCGCATGTCCAATGAGAGCAGAAGCTCGCTGCCTCCACCACGCGCCCGTCCCTCGATCATGCCGATGGTCGCCTTCGGCATCGTTCGAAAGCGATCGACCATCTGGTGAAATGCTCCAAGGGCGGTCGACTTCGGAGGCACAGTCCTCGGAAGCTGTTGAATCATCTTCACGTCAGCGTGGGCGATGAAAAACTCAGGGTCAGCGCTCTGGAATACGATCACCCGGACGCCGCTGTCTTTCTCAAGCTCCTTGCCGATCCTGTCCAGCTCTTCAATGAGTGCGGCATCGAGAAGGTTGACCGGCGGGTGGTCGACAGTCACAAACGCCACCCCGCGATCGGTGCGAATCTTCAAGCATGTGTAGTTGTCGTAAGGCATCTCGTTCCTTCTCCTTTCGGCGGTGACTGTGAAAGTGCGCGCTCCGGCGTGCACTCGTCAATCGGGCGTGGCGCTTTCCATTAATTTTTCGACGCTTGGCGCAAAATTCGCGAATTTGCGATGCCGCTTGCAGCCTGTGTCGGGGAAGATTGGAGACCTTGGTTTTCGTACAGGCGATCGACGTTTCGACGCTTCAGGTTTCGGGCGAGGACAGGCTGCCGGGCGTCGCGGTGAGTTCCTGGAGCGCGCTGAGCAGAGTCGCCTTCCTAAGGGGCTTGGCGATGTGCATCTGGAATCCCGCTTCCCTGGCTTTGCGCACGTCCTCATCAAAGGCGGAGGCAGTGAGAGCGGCCACCGGGGTGGGCCTCCGATTCTGTCTCAGTTCGGCCTCGCGGATCCCCCTCAGAGCCTGGAAACCGTCCATCACAGGCATACTTATGTCCATCAACACCACGTCATATTGGACGGACCGGTACTTTGCCACAGCAATCTGTCCGTTCTCAGCGACCTCGAGCGCGTACCGGGTTTTTCTAAGGTAGGCATCTATCAGTGCACGGTTGTCGGGTGAATCATCGGCCAACAGGACGCGTAGCGGACGCGAGTCCGAGGTGGCGGGCGCTCCGACGCATTGCGAGGTCGCCGAAGTCTCGCATTCGTCGTCGGCCCCGTGAAGTGTGGTAACGCTGTCGACCGCTGTATCGTCAACCACGAGCGTTCTCATCCCGTGCAAATCGGACGCCGGCTTGATCGGATCTTCGCGCTCTTTGCCATGGCGCAATTCGAATACGGCCGTGAAGTG
>Ga0187771_10003235_pt1 | contig 11360 bp, 8 predicted proteins | sample 0116_SJ02_MP15_1_FD_133139 | JGI IMG/M metagenome (GOLD analysis project Ga0187771, IMG submission 133139) | Tropical peat soil microbial communities from peatlands in Department of Meta, Colombia - 0116_SJ02_MP15_10_MG | ecosystem: Environmental > Terrestrial > Soil > Wetlands > Peat | place... | reverse complement strand
TCAATGGTTTGTGGCATTTCACTTCACTCCTAGTATGATTTCTCCTCTTTGATCAAATGTGTCTTCCAGCGTTTCCAATGTGTTGTTCGTCTTTTGGATATGGTCCTCGGCGTTTTCATACACACTGTTGCTGGTGTCCTTCTTGAACGCGCTGGCTTCGTCAACGATGGCTTGCACTTGAGTAATAAGTTGAGCGTCGAAGGCGATCATCTTGTCCAGTCTTTCTTCATCGACTTTCACAACATTGAAGAATCCAGCGTATCCATACGAAGCATGATTAATCTTCTCTGCCACACGATCGTACTTCGTAACGAGCGTGTCCATGTCCGTCAGGACTTCAAGGCGTCGATGCTGCGACAACTGTTCAAAAACCTCTTTCAGGTCGCTTCTTGCTTTCAACAACCTTCCATACAAATCATTCCGGATGAGCTTGTCACTTTCCCTCCGCAGCTCTTTCTCTTTGTATCCTCTAAAGCCAGGGAGTTCTGCAAGTATTCTTTCCGGCAGTCTCATTTCATCCTTCGCTTTCTCGTAAATATCATTCTTTTCGCTCAAAACACGTTCCTTCTGTTTTTAACCTTGTAGTGAGATTGAAAAGGGTTGCTTTTAAAGTTTAACTAGGTTAACCTACAGGTACGCCTCCTACGTACTAGGTAGTTTAAGACTTTATCGCGCATTTCCATCTCACTATATTAAATACTTACCTTAATAATAAAAAAATAAAAGGTTATCGGATTTTGCGGGGCGCAAGTTAGCGTTTTGGCGCAGAATATCGCCCCAAGCCAAATTGCCTATTTCAGCCACTAGCTTGCCAATGACTTCGTCAACATTTGTGTCCGGTTTGAAGGGAATTGTGAATGCCAAGAATCGCGTTGTTCCGACAAGTCGTATTCCATAAGGTGCTAAGGCATCGCCAAGTTGTTTGGCAAAGCATGTCGGAAGGATTATTTTGCGGCGATGCCCATTCGCCGCAGATTCAAAACTCGCCACAATAAAGTCTTGCACCGCACCGAGTTCTAAAGTATCTAAGAGTTCAATCGCCACGCGATTCTGTTCTTCGTACAGTTGCATTTTTTCTCTATGCTCGCGCATGATCCGCCTAGCTCGCGCTCGTTGTTTCTTTGGGTTCATATAAGGCATTTTTTCACGCTACATATAATAGTAAATTGTTTACCCTCTAAACGTATCGCCTGCAAGCCTTTTCTTGGGCTTGTTTGGCGAAATACGTACCTATCGAAGGTCATACTAAAAAAAGGGGCAAGTTCTGCGTCATTTTCTCGATTATCACGCGTTTCCTTGTAGTGCTTGCGCTGGAGAGGCGCTTAAATCTCATGGAGACTCCGATTCATATTTTTCCTCCGAGTGCCTAAAATGAATAAATACCTCTCATGTGTCATGATCTATTGATTTGCATTCGTGAAGGTCGGGGCACAATGGAAAACATCAACGTCGCTGTTATTGGCGTAGGCCATTTTGGGCAACGTCATGCGGAGAAATACAAGGGCTTTAGTCACGTCTCGCTTCGAGCAGTGTGCGACATAGATCAGGAAAGGGGACGAGCGGCAGCTCAAAAGTACCATGCAAACTACTACAGATCGACTTCCGAATTGCTCGAAGGAGAAGAGGATCTCCAAGCGGTAAGCGTTTGCACATGGCCTTCAAACCTAGCTCGAAACGCTGAATTGGCAATCTCGGCTGGAAAGCACGTAATGGTAGAGAAACCAATGGCACTGAACGTACCTGATGCTGAAATCCTTGCGTCGCTGGCCGAAAAGAAGCGAGTGATTCTGTCTGTCGGGTTTTTGACTAGATTTGATCCCAAGCTGCAGAGATTAAAGAAGGCAATTGTCGAAGGAACTATTGGCGATCTCGTTCAGATGAGCTCTCGTAGAGATTCGCCTTATCCTGACAAGGTACTCGACGACGTAGGAATCGTGAAAGATGTGGCAATTCACGACATAGACATTGCAAGGCACCTCTTCGGAAGCGATCCTGTCGAAATAAGAGCAACAGGAACCCCGCATAATCCGACATTTGAGGATAATGCTGAGATCACTCTCGAATTTGGTGAAGGTAGAACGGCAATTATTGAATCGAATTGGTTGTCAAAAGACAGTATCCGGCAAGTATGTGTAACTGGAACCAAAGGGAGTTCTCGACTCGATTATTTGTCACGAGAACTAACGATCCTAGGAGAAGCGCAATTGCATGTTACCGATTGCCCTGATGAGGATCCCTTGGGGCAAGAGTTGGATCACTTCACTTCATGTATTTTGAAACATGAAAAACCTCTGGTGACCGCTTTAGATGGGATAAAGGCTCTGAGAATCGCTGAAGAAGCGGTTAAGTCACTACAGGCAAGTCAGTGTCACCGTCTTTGAGATTCTTTGGCGTGAGTAATCAGATGATTAGCGCATGGTTTTGGACATGTGAGATTTAGTAGAGAGATTTGCGTGCTCATATTCCTTTGATTGGTCCGTCAAGAGGAACGTCGGGATTTTCATGTCACATAGGCACCTTTGTTGACCATGCTCAAAATTCTTGCACATGGGACACCCGCCTGCATAGAAAACATAGGCTATTGAAGCGAAGGTGAGAACTCCTTGTTTAGGAGGCGTTGGTGACGCCATACGAATATCATGTCCCAACATACCCATAAGGCCTCTTAATTCATCATGATTCTCAATTAGCTCAAGCACGTTTTTTTCGTAAGCTAGAAAGCTTTCCCTTTCCGAAAGAAGCTTCTTCACAAGAGAGAATAACCAAGAAAGCACATCTGCAATCTCGTCTCGCAGAGATTGTGTCAAAAGATTTCTAAAGTCTTCGTATTTTGCATCTCGTTGGGCGATAATGTCTTTAAAGAACTTCCTAAATACCAACTTTTTCTTGATTTGACTAACTGGTGTACCGCTGGGAAAATTCGTTTCGAAGTTTGCAATCATCTGCATCATCGTGAGAACCTCTCCCACTTCCTCCAAAAAATGAAAACAGATTGATTCTAGGCTCATTAATGAACACCTTTGAGCATAAATTGTACCAATCATGTTACTCCAGTCGTTCAAAGAATGAGGCGGTCTCAAATTCGGGTCGTCCGCATTACGATATTCGTCGAGCTGCCCGGATTCTGGTCTTTTGTTCTCAATATCTTCTGTAGAAGGTTCGCACGAGCAAGGTAATATGCCTCTTCTCCTAATTGTTTCCGTGATGTGTTTACTCATGGGTGGTGCACAATAACTGCACACTCTCGGATACTTGTGCCACAAAATGTCGGAAAGGCAAGGCCGCGTGCCGCCGATTTCCAGTAATTCACTGTTGTTCTGAACAAAGCCACATGTCCAACAAAAAACCCTAGCAACTGAAGAAACTGCTTCGAAGAAAGCTCTCTTTCTTATCGCTTCAGCAATTCTGGTCGAGTGCTCGATGACTTTTAGCCACATGAACTTCGTATATTCTTCATTTTCCTTCCTAAGCTGGTCATTTCTTTTTTGGAATATTCCATTGAAGAAGTCCAACCAATCATCAATAGGCACACTTGCATAATTCGTGGTGTTGAGTTTTCGTCGCATGCCCGATACCTCGATATAAATCGTTGATGATGCGCTCTGCATTGATAACTCTTTTTGTATTTTCGTTAGCACGCGCTAGGTTCCATAACTTAGGGCTTGGACTCTTTTTATCAAAAAAGCTAACCCCTTGGCGCCTACTACATATGGGGTGTTAAACGTAGCGCCACAAGAAAGGGATGGAAGGCTATTCCTTGCTAAGTTCTTCGTCAACAGACCTGTCGATTTCCTCGCTATTAGGCAAGTCAATTTCTTTGTCAGCATACCCCTCATCTTTGAGCGCGTCACGCTCCATAGCGTTGATTTCCTTCCTAGATGATTTCAGTTTTCTCTCCAGCTTCAAAACCCTATTAGACAGTGCTTCAATTTCCTTCAGAAGAGCCACTTTTACTTCTTCAAGCGCCTGGTTCCCATTTGTGCTCATGCTGATGAATCTTTCTCGCTCAGAATACATGTTCCGCAGTTCTTGTTCACGACCTCTCTTGTACGCCTCTTGCATCTCTGTCTGATGGCCAAGCCAAAAGTCAACTATTGTATCGGGCACTCCATTGTTGATCATAATACTTCCAAAGCTTTCACGCAAGGCGTGTGGGCTTGCAGGGCAAAAGTCGTGCCCATTGTTTTTGCTGCCCACTAGCCCAGAGCGCACTCCGACTTCTCTCATCACTTTTTGCACAATATCTGTGTCTATCGACAAGGGTTCTCCGCGAGCGCCTTTCACTTCCTGCGCGAACAAGGGACTGCTAGGCTTGAACTGTAGGCCTCTGCCGCGCGCGTCGTTCAAGTAAGCTTTAATGGCGTTGACTGCGTCGCTTCCCAAGAAGGTGCTGTATTCGACTCCAGTCTTCTCCCGAAATAGGTCAATCTTCAAGGGGAGTTCATTTGTCGATATGCCCTTGGCTACTGTTTCATACTTCATGGAGCAAAGGGTGCTAACCTCCATTCCGCCTTGGAACATTGTCAAAATTATTGCCCTGTCGCGAGGAGACCGAGCATGGTCAATTAGTGCCTTAACGTCGGCAGTCGTAAGTTGCATGCGCTTGTTCTGTATTCTTGGGCGGGGAAGTCTTTCCCTGCCACGAAACTTTATGTTAAGATCAAACGTTCCATAGAACGAGCGAATAGCGTTTACAGCAGAATTTGCCGTTTTGTCCGCTACACCCTTGCGCAAAACAATGTGTTCAGTGTTCCCTCTACTCATCACGGTATAATCTTCTTTCATCCACTTGTAAAAGCCAAGCAATCTAGTCTTCAAAATGTCCCTTCTCTCCCTTGGATCGCGCTTGTTGTCCTCAATAGCCTCGTCTACAAGCTGCTTCGCTGTCATGCCGTCCGTATATTGCACATAAGCTCTCCATACGCTTCGGTACACTGCTTTCGTACCTTTCTTTGCGCGAGTGTTCAACCACTTAACGAGATCCGGTTCGTTCCAGTCTATCAGGCTATCAACCCGTTCGTTCATATTTCCAACTTCTGTTTTTAACTTCGTACGGACGTAAAAAATAAAGGGCTTTAAACTTAAAAAGGTTACGCCTAAGCTAATCTAGGTTTAATTTTATGAATGCTTACTCTTTTGAGGTTCTGCGCGCGCTGTCTTAACTCCTTTACAAAAGACTTCTCCTGTACCGAATTTCAGACCCGTCGTTTTGATTCGTCTGACTAGTTTCTTGTGGGCATGGAGAACTTTGTCTTCATCCACGCCTTCTTCCACTGCAAGTTTCCAGAGACCATTATCCCCAAAAAGATTCTTTGTAACCCATTCAAACGTAGGGACATCGGTTACTATCGGTGGCTCTCTTCTCTTGGTTTCTATATTCTTCAATTCAGCCTTTTGAAACAAATCTCTCAAGTTGCGTTCATTAAAGTGTGGCAGATCTAGTGCCCTTTTAATTTGGCTAGGAAGACCGACAAGTTCACCCATTTCGGCAACTGTGACTCTTCCACCCTGCTTTGCTACACGTGCCATTTCTCTTATAGCCTTCTCTTGAAAGTCAAGACCTGCAATCAAAGATTTGCAACACACGACATCAGCAAAATTATCTCCGAGCGGAATAGTGTAAACATCACTAACTCTGAACTCAAGCATCTGATAATGGCTCTTTTTAGCAAGTCTCTGTCTTGCTTGCCTAATTGCGGACTTTGAGATGTCAAACCCTATTACTCTTCCTGTTTCCCCGACTTTTTCCGCTAATCCAAATGCAAGAAAACCAGCCCCAGTTCCAACATCAACAATCGTCTCGCCAACGTTCGGCTCGATGAATTGCACTATACTCTCCAGCAACTGCTTGCTTCGTTTTCGAAACTTTCCGTACATCTTCTCAGGGATTTTGTAAGCAAGTTCTGATGAACTCATTCTAACTCTTCCTTTTCTGGCTCTTCTGGCGAAAGAGGACTAAAAGGCTTGTTAAAATAACGATTTTTTGTTGTGGGTAGTTCAAACGGATTTGGGGATTAAACTTGCCCAAACCAAAAGTGCTGACTTGTGCCGAGTTCTGGTGTTCTGCAATTCCGACATGTTCTTTAAGAGTCAGTTTGCCTCTTTGATTCTAACGTTTTTCTGTTCTACAGAACGGTCAAACGCCTTTTACGCGTCTTTCGACACAGTTTCTTTTGAAGGCTGAGAATTAAGATACCTTGTTTTGCTGAGTCTGAGCGTTTCCAAATATGATTCGACGAGCAAGAGGGGCGGATCAAGTCAGCCTAACGAAAGAATTTTGGAAAGCCCTACGAACTAATGGGGACATGACGGAAAGCATTTTAGAAGAAACATTGACATAATGAGCAGAAATGGAAGCTGAGTGTCATGAGCTATAGTGAACTCTATGTTTCTCAGGGTCCGTTTTTTAGCGGTTTCCAACAATCCTTCAAACTAGCTGATTACATTATTTTAGGTGTGCCTTTCGATGTTACGAGCACTTATCGAACAGGTGCAAGATTCGGTCCATTAGCCATCAGAGAGGCCTCGCTTAACCTTGAAACTTACAGTTTCCGCACGAGTTTGGATGTGGAAAAACTGAAACTGCACGACTTGGGCGACTTGCACGTAACAAGTGAGACCGATGGAACACTGAAACGCCTAGCTTTAGCCATAAAAGACACCATTAACGTGCAGAAGACTCCCATCATGATCGGTGGGGAGCACACCATAACCTTAGGCGCTGTAAAAGGATTGGGCACAAGAACCGCCGTAATAAGTTTTGACGCTCATCTGGATCTTCGCAATGAATACATGAACCTGAAAACATCGCACACAACTTTCATGCGGAGAATCAACGAACAGACCGACCCGCTAGCCATAATCGAAATCGGCACGAGGGCGGTGTGTCATGAAGAACTAAGCTACGCCAAAAAAGCAAGCGTCAAGTTCTTCACGACCCAACAGATCCGAAAAGAAGGAGCCCAGAAAACAGTAAATGCCGTAAAGAAAACACTTGGAGACTGCAAGAGCATCTACTTAACCATCGACATGGACGTGTTTGACCCGGCCTTTGCCCCGGCAGTTCAGAATCCTGAGCCAGATGGCTTGTCAACTGAGGTTTTCTTTGACCTTTTGGAAGGACTTTGCGACAATAGGATCACTGCTTTGGACTTAGTAGAAGTCTGTCCTCACTACGACAGTGGGGCGACGGCGGCGTTGGCTGCGAAAACTCTTTTCGAAGCATTGTGCAATATTGAGAAGGCACGCAAGGGTTAGGCTTCTCTTTCCAGCTTTGCAACAAAGAATCCGTTGCAGTCATGGATATGAGGATAAAGTCTTTGACACCTTGTTAGTCCTCTTAGCCCGGGTAGCCCTATCCAAGGCTTTGTCTCCACTAGTCTAAACTCTGGATATAATCTCAAGAACCGTTCAATCTGCATTTCATTTTCCTCAACGCTTATGCTGTAGGTGGAGTAGACAAGCCATCCGCCTTCTGCTACTTTTTCTGCGCAGTTTCTAAGCATTGACCACTGAACCTCGGCCATTTTAGGTATAGACTGCTGTGTTAGCCGCCATTTAGCAGAAGGTGTCCGAGCGAAAACTCCGGTGCTAGTGCAAGGCGGATCCAGAATAACTAGGTTTGCGGTTTTGTTGAAGGGCAAGGATTCGCGTGCATCCGCGATTATGGGCAAGGCGTTCTTGGCCCCCCCGCGGGTAACACTGTGCCTCCAGGCTTTCATTCTTCGGCGAGAGTAATCCAACGAATAAATCGCGCCCGTGTTTTGCATTAACGTCGCCAAATGCATCGTCTTGGATCCAGGCGCGCCGCAAACATCAAACACAGTCATATCAAGCTCAGGTGCTGCAACCTCGACAGCGAGGCAGCTTGCCATGTCTTGAACGCAGAAGAACCCTTCTTTAAAACCGCCAGTGCTCGCCAAGGGACGTTTAGTGTCGACAACTCTGTAAACATTGCTTAGTTCGCGCACTTTCTCAACATGTACGCCCTCTCTTTGCAGCGTTTCAATCGCCTTTTCTTCCTCCACCATGAGCGTGTTCACCCGAATGTAAGTAGGTAGGAAGTCCTGCGAACTCGAGAGGAACCTTAACGCCTCATTCCTTCCGAATAATCTGAAACAATATTTTACAAACCAAGTGAGATGGTATGTTTGAAGAGCAACCTTCTCTTCGTCGCCTAATTTCTCTAGAACTTTATCCTTCTGTGGGTTTAACAAAGTTCCGAGTGCTTGTTCTATGGGCTGAAGTGTTTGCCACCCTAATATTGAGCGGCCCATGCGTACGATTTCTACGGCTTCTCTATACGTATCGCCTTTGCGTTCTAGGCTTGTTTTGTAAACATAAAGTCTGAGGAACGCACGCAAGCCCAGCTCGTAATCGTCTATCGTGTGTGGCCTCAAAGCGTAACTTATGAGGCTGTCCAAGTAGTTTTTTCTTCGTATTGTTTCGTACACGAGTCTGTGTGCCAAACCCTTTGCACTAGTGTCCGTTATGTTTAGTTGCTTAGCAGTCTTGCTTAACGCAAGTCTCTCGCTTAATTTTTGAAGTTCAATCCAGCTTAAGGCTTCGATAGCCAGCGTCCAAGCGTCTTTTAGCAAACGCGCTCACGCATTTGAATGGCGTCAAGCATGTTATAAAAGCTTAACAACCATCGCAGAGATTTTTTATTCCATATCTTGTGCCTATAGTAACGAAAGAGTGAGGCTTGATGGCTCAGAAACGACTTGAGGACTTTTCAAGGCTTTCGACAGTGGAAAAACGGGTGCAAACCGAAGATGTACAGCCAGTTCGTCAAGCTACACCACCTCGACCGTTAATGGAAATCATAGCTAAAGAGAAAGAAAGAATAGAGACCGGATTCGAAGCACCGCCAAATCTGCCACCTTCCTATTTTGTCTCAGCAACCTACGAGGGTGACAGGACAACTGCATGCATAAAACTCTACGAACCCACCACTGAACGCATCTATTTCTGGTACGACAACACGGGACACAAGCCATATTTGCTAACCAATCTTTCGCCCATTGATTTGGAAAAAATTAGCCAACTAACTTCTCATCTTGGCTTCGATCATTTAGAACTTATGGAGAAGGTTGACCCCCTTCTAGACAAGCAAGTTACCGTAACAAAAGTTGTAGCGAAAGATCCATTGGCGATCGGAGGACGCCCTAGCGGATGCATGCGAGATATCATCCCCCAAGAATTTGCCACAATTGCTAATGTCGAACCTACATCTGTAAAGATTTGGGAAGCACACATAAAATATTACGAGTCTTACATTTACGATCGTGAATTGGAGCCAGGTATGCTCTATAAAGTCGAAAAAGGCAGCTTGACTCCTAGCGTTTCTGAACCATCAGAAGAGATGGTGAAAAAAACTCTACAACTCTTCAAAACAGAATCTGAGGAAGAATGCAGCAATGTAGCCCACTGGTCACGGTTGCTCGAGTATCCAGCGCCAAAGTTTCGTCGAATAGCCTTGGACATTGAAGTTCTAGCAGCAGTGCCAACGCGTGTGCCCGACCCGCGAATAGCCGAATGTCCCGTTATCTGCGTTTCTTTTTATGGTTCCGAGGGTAGCAAGCGTGTATTAATCTTGCAACGACATGGCGCACGCGAAGGATCCGAAAAACTCCCTCCAGATGTTAGTCTAGAGTTTTTCGATAGTGAGGAGAAGTTGATTCGGGCGGTCTTTGACGTTTTGTGGACCTATCCGTTTGTTGTCACCTTTAACGGTGACGACTTTGACCTCCGCTATCTGGCTAATCGGGCCTTGAACTTGGGCTTCAAGAAAAGCGAAATTCCGATAGAAGTTGGACATCGAAATTGTTTGTTGCACTATGGCGTGCACATTGATCTTTACAAGTTCTTCTACAACCGTTCTATACAGATTTATGCCTTCAGCAACCGGTATCGCGACGTTACGTTGGATGATGTTGGCAAGGCATTGATTAATCTGAGGAAGATTGACGTTGAAAAGAGCTTAGGTGAACTGACCTATACAGAGTTAGCTAGCTACTGTTTCCGCGACTCGGAGATCACCTTTAAACTCACCAGCTTCGACGACGACTTAACCATGAAACTCATATTAGCCTTGGTCCGAATTAGTCACATGCCGATGGAAGATGTAAGCCGTCAGGGCGTTTCCCGTTGGATAAGAAATTTCATGCATGCCGAGCATCGCAGACGCGGATGGCTGATTCCGAACACAGACGACATCCTTGCTTTAAAGGGCAAGACAACAACGACCGCTATCATAAAGGGCAAGAAATACAAGGGCGCAATCGTCGTTGAACCGGTGCCAGGCGTGCACTTCAACGTCGCCGTAATGGATTTTCCCAGCCTGTACCCGTCTATCATCAAAGTGTGGAACCTGGGCTACCAATCCATACTGTGCCCCCACAAGGAATGTCGCACGAACAGGGTGCCTGACACGCCCCACTGGGTATGCACGAAAAAAAGGGCCTTGGAAAGTCTCTTGATAGGCTCGCTTCGCGACTTGCGTGTCTCTTGGTACAAGCCGAAGTCGAAGGATAAGCAGTTGCCAAAAGAGCAGCGTAGCTGGTACGACGTGATCCAAAGCGCCCTGAAAGTCATATTGAACGCAAGTTACGGGGTTTTCGGCGCCGAGTCTTTCGACCTTTACTGTCCACCCGTAGCGGAGGCGACAGCCGCTATAGGGCGCCATTCTATCACGTTGATTATAGAAAAAGCTCGAGAATTGGGGATAGGCGTGATTTACGGTGACACCGACAGTGTTTTCCTGAGAAATCCGCAGGAACAACAGATCGGCGAGCTGGCAAGGTGGTCTGAGCAAGAGTTAAAAATGAGCTTGGATGTGGACAAGGTCTATCGTTACGCTGTTTTTAGCAGTCGCAAGAAAAATTACTTAGGCGTGCTTGAAGACGGTAGCGTAGACGTTAAGGGAATGACCGGCAAGAAAAAACACATGCCGGTATTCATCAAGGACGCATTTGACTTGATGAAACAGAGGCTTGCTAAAGTTAAGACTCCAGCAGAATTTCAGGAGGCCAAAAAGGACATACGCCTAATAGTCCTCGACTGCTACACACGGTTAAAAAGACGAGAATGGAAGAGTATAAACGACTTGGGCTTCCACGTCGTGCTCGGAGAGACGCCTAGAGCCTACACGAAAACCACCCCTCAACACGTGAAAGCTGCATTGATTCTGGAAAGGGAGAAGAAGGTAGAACTGAAGGCTGGCGATCTCATAAGCTTCGTCAAGGTGACTAAAGAACCACACGTAAAACCCTTGGAACTCGCTTCTGACAATGAAATAGATGTGGACAAGTATGTCGAATATTTGCGCTCTACCTTTGATCAAGTGCTCGATGCCTTAG
>Ga0187771_10003234_pt1 | contig 11361 bp, 10 predicted proteins | sample 0116_SJ02_MP15_1_FD_133139 | JGI IMG/M metagenome (GOLD analysis project Ga0187771, IMG submission 133139) | Tropical peat soil microbial communities from peatlands in Department of Meta, Colombia - 0116_SJ02_MP15_10_MG | ecosystem: Environmental > Terrestrial > Soil > Wetlands > Peat | place... | reverse complement strand
TCGCATTCTTTTCCACCTCAAGCCTCTGGTGAAAAGGACGTCAACCGTTAATAGTTCAGATTCTCCCGACGTTCGGAAGAACCCCAGTCTTGCAAGAACCAAAGTATCCCTCCCTTTCCAGGAACAGGAATTTCATAATATTCCTATTCGGTCGAGGAGTCTCTTCACTGGGGGACTACTTTGGAAATCTAGCCCTTTCGTGGCTCGTCTATGCAGTTACTAGTTCCGCCCTGGCCTTGGCATTCACATGGATAGTCTTCATGGTGCCGAGATCCGCAATTCGATTGTACGGAGGTGTCTATGTCGATAGGTGGAATAGGAGGAGAATAATGCTTGGAACGGAGACACTTAGAGCGGCGCTCTTTGGCGCGATAGGTGTAGCTACCCTCATGAACAAGACTCCTCTAATTCTCATTTTTGCTGTCGCCTTCTCGGTAGGTTCCCTTGGGGCGCTTTTTGACCTAGCTGCTGATACAGTGACACCATCACTGGTTGGGAAAGACAGGCTTCTCAGGGCAAACTCAGCCTTCACTGCCACATTCCAGTTGGACGGAGTAGCTGGACCTGCACTCGCCGGCGTTACGATTGCACTTTTTGGGACCGCGGCTGCGCTTCTGGCCGACAGCCTGAGTTTCGTTGTTCTTGTTGTTGCGCTCTTGGCTATCTCTATCTCCTCCACTTACGCGGTCGAACACGAGAAACGTTCTTGGGCGAAGGACTTCAAAGAAGGGTATGTCTTCTTCAAGAGGAGGAAGGACCTAATGTGGATGTCGGCTCTAGTGGCTGGGGCGAACTTCGGCCTCGGGGCTTTCTGGTACGTATACGCGCTTATCTTTGCCGACAATGTTCTAAAGGCCGGCAGTTTTGGTTATGGCTTACTCGGATCAATCAGCTCGTGTGGTATCCTTCTGGGCGCTCTCTACCTTGGCAAGATCAAGAAAGTGAAGAGAAGGAGATTATCGATTCTGTCCTCCCTCTTCGGCATGGGCGCTTTCTTCGTTGCTCTCTCGTTCGCGACGACACTTTCAGTGGCACTTTTGGCCATACTCGGGTTCGGCATTTTTGTGCCTTTTGCCGACACTATAACGACTGTTTACTATCAAGAGACCGTTCCCGGGGCGATGCTCGGCCGGATGTTTGGGTTCAAACGTTTCATAGAATTCCTCACAGTGCCAATAAGCATAGTATTCGGGGCCGTCACCGCAGAGTACTTCGGCGTCACGAACGGAATTCTCATTGCGGGACTTGTAGTCATGGGCTGCGGGTTGGTAGGCGTCTTTGCCCGGCCGTTGGGTAGACTGGTTCCATCGTCGGTTCCATCAGCAGAGACAGGACTAACAAGCTGAATGGATGTGCGGAGAGACGATGGGGGAAGTGGTCGGTTGATGAACCCCTGCCTATTGCAAATACAGGCTCGGCACCAATTGACGATAGGCTACGGAACGCTCCGGATTGAGACGTGGCGTGGACTCGCGCCGACAATCCTTCATAGTGCAATCAGCGCCTTCCTTCACCCGCAAACATTGAGCAATTACCCCTCTTCTATGCAGACACAACCCTAAAAAACAGACATCAGCGGCCGTCGAAGTAACTTGCTGATTATTGTGTTACTCAAGGGCGTCCCGGCCCGCACAACGCAAGTTGCTCAGGTCGGAGGAGTTCTCAATAGAGAAGCGATGGACTTGGTCCTTAACCCCCACGATGCGAAGGCAGTCGAGGCAGCAGACTTCCTTAAGCGAAGAGTGGGGGGCAAAGTCGTCGCGTTGACAATGGGCCCCGACATGAAGCTCATTCCTCTGATGAAGCCTCTGTACAACGCAGAGGTGATGGGAGTCGACGAGGAATACGTTCTCAGTGATAGGAAGATGGCGGGCTCGGACACCCTTGCCACCTCATACGCTGTCTCCCTCGGCGTGAAGAAAACACTAGAGAGGCATATCTCCCCTATCGATGAACTGGCAGAAACGATTTCGAAGTCAGGCTACTCTGACGCTGTCAAAGCTAAGGCAGCAGCATTCTACCAGGCAAACCTCCTCCCCAACAGGGTTTACTCGGAGTTGCCCGCTATCAAGGGCAGTGTCGTTCAGCGGTTCCTCGGAGGCGATCTTACGGCCAATCAAGCCGTCATTGAACTCGCTAGAGTAAAGGAGTCACTTTCACACTTCATTGTAGTATCTGGGATAAAGACCACCGACGGCGAGACGGGGAGTGTCGGTACCCAGGTCGCAGAGGGTGTATCGGAGTTGCTTGGGAAGCTCATTCCTCACGCCACGTATGTTGAAGATTTTGATGTCGACGACACTGCGTCCACCGTCGTCTCGGAGAGGAGGATTGGCCGAATGGTGCAGAAGCTAGAAATGACCCTTCCTGCCCTGCTTACAATATCGACGGAGTACCGGTCAAGGGAGACTTCTGCCGCCAGTCAACGAGACACGCGCAGCAATAATTACAGGGGTAAGGTCCTCCAGGCGCAGAAGTGGACTGCAGACGACCTCGGCGCAGACCCGAAGAGGCTAGGCCTCGCGGGGTCGCCGACTATAGTTGGGACGGGAATAGATGTGGGCAAGCCCCCAGTCCAAAAGTTCCTCAACAAGAGTCTTGTGTTCGCAAAACCTGTTCCTCAGTTCGACTTCGAAGGCAAGAAGTATGGGCCGTTCGATAAGACGCAGCTTGCCGTAGATCTTCCCCCGGCACTGGAGGCTCGACTCAAGGAAGATGGTTCTGTCACCATCTTCGGATATGATATGCTCGCTGGAGAGCTCTTCGGATGACCGACGAGGCCAAGGACATCTGGGTCTACCTCCAGCAAGACAGGGAGGGCCTAACAAAGGACTCACTCGAAGTCTTGGCTGCGGGTCGTAAGGTGGCCTCCAAGATGAATCAGAAGGTCGTAGGAATCTTGCTGGGAGAGGGTGTCGAGGCACTCGCGAAGCAGGCCGTCCAGTATGGCGCCGACTCTATCCTCTATGTTGATTCGCCCGCCTTCAAGACATACTTCAACTTGCGGTACATAGAGGCGATCTTCACGATGGTCGAAGAGCGGCGACCCTATGCTTTCCTCTTCGCAGCCAACGAGCTTGGAAAGGACCTAGCCGCGAGAATCGCCTACCGGGCAGTCACAGGGCTCGCGACGGATAACGTTCAACTCGAAGTCGAGAACTATTCAAACCCGGCTCTAGGCAACTTCGAGAACTTGCTCATTCAAATCAGGCCAGACTTCGGAACAAGGCTTGCGAGAATCTACACGCCTAGACATAGGCCCCAGATGGCCACTGTGAGGCCGGGCAACTTCACTCCTCTTGAACCTGATCCGAAGAGGAAGGGGAAACTTGAGAAGTTCAAATTCGTGGACGTCGAATACCCTGCAAAGGTCCAGGAGGTAGTGGAGCTTCCTCCTCCAGAGCTCGACCTGACGGGGGCCGATGTTGTAATCAGCCTGGGTCTTGGCATCCTCAAAGACGCATCGGGCCATGCCAGAGACCCCAAGGAAGCCTACCGTCTTGCAGAGCAACTACGCGAGGCTATCGAGAAACGGTACCACCTGAAGGCTGTAATCGGAGCATCTAGGGCGCTCATCTACGCTGAGGTAAAGGAGCTGGAAGGTCTGATCTCAAAGGCCAACCAAGTGGGACAGACTGGAACAACGGTGAGCCCGAAAATCTATTTTGCGCTCGGGATTAGCGGGGCCCTCCAGCACAGGGTCGGAATGATGCGCTCAGGGAAGATCGTGGCCGTCAACACCGACCCGAATGCACCCATTTTCAAGATAGCGCACTTCCCAATAATTGGTGACCTATACGAGGAGGTTCCAAAATTGATAGCAAGAGTCGGGGGAAGAGAAAACTCAGGAGTGGGACTTAGTCATGCGAGCTGAGTTCGATGTCATCATAGTAGGGGCAGGCCCCGCGGGGTCTGCGGCCGCTCTGGTTCTTGCTCGGAAAGGGGTCGACGTCCTCATGCTCGAGAAGGCGAAAATCCCTGGGGAAAGGAACATGACGGGAGGAGTGCTGTACGGGGACTTCCCGGGAGAATTAGGCCTTATTGGCTTGGTTCCTGATTTCGAGTCATTTGCACCCCTTGAGAGGCACATTCTATCTCACGAGGTGGTCGTTCTTGGTCCTACCAATTATGCCAAAGGGGAGTCACGCTACTACAAGCTCTCAAAAACCTCGATTCCGGCCAAGCTCGGGCTCTTCAACTTGCGCTTCGAGACCGGCCACGATTATTCGGTCCTGAGGCGTCCCTTCGATCGATGGTTCGCTAGCCTAGCCGTCAAGGAGGGAGCAATGCTGTCGACCGAGACGACCGTGGAAGGCCTGATCAAGGAGAGTGGATCAGTCGTCGGTGTAAGAACAACCAAGGAGGAATTGAGGGCCAAACTTGTCATCGACTCTTCGGGTGTCACTTCAGGGTTGGTCGAGGAGGCGGGGCTCAGAGGACGACTATTGCCCCGACAACTCTACCACGGAATGAAGCGGGTGTACAGCCTAGAAGCGGACATCATCGAGAAGCGCTTCAAGGTCGCGTCTGGCAAGGGACGTTCGATCTTCTTTCTTGGAGAGTTCATGAACGGGATTGGCGGAGGCGCCTTTGTCTACACAAACCGAGATTCCCTCTCCGTCGGGTTGGTTGTGTCCATGGAGTCATTGCTCCGTGCGACGACTGAAAGGTTCGACAGGGTCGGGAAGCTGATTGACATCCAAGACGCGTTCGAGGCACACCCTATGGTAGCAGAACTACTCGACGGTGCGCAGCCACTCGAATATGCGGCGCACAACATTCCTAAGGGATACAAGTCTATTCTCAAGACGCCATACGCGGACGGCTTCCTCGTCGCAGGAGACGCCCTCGGGTCGTTCGTGAAGGTTGGGCCCATGATTGATGGAATGAGGCGTGCAATCACCTCGGGGATGGTCGCAGCCAAGACTTACATAGAAGCAAGTTCCTCCGAATCATACCACGCGAGAAATCTGTCTCGTTATAGGGATCTTCTGTCCTCGATATACGAGGACGTGAACAAGTCGGGTCGCGACAGCTTCATCTCTGAGAGTTCGTTTACATATCACACTCTTCCTAAATTGATTTTTGGGACGGGATTGATCTCAACCACCTATCGGTTCGAGCCGCGTTCAGAAAAGGCCTTTGGGGATGCTACTCAACGAGTCCAATACGGGACCAGCCTGCTCAACTACGACGAGGACAAGGACTATTCGCACATCAAGGTTGAACAAGAGGCCGCCTCGAGTTCGGTCACAAAGCCGTGGATTCCTGCCTGCCCAACGAATTGCTATACCTTGGTCACTCCGAAGGGTGTTTTCGCCTCATACAAGGATTTGTTTGACCACAACCTCGCCACAATTATGGCAGCTGGCGTCGCGTCAGGTAATTCAAAACGCAAAGCCTTTTCCCAAACGAGGCAAGATGTCGCTTCGGGCCGCCTGAAGTTCGACCACGTAGCCTGCGTCGCGTGCGGAACATGCGGCGCCATTGGGCCGCCCGAGATGGTAAAGTTCGGGCACGAGAGAAGCGGCCACGGCATCCGGTACAACTACGGCTGAGCCCTTCCGACAGAACAATATACTCCCTTCAGGCGCCCGGGCCCTGCCAACATCGGTTGTCCTACAACTACTTGGAAAGGCTGAACAGAACGATCAGAGATCACGAGGAGTGGAGAACTAAGAGCTGCCTTAACCTGATCCCGTCCGAAAACCGGGGCAGCGACCACATGCGGTCAATGCTTGCAACTGATTTCGGAAACAGGTATTCAGCCCCCGATAAGTTCTACAGGGGTACTCGGTATTCAGATGAACTCCAAGCACTCTGCGAAGAGGTCGCCAAGAAGGTCTTCAACGCAAGATATGCGGATGTCCGGCCGTTGTCCGGTCACACCGCAGACATGGCCGTCTTACTCTCGCTGACAGAGGCGGGCGACAGCATCATCTCCGTTTCCCCCGATAATGGTGGCTATCCAGGTATCACACATCATGGTCTCGGCAAGCTGCTCAGACTAGAGAACCTCTACTTCCCTTACGACGATGGGTCTGTCAACATCCGCGTTAAGGACTCTGTCTCAATGGTGAAGTCCCAGAAGCCCAAGGTTGTATTCTTTGGTGCGAGCTTCATCCCGTTCCCCCACCCAACGAAGCAGATCGCCGAAGCATCATCAGGGGTGTGCGTGTATGATGGTTCGCACGTACTGGGCCTCATTGCTGGGGGTACCTTCCAGGACCCACTTAGGGAGGGATGTTCCCTGTTGATCGGTTCGACCCACAAGAGTTTACCTGGCCCACAGGGAGGAATAGTCCTTTCGAACAACGAGGAGGTCTTCAAGGTAGTGTCAGGCAAGATACATCCTGGAATTGTTGACAACATTCATCTGAATAGGGTCGCGGCTCTCACAGTCGCGCTACTCGAGATGATGCAGTTCGGGAGGGCTTACGCACAGGCTGTGGTCAAGAACTCGCAGGCCCTCGCCAAGGCGCTTGTAGATGGCGGGGTCAAGGTGAGGGGGGCTTCCTTCGGGTACACTAAGTCGCATCAGATCCTCCTTGACTACGACCCGAGCAGGCTTGGCTTCTACGCAGCAAAGCTCGAGCAGTCGGACATCATCATCGACAATGGCGGGCGGATCGGGACTTCGGAACTGACGAGGCTCGGTTACGACGCATCCGAAATGGATGAAATCGCAGAACTGATCTGCTTGGCTGTCCTCGGCAAGAAGCCCATCGATTTCGTAAAGAAGAGGGTGAAGAGTCTCGTCAAGCAGCACCTAGAACCGAGGTTCGTTCTGAAGTCCGTCCCTAGAATCCTCGAATAGTGGCGGCCTTCTGGCCAGACCGTACGAGCGGCCCAACCGAACTGCCTACCTGTGGACGATTCCAAGCGAGGCATCGGTCAGCTTCATCGACTCCTCGCGACTGTACCCCCCGTAAAGCGCCCTGATTGCGTCAATATTCTCCGGTATGACGATTGCTTCTTGGTGGACGGCCATGAACATATATGCCTCCCCATCCACTACACTCACCGAGTCTTTCCAAACAGTCGCCTCGTAGATGTCGTTCCTAGGTCTTCCCATCTCTCTGGCTAAATCCATTATCGCTGCGGTCGACTTGAACCCTGACTTCCCGTCTACCATCTGGATTCTCGGCGCCAACTCTAGTGCAGCCACCACGTCGTCTCTGGTCGCACGTTTCCTGAGACTGAGTATCAAGCTGTGAAGGTGCATGTGGGTCGTAGGAACCTTGAACGCCATAGTGACGATGTTTAGGTCCTTCAGTACAGCCTGAACATCCGGCCCGTGGTGAGATGGGAGTGTCGTCGGATCGAGAACTACTGCGTCGATTGGCCCCTTCTTGACATCGTCCGGATCGGTAGCCCTCCTCGCAAGTACTGCACGAGCCTTGGTGACTCCGATTGCCTTGTCAATCGAGTTGATCGTTCTGCACAGGCCTGTTGTGTTGCAGGAGACCACTTGGACAATCCGCTTTCCCACCGCTTCCTCGAAGTTGCACTGGGCGACGAAAGACGTCTCAGCCAGGTTATCTCCCGCGCCCCCCTGGAAGACCACCTTTACCGACGCCTGCTGGTATATCGGCTTGTTGACCAGACCAGTGTCTTCAGGGGCCGCGTCCACGATTACATCAACTCTCTGCAGAAGGTCGTTGAGTGTGCCCTTCACATTTGCCCCGGCCGACCTGAATACCTCGAGGCTCCTCATGTCAACTGCGTAAACGGGGATTCCCTTCTTTTCCGCTACCATTGACTTGTAGTCAGGCTTTGTCTTCGTGACCCCAGCCAGCTCCATATCACTTTGTTTCTTTACTGCGTCAGCCACTCGGCGCCCAATAGTTCCGAAGCCGTTAATGCCGACCCTTATCACAGCGCCGGGAGGCGTCATACTTGTCTTAAAGCGTTCCTTGACTCTTGGCGCCCCATTTCTCCTCCGCCCTCTCAAGAGCGTCGATTAGCGGAAGCCGCTTCCCGGCCAAGTATTGGACGAGAGCACCACCTGCGGTGCTTATGTGGTCGATCTGCTCATGTATTCCGTACTTCCGGAGCGCAGATGACAAATGACCACCACTTATGATGGTGGTGGCCAAGGAAGAGGCCATAGCCTTCAGCAAGTGCTCAGTTCCGTAGCTGAAGGCATCCCACTCGAACGCCCCGGGTGGGCCGCTCATGAATACCGTGCCTGCTCCTTTGATGTGCCTCTCGTACCTCTCGACGGTCTTGGGACCAATGTCCAGAACCTGTGGCTGGGCAGACAATTCCTTGACATCCACATCTCTTCGACTACCATCAACCTTGATACCGACGTCGATAGGCATCGCAAACCTCTCCGGATCTTCATCAATCAACTGCCTCGCCTTAAGGACATACTTTTGCTCGCCGTCGATTTTCAGTTCGCCCTTATACCTCCCTGCGGCCTTCATGAATACAAGACCCACGACCCCGCAGAGCAATACCTTGTCGGCCCTCTTGTTCGCGACCAACGCGTCTATCGCTTCGAGCCTATCACTAACCTTCGCTCCTCCAAGAACTGTCACGTACGGTCCCTTCTCCACCGAGACGATTCTGTCAAGCATGCGGAGTTCCTTCCCAACCGTTCTGCCGGCGCAAGTCTGGACAAGTCCAGCGAAGCCCACAATCGTGGGGGACGCGCGATGAGCGGTCGAGAATGCATCGAGGACACAAGCGTCGATATGATTCTGGATCCTACTTACGAGAAACGTCTTCTCCGCCTCAGCTGGCTTGTACTCCTGGTTCTCCTCTGCCGTGAACCTGAGGTTGTCAAGAACAAGAACCTCTCCGGGGGTTAGGGCATCAATCTCTCGCAAAGCTTCAGGTCCGAAGACGTCTGGGACGAACTTTACTGGCTTCCGCAGGATGACCTGTAGGGTCTCAGCATGGCGCCCCAGGCTGATGTAGTCCGATCTGCCCACCCTTCCTTGGTGAGATGCAACTACTACCTTCGATCTCGAAAGATCGCCAATGGTTGCGGCGGCCTCTTCCAGTCTTGCCTGCTCTATGAGTTCTCCAGTGTCGGGATGGACGGGCGTGTTGATATCGACTCGCAGGAAGACCTTCTTGTCTTCAAGCTCCAGATCGTCCAGAGTCAACATTTTGATGGGCATCCAGTGGCCCCGCCTGACCGCGCACAAGGCGGAGCAATAAAGCCTTGGCGGCCAAGACAGGATAGCTCGGGAAAAGGTATCAGTCCGAACTCTTGGTTCCTTCTTTACTAGTTCCACTCGGTTCGGTCCGTTAGCTCTTCGTTGGTAGATTGGCCGCAGGCATTGCGTTAAGATAAGTCGACATGAAACACCCGAGTTTGTTGCGCAGGAGTCTTAACATGACATAGACGGAGCTTCAAGCAGATTCCGACACTTACCCAGCGAACCCCGGCTTCGAACTGGGACAGCTGAGGTTTCGGCGTGAGGAACGGCCCTAGCTTGAGGTTCCCAAAACTTTGCTTAGGTTTGCCTTCTAGCCAACGCCGTAGATGCCACTGATTCCGCTGAGTATGGCCAGAACGCCAAGGACGACGGCAAGAAGAGCTATCCGGTTGCTCCCTGCGACACGAAGGAGGGTCCTTATGGAAATGATGCCGACTACTATGGCGACTAACATTGCGAGGATAATTACGGGCAGGGAGAGGGCGTCGACTACCGAGCCGACACTTGTCTTCGACAATAGCACTGAAACTCCCGCGGCCCCAATTGACGCAGGTATGAGCGCGAGGAACGACAGCCTGAATGAATCCCTGGGGTTGATGCCCATTAGCAACATGGTCGACACTGTGGCGCCCGACCTGCTCACCCCTGGAAACGCTGCGATTCCTTGGGCTATGCCAATTATGACAATATCGCGGTTCTTCAAATCTGAGAGGCCACGAGTAGGAAGAGGTCGCCTGCGCGCTAGGCTGATAAGGAGCCCATCACCAATCAGCACGCATCCTAGTACAATCATAGGGACCCCAAGGGCTGGGCCAGTGATTTCCTCTGAGACGACCTTGTAGATCACCACACCGATTACCGCGGTAACGGCAGTGGCTATCAAGAGAAATTTGAGTAGAAGTCGGTCCTCCTGACTGCCCATCCCCAGCAGGGCCTTCAGGACCCCCAACACCTGCCTTCTGAAGTATAAGATTGCCGCTATGAAGGTTCCGCCTTCGAGAAAGAGGCCTAGGGCGTAGCCCTGTTGGAAATTTAGCCCGAAGAAGTACGATGATGATATAATGACCTGCGTCTTGCTGCTAATGGGGAGCCATTCAGAAATACCTTGAATCGCTCCAAGCAGCATGCCCAGAATCCAACTAGTCGCCGAACACTACCACCCAGAAGTTCAGGCGTCGCCGTTTACGATTATATAAGAAATCGCGGTGGTCCAATGCAGACAAGGGTCTTTCACATAATCTTCTTCTTCAAGTTTAAAGAGTCATGGGCGTCGTCAGTTGTGAATTCATGGTGCGTAACGAGACTCTGACCAATGTATTCTGGGGGGTCTTTCTTATCTGGTTTGGGGTGATCATGGCTTTTCTTGGCGGGGATCCTGTGGCGAGTGTTAACCACCCGGTCTTCGCGTTGGGCACAGGGGTTCTCCTAATACTGTTGAATCTCTCGCGGTCTCTCCTGCGACTAAAGCTGAGCGTACTGACGATCGGCCTTGGTGCCTTGCTGGTCGTCGCGTATACTCCTGTCGTCTTTCTAAACCTAAGAGTCGCGTTCCTCCCGGCGCTTTTGGTGATTGCAGGGGTCGCCTTGGTGATTGGAGCAATCAGAACTAGGAACTACCAGGCATTCTAGTCAATGTGACACTTTCAGGTCGACTCTCTCCCGGGATGCCCATGACTTCTCAGCTGAAGCCGAACCCGTGCGACCTCGAGTGGACAGCGTACATTTCCTCGTATGGTGTCACGAATGAACAGAAGGGACACTTGTATAGGTTTGGAGGAAGCTTTTCCGTGACCCTCCTCCTCGGAGCCGCCACAGGATCAGCAGAATGAACAACAAGGGAGTCGCCGACTCGTTCGACAGAATAGTATCTGCCTTCTTTCCTGTGGACTATGAACTCCGAGATGACCGATTCGATTGCCTTCTCGTCAATCTGCCCTTCCTCAATAGCATCAAAGATGATCTTGCTGCCGTCAATCAAGGCAAGCCCCAGCCCGTCCAAGGAGTCGCTTATCGCAGATGCCAGCGCTAACTCTTCATTCATCGTTAGCTCGGCGCAGTCAATATGGAAGGTAGTTGACTTCATGAACTAAGCCCACCACTCCTTTCTGAGCATCGTGGTCGTCTGAGCATCGTGGTCGTCTGAGCATCGTGGTCGATATCAACATCGATGTCACGAGGATTCTTG
>Ga0187771_10003233_pt1 | contig 11362 bp, 11 predicted proteins | sample 0116_SJ02_MP15_1_FD_133139 | JGI IMG/M metagenome (GOLD analysis project Ga0187771, IMG submission 133139) | Tropical peat soil microbial communities from peatlands in Department of Meta, Colombia - 0116_SJ02_MP15_10_MG | ecosystem: Environmental > Terrestrial > Soil > Wetlands > Peat | place... | reverse complement strand
AGCGCGAGGCTTGGCCCGGCATTTGCCTCTGAGAACCTAACGTTGCGCCGCCGCCTTTAGCGCGGCACCTTCCTCTTTCCTCCCTAGCGCGCCCTTCCTGCGCCTCCCGTTTCCGGGTCGGCACAACCGCAGCCAAAAACACGGTTTCCGAGCAGCTCCCTCGTCCTCCGGCGGAACGCGTTCCGCGCCCCGGCGCAAGCTGCCGATTCCTTGCCTCGCCTCTTCTCTTCCCTCCGTTCCAATTCCCCCAAGCAGCCTATTGACAAAGGACATAGACTGTGGCACTGTGGCATTGTGGCACTGTTGCACTGGTTTCTTTTGCAAGGAGGAAGGTGACATGATGCCGACAATTAGAATTGACAGCGATGTATGGGCCTACCTGCAAAGCAAAGCTAAGCCTTTCGAGGATAGCCCGAACGATGTCCTCCGTCGTGAGCTGGGACTTGAGAGTCCCACGGCGAATGAGATTAGCGGCGACCCTTCGCCGGTCTCAAGCGCGACTTATTCACGGGGACGAGATGCAAATCTGATACTTCCTGACACTGATTATACCCACCAGCGCGTTACCGCCTACATGCTGGACGGGAAACATTTCCCAGCCCACACTTTTAAAGACATTTTAATGGGCGTGTCGAATCATTTACGCCATAAACACCTCGGTTCTTTCGACAAGGTGGCCCTCGGCCTTCGTGGTAAAAAGCGCGTCTACTTTTCCCTCGACCCGAAGGATTTGAGATTCCCTGCTCGAGTACCGGACAGCAATCTCTTTGTGGAGACTAACCTAAACGCGAATCTTATAGCAGCAGTCTGCTCGACCCTCGTTAAGGCACTCGGTCATGACGTGGCTGAATTCGAGATTAGGTGTTTCTAGCTGGAGATGAGCCGGGTTTCGATTTCCGGCGCGGGCAAGGCGGATTCATTGTACCGTCGCGGCTTTCGCTGCGACGCGGCATCGCATACAATCAGCAGTTTATCGGGAAGAGGAAAGAGGAGCGATGGCCCAGGTCTATCCATTCCGCGCGTACCGTTACAATGCGGCGCGTGTGCCCATCGAACGCGTGCTCACCCAGCCCTACGACAAGATTTCTCCGGAGATGCAGGAGGCTTATTACGCGGCGGATGCGCACAACCTGATCACCATCGAGAAGGGCCGGGCGTTCCCTACGGACACGGCGGAAGACAACGTGTACACGCGTGCCGTGGCGGCGCTGGAGGGCTGGACGAACGAAGGGACCATTGCGCAGGACACGGCCCCTTCCTTCTACGCCTACTTCCAGGAGTACGAGGTTCCGGGAACGAAAGAACGCCGGGTGCGCAAGGGCTTCATCGGCCTGGGCAAGCTCGACGACTACGCGGCAGGCGTGGTTTTCCGCCACGAGCAAACGCTCGAAGCGCCGAAGGCCGACCGGCTCGAATTGCTGCGGCGCACGCGGGCGCAGACCGGTCAACTCTTCATGCTCTATGCGGACCCGGAGCGCCGCGTGGACGCGTTGCTCGATGAAGCGGCAGCCTCCGCGCCTCCCGCGGTGGACGTGCGCGAGGCCGATGGGGTGGCGCACCGGTTATGGCCCATCGCCGAGCCGGCTCGCGTGGCGGAGATTCAGCGGCTCATGGCCGGGCAGAAGCTGGTCATTGCCGACGGCCATCATCGCTACGAAACGGCGCTGAACTACCGCAACGAACGGCGCGCCAACTCGGGCAGGCCGCGCGGCGCCGCGGGACCCGCTGACGCGCCGTACGAGCGGGCCATGATGACCTTCATCAACTCCCATGACGAAGGCCTGACGATTCTTCCCACGCACCGGGTCGTCTCCAACGTCGGCGGCTTCAGCCTGCACCGCTTGTTCAGCCAGCTTCTGCCCTATTTCGACATCGGCTCGCATCCCTTCAGCGACGACCGCGAGCGCAGCCAGGCCTACGACGCCTTCCAGAACCATTTCACGGAGCAATGGCGCGGCCGCGGGCAACGATTCTTGGGCGTGTACGCGGGCGCGGACAGAAGCTGGTGCGGCGAGCAGGCCTTTTTCGTCCTCAGCCTGAAACGCGGCGCGGACCTGACCAAGCTGCTATCGGGCGTTCCTCCCTTGCAGCGGGAGCTGGACGTGGTCTTGCTACACCGGCTGTTGCTGGAGAAATCCCTGGGGATCAGCGAACGGGCCGTGGCCGCAGAGCAATGCGTGGGCTACCAGCGGGACATGGAAGCAGCCATCGCCGCCGTGGACCGCGGCGCGGCCCAGGGCGCATTTCTGCTGAACCCCATTGCCGTAGAGCAGGTGATGCGCATGGCCACGGCCGGCGAGGTCCTGCCCCAAAAATCCACGGACTTCTATCCCAAGCTTCTGAGCGGAATGGCCATCTACCGCCTGCAAGAAAGCTGAAGGCCGCGCCGGCGGCGTTCCAAAGCGCAAGAGCCAGACATGCTGTTGGATCGCGCAGGCAGGCCCAAACCGCGAGCTGCACAGTGCAGCGCGCGCCGGGCCGCTTTCGGAACGCCGCCCGAAAGCTACTTCGAGAAGCTGCGAACGGCGTCGGCCTCGGTGTTTTCCGTGTCGAACACCGTGATCAGCTTGGTGATCTGCAGCACTTCCTTGAATCTGGCGCCCAAGTGGCAAAGCTTCAGCGCCGCGCCTTGCGTCTTCGCGCTGCTGTGCGCGGCCACCAGCGCGCCCAAGCCGGAGCTGTCTATGAACGTGACGTTGCTCATGTTTAGCACGATCTTCTTCTTGCCCTGGGCCAGCAAGCCTTTCACTTTCTCCCGGAGCTGAGTGCTTTCCTCGCCGAGGACAATGCGTCCTTCCAGCGCCAAGACGGTTACGCCATCCACTTCACGGGTTGTCACCTTGAGTGCCACGGTACTTCCTCCTGTATCTGTGCGAAAGCGGCGCCGGAAGCAGGCCCGCCGCGGCGGGCAGGCTACCCGGGCGCCGCAGCCGATCTATCAGTAATAATCCGAGCAGGACATATAATACCCGCAAACCGGGCACACCAACTTACAGCTCCTCGGCGCCAGAGGCTGCGAGCATTGCGGACAATAGCGCGAAGCCTCCGAGGGGGACGTTTTCTCTTGCTCTCGCTCGCAGGGCGTTGCCTCTTTGCTCTGAGCTTCCCCCACGCCGGAAGACTTTACAGCAAATTCTTCGGGCCGGGCAAGGGCCAAGAAGAGCCCGCTCACTTGAGGGTTTTTCCTTCGTTCGGGGCTGCCGGCTGGGGCATATACAGCCCGTTGCGGGGGAGGCCGGCGCGCTCGAATTGCACCGTGGCGTTGGCGATGCGGAAGTTGCGGCGCAAGCGTTCCTCGATGGCCCGCAGAATGTCCTCGCTTTCATTCATGTGCATGTCCGGGATGCGCACGTGGCAAGAAAGCGCGTGGTGTCCGGCGCCCAACGTCCACACGTGCACGTCGTGCACTTCCTGCACGCCGGCCACCTTCAGGATGGCGTGCGCCACCTCTTCCACGCGTATCCCTGCCGGCCGGCCTTCGAGCAAAATGTGCGCCGCTTCTCTCAGGATGCCGTAGCTGGACCAGAGCACTAGGGCGCCGATCGCCAATCCCAAGACCGGGTCTATCCAGTGCGCCCCGGTCGAGCGAATCGCTAAGGCCCCGGCCAAGATGCCCATGCTGGAAACAGCGTCGCCGAGGTTGTGGACGAAGGCGCTGCGCAGGTTCAGATCGCGGCGCCCGCGGATCAGCGCCAGGGCGATGCCGCCGTTCACGGCCAGAGCCACGAGCGACGTCCAGAGCATCCAGCCTTCGCTCACGGCTACCGGCCGCCGCAGACGCACGAGCGCCTGGTAGCCCAGGCCCAGCGCGACCACCACGAGCAACACCCCGTTGGTGAAGGCGGCCAATATTCCGGCGCGCTGGTAGCCGTAGGTCTTTTCCGAATCGGCCGGGCGAGCGGCCCAGCGCACAGCAGTCCAAGAGATGACCAGCACCGGAATGTCGGAGAGGTTGTGCAGGGCGTCGTTCAGCAGCGCCACCGAACGGCCCAGCGTGCCGCCGACAATCTCCAGGGCCACAAGTCCCAGCGTGGCCGCCATGGACCAGCTAAGCGCGCGCCCGCCGGCGCCCCCATGGCTATGCGGCGCGTCGGGGGCCCGTTCACCCAACCGGCCTTGCCCGGCGGAGTCGGCCTGCATGCCTCCATTGTATCCGCGCGGGGATGCTTGCGCATGGCTCCGGGAGGCGGCATTGGGCAGTTTGACACGCGGCGGCCTCATGCGCATTGACTCGCACGCGGACCGCTGCCTACCATCGCTGGTAGCTTCCTGCCCGCCGCTGGGGGCGCGCAGGTCCGGGGATCATTGTGCGGTGGGGGGCGCGCGTGGATTCGTATGAGCGGGAACCAGAGTAAGCTGAGCTTTTGGGGCGTGCGGGGCTCCACGCCCACGGTGGACCCGGCGACGGGGCGCTTCGGCGGAAATACGCCTTGCGTCGAGCTGGTGACGCCCGAGGGCACGCAGTTCATTCTGGATTGCGGAACCGGTTTGCGCATGCTGGGCAATGCGTGGGCCGGCGCACGCGCGGCGGGGGGCGAAGCGCACATTTTCGTTACGCACTATCATTGGGATCACATTCAGGGCATACCGTTCTTTTCGCCCTTCTATTCGGAAAAGAACCACTTCCATTTCTACAGCTTTCGGTCGAAATTCCTGGGACGCAACAGCCTCAAGCAGGTCTTTGAGGCGCAAATGGCCCTACCGTATTTTCCGGTGGACGTTTCGGCCATGCCTGCGAAGCGGAAATTCACCGAGCTGAGTGACGGCGATTCACTCTCGGTGGGGCAGACCAAAATCTCCGCGCGGCTGCTGAACCATCCGCAGGGGTGCCTGGGTTTTCGCTTCGACACCACGGGAGGAACGATCGTCTACGCCACGGACAACGAGCCGGGTGACGCCAGCCTGGACCAGTCGCTGCGCGAGCTGGCCGCGGGCGCGGACGTTTTCATCAACGACGCGCAATACACCTCGGAGCAACTGGCCGGCCCGCGCAAAGGCTGGGGCCACTCTTCCTGGCTGGAAGGCGTGAAGATCGCCAAGGAAGTCGGAGTGAGGACGCTCGTGCTCTTCCATCATGACCCGGATTCCTCCGACCGGTTTGTGGACTCTCTCTTGCACCAGGCGCGCGACCATTTCGGCTCCGTCTACGCGGCCACGGAAGGCATGGTGATGACGCTGGGCGGCGAGACCGTGCAGGTGCACCTGCCCGGCTCGCGCTTGGCCACGCGCGGCGAAGCGCACTTCCGCGCGATTGTGGCGGGCACTACGGAAGACGGGCGGGCCTTCCAAGAAGAAACCGCGGTGCGCGATCTTTCTCTGCAAGGAGCGCTGATCTACCTGGACCATAGTCCCCGCATCCAGTCCGAGCTGGAAGTGACCATGGAGACGCCCGGGATGAATGGCGCGGGCTCGATGCGGTTGCGGGGCTACGTAGTGCGCATCGAGCCGGGAACCAGGCAGGGACAGTCCGCCGTAGGGGTCGTCTTCACCGAGTAGTTTTCTCTGTGCTCCAAACCATTGCGCTTGGATTCACACGCGGTGCGGCGCGCTTCGCCCGTCCTGCCGGTGCTCTTTCAGCCGGCGTGTTGATTGCGACTCGCGGCGGCTTCGACCAGCCTTACCGCGCGCAAGCCGCGCACGGAATTGCAGAGATAGACGGCGTCTGCGGATCGAAGATCCTTTTCGGTGAGGATTCTTTCCGCCGCGCGCGGATCGGTCTCCAACAGACGGCGGCGATACACGCCGGGAAGCAAGCCGCACTCGACGGCAGGAGTGAAGAGCTTGCCGTCCATTTGGAGGAAGACGTTGTTCGTCGCTCCTTCGGTGAGTTCGCCGCGTTCGTTCAGGAAGAGAACGTCCGCGTGGCCTTGCTGCACGGCCGCAGCGTGCATCCGGTCATAGAGATCACGAAACGTAGTCTTGTGAAAGAGGAAAGGGTCTGCGGACGACATAGGAAAGGGGGAAAGAACTACGGTGTCCGGAGCGCGGCCGTGTTCCAAGGGGAAGTCCTCCAGAATCACCTGGCCCTTGGCATCCAGCAATAAGCGGACTCGATATTTGCGGCCAGGCGCGAATCTTTCTCGACAGCGTTCCAGAGCCGAGCGGATCTTCTGTTCGTCAAACGCAAAACCGAAATGCTCCGCGGAGGATTTGAGGCGTTCCAGGTGCTGCGGCAGGAAGCGATACTGGCCATCCCACGCCAGAGTCTCGATCAATTGGAAGTCCGGCCGAGGATGAGTTAAGAAGCGCGCCTTGAGCAGGCATTCCTCGTATTCTTCCGAAGCACGTGAATCGAATACGATTCCGCTGCCCACGCCCATTTCGCCGGAACCGCCTCGCAACACCACGGTGCGGATCGGCACGCTGAACACGGCCTGGCGGCCGGGCGAGACGTATCCAATCGCGCCGGTGTAGACGCCGCGCGGTTCACGCTCCAGTTCCTGAATGATTTGCATGGTGCGGCACTTCGGCGCACCGGTCACCGAACCGCTGGGGAAGATGGCCCGGAAAACATCGTAGAGGGAGGTTTGCCGGCGCAAGGTTCCCGACACCGTGGAAGTCATTTGAAAGAGCGTTTCGTGCTTTTCCACGGAGAAGAGGTCTTCCACGCGGACGGAGCCAACTTCCGCGATCTTGCCGATATCATTGCGGAGCAAGTCCACGATCATCACGTGCTCGCTCAGGTTCTTGGGATCCTCGCGGAGCCACCGGCCGAGGCGGGCATCCTCGGCGGCATAGCGGCCTCGCGGCGCGGTGCCTTTCATCGGGCGCGCGGAGATTCGGCCGTCTTGGATGCGAAAGAAGAGTTCGGGCGAAAAGGACAAAACGTGAGTTCCTCCAAGGTTGAGGAATGCCGCGTAGGGCACCTTCTGCTGATTGCAAAGCGCGGCGAAAAGATCGGCAGACGATCCCAAATGATCGAACAAAACCTGGGTGGTGAAATTGACTTGGTAGGTGTCCCCAGCGGCGACGTAGCCCTGGATTTTCTCAACTTTTGAAGCGTAATCATCCTGAGATATCGCCAACCGGCAAGCCGAGATACGAGGCTCTGACGCGTTCGCCGCCAAGGAAGGAGAACATCGCCATTCCGGAGGCACCGGATCAAACGCGCCGGTGCGATGGTCAAAAACAAATGGCCTTGGATACAAGCCGAACCAAGCAAGAGGCAGGCCGGAGAGCGCGGGAGCCCGGAGAGCCGTTCGGGGCTCAAAATGGTAACCGCACTCATAGCTCATGTATCCGGCGGCGTACATTCCGCTGTCGAGCCCTTGGGCGATCTTCTCGAAGAGCGCAGGGATTTCGTCAAGTGCGTCAGCTTTCAGAACTGTGGCGGGGTTCAGGAAGAGGAAGCTGCGCCAATTCTCCCGGTCGGGCAGAGAGGTTTCCAGGAGAAGGCTGCCCGGCGCTGAAGCGACGAGCGGATAGAACTCCGAGGGAAAGGGGAGCAATGGGCCTTCCTCCGTTCAGCGCAATTTGTTGCGGTAGAGGGCCATGCCCACGGCGGCGTCCATGCCCATTTTCTCCAGGACGCGGATCTCGCGCCGCGTGCTGACGCCGCCGGCGGCGAGAATGGTCATGTGCGTGGCTCGGCGCAACGCGCGGTACCAATCCAGACGCGTTCCCTTCATGGCCCCTTCGCGCTCGACGCAGGTGCAGAAGAACGCGGCGCAATAGGGCTCGAGCTGGCCCATGACCTCTTCGGGGCGGAGCTCCAGGCGCTTTTTCCACCCGCGCACGACGATGCGCCCGTGCTCGGAATCGAGCGCCACGACCAGGCGCTTCCTGCCGATGGCGGAGCGCAGCAGGCGCAAAAAGGCATGGTCCACGCGGCCCTTGCGGAAGGCCGCGCTTCCTACGATCACTTGGCGGGCCCCGGCGCGCACTAGGTTGCGGGCCCTTGCGGCGGTGCGCACGCCTCCGCCGACGCGCACGCGAAAGCCGTACTCGCGCCGCGCGCGCCGGCAAAGTTCCCGAACGAGCGGCAGATTCGATCCCTTGCGCATGGCGGCGTCCAGATCAATGACGTGCAACCAACGGTAGCCGCGAAACCTCTCGAGCAGCCCGAAGACATTCTCGACAGCCAAGACGCGCCGGCGCCCGCGGATGAGTTGCACGGCGCGGCCGTTCTGCAGATCAATGCACGGAATCAACACGATTGGCCGAGCCTCACCGTGACGCCACGCGCGGCGAGAAACCTCTTCAGCTCGCCGATGGGCTGGATCTCGTCGTGGAAGATGGAGGCGGCGAGCGCGGCGTCGGCGGCTCCCTTCTCAAAAACTTCGAGAAAGTGCTCGGGCGTGCGCGCGCCGCCCGAAGCGATCACCGGGACGGACACGGCGAGCGAAACGGCCGCGGTGAGGTCGCAATCGAAGCCGCTTTGCGTGCCGTCGCGGTCCATGGAGGTGAGCAGGATTTCTCCCGCGCCGCGCGACGCCCCCTCCTGCGCCCATTCGGTTGCGCCGAGCTTCACAGGCTCGCGTCCGCCGCGCACGTGCACTTGCCAGCCGTCGTCCGTGGCCCGGGCGTCAATGGCCAGGATCACCGCCTGGGAGCCGAACTCCGCAGCTAACTCGCTGATGAGCTCGGGACGGCGCACGGCCGCGGTGTTCACGGTCACCTTGTCCGCCCCGGCGCGAACCACGGCGCGGGCGTCTTCGAGCGAGCGGATGCCGCCGCCGGCCGTAAGAGGGATGGCCAGCTCAGCGGCGGCGCGCGCGATGACCTGGACATAAGTAGCTTTCTCCGCGGGCGAGGCGGCGATGTCCAGGACCACCAGCTCGTCGGCGCCTTCGTTGTTGTAGCGCGCGGCGAGCGCGGCCGGGTCGCCGGCGTCGCGCAAGCCGACAAAGTTGACGCCCTTGACCACGCGGCCCTCGCGGCAATCGAGACACGGAATGATGCGCCTGGCCAAGTTCGCTCCTCTAGGGTCAGCGCTCATCGGGCCGCCTCCAGGAAGTTTTGCAGGACTTTCGCGCCGCAGGCGGCGGATTTTTCAGGGTGAAATTGCACGGCGAAGAGGTTGTCGCGCTCCACGGCGGCGACGAACTTGGCGCCGTGCTCGCAGGTGGCCGCGGCCGCCGGAGAAATGTCCAGGGAAGCATAGGAGTGGGCAAAATAGAAGAACTCGCTGGCGGGGACGCCGCGGAAAAGGCGGGTCTCGCGCAGGGGGCGCACACGATTCCAGCCCATGTGAGGGAGCTTGACGTCGCGCGGAAGGGCCTGAACGGCTCCGCGCAACAGAGCCAGTCCGGCAAGCCCAGGCGCTTCCTCGCTGGTTTCGTAGAGCGCCTGAAGACCGAGACAGATCCCCAGAAAGGGCGCCGGAAGCGATGCGTTCGAGGAGCGCACCCCGCAGGCCCTGCGCATCGAGAGCGCGGACGATCGCCGCGTAGTGGCCCACGCCGGGCAGGACAATGGCGGCGGCCTGTGCGAGCGCCTCGCCCGAAGTAATGCGCTCGGTTTCTGCGCCCAGGCGCTTCAGGGCGCGCTCGACCGAGGGCAAATTGCCAGCGCCGTAATCAATCAGCGAGATCTTCAAAGCAACTCCTTCGTGCTCGGCAGCACGCCGCGCAATTGCCGATCGCGCGCCACGGCGAAGCGCAGCGCACGCGCAAAAGCCTTGAACAGCGCCTCCACCTGATGATGCGAGGAGCGGCCCTCGAGAAGACGCAGGTGCACATTGGCGCGCGCGGCCTGAGCGAAGCCGGTGAAGAAATCCTCGAGCAATTCTATTTGCAGGTCGCCCACGCGATCCGCGCGAATCTTCCAGCGGCAGACGCAGGCGGGCCGCCCGCTCAGGTCCACGGCCGCGGCAGCGAGGCTTTCGTCCATAGGCATCAGGAAATAACCGGCGCGGAAGACGCCGCGCTTGGTGCGCAGGGCCTTGCCGACCGCCTCGCCCAAGGCGATGCCCACGTCTTCGACGGTGTGGTGCTGGTCCACGTCCAGATCGCCGCGCGCGCGGAGATGGAGGTCGAAACCGCCGTGGCGAGCGAAGAGCTCGAGCATGTGGTCGAGAAAGCGAATTCCCGTGGCGACGCGCGAGCGCCCGCGGCCGTCGAGGTTCAGGCGCACGCGAATGTCCGTTTCCTTGGTCGTGCGGCGGAGGGTTGCGCTTCTCATAGCATGCGCTCCAACGCGCGGAGCAAGCGCCGCGTCTGCGGCGGCGTTCCGAGTGTGATGCGGACATAGCCCTGGCCGTGGAAATCGCCGGAGCGGTCACGCAGGAGAATGCCCTGGCACTCCAGGGCGGCCACAATGCGCTTAGCGCGGCCGCCGAAGTAGGCCAACACGAAATTGCCGGCGCTTGGGAAGGTTTGTATGCCCAGCCGCGTGAGGCCGCGCTCGAGTTCCCGGCGGCCGCGGCGAAGCTGGCGCAAGGTCCGCGCAAGGAAACCGGGATCGCGCATGACCGCTTCGGCGGCCGCGAGCGCCGCGGCGTTCACGGGGTAGGGCGATTGCGCCTTGCGCATCTTGGCGGCGAGTTGACGATGCACGAACAGGCAGCCGAGGCGCAGGCCGGCCAGCCCGGCTATCTTCGAGAAAGTGCGCGTGACGATCAGGTTCTTGCGACGGCGAATCCAGGGAATCAAGGTGACGCTCGAGAACTCGAAATAAGCCTCGTCAATCACGACCATGGTATGCCGCGCGGCGTCCAAGATGCGGAGCAATTCCGGCGGGGACAGCAGGTTGCCCGTGGGGTTATTGGGATTGGCCAGGAAGAAGACGCGCGGGCCGACGCGCAGAGCCTGCAGCACGCCTTTCCACGGGAAGCGCATGGCCGCGTCATAGCGCGGCGCCACAATGCGCGCCCCGGCAAGTTCGGCGTAAAAGCGGTACATGGCATAGGTCGGCTCAACCAGCAGGACGCGGTCGCCGGGTTCGACGAAAGTATGCACGACGAGGCTGAGGGCCTCGTCGGTGCCGTTGGTCAAGAGCAACTCATCGGGGCGCACGCGGAAGTACCGCGCGGCGCGGCGGCGCACGGTCTCCTGCTCAGGGTAAGCGGAGATAGACGCGGCCGTGAGCTTGGCGAGGGCGCGGCGCACAGCGGGCGAGCAGCCCATGGGATTCTCGTTGAAGTCGAGCCGCAGCTTGCCGGTGCGCCCTTCGAGCGGCGGGTGGTAGGGACGCATGCGCTCGACCGCGCGGCGCACGGGTATGGCCGGGTTCATGCGCGCACCTCCGCGGCGCGGGCGTGCGCTTCAAGACCTTCCGCTTGCGCCAGAGCGCGCACGACCGGCGCCAGGGCCGCGCTGCCTTTCCGCGAAACCTGCTGCACGGTGATGCACTTCACCAGGTCAGCGGAAGAAAGCCCGCCGCGCGCGCGGGCCCAGCCTCCCGTGGGCAGAACATGATTGCT
>Ga0187771_10003232_pt1 | contig 11364 bp, 9 predicted proteins | sample 0116_SJ02_MP15_1_FD_133139 | JGI IMG/M metagenome (GOLD analysis project Ga0187771, IMG submission 133139) | Tropical peat soil microbial communities from peatlands in Department of Meta, Colombia - 0116_SJ02_MP15_10_MG | ecosystem: Environmental > Terrestrial > Soil > Wetlands > Peat | place... | reverse complement strand
CCGTCGTTGGCCTTCATCGTATCGGAGCTGAGGGGACCGGCTAGGTCCGTAGGCGACCGCTCAGCTCAGGGCCATCTCGTCCGGCCGCACCCGGGGCCCGCCGGCCCCCATGCCTTCCCCTAGACACCACCCGCAGTCCGTCCCGAGGGCCGGGCAGGGTCGAGCCAGATCCACATCTCTCGAGTCATGCCGTCCCGAGGCGCGGTCGGGCTATAGGGTGTCTCTGCGGTGGTGGACGAGGGCTTCCCGAGGCGGTCGTCGTGGGTCCGCAGGCGAGCGCTGCCTCTGCCGTTCAGGGGTGTCGGTTCCGGGGGCGTGACCCTCCAGGACGTTGGAGCGCGACCTGCCTCTCTTCTCACCCTGAACGCCCGGCTTCCGGGAGAGGGCCGGTGCGGTGGCTCGGCCGGCCTCTTATCCCGAGGTCGGACATTGCCATCCGGCCTACGGATGACAGGATCGTCGTCGTTCCGCTGGTCGGAGGCCGACCTCCACGAGGTCGAAGCGAACTACCGGGACGAGGTCTCCAGTCAGTGGATGTACAACCGTCTCGCCGACCTCGACCGGGTCCCGGAGCGGGTCGCGATGTTCCGGACCCTGGCCCAGTTCGAGGAGCGGCATGCGGGCCTATGGGCGGGACTCCTCCGCTCCCAGGGCCGGACTCCGCCCCTGGTCACCCCGCTCCGGAACCATCGGATCCTGGTCCGGATGGCGAGCCTGCTCGGGGTGGGCGCCGTCGTGTCGATCATCCACCGGGAAGAGGTCGACGGGGTGGCGAAGTACCGGGACCAGGCCCGTCGCTGGGTGACCCCCGAGGCGACGGAGCTCTTCTCCCGGCTCCTTCCGGACGAGGTCGCCCACGAGATCGAGACGTTCCACAGTGCTCAGGCGGCGGGAGCGCCGGGCGGAGGTTCGCTCCGGAGCGTCCTCCTCGGGGCGATCGATGGGTTCGCCAGCATCGTCGCGCTTTCGGCGGGCGTGGCCGCGATCACCGGGTCCGATCATCTCGTCCTGATCGCCGGGAGCGCTTCCCTCGTGGCGGGGGCCCTATCGATGGCCGCCTCCGAATACGTCTCCGTGAAGGCCGAGACCGAGGCCCGCTCGGCGCAGGTCGCCATGGAGCGGGAGGCGATGGACGCCGCTCCCGCGACGAAGCGCCAGCAGCTGGCGGAGGCGTACGTGGAGAAGGGCCTGACCCGCGAGGAGGCGGACCAAGTCGTGAGCCGGCTCTCCGCCCGGCCGGAGCAGTTCTTCCAAACGCTCCTGGCCGAGCGGTCGGGGATCCTAGGGACCGAAGAGGAGCGGCCGGGACGCCAGGGGTTCCTTACCGGCCTCTCCTTCGCACTCGCCGGGGGTCTCCCCTTGCTTCCGTTCCTGCTACTGCCGGCCCACCTCGCCGTGCTCGTCTCTGTGCTGCTCACCGGCGGCGTGCTCTTCCTCGCCGGGCTCTTCCGTGCGCTCTCCTCCCTGCAGCCGTTCCTGCGGAGCGGCGTGGAGATGCTGCTCATCGGGATGGGCTCGGCCGCCGGCACGTTCCTCATCGGTCTGGCGATCGGAGGGGTGGTCGGGGGCTGAGGGGCTTCCCCGCCGGCAGCCGGCCCCGTCATCCCCGAAGGCTTTCCTGCGAGGTGGGACCGTGACCGACCCCGGCTCCCTCCTTCGGTCCCTCGAGTGCCGTGCCTGCGACGCGGAGGTCCCGGTCGATGCGCCGGTGGGTCCGTGCCCGAAGTGCGGCCACACCTTGCTGGCCCAGTACGCGCTCGACCGCTTGGACGGACACCGATGGTGGGCCACCGTCCGGGGACGCCCACCCACGCTGTGGAGGTTCCGAGAGCTTCTCCCGGTCCGCGACGAGCGGGCGATCGTGACCTTGGGCGAGACCGAGAGTCCTGTCCTTCCCTTGCCGGGAGCGTTCCGAGGCGCTGACCTCGAGCTCTGGGCCAAGGACGATGGCGGGTTGCCCACCGGTTCGTTCAAGGCCCGCGGCATGGCCGTGGCCGTCTCCCGCGCCCGCGAGCTGGGGGTCCGGCAGTTATTCGTTCCCAGCGCCGGCAACGCAGGGATCGCGCTTGCGGCCTACGGGGCGCGGGCCAGGATCCCGGTCAAGGTCTACCTCCCCGCGGCGGCCGATCCTCGGACCCTCGAAGCGATCGCTCGCTACGGCGTCGAGGTCGTCCGTTCCGGGGCGACGATCCGCGAGGCCGGCGAGGAGGCGCGCCGGCAGGAGTCCGGGAAGGCGTTCGACCTCTCTACGATGCGAGAGCCGTACCGGGTCGAGGGAAAGAAGACGATGGCGTTCGAACTGTTCGCCCGGTTCGGCCCAGAGCGGATGCCGGAGGCCATCGTGTATCCCACGGGAGGAGGGACCGGCCTCGTCGGGATGAAGAAAGGGTTCGACGAACTCCGCACGCTGGGGTTGCTCGAGCGGACGCCGCGCCTCATCTCCGTCCAGTCGAACGGATGCGCTCCCGTGGTGCGAGCGCTCCAGGAGGGCGCCTCCCGGGTCACCCCGTGGGCCGAGCCGAGGACCGTGGCGCCCGGTCTCGCCGTCCCAGCCCCGTTCGCCTCCGAGAGGATCCTCGAAGCGGTGCGGGGCAGCGGAGGAACGGGGGTCGCGGTCTCGGACGCGCAGATCCTCGAATCCCAGCGGGACCTGGCCCGAACCTGGGGGATCTCAGTCTCGATCGAGGCAGCAGCCCCGTGGGCGGCTGTGCCCGAGCTCTGTCGGGCCGGGGGACTACGGGCGGGGGAGCGGGTCCTCCTCTACCTTACCGGCCGCGGGCCCTAGCCGATCTCAGCTCGGCCGGAGGGCGCCGTCCCGGTGGGGACGAACGTCGACCCGTCGTTCCTCCGGGGTTCCGACAGGTCGCGGAAGGTCCTCGCCCGGTCATCGGCGGGGCCGCCCGTCCCCCTACTCGGTGAGCGCCCGGTCCGTCTGGCGAAGCCGTCGGGCCATCTCTCGGCCGACCGCCTGCTGGACCTCGGGCTCACCCTTCGCGAATCCCCAGAACTCCCACCGCGAGAGCACCGCGCATTCCGTGGGCTGCAGGGCGATGACGTCCGCGCTGCGGGGCTGCTCGTCGAGCAGCGTCATCTCGCCGAAGAACTGACCGGGCCCCAGGCGGCCCAGGGCCCGGTTCCCCTGCCGGACCTCGGCCTCTCCCCGGAGCAGGACGTAGAGGGCGATGCCCGGTTCGCCCTGCTTGACGATCCGACCGTTCGCCGGGAAGGAGATCACCTTCACGTTCTTCGCGAGCGATCGGAGCTGGCGGTCGTTCAGGGACGCAAAGATCGGAGCCCGTCCGAGGAGCTCCACGACGGACGCCGGGGGTTGGGCCCCTGCATCAGACATGGACCCGCGATTCGTCTCGGGAATATAGAACCGCGGAGGGGGCACGGCACTGCGGTCGCGACGCGACCGCCGGAGGGGGTGGAGACCGGACGGAGGCTCGTGGTCCCGGCCAGCTTGACTAAAGGCTTATTCTCCGTGGCCTACCTGCCACGCTCTCCGAGGCGCAGGTCTCGGAAGGTTGCGATGAGGATCCACTTCCTCGGAACAGGCGCCGGGAACTTCCGGGGTAGTCGACGACAGCCCTGCAGCGCCCTCCTCGAGGGCCTGCTCTTCGATTGCGGGGCGGGCGCGACGGGGCGGCTGCACGACATCCATCGCTTCGACGCCGTGGAAGCCGTCCTGATCTCTCACCTGCACTCGGACCACATCGCCGGTCTCTTCGACCTCCTGCTCCACACGTTGATCACGGGGCGGAAACGCCCGTTGGTCGTCGTTTCCCCACCCGGGCTCCGAAGTATCCTCCAGGCCGTTTTTGCCGCCAAGGGGACGGTGACCGATCCGTCCGGCCTCTACGACCTTCGGCTGATCGAGGGGAACCGGATCGAGACGACGGTCGGCCCGTGGGCGATCCGCTCGATCCCCCTCGACCACACCATCCTTAATCTCGGCTACCTTTGCTCCGCGGACGGCGTCTCCGTATTCTACAGCGGGGACACGCGCGAGCCATCGCCCGCGCGGGACGTCCGGGCCGACTACCTCATCCACGAGTCGACCTACGCCGACCGCTTCGCCACCCAGGCGAGGGAGTTCGGCCACACCACCGCCTCCCAGGCCGCCGAGGCCGCGATCGCGATGCACGCCCGTCGGTTGTTCATCACCCACGTCGGCGACCAACCCGACTCCGACCTCGAGATCACCCGAGAAGCCACGCAGCGGTTCCCCGAGAGCATCGTCGTTGAGGACCGAACCACCGTCGACCTGTGAGCCTCGGCGGCACGGAGAGAGGTCCGGGAGGACGGCCCCTTGGGCTCGACGGTCGGGGACCCGGCCGGGGGGTCGAACCCATGAGGGGCCGCGGCCGTGACAGGTCCGGGTGAACCTGTGACCGCAGGGTCAGTCGGCCCGAACGCTCCGACCCGTCCATCTGAGCGACGCCCACTGGGGCGAACCGGCCTCCAGGTGACCCGGGTCGGTCTGGGGACCTGGGCGATCGGGGGAGGGGGCTGGGAGTTCGCTTGGGGTCCTCAGGACGACCGACGTTCCGTCGCCGCCATCGACCGGGCGATCCGGGTCGGGGTCAACTGGATCGACACGGCGCCCGCCTACGGCACCGGGCACGCGGAGCAGGTCGTCGGGCGTGCCCTGAGGGACCGGCCCGACCAGCCCCGCGTCTTCACGAAGGTCTCCTTGCGGTGGGATTCGAAGCGACGGATCCAGCACGACCTGAAGGCCGCGTCGATCCGCGCCGAGGTCCAGGAGAGCCGGCAGCGTCTGGGGATGGACGCTCTCGACCTCGTCCAGGTGCACTGGCCCAGCCCGCAAGAGGACATCGAGGAAGCGTGGCGCACGTTAGTTGAACTGAAGGACCAGGGTCAGATCCGGCACATCGGCGTGTCGAACTTCGACGTTCCCCAGATGGAGCGAGCCGCCTCCATCGCCCCGGTCGAGACGCTCCAGCCGCCCTACTCCCTGGTCCAGCCCGAGGCGGAGCGCGAGATCCTTCCCCACGCCCGGCGCCACGGGATCGGCGTGATCGTCTACTCCCCCATGGGATGCGGGCTCCTCACCGGGGCGATCACTGCCGAGAGGGTCGCCCAGATGCCGGCCGACGACTGGCGCCGACGGGACCCGGAGTTCCGGGAGCCCCGCCTATCCCGGCATCGGGCGCTCGCCCGTCTCCTGTCGGAGATTGGGACGGCCCACGGAGGCCGTTCGGCGGCGGACGTCGCGGTCGCGTGGACGCTCGCGAACCCCGCCGTCACGGGGGCGATCGTCGGCGCCCGCTCCGCCGAGCAGGTCGACGGGTTCCGCGGAGCCCTCTCCCTCGAGCTGACCCGCGACGATCTCGCGCGGATCGACCGGTTCCGCGGCGAGCGACCCTGACCGTGGGCACGCCCAAGACCCCTGCCCCAACGAGGAAGAGCCCGTCCGTCCGCCGCCCGGGGGTCTGCGCCGCTCAGCTCCTTCCGTAGGTGCCCATGAACTCGGCCGCCTCGATCGACCTGGCCTTCGCGGCCGCCTCGACCTCCTCGGCCGTGAGACCCGGGGTGAGCCCTAGCGGCTCACGCAGGGCATAGAGCCGGAAGAAGTACCGGTGGGGCTTCCCCGGCGGCGGGGACGGGCCTCCGTACCCTACCTTCTTCCAGCTGTTCCGCCCTTGACGGCTCCCGTCCGGGAGAGAAAGGTCGGTCGGGACCCCTTCCGGAAGTCCCTTGGCGGCGCCGGGGATCTCGTAGATGACCCAGTGGACCCAGGTCCCGACCGGGGCATCGGGGTCGTCGCAGATCAGCGCGAGCGCCCTCGTACCGGCGGGGACCCCCTCGAAGGCGAGCGGGGGCGATACGTCCGCCCCGTCGCCGGTGTACTTCTTCGGGATCGTTTGTCCAGGCCTCCATTGCGGAGAACTCACCCTGAGCGCCACGGTTGCTCCTACTGCCGGCCCTCCCGTGTGCACGGTCGACCAGCCGCCGGGGGAAGGCCGGGACCACATCAACCATTCGGTGAGCAGGTCGGTCGTCCCCCGGCCCTCGAGGGCGGGATCGCGCTCGTGAGCGCGTACGGCGTCCGGGCGGGAGGGGCTAGGGGGACAGGTCAGATCCCTCGGCCCAGTCCCCTTCCGCGGCCCGCGGACGGGCTCACTGGGGACGGGAGATCTCCGTCTTCACGACCTCGGCGTAGAGGAACTCGTTCGGGTGCCGCTCCGAGCGGGCCCGCGCCTCCGCCTCGGCCTTCCGGAGATCGGTCCGCCGGATCTTGCCGCTGAGCGTCTTGGGGAGCTCGGCGGTGAACTCGAGGATCCGCGGGATCTTGTAGGGGGCCAGTCGGGTCCGGCAGAACACGAAGATGTCCCGCGCGAGCTCCGCCGACGGGGTCGTCCCCGGCCGGAGGATCACGAACGCCTTGACGAGGGCCCCCCGGATCGGGTCCGGGCTCCCGACGACCGCGGCCTCCGCGACGGTCGGGTGCTCCGTGAGGGCGCTTTCCACCTCGAACGGGCCGATGCGGTAGTCCGACGACTTGATCACGTCGTCGTCGCGCCCGACGAACCAGAAGCGTCCGTCGGGGTCCCGGTAGGCCCGGTCCCCCGTGAGATACCACTCGCCCCGGAACGCCTTCGCGGATACCTCCGGGGAGGCTCCCAGGTACCCGGCGAACAAACCCGGAGGGCGCGGGGTGAGATGCACCGCGATGCTGCCCTCCTTCCCGGGGGGCGCCTCCACGCCCTTCTCGTCGACGACCCGGACATCGTACAGGAACGACGGCCAGCCGACGGACCCGGCCTGGATCTCTTTCCCCGGGAAGTTGGCGACCATCAGCGTGGACTCGGTCTGGCCGTACCCGTCGCGCAACGTGACGCCCGTCCCCTTCCGCCAGGCATCGATCACTTCCGGGTTCAGCGGCTCGCCCGCGCTCACGCACTCGCGGAAGCGGAAACGGTACCGCGAGAGGTCCTCGAGGATGAACATCCTCCAGACGGTCGGGGGGGCGCAGAAGGTCGTGACGCCGTGGTCCTGGAGGGCCTCCAGCTGCCGACGAGGATCGAACCGACCGCTGTAGTGGTACGAGAACGTGGCCGCCCCGACGTTCCACGGGGCGAAGAACGAGCTCCAGGCGAACTTCGCCCAGCCGGCCTGACTGATGTTCGCATGGACGTCGTCGGGCCTCACTCCGATCCACGCCGTAGTGGTCAGGTGGCCGATCGGGTAGCTCGCATGGGTGTGGGTGACGACCTTCGGGAGACCGGTCGTCCCCGACGTGAAGAACAGGAACAGGGGGTCGCTGGACCGGGTCGCCGCCGGCGTGGCGTCCGGGGTCTCGGCCCGCGACGTGTCCACCGAGGTCCAACCGGGTCGCTCCCCCCCGGCGATGAGCTTGATGTGGACCGGCTGACCCATCGCCTGCTCGGCCCAATCGATCTTCTTGGCGCTCAGCGGGTCGGCGAGGACCGCCCCGGGCCGGATCTGGCGGAACCGATACTCGATGTCCGCCGGGGTCAGTATCGTGGCGGCGGGGACCAGGACGAACCCGCCCTTGATCGCCGCATAGTAGCTGAGCCAGACCTCCGGATAGACCGGGAGCATCACGAAGAACGACTGTCCTTCCTTCAGCCCGAGCCGGCGAAGGAGGTTCAGGAGACGGTTCCCCTCCTGCACGAACTCGCGGTACGTGAGGCGCAGCTTCCGGCCGGAATCGTCCGCCCACAAGAGCGCGGGGCGGTCGGGGGCTCGACGGAGGTGACGACCCTCGAACACCTCTTGGGCCCAGTTGAACCGTTCTGGGACCTCGACCCGGTCGCGGCCGAGCGGCTCGAGGTTCCCCTGCTCCACGAGGTCGAAGGCGCGCTGGATCGGGATCACTCCGGTACCCGGCCCTCGAGCGGGCCCGCGCTACATACGGATTCCGTGAACGAGGGGTGACCGCGGGCATCGGAGGGGATGGGACCGGTCGTGGGCGCCCTCCTCGTCCCCTCCCGACACGGGCCCGTCCGGGGACAAGGGTAGGACCGCGGCCACGCCGTCGCCGGGTTCTAATGTCGTTCGAGCATCTAGGGCGACCGCCGATGGTAGCCCGGGACGTTTCCTATCTCCGCACGATCGGCCCGCTGGGGCCCCTCGCGGCGCGCCTGGGACGCATCCGTCGGAGCATGATCGCTCTGGAGGGAGCCGTCGACCTGGCGTCGTACGGTCCTCGACAGGAGAGCGCCCGGAACCTCCTGCATTACATCGCTTTCCGTAGGTTCGACCTGCGCCGGGACCAGGCTCGCCTGGCGCGCTGGGGGCTCTCTTCGCTCGGCCGGTCGGAGAGCCACGTGCTCTACAACCTGGACGCGGTCCTCGACTGGCTCGACACGCGCCTGGGTCGCTCCTCGATCCGCGACGGGATCGACCACGGACCGGACCCCGACCAGGGTCGGGCGCTCATCGACCGGAACGCCCGCGCGCTGTTCGGCCCGACCCGCCCCGGTCGCGGCGTCCGCATCATGGTGACGATGCCGACCGAGGCCGCGTCGGACTACCGCCTGGTCCGCCGCTTGCTGGAGCAAGGGATGGACTGCGCCCGGATCAACTGTGCCCACGACGGGCCGGAGGAGTGGACGCGGATGGTCGCGAACATCCACCGGGCCGAACGCGCCCTAGGGCGGCGCTGCCGGATCGAGATGGACCTCCCCGGGCCGAAGATCCGCACCGGGTCGATCCGACCGGGCCCGGCGGTCGTCAAGGTACGGCCCACGAGGAGCGCCTACGGCCACGTGACCTCGCCGGCGTCGTTCTGGCTCGTCCCCCCCGCGGAGAAGCGGCCGCCGCCTCCCGGCCGGTCCTTCGCCGTTCCACGGGCGTGGCTCCTTCGGCGCCGTCTGGAGGAACGGATCGAGGTGATCGACGCTCGGGCCGCTCGCCGTACGCTGCGCGTGGCGGAGCGGGACGGGGTCCGTTGTCGCGTGGAGGTTCGGAAGACCCTCTACCTGACAGCCGGTACCCGCCTGATCGGCACCGGCCGCCTGGGGCGGGAGGATCCGGCGGCCGTGGGGCCCGTGCCAGCGACCGAACAGCGGATACGACTGGCGGTCGGGGACCGGATCGTCGTCACGGCGCGCCCCCAGGAAGGGGAGGGGGCCCGACGGAGCGCTCGCGGCCGCGTCCTCCGTCCCGCGCACATCGCCTGCACGCTGCCCGAAGGGCTCCGGTTCTGCCATGCCGGCGAGTCGGTCTGGTTCGACGACGGTCGCATCGGAGGGATCATCCGGTCGGCGAATCCCGAGCGCCTCCTCGTCGACCTCACCCAGGCCCCGGCCGGCGGAACGTGGCTGGCCGCCAACCGGGGGATGAACTTCCCGGATTCGGACTTCGACCTCCCGGCGATCACGCCGCAGGACCTTGAGTGCCTACCGTTCATCGTGCGGCACGCCGACCTGATCGGTCTCTCGTTCGTCCATCAGCCGTCAGACCTCGAGCGGTTGCGCGCCGAGCTCGCGCGCCTGGACCGGCCCCGCATGGGGGTGCTCCTCAAGATCGAGACGCGTCGAGGGTTCGAGGGGCTCCCGGCGATCCTCCTGGCCGCGTTACGCCATCCCCCGGTGGGGGTGATGATCGCCCGCGGCGACCTCGCCGTCGAGGTCGGGTTCGCTCGGCTCGCCGAAGTGCAGGAGGAGATGCTCTGGCTCTGCGAGGCCGCGCACCTGCCGGCCGTCTGGGCTACGCAGGTCCTCGAGGGGCTGGCCAAGGGCGGTCTGCCGTCGCGTGCCGAGGTCACCGATGCGGCGATGGGCGAGCGCGCCGAATGCGTCATGCTGAACAAGGGTCCCTATGTTGTGGAGGCGGTGCACGGGCTCGACAGCATCCTGCGGCGGATGCAGTCCCACCAGGCGAAGAAGACCGCGATGCTCCGCCACCTCCAGATCGTCGAGAGCTTCCTTGCGGCTCCTCCGCAGGGGGTCGGCCCGAGGGCCCGCGAGATCCCCCGGGGGCCGGGTCGCGGCGGCCCTCCCGCCCTCTAGAACGTCAGCTCCCCGCGCATCACCTCGACGCAGTGCCCGCCGACGCGTACGTGGGTCGGCCGACCGTCCCGGAGGTCGGCCCGTGCGTAGAGGTGGCTGGGTCGGTGGACCTCGGTCCCCTGCTCGATCACCACCGATTGCCCCGGTCGGGCCAATCCGTAGAGGACCAGCCAGGCGACGGCCGGGCCGGCCGCCGAGCCCGTCGCCGGGTCCTCTCCTCCCGAGAAGATCATCCGGGCATGCACCGGCGCGGCTCCGCTGGTGGTCTCTGGAGCGATCAGGTAGAGGAACTTCGCGTCGGTCCCCGTGAGGTAGTCCTCGATTGCAGCCCAGGACGGCCGTATCCGAGAGAGGGAGGTCTGGGACCGGAACGGGACGATCGCGAAGGGAACCCCGGTCGACACCGTTCGGATCGGATGCTTTGGGTCGAGCTCCTCTTTCGGGACCTTGAGGGCCCTGGCCACGGCCTGCGGGTCGTGGGTCTCCCCCAGCACCGGCTCGTTCTGGACCATCTCACCGAACGGGAGCCCGTCCTTCTCCGAGAACGTGACCGGGATCCTCCCGACTTTCAAGGCGAGAGCGACCTCGGTCACCTTCCGCGCCGCGCAGAGGACCGCAGCGGTCCCGAGCGTCGGATGTCCGGCGAACGGCATCTCTCCCGAAACCGCGAAGATCCGCGTCCGGAAGCCCTGCTCGAGGTCGGACCTCTCGTTCTCCGGGAAGACGAAGGTGGTCTCCGAAAGATGGGTCTCCCGGGCGATTGATTGCATCTCGGCATCGCTCAGCCCGTGGGCCTCCGGGAAGACCGCCAGCTGGTTCCCTTCGAGCGGTCGCGCGGCGAAGACATCGAGCCATACGAACGGGAACGTTCGGGGCATGAGCTGGGGTCGAAACGGCTCGATGGGATAATGCGTCTCCGTTCCGGATTCGCGCTCCCCCGAGCTGGGGGGCACCAGACCGCCGTCTCTGGATGGACCGCCGCGGTCCTCGGGGAGCCTTGGCGGCATGAGCGGGAGGATGAGGCCAGGAGGACCCTCCAGGGTGGTGCGGGCTCAGGGGGCCGGCGTGCACGGGAGGGCACGCGTTCTTCCCCTAGGAGGTTATCAGGGACGACCGCTCCGACCTCCTCGAGGGTCGAACCATCTATGGCCGCCCGCCGCTCCCAGGAGTACCGCTTCCGAACGGCGTTCCACGCCCCGCTTCCGTTCGTCTTCCGATGGTGCACCGACTACCAGCCCTCGGACGCCCGGCTCGAGAACGAAGGGTTCGAGCGCAGGATCGTTGAGCGGGGACCCCGGAGGGTGATCTTTGAAGACATCGAGGAGACACCCCAGGGATGGACCTGGAGGCGCCACGTGGT
>Ga0187771_10003231_pt1 | contig 11365 bp, 9 predicted proteins | sample 0116_SJ02_MP15_1_FD_133139 | JGI IMG/M metagenome (GOLD analysis project Ga0187771, IMG submission 133139) | Tropical peat soil microbial communities from peatlands in Department of Meta, Colombia - 0116_SJ02_MP15_10_MG | ecosystem: Environmental > Terrestrial > Soil > Wetlands > Peat | place... | reverse complement strand
CGTTTTCCCGAGCTCTCCCGCCGGCTGGCGGTAGAGGGAGCGCAGGTAATCTGTATCCCGGCCCAGTGGCCCAAGCCGCGGGAAGATCACTGGCGCACGCTGATCCGCGCCAGGGCCATCGAAAACCAGCTTTTCGTGGTGGCCTGCAATGCGTGCGGCCCGATCGGCAAGCTGGACTTCTTCGGCATGAGCATGGTCGTCGATCCGAAGGGGGTCGTGCTGGCCGAGGCGGGCGAAGGAGAGGGCGAGATCATTGCCGCGCTGGATATGCAGGCCATGGCCGAGTGGCGGGCCCAGATTCCGTGCTTCAACGACCGCCGGCCCGAACTGTATTAATCTGAGGCCGCGGCACCGGAATATCCTGTTGGCAGGTTGTTGAAAAACAGCCATCCCGCCGCCATCCTCGCCAGCCCTTTCGTGCGGCGTAGCGCTGCTACGCCTCCTCGGGTCTGGCTGCGGGTGCGACGATCTGACTATTTTTGAACAACCTGAGACTTCGTCTGAAAAACCCATGCTTATTCGGCCACCCGCGGAGTTCAGGCGTCACGGGTCAGGCATAATAAATTATATTCTTCCAGGAGTCAGTAACATGTCCGTAGCAGAGCAGATGGCCGTCATCAAGCGCGGCGCCGTTGAGATCCTGATCGAAAAGGAGTTGGAGGAAAAGCTGGCGAAATCCCTCAAAACCGGTGTTCCCCTGAAGATCAAGGCCGGCTTCGACCCGACCGCCCCGGACCTCCATCTGGGCCACACCGTGTTGATTCACAAACTACGCCAGTTCCAGCAGTTGGGACACGAGGTCAACTTCCTGATCGGCGACTTCACCGGCATGATCGGCGACCCGACCGGCAAATCCGAGACCCGCAAGGTGCTGACCCGCGAGGATGTGCTCAAAAACGCCGAGACCTACAAGGAACAGGTCTTCAAAATCCTTGACCCGGCCAGGACCAAGGTGGTCTTCAACTCCGAATGGCTCAACAAGCTGGACGCAGGCGGCATGATCGGCCTGGCCTCCAAGTATACCGTGGCCCGCATGCTGGAGCGGGACGATTTTCACAAACGCTTCACCAGCCAGCAGCCCATCAGCATCCATGAATTCCTCTATCCCCTGATCCAGGGATATGACTCGGTGGCGCTCCACTCCGACGTCGAACTGGGCGGCACCGACCAGAAGTTCAACCTGCTCATGGGGCGCGAGTTGCAGCGCGAGTGGGGCCAGTCGCCCCAATGCATCCTGACCATGCCGCTTCTGGAAGGGCTGGACGGGGTCAACAAGATGTCCAAGTCCCTGGGCAACTACATCGGCATCAGTGAACCGGCGGACGAGATCTTCGGCAAGGTCATGTCCATCTCCGACGACCTGATGCTGCGCTATTACGAGCTGCTTTCCGACCTGCCCCTGGCCGAACTGGACAAGCTGAAGGTCGGGCTGAATGACCGTTCACTGCACCCCATGGCAGCCAAAAAGGCGCTCGGCAGGGAACTTGTCTCACGTTTCCACGGCACGGGGGCCGGCGAGGCGGCGGAAGAGAATTTCGTCAAACGTTTCAAGGAGAACGAGATCCCGGACGAGATGCCCCAGGTCAGCTACTCCCTGGCCGACGGCGCTGTTCTCCTGGCCAGGGCCATGACCGAGGCAGGGCTGACCAAATCCAACGGCGAGGGGAGACGCTCCATTGACCAGGGGGGGGTCAAGCTGAACAACGAAAAGGTCGGCGACACCAACCTGGAGTTGGCCGCGCCCGGCGAATACATCGTCCAGATCGGCAAGCGCCGGTTCGCCCGGATCATTGTTGCCTGAAGCCCCGCATGGCAAGCGTTGACCACAGAGCGTTCACAAAACGGACAAGGGAGGGCAAATGAGGAAATTATGGCTTTTACTGACGATGGGAGCCTTGTTCTCTGCCGGCTGCACCTCGGTGGGCAGCGTGGGTATGGTTACCAGGGACATGGCCGACCCCGGCATCCTGCTCCGGAACAGCCAGCCGTACGAGGAGATCGGTACCGTCGAAGGGGAAGCCTGCCGTTTCTTCGTATTGAACGTGATCCCCTTCGGCAACTCCACGTTCTCCGCTGCCGTGGAAGAAGCACTGGAGAAGAGCAAGGGGGATGCCTTGCTGAATGTCACCGTTTCCAGCAGCCTCTATGGCTTCATACCTATCTACAACGTCTTTTCTTATACCTGCACCAACGTCAGGGGTATTGCCGTCAAGTTTGAAAAGAAGCCCTGACGGTACGGTTTTGAGGCATTCTTTACCGGCGGTTTCATGTTCTCTCCCGTCACCTCCGGGACAGAACGAAGATCGCCGGCGAACATACGGAAGGGAGGGCAGGCGATGACCACGCGTATGGAAAAAGACACCCTCGGCGAGATGGAAGTCCCGGCCGAGGCGTATTACGGCGCCCAGACGGCTCGGGCGGTGCGCAACTTCCCCATCTCCGGCATGAAGCCCCATCCCGCCTTCGTGTGGGCCACGGTCGTCATCAAGAAGGCAGCGGCCAAGGCCAACATGGCCGGCGGCAGGCTCCCCGCCGATATCGGCGCCGCCATTGTGGCGGCAGCCGACGAGGCGCTGGCAGGGGCACTGGACGGGCAGTTCGTGGTGGACCCCTTCCAGGCAGGGGCCGGCACGTCCCACAACATGAATGTCAACGAGGTCCTGGCCAACCGGGCGCTGGAGCTTTTGGGCCGGCAACGGGGCGACTTCTCCGCCCTGCACCCCAACGACCACGTCAACATGGCCCAATCCACCAACGACGTGATCCCCGCCGCCATCCGGCTGGCCTCCATCAAGATGCTCGACCCGCTGCTGGAAGCCCTGGAAGGATTGGAGAACGGACTGGCCGTCAAGGCCCGGGAGTTCGATCCGATCCTCAAATCGGGACGCACCCATTTGCAGGATGCGGTGCCCATACGCCTGGGGCAGGAGTTCGGCGCCTATGCCGCAGCCATACGCCGGAGCCGCGAAGGGGTGGAGGAGTGCCTGCCGGCGCTGTTGGAGCTGGGAATCGGCGGCACTGCCGTGGGCACCGGCCTGAACGCCGAGCCGGACTACGTCGGCCGCATTGTGGCTGAGTTGGCAACCGGCACCGGTTTTCCCCTTACCCCTAGCGCCAACCTGTTCGAGGCCATGCAGAACATGGAGCCCTTCCTGGGACTCTCGTCGGCCTTGCGGGGTGCGGCGGTCACCATCGGCCGCATCGCCAACGACCTGCGCCTGCTCTCCTCCGGTCCGCGCACGGGGTTTGACGAGATCCGCCTGCCGGCGGTCCAGCCCGGTTCCTCGATCATGCCGGGCAAGATCAACCCGTCCATGGCCGAGATGACCAATATGGTCTGCTTCCAGGTAATCGGCTGCGACCAGACGGTCATGCTGGCGGTCCAGGCCGGCCAGTTGGAACTGAACGTGATGATGCCGCTGATCGCCTACAATGTGCTGTTCGCCATGGAACTGCTCACAAACGGCGTGCGCAAATTCACGGAATCGTGCATACTGGGAATAGAGGCCAACGCTGAACGCTGCCGCCGCTACCTGGAGGATTCACTCGGCCTGGTCACGGTGCTGGCGCCGTATATCGGCTACAATGCAGCGGCCGAGGTGGCCAAGGAATCGGTGGCGACCGGCGCGTCCATTCGCCGGATCGTTCTGGAACGCGGCCTGATGCCGGAGCCGGAACTGGACAAGGTCATGCAACCGGAGCATCTGACCGAAACGGGGCTGCCGTTGCGCTGACACCGCGGAAGCGGAGATACACAGGGCTGGAAAACAATTTCACAGGGATGGGCAATGACCTGTCTAGATTCAGCTCATGCCTGTTGATGCGCTTTTCACGCATGTGTGCCATTACACCTGTCAAAAGGAGAACCGTGATGAGAGAAGAAGTCGAAAAAGTGCTTGAAATGGTACGCCCCGGCCTGCAGGCCGACGGCGGCGATGTGGAGTTGGTCGAGGTGACCGCCGACGGTGTCGTGAAGGTCCGCCTGAAAGGCGCCTGCGGCAGTTGCCCCATGTCCACCATGACCCTCAAGATGGGCATTGAGCGGGCCGTGAAGGAAAAGGTACCCGGCATCACGGAAGTGGTGCAGGTGTAAGAGGCCTGATGGGGCGCGGGAGGAGCGGCAAGCCGTTTCTCCCGCGCTCCGTCAACGGGTGACCCGGCATGTTCCTGCAACAACTCATCAACGGTATTGCCCTCGGTTCCACGTATGCCCTGATCGCCTTGGGGTACACCATGGTGTACGGCATCATCGCCCTGATCAACTTCGCTCACGGCGAGATCTTCATGGCAGGGGCCTTCGTCGGCCTTTTGATGGTGGGCACCTTCAAGCTCAACATCTTTGCGGCCATGGCCTGCGCCATGATCTTCTGCATGGTCCTGGGGGTGGTGATCGAGTTCATCGCCTACCGGCCCCTGCGCAAATCCTCCCGGCTCTCGGCGCTCATCTCGGCCATAGGGGTCTCCATCTTCCTCTCCTCCCTGGCCCTGATGCTCTTCGGCGCAAATGCCAAGGGCTTTCCCGGCCAGGCATTTTCCACGCAGCAGATCCATATCGGCAACGCGGACATATCGAGCCTGCAACTCCTGATCATCGGTGTTTCGGCGGCGCTGATGATCACCCTGGAATTCATCGTCCGGAAGACCAGGATCGGCAAGGCCATGCGGGCCACCTCCGAAGACTACAACACCGCGGCCCTCATGGGGATCAACGTTAATTTCGTAATATCCTTCACCTTTGCCCTCGGTTCGGCCCTGGCGGCCGCGGGGGGCGTTCTGGTGGGCATGCTGTTCAACGCAGTATCCTTCAACATGGGCCTGATGGCCGGCCTGAAGGCCTTTGCCGCCGCTGTGCTGGGAGGGATCGGCTCCATACCGGGCGCCATGCTGGGCGGCCTCCTTTTGGGCGTGACCGAAGTATTCGGGGTGGCCGTCGGCTATTCCTCCTACCGCGACGCCATTGCCTTCGCCATTCTCGTCCTGGTGCTGCTTGTCCGGCCCACCGGCCTCCTGGGCCGCAAGATCCTGACAAAGGTCTGAACATGCTGCACGGCCTGGTCAACTCCATCGATCCCTATTTCCTCCAGATCCTGGTCAACATCGGTATCGGCATCACCCTGGCCCTGGGCCTCAACATCATCACCGGGCTGACCGGCCAGCTCTCCCTGGGACACGCCGCCTTCATGAGCATCGGCGCTTTCACTGGTGCGATCCTGACCCTGAGGACCGGCATCCCGTTCTCCCTCGATCTCCTGGCAAGCGGACTCTTCACCGCTGCCGTGGCTGCCCTGATCGGCTGGCCGATCCTCCGGCTGACCGGCGATTACCTGGCCATCTGCACCCTCGGCTTCGCCGAGATCGTCAAAGTGATCTTCCTCAACCTGGAAATCACCAACAAGGCCCTCGGACTGACCGTCCCCGCGCCCCGGTCCGCGTTGCCCATGCCGGTAATCGTGCTGCTGGTCGCCATGTTGACCGTCATCGCCTCGGTCTTCATCCAGAATTCCCGCTTCGGCCGGGCGCTCAAGGCGATCCGGGACGACGAGATCGCGGCTGAATCCATGGGCATCGACATTGCCCGCTACAAGGTGCAGTCCTTTGCGGTCAGCGCTTTCATGGCCGGTATCGGCGGCTGCCTCTACGCCCATTTCCTCGGGTACATCAACCCTTCGGACTTCGGCTTTCTCAAGTCCGTGGACATGCTCAGCATGATCGTGCTGGGCGGACTGGGCAGCATCCCCGGCGCGGTCTTTGGCGCCTCGATCCTCTCGGCAGCACCCGAATTCCTTCGCTTCATGTCCCAGTACCGCATGCTGGTCTACGGGACGCTCCTGGTCTCCCTGATGGTCTTCCGGCCCAACGGGCTCCTGGGGGGCATCGACGTCACCGCTCTGGTGCTGCGCAAGCTGGGGGTGCGGCCGCGCGGCGCAAACCGCGGCAATGGGGAGAAAAAATCGTGACGGCGCTGCTCAGGCTCCATAACGCCACCATCCGTTTCGGCGGCCTGGTGGCCGTGAACGGTGTCAGCCTGGAGGTCGGGCAAGGTGAAATACTGGCCCTGATCGGCCCCAACGGAGCGGGCAAGAGCACCATCTTCAACCTGATCACCGGCATCTATCCCCCTGCCGAAGGAGGCATCAGCTTCAACGGCAAAAGCATCGCCGGGCTGCCGCCCCACGTCATTGCCGGCCGCGGAATCGGCCGCACCTTCCAGAACATCCGCCTGTTCAAGGAGCTGACCGTCCTGGAGAATGTCCTGATCGGCGCCCATACCAGGGGCAGGTGGGGGCTGACCGGCGCGCTGTTCAAGATGCTCCCGCCGGTACGCAGGGAAGAGGGCCGGCTCCTGAACCTGGCCATCCACTGCCTCACCCAGGTGGGCCTGGCCCGCAAGGCCTACGAACCGGCCGCCACCCTCCCCTACGGCGAACAGCGCCGCCTGGAGATCGCCCGCGCACTGGCCATAGAACCGGTCCTGATCCTGCTGGACGAGCCGGCAGCCGGCATGAACCCCCAGGAGAAACAGACCCTCCTGGAGATGGTGCGCACCATCCGTGATGCCGGGGTAACCGTCTTCCTGGTGGAGCACGACATGAAATTCGTCATGGGAGTATCGGACCGCATCGCCGTCCTGGATTACGGCGTCAAGATCGCCGACGGCCGGCCCGAGGAGGTGCGCGCCGACCCGGCCGTGATCGAGGCCTATCTGGGGAAAGGAGCCACGCGCTGATGCTGTCGGTCGAGAACCTTTCCGTCAATTACGGCGCTGTCCGCGCCCTGCGCAGCGTTTCCTGCCGGATCGAACAGGGGGAGATCGTGGCGCTGGTCGGCGCCAACGGCGCCGGCAAGACCACCATCCTCAACGCCATCTCGGGCATAGTCCCCTCCAGCGGCGGGACCATCGCCTTCCAAGGGGCGCCCATCACCGGCATGGCGCCCCACCTGATCGTCCGCAACGGCATCTGCCAGGTCCCGGAAGGACGCCGGGTCTTCGCCCGCATGAGCGTGCAGGAAAACCTGGAGATGGGCGGCTTCATCCTCTACGGGAAGCACGAGGTCGCCAAGGGGATCGAGCGGGCCTTTGCCCTGTTTCCGCGCCTGGCCGAACGCCGCAAGCAGCCTGCCAGGACCCTCTCCGGCGGCGAGCAGCAGATGCTGGCCATGGCGCGAGCCCTCATGTCCAACCCGCGCCTGCTGCTTCTGGACGAACCCTCCATGGGGCTGGCCCCCATGTTGGTGGAAAAGATCTTCGAGATCGTGGTGGAGATCAACAAAACCGGCACCACCATCATGCTGGTGGAGCAGAACGCTTCCATGGCCCTTGCCATCGCCAATCGCGCTTACGTGCTGGAAACCGGCCAAGTGGTCCTGTCGGGAGATGCCGGGGAACTGGCCCGCAACCCGGAGGTGAGGAAGGCGTATCTGGGGGAGTAGATCACCCGCGCCATTTGTAATGACGCCCTGCCGGGAACGATGAAACCGTCGGGGCTTTTTTGTTCGCAAACAGCCCAACGAGCGAAACGACAATTGTATCGCGGCCGGCAAACATGCTAGTGTGTGTAACTCGGATTTTCCACCGGGCGGGAGCAAAGCGCCTGCACGGCGGCATCCCGTGCCCGGATGGAAAATGAGGATCGAAACACACGCCTTGCGACGGACAAAGAGGAGACAAATTCAATGGCTGACCTGGTTGCCGCATTGAAGAGGTTGCTGCGACAGCGGGATATCTGGTTGCTCTGCCTGGTGCCCATACTTGTTTACGGGAACACGCTTTTTAACGGCTTTGTCTATGACGACCACTCGGAAGTGGTGGCGAATGAAATCTACCGGAATTTCGATCTTCAGAAGATTTTTCTGACCCTCTCCAACGGCCTGGAATACCTGCCGCTGCGGGATGTCACCTATGCCGTCGATTACGCCGTATGGCGAGGACACCCCTGGGGGTTTCACGCCTCAAACCTGATCTACTTCCTCATCAACCTGATGGCAGCCTATTACTGCACTCGGGAGCTGGCCCGGTTCCTGTTCCGGGAGGAAGGCCCGGCGCCGGTGCGCTACCTGCCGCTTGTCACCACCCTGCTTTTTGCGGTGCACCCGTACCATAGCGAACCGGTCTCGGCCATCTTCACCCGGAACGTGCTCGTTTCCGGCATGTTCTTCTTTGGCGCCGTGTATGCCTTCCTGGCCGCCCTGCGGAAGGCTGAGCGCCCCAGCCTGCGGGATATCGCGCTGATCCTCGTTCTGTACATCTGCGCGATGCTCTCAAAGGCCACGACCATCACCCTGCCCCTGCTGTTTTTGGCTATTGCCGCCGTACGGTACCGTGACGTGCCCAAGGGATACATTACGGCAATTGTCTTCCCTTCCTGCGCTGTCATGGCCGTCGCCGTGGTCTTCTTCAAGAAAGTCGCGGAACATGTGCACTTCATCGCCACGCAGGGAGGGGACGGGGTCGCCGAACGGGTGGCCGTCGCCATCCAGATACCGTTTTACTACCTGGCGAAACTGCTGGTCCCTGCGGGATTTTCCATCGTCTATGACGTCCCGTTTGCCACACTCCTGACCGACTGGAAAGTGGGCGCCTGCGCGGTCCTTCTCGGCGCCCTGTTTGCCGGGGCGTTCCTCCTGAGGAAGAAAAACCCTGCCCTCCTCTTCGGTGCGGCCTGGTATATCATCACCCTGGTTCCGGTCATGAACCTCCTCAAGACCAACATCGTGGTGGCGGACAGATACTTTTACCTGCCCCTGTACGGGCTGGTGTTCATCGTCGTTTCACTCGTGCTCCGGAGCGGCAGATATGCCGCTCACGGCTTGCAAGCCCTTGTCCTGGCCGTGCTGGCCTTATCCATCGTCACGGTCAGGCAGAACATGGTCTTCAGGAACGACATCACCCTCTGGGAGCATGCGGTGGCGGTCTCCCCCGCCGATATCAAGTCCCTGAACAACCTGGGCTGGTCATACTACTACGGGGGGGCCATCGACAAGTCGTTTGCGGTTTTTGCCAGACTCAGGCACGTAAAGCCCGACGACATCAACCTGGACCTGGTGATGGGCTTCCAGCGCTACCAGCAGAAGGACTGGCTGGGAGCGATCAGCAGCCTGGAACGGGCCAGGGAGATACAGAAGGATTCGCTGGACGTCAACTACCTGATCGCCATGTCGTACAAGAACCTGGGGGACTATCCCCATGCCATTGATAATTTCGAGCGGCTCCTGCAATCGAAAGAGCAGGACTACTCCGGCTATCGCCAGAACGCCCAGGAGCAGATCGCCCTGTTGCGCTCCCTCATCTCCCCCCCTCCGGCGGCTTCCAACTGAACGGGCCTGGCCGGTTGCTCCCGGCAGGTCCGCATTGTTTGCCATTATCAAATCCACCACGCAAAAAATAAAACATCTTGACTTTGCCGAATTATTGCTTTTATGATGAACAATATTCGAAAGGCAACGAAGAGGAGTAGTAATCGTTACGGGCTTTTCAGAGAGCCGGTGGGTGGTGCGAACCGGTAAGCCTGAATGATGAACTCGCCTCAGAGCCGCTTCGGTGAAGCTGAGCTAGCCGAAGACGTCCTCCCGCGTCAAGGGTGAATTGAGGCCTGACAGGCTGTCGTGTCGGGTGAAAAGGGTGGTACCGCGAATGTGCTGACAAAGCCTTCGCCCCTGTGTGGGGCGGAGGCTTTTTTATTTTCCATCGGCATTCCACGACGCCGGCATCCGGGCCGGGGCAAGGTAAAACGGCTGAAGTGAGATATACTTTCAGCCATGATGCTTCCAACGGGCGGACGGCACTGTGTACAACAAGGAAAGGAGCGTAGCGAGACATGGCAAAGGCACCGACGAAAAAACAGAAACAGGACGACCGGCAACTCATCAGGATTTTCGACACCACGCTGCGGGACGGTGAGCAGTCGCCCGGCAACAGCATGAATATCGAAGAAAAACTGCGGGTGGCGAAACAGCTTCAGAAGATGAACGTGGACGTGATCGAAGCCGGTTTTCCCATCGCTTCCGAAGGCGATTTCGAAGCGGTAAAACTGGTGGCCCAACAGATCAGGGGACCCCAGATCGCCGGCCTGTGCCGCTCCAGCGACAAGGATATCGACCGGGCCTGGGAGGCGCTGAAATATGCCGGGGACAAGGGGCGCATCCACACCTTTATCGCCACCTCCGACATCCACATGAAGTACAAGCTGAAGATGGAGCCGGCCAAGGTGCTGGCAGCGGCCGTCAAAGCGGTCAAGCGGGCCGCGTCCTACACCCCGAACGTGGAGTTCTCCTGCGAGGACGCCGTACGGACCCGGCTGCCGTTTTTGGCCGAAGTGGTCGAGGCGGTCATCGATGCCGGCGCCACCACGGTCAACATCCCGGATACGGTCGGCTATACCATCCCCTTCGAATACTTCAACATCATCACCTATCTGAAGGAGAACGTGAAGAACATAGACAAGGCCGTCATATCCGTACACTGCCACAACGACCTGGGGCTGTCGGTTGCCAACTCCATCGCCGCCGTACAGGCCGGCGCACGCCAGGTGGAGTGCACCATCAACGGCATCGGCGAACGGGCCGGGAACTGCTCCCTGGAGGAATTCGTCATGGCGCTGCGCACGCGCCACGACATCCTGCCCTTTGCCACCAACATTGCCACGGACCAGATCACCCCGGCCAGCCGGCTTCTGACCAACATCACCGGCATCGCGGTCCAGCCGAACAAGGCGATCGTGGGGGCCAACGCCTTTGCCCACGAGTCGGGCATCCACCAGCACGGCATGTTGATGGACAAGTCCACCTATGAGATCATGACGCCCGAATCGGTGGGGCTTTCCGCCAGCGCCCTGGTGCTGGGCAAACATTCGGGCCGCCATGCCTTCAAGAAGCGCCTGGAGGAGTTGGGCCACGACTTGGACGAGGAGAAGCTCAACCGGGCCTTTGAACGCTTCAAGAACCTGGCCGACCTGAAGAAGGAGGTTTTCGACGAAGACCTCGACGCCATCGTGGTTGACGAATCCCGCGAGGACGTGAAGTACAAGCTGGGACACATCACCGTCACCTGCGGCTCCTTTGCCGTGGCCACCGCCACGGTGCAGCTGGAGATCGACGGCCAGCCGGTGCGCACCGCCGAACTGGGCGACGGCCCGGTCGACGCCACCCTCAAGGCCATCAAGAAGCTGACCAAGACCAAGGCCAAGCTGCTGCAATACAACGTCGGGTCGATCACCGGCGGCACCGATGCCCAGGGCGAGGTCACCGTCAGGGTAGCCGAGGGGAGCCACACGGTGGTGGGCAAAGGTTCCTCCACCGACATCATCGAGGCCTCGGCCAAGGCATACGTACATGCGCTCAACCGCCTGAACTACAAACAGACGCGCTT